>MDSW01041910.1_pt1 | contig 44916 bp, 42 predicted proteins | sample 811171 | NCBI WGS metagenome assembly MDSW01 (sample SAMN05326641, study PRJNA326480) | marine metagenome | isolation source: seawater | place: Atlantic Ocean: North West | collected 2012
AATTGAAACTTTAATTGAGCTTGGAGCTGAAGTTACTTGGAGTTCATGTAATATATTTTCTACACAGGATCATGCAGCAGCTGCAATGGCTGACAAAGGTGTTCAAGTTTATGCTTGGAAAGGAATGAATGAAGAGGATTTTGATTGGTGTATTGAACAAACTTTATTTTTTGGAGAGGAAAGAAAACCTCTCAACATGATCTTAGATGACGGAGGAGATTTGACAAATATGGTTTTAGATAAATATCCCGAACTCACAAAAAATATAAAAGGTTTATCTGAAGAAACCACAACAGGAGTGTTAAGACTATATGACAGACTGAAAGATGGCACTTTGAGTTTACCTGCAATTAATGTAAATGACTCAGTTACTAAAAGTAAGTTTGATAATAAATATGGCTGTAGGGAAAGTGCTGTAGATGCTGTCAGAAGAGCAACAGATATAATGATGGCTGGTAAGAGAGTTGTCGTTTGTGGTTATGGAGACGTAGGAAAAGGAACTGCTGCATCTTTTAAATCTGCAGGAAGTATTGTTACCGTAACAGAAATAGATCCCATTTGTGCTCTTCAAGCAGCAATGGATGGGTACGATGTCAAAAAGCTTGAAACAGTGATAGAGAATTCAGATATTATTATAACTGCGACTGGGAATAGAGACATAGTTAAAGATATCCATTTTAAATCTATGAAGGACAAAGCAATAGTTTGTAATATTGGTCACTTTGATAACGAAATAGATATGGCTTGGCTAAATAAAAATTATGGTCATACCAAAAAAGAAATAAAACCACAAGTAGATTTATATACGGTTAATGGTAATGACATAGTGATTTTAGCTGAGGGCAGATTGGTTAATTTAGGTTGTGCAACTGGGCACCCAAGTTTTGTTATGAGTAATTCTTTTACAAATCAAGTATTAGCACAAATAGAATTATGGAATCATTTCAAAAAATATGAAAATAAGGTATATACATTACCAAAACATTTAGACGAAAAAGTTGCAAAGCTCCACCTTAACAAATTAGGAGTAGAACTTACAATTTTAAATGAAAAACAATCGAAATACATAGGAGTTAAAATAAATGGTCCTTTTAAAAAAGAATCTTATAAATATTAAATAATAAAAAATGTCAATGAAAATTCAAATGGTTGATCTCATGGGTCAATATGATAAAATTAAAGATGAGATTGATAAGAATATTATAAAATCAATTAGATCTGGAAAGCTTATTAATGGTCCGATTGTCACAGAATTTTCAAATAACTTATCAAAATTCCTAGATGTTGACTATGTTATTCCATGTGCAAATGGAACAGACGCTCTTCAAATTGCATTTATGTCATTGGGTTTGAAAAAGGGTGATGAAATAATATGTCCCGCTTGGACATATGTTGCAACGGCTGAGGCTGCAGCTATACTTGGTTTGACACCAATACTATGTGATGTGGATGTTTCTACATTTAATCTAACTGCCGACTATATTGAGCCATTCATAACAAAAAAAACAAAAGCAATAGTACCAGTACATTTATATGGACAATCTTGCGATATGGAATCCATAATGAATCTCGCTAAAAAATATAACCTGTATGTAATTGAAGATAATGCCCAAGCTATTGGATGTAAATATACTTTTTCTGATGATTCAAAAAAATTTACAGGAACAATAGGAGATATAGGAACAACATCTTTTTATCCTTCAAAAAACCTTGGAGCATATGGTGATGGAGGAGCAATTTTTACAAATAATCCTGATTTAGCACATAAAATAAAATTGATCGCAAATCATGGTCAAAATAAAAAATACCATCATAATTTAATCGGTTGTAATTCCAGACTTGATTCAATTCAAGCAGAGATTTTAAATGTTAAGCTAAAATACCTAAATCAATATAACAATAGTAGAAATTTAATGGCTAATAAATATGATGAGAACTTAAATGTCATTGATGAAATTAAAATACCATCTCGGACTCATAATTCAACTCACGTTTTTCATCAATATACAATCACTGTTAAGGAAAGAAATAAATTACAAGATTATTTAAACAGTTTCGGAATTCCAACTATGATATATTACCCCATACCTTTATATAAACAAAAAGCCTTCAGTTGCTTTTATCCAAAAGGTTTTAGTTTGACAAATACTGAATTTTTATCAGAAAATGTTATTTCTTTACCAATTCATACTGAATTTCAAAATTCTAATCAGGATTTCATTATTGAAAAATTAAAAAACTTTTACAAATGAAAATTAAAAATATTTGTTGTATTGGAGCAGGCTATGTTGGTGGCCCAACTATGGCAGTAATTGCTCAAAAAAACCCAAATATAAATGTAGAGGTAGTTGATATTAATCATGAAAGAATTAAGGCTTGGAATTCAGATAATTTGGATAAATTACCAATCTACGAGCCAGGTCTCAAAGAAGTAATTAAATCCTGTAGAAATAGAAATTTATTTTTTTCAACAGATATTGATAATTCAATTTTAAAATCTGAAATGATTTTTATCTCTGTTAACACACCAACTAAAACCTATGGAGATGGAAAGGGTATGGCAGCTGATTTAAAATATGTTGAGTTATGTGCGCGAAAAATTGGTGAAGTTGCCAAATCAGATAAAATTATTGTTGAAAAGTCAACATTACCTGTGAAGACAGCTGCAGCGATAAAAAACATTCTTGATACCGTTAGTTCTGGATATAGATTTGATATTTTATCAAATCCTGAATTTCTTGCTGAGGGAACAGCTATGAGAGATTTGGAAATACCTGATAGAGTTTTAATCGGAGGAACTCAAGATTTATATGGAAAAACTGCCATAAATGCTCTTGTAGATATTTATAAATCATGGGTTCCTGAAAAAAATATCCTAACTACTAACTTGTGGTCCTCAGAACTTTCAAAATTAACAGCAAATGCTTTTTTAGCCCAAAGAATATCTTCCATCAACTCATTATCTGAATTGTGTGAGCATACTGATGCTGACATAGATGAGGTTGCCAAAGCAATCGGGATGGATTCAAGAATTGGCCCCAAATTTTTAAATGCTTCTGTAGGGTTTGGAGGTAGTTGTTTTCAAAAAGATATATTAAACCTCGTATATATATGCAAGTCATTAGGCTTAAATGAAGTAGCTGATTATTGGAAACAAGTGATAAATATTAATAATCATCAAAAAGATAGATTCGCAAAAAATATTTTAAAATCTCTTTATAACACAATTGCAGGAAAAAAGATAAGTTTTTATGGTTGGGCTTTTAAAAAAGATACAAACGATTCAAGAGAATCAGCAGCAATTTATGTCGCCGGCAGACTTATTGAAGAAAAGGCTGAGATTTGCATCTATGATCCCAAAGTAACTAAAAATCAGATATTTAGAGATCTTGAAAATATTTCTAACATTGATAATAAATCACTTAAAAATCTCGTTTCAGTTGTAAATGATCCATATGAAGCTTCAAATAACTCGCATGCTGTTGCCATTTTAACAGAATGGGATGAGTTTAAGGAACTTGACTGGAATTTAATTTATGTTAATATGAAAAAACCTGCTTTTATTTTTGATGGAAGAAACATTTTAGACAGAAAAGATATTCTAAAAATTGGTTTTTCATACCGCGGAATAGGAAAATCTCTATGAAAAAAAAAATTTTAGTCACTGGTGGAGCTGGATTTATTGGTTCTCATTTATGTACAAATCTAATAGATAAAGGACATCAAGTTCTATGCTTAGATAACCTATTTACAGGAAAATTAGAAAACATATCTCATTTAAAATCTAATAGCTCTTTTAGTTTTATTAAGCATGATATTATAAATCCCTTTTTTGCCGAAGATTTAGACGAAATTTATAATTTAGCATGTCCAGCATCTCCTGTTTATTATCAATATAATCCGATAAAAACAGTAAAAACATGTACTATTGGTGTTATTAATATGCTAGGTCTTGCTAGAAAACAAAATGCAAAAATTTTACAGGCAAGTACTAGTGAAATATACGGCGACCCACTGGATCATCCTCAAAAAGAGAGTTATTTTGGTAATGTTAACACAGTTGGCATAAGGTCATGTTATGATGAAGGTAAAAGATGTGCTGAAACACTATTTATGGATTATCATAGAGAACATTCATTAAAAATTAAGATTGCAAGAATATTTAATACTTATGGTCCAAATATTTCTCATAATGACGGAAGGGTAGTTTCAAATTTCATTACGCAGGCTATTTGTGATAAAAATATAACAATATATGGAGATGGATCCCAAACGAGAAGCTTTATGTATATTGAAGATCTTATTAATGGATTAATTATGTTAATGAACACTAATGATAATTGTACAAATCCTATTAATTTAGGAAATCCAAACGAAATTACCATTAAAGATTTAGCTCTTAAAATCATAAAGATTACAAATTCAAAATCAAAAATCACATATCAAGATTTACCCGAAAATGATCCATTAAAGAGAAAACCTGATATAGATATGGCAAATAAAGTTCTTGAATGGATGCCAATTCATAATTTAGATTTTGGGTTGAAAAAAACCATAGACTATTTTAAGAATACAAATGAAATCAATTAAAGGGATTATTTTAGCGGGTGGATATGGGTCAAGATTATATCCTCTTACCTTAGGAACTTCAAAACAACTTTTACCTGTCTACGACAAACCAATGATCTATTACCCTCTATCAACGCTGATGTTAGCAGGAATAAGGGAAATATTAATAATAACAACTCCAGAGGATTTACCTCGTTTTAAGAATCTATTGTCTAATGGTAATCAAATTGGTTTGAGTATTAAGTATGCAGCTCAAAAAACACCAAAAGGTATAGCAGATTCTTTTCTAATAGCTCAAAAATTTATTGCAAATAATAATGTTTGTTTGATATTGGGTGATAATATTTTTTATGCAAAAAATTTAGAAAAAATACTATTAAATGCAACTTCAAATTTATCCAAAGGACAATCAACAATTTTTGGGGTAAATGTTGATAATCCAAATGATTTTGGTGTAATCGAATTTGACAATAATAAAAAAATAAAAAAAATCGTAGAAAAGCCTAAGAAAACGAATAGTAAAATGGTAGTTTCGGGATTATACTATTACACCAATGATGTTATAGAAATAGCAAAAGATTTAAAACCAAGTTCAAGAGGCGAATTGGAAATCACTGATATCAATAATCATTATTTGAAAAGAAAAAAATTGAGCTTAGTTGAATTGGACTCTGAAATATCATGGATTGATACGGGAACTTATAATTCTTTATTAAATACATCAAAATTTTTCCAAAATCTTGAGAAAAAATCAGGAAATAAATTTGCCTGTATAGAAGAGATTGCATTAAGTTTGGGTTATATTAACGAAATGCAATTAAAGAAAATTTATAATACAATGATAAAAAGTGATTACGGTAAATACCTTAAAAAATTATTAAAATGATTGTTGAAAAAACAAAGTTTAAGGATTTACTTATAATCAATCATAAAATTTATAATGATGAAAGAGGTGCTTTTACAATTACTTATCAATCAGAAATTCTAAACAACCTTTTGAAAAAAAAAGTAAACTTTGTTCAAGAAAATAAAGTTTATTCAAAAAATAGAGTTTTAAGAGGCTTACATTTTCAAAAAAATAATTATCAACAAGCCAAACTTATAACAGTTTTGAAAGGGAATATTTTTGATGTTGCTGTTGACATAAGAAAAAAATCTAAAACATATGGAGAATATTACTCAGCTGTATTGTCCGAAAGCGATCATAAATCTTTATTTATTCCCAGAGGTTTTGCTCATGGATATTTGACATTAACTGATGAAGTGATAGTCAGTTACAGAATTGATAATATTTACTCAAAGGAGTTTGAAGATGGTATTCCCTATGATGACCAAAAACTAAAAATTAATTGGAATCGATTTGGAAATAATTTCATAATTTCTGAAAAGGATAAAAATTGGTCAGATTTTAAATGGTAAATCATCTAAATATTTTGGTTACTGGTAGTGATGGTCAGCTTGGGAGAATGATTAAATCACTTTCAAAAGGTTATTCAAAATATAATTTCTTTTTCACAAATAAAAAAACATTAGATATTACTCAAATAACAAAAATTGAAGATTATTTGATTGACAATAAAATTAATTTTATTGTCAATTGTGCTGCTTTTACTGATGTCGTGAAATCTGAAAATCATAAAAAAAGAGCCAATTTGGTTAATAATCTTGCTGTTGGATATCTGTCACAACTTTGTAATAAGTATGACATAAAATTTATACACATCTCAACAGATTATGTATTTGACGGATTAAATTATTTACCATATAAAGAAAATGAAAAACCAAATCCTGTTAACTACTATGGGTTATCAAAATTAAATGGTGAGAATCGTATCTTTGAAAATAATTTAAAGAACTCTATAATCATAAGAACATCATGGCTCTATTCTCATTTTGGTAACAACTTTGTCTCTAAAATTATGAAGAATATAGAAGCTTATAAAAAAGTCATAATAAATGCTAATCAAACAGGTTCTCCTACAAACGCAAAAGATTTAGCCGAAGTCCTTTTAAAAATTATTCCAAAAATAAAAAATAAAAAAACTGAAATATATCATTTTTCATCTTTTGATTTTTGTTCAAGATTCGAGTTTGCCAGTGAAATCTGTAGAATTTTCAATTATTCAAATATTGAAAATAAAATATGCGAAGGAAAACAAATAGAGAGACCGATTTTTTCAGCATTGGATACCAAAAAAATTTCTGATAAATTTGGTTTAAAAATTATTAATTGGAAAAAGAGTTTGCAAGAACACTTTGATACCACTATATAAATAAATATGAGTTTTAAATGCAGTAATTTACTTGTAACCGGAGGTGCCGGGTTTATAGGTTCTAATTTTTTAAAATTTATTAGCTTAAAGTATCCGGATTTGAATATTATAAATTTAGATAAATTAACTTATGCATCAGATTTAAATTACCTTTCAGAAATTAGTTCAAATAAAAACTATAATTTTATTAAAGGGGATATTTGTGATTCAATTCTATTAAAAGATATATTTTATGACTATAAAATTGATGGAGTAATTAATTTTGCTGCTGAAACCCATGTCGATAATTCCATTTTAAACCCAGAGATTTTCGTAAAATCAAATATTAACGGTGTATACAATCTCCTAAACAGTTGTTATAACTTTTGGATGAAATCTCCCTTTAAAACAAAAAGTAATTTTAAAAATGCGAGATTTCATCAAATCTCAACTGACGAAATTTATGGAAGTATTGAGAATGGTAGTTTCGATGAAGCAAGTAATTACATGCCGAATTCGCCTTATTCAGCATCCAAAGCTTCAGCAGATATGATGGTAAGAAGTTTTAATAAAACTTATGGTTTGAATACTACGATTTCGGTGTCTTCCAATAATTTTGGTTTAAACCAAAATATTGAAAAATTTATACCCAAGGTAATTAATTCAATTTTGAATAATGAATCGATTATCATATATGGTGACGGCAAAAATGTAAGAGATTGGCTTTATGTTGATGATCATTGCAAAGCAATAGATTTGATTTTCAATAATGCTTCATCAGGTGAAATATATAATGTAGGTGCTAAAAATGAAATAACAAACATTGATTTAGTTGAAATAATTTATCAGATAATTTCCCAATTTACAAAAAGACAAAAAATAATCAAATTTGTTGATGACCGACATGGGCATGATATGAGATATAGTCTAAATATTGACAAAATAAAAAGTCAGCTTAATTGGACAAATCCTGATGGTTTTCATGAAAATTTAACTCAATATATAAAAGAAATAATTGACAGTCATAATAATGTCTGATAAGTATTATTAGTTTTCCTTGTTTATATTTGTAAAAAACAAGGATTTATGAAGAAGAAATATTCTATAGGTATTATTGGATTAGGTTATGTTGGATTGCCATTAGCAGTTGAATTTTCCAAAAAATATAAAACAACCGGATTCGATATTAATAAATCTAGAGTTAACGAGATTAACAGCGGTATCGATGTTACAAATGAAATTGATGAAGATAGTTTGAAAAAACTAAACATTAAATCTGAACTTAGTAAAAATTTCATTGCCACTTCTAACCCTGACGATCTTTCAGAATGTAATGTTTATATTATTACTGTTCCAACACCAACTGATAAAATTCACAGACCTGTTTTAAAACCTCTTCTTAACGCTTCTGAGACTGTTGCTAAATACATAAAAAAAAATGATATAATCATATATGAAAGTACTGTTTATCCGGGGGTTACTGAAGATGAATGTATTCCATTGGTTGAAAAAGTTTCAGGATTGAAATATAACAAAGATTTTTTTGCGGGATACTCACCCGAAAGAATAAATCCTGGTGATAAAGTTCGAACAATAACTAAGATAAAAAAGATTACCTCCGGCTCAAACGCTGAGACTGCTAAGGAGGTTGATTTTTTATATAGTCAAATTATTGATGCTGGCACATACATGGCTGAGTCTATAAAAGTTGCCGAAGCTGCAAAAGTTATTGAAAATTGCCAAAGAGATATTAATATTGCTTTTGTTAATGAATTGGCTAAAATATTTAACCTTTTAGATATTGATACTCATCAGGTTTTAAAAGCTGCAGGAACAAAATGGAATTTTCTTCCATTTAAGCCCGGACTTGTAGGGGGGCATTGTATCGGCATAGATCCTTACTACCTTGCTCAAAAGGCCCAAGAAGTTGGGTATCATCCTGAAATTATTCTTGCAGGTAGAAGATTAAATGATTCAATGGGTGAATATGTTGCTAATGAAGTTATAAAATTGATGGTTAAACATTCCATCAAAATCAATGACTCAAAAATATTGGTACTTGGGATGACTTTCAAAGAAAATTGTCCTGATGTTAGAAATACTAAAGTTGTTGAGATAATCAGAACATTAAAAAAATATGGGATTAATGTTGATGTATATGATCCGGTAGCATCTTATGATCAGGTAAAAAAGGAATTTGATATTGAAATATTAGATTCTATTTCGGATAAGTATGATTCAGTAATACTAGCAGTTGCTCATAATATTTTTCAAAAATTAAGTTTAGATAATTATTTGAATGAAAAACACATTATATATGATATCAAATCATTTTTAAATATTCCTGGAACCAAGAGATTATAATATTATCAATAACTTATCAAAATGATACTATTTGCATATAATTTTCATCACAGAAAAACACAAGATTTTATATTTTACTGTTTTATTAATAATATCAAAATTGATGCTGTCATTGCTTGTGATTGGAAAAAATTAAAAATCAGTAAATCTAAATTTAAAACTAAGGTAAATGTCAATCCTTTATTTCATCCGATAGATATATGCAAAAAATTAAAAATCGATTATTTTAATTATAATCATGATTCTAAAGAGTGTTTGGAATTATTGACTAGACTTAAGCCAAAAATCGGCTTAATTTCTGGTGCAAGAATAATTCCGAAAAGTGTCATTAAATTGTTTGGAAAAGGAATAATTAATTTTCATCCGGGTGACATTCCAAAAATTAGAGGTCTAAACTCTTCTTTGAGAGCTATTAAATTTAATCACCCCCAGGTAGTTACTGCCCACCTTATTGATGACAAAATTGATTCTGGAATTATCCTTTATAAAGAAAGTTTAGATGTTGACAAAAAAGATACTATTTATGATATCAATGAAAAATTGTACAATTTACAGATATCAATGATAAAGAAATCAATTAAATTAGCAAATAATGATGAGGGAAAAGAGGTAGAATTAACTTCAAAATATTTTTATGAATTTCCTTTTGAGTCTGAGGAGGAGTTTCTTAAATATTTTAAAAATTATAAGAGATGAAAAATTTTGCTATGATGGGAGCCTCTGGCTATATAGCTCCAAGACATTTTTCCGCAATTAAACATACCGGTAACAATCTTATAGCTGCTTTAGATAAGTTTGATAGTGTAGGTATCATTGATAGTTATTTCCCCGATGCAGATTTTTTCACTGAAAATGAAAGATTTGATAGGCATTTGACAAAATTAAAATATGACAAAGGTATTATTCTTGATTATATGTCAATATGTACCCCGAATTACCTACATGATTCTCATATAAGAATGGCACTTCGAATTGGAGCCGATGCAATTTGTGAAAAACCTTTGGTTTTGAATCCTTGGAATATAGATGCTTTAAAAAAAATTGAAAAGGAATCTGGAAATCGAATATGGAACATTCTTCAACTTAGACTACATGACTCCATTTTATCATTGAAGAAAAAAATTGATGAATCTCCCGCTGACAAGGTATTTGATGTTGATTTAACATATCTCACTTCCAGAGGTAAATGGTATTATGCTTCATGGAAAGGAGATTTAACTAAGTCCGGTGGAATTGCTACGAATATTGGGGTTCATTTTTTTGATATGCTTTCCTATATTTTTGGGGATATCGATAAAAATATTGTTCACGTACATACTCATGATCGTGCAGCAGGTTTTTTAGAATTTAAACGTGCAAGAGTCAGGTGGTTTTTAGGAATTAATTATGAATTAATACCTGAGGAAATTAAAAATAAAGGTTTACGAACATATAGATCAATGAAAATTGAAGGTCAGGAATTTGAGTTTAGTGGAGGTTTCACAGAGTTGCACAATAAAGTTTATGAAAATATATTAAAAGGTGATGGTTTTGGCTTAGAAGACGCAAGACAATCTATAGAAATTACTCAACAAATAAGAGAATCAAAGCCAATCGGTTTAAAAGGAGATTATCATCCACTTGCAAACAAAAGAGTTACAAAACATCCTTTTAAAAAATACTAATTGGGTTTGAAGAGTTTAATGAAAATTTACTAAATCAGTCTTGAGTAAAAAATGAAAAAAAGAGTAGCTGTTATTGGAGGAGGTTTGATAGGATTGGCAACTGCTTTCAAATTGTTATATGAACATTCAAATTTCGAGGTTGATGTTTATGAAAAGGAAAAGAAATTAGGCTCTCATCAATCAGGAAATAACAGTGGAGTTTTACATTGTGGGTTAAATTATAAACCTAAATCTTTAAAAGCTATGCTGGCTGTCAAAGGAATTAATGAAATGATTAATTTTTGTTCAGATAATCAAGTTTCATTTGATCAATGCGGAAAAATTGTGGTTGCAAAAGACGAAAAAGAATACTCTATTTTAAAAAAAATAGCAATTCGTGGCAAAAAAAATGGTTTAAAAGGTTTAAAAATTTTAGATAAAAATGAAATTACTAAGCGTGAACCAAATATTCTAGGTTATAAGGCGCTTCTAGTGCCAGAAGAAGGAATTGTTGATTTTTTAGGAGTTACAAAAATGCTTCAAAAAAAAATATTCAGTGCAGGTGGGGATATTTATTTAGGCTCTAATATTATGAAAATAAAGAATTTTAAAAATAAAATAATTTTAGAGTCTAAAAAAAGTGAAATGCAATATGATTTACTAGTAAATTGCTCTGGATTATTCTCAGATAGAGTTTATTCAAATTTCACTGGAAATAAAAGACCATTAAGAATAATTCCTTTTCGTGGAGAGTATATGAGGTTCAAAAACGAATATAAATCAATGGTTAATAACCTAGTATATCCAGTTCCTGACCCTCAATTTCCTTTCTTAGGTGTGCACTTCACAAGAATGATTAATGGAAATGTTGAAGTTGGTCCAAATGCGGTTTTGGCTTTCAAAAGAGAAGGATATAAAGCTACAGATATTTCTGTTAGGGATTTGATAGATACCTTGCTCTACCCGGGTTTATTAAATTTCGTTAAAAATAATTTTATATTTACAATAGATGAATTCTTCGGATCATTTTTTAAAAGTAGATTTATTAAAAAAGCAAAAATGCTTATGCCAGATATTAATGATGATATGCTAGTCAAAGGTGGAGCTGGTGTTAGAGCACAAGCAATTTCTCAACAGGGTAATATGATCATGGATTTCAATATAGTTAAATTTAAAAATCAAATTCATATTTTAAACGCTCCCTCACCTGGGGCAACTGCATCTTTAGCAATAGCATCATATGTAATTAATAACTACATAAAAAAATAAAAAAATAAAAAAATAAATAAAAATGAAAAAAATTTTGCTGATTGGAGGTGCTGGTTACGTAGGAACAGTAATTTCGTCCCATTTTTTAAAAATAGGTTTCTCAGTAGTTGTCATGGATAATTTTATTTACAATAACCAGTTTTCAATTTCTCCTTTTGTTGGTGATCCCAACTATAGTATATTTTATGGGGATATCACAAATAGTAGTAATTTGGACAAAGTATCACAAGATATAACCGATGTTATCATATTAGCTGGGCTTGTCGGAGACCCGATTACAAAGAAATACCCTCAACAGTCTGAGATTATTAATGAAAATGGAATCAGAAATTGTATCGATTATTTTAGCGGAAAAGGACTAAATAAGTTAGTTTTTATTTCTACCTGTTCAAATTATGGATTAATTGGAGAAAATGAATTGGCGACTGAGGAATTTGAGTTAAAACCTTTATCCTCTTATGCAAGTGCAAAAGTTACAAATGAAAAATATTTGTTATCAAAAAAAAATAAAGTTGATTATTCAGGAGTTATCTTAAGATTTTCGACTGCCTTTGGGCTTTCACCAAGAATGAGGTTTGATCTTTCAGTTAGTGAATTTGTAAGAGATATGTTCTTTCAAAAAGAATTAATTGTTTATGATGAAAATACATGGAGACCTTATTGTCATGTCAGAGATTTCGCTAGACTATTGGAGATTGTTTTAAATTCTGATGATGAAAAAGTTTATTTTGAAGTATTTAATGCAGGTGGGGAAATTAATAACTACACAAAAAAAATGTTAATTGACGAAATTCAAAAATATTTACCAAATTCAAAAGTCAAATATTCACAAAACGGAAGTGACCCGCGAAACTATAGAGTTTCATTCAAAAAAGTTAAAAATATTTTAGATTTTAGTCCCAAATATTCCGTTAAAAGTGGAATAAAAGAATTAATTGATGCTCTTGAATTAGGGTTATATAGAGACTCAATTAATAATAAGGCTAACTACGGAAATTATTCGATTAATATCTAGTCATTATGATTAATAAATCAGTTTCCTTTATTCGCAAAATATTTAACGAGCCAAAAGATTTTATTCCCTTACATGTTCCAATATTTATAGGTAATGAAAAAAAATATCTGAATAAATGTATTGATTCTACCTATGTTTCTAGTGTTGGAAATTATGTTAATCAGTTTGAGGATATAATTTCAGAAATTACACAAACAAAAAAAGCTGTGGCAGTTGTTAATGGTACAGCAGCACTACAAGTTGCATTGAGATTGGTCGGAGTAAACAAGAATGATGAAGTCATAACTCAAGCACTTACTTTTGTTGCTACTGCTAATTCTATCTTGTATAATAATGCTATCCCTGTTTTTTTAGATGTTGATCTGGATACAATGGGGCTATCGCCGAAAGCGGTAAAAAACTTTTTAGAAGAGTTTTGTGAACTTAGAGAAGGTGTATGCTTTAATAAAAAAACAAATAGAAGAATTGCTGCTTGCTTACCAATGCATACTTTCGGATTTCCAGTTCGTTTAAATGAACTAATAGATTTATGTAGTAAATGGAGGATTCCAATTGTTGAAGATGCAGCAGAATCTATTGGAAGTAAATATGATAATAAACAAACGGGTAGTTTTGGAAAAGTTGGGGTCTTTTCTTTCAATGGTAATAAAATTATTACAAGTGGGGGTGGTGGTGTAATTATTTCGAATGATGAAAGATTAGCTGAAGAAGCTAAATTTTTAACTACTACTGCTAAAGAGCCTCATAAATTTGAATATATTCATAATACCTTGGGTTATAATTACAGAATGCCAAATCTAAATGCTGCTTTAGCTTGTGCCCAGTTAGAATCACTTGATTTCTTTCTTCAAAACAAAAGAGAACTAGCTAACGAATACAATGATTTTTTTTATGGAATAGGAGTTAAGTTTCGAAATGAGATGCCTAATACTAAAGCAAATTATTGGCTTATGGCCATCGAGTTAGATAATAAAAAAGAAAGAGATTTATTTTTAGAATCTACAAATAATCAAGGAGTTATGACTAGGCCAATATGGAGGTTAATGTTTAAATTACCTATGTTTAATCGATTTTATCACGATTCTCAAAAAAATGCAATATTTTTGGAAGAGAGAGTTGTAAATATACCAAGTAGTGTTAGAAAATAATGTTATAATAGCAGGTTACTCAGGTCACGCATATGTTGTTGCTGATTCAGCAATTTCTGCAGGATTTAACCTTATTGGTTATACATCAAAATCGGAGTCAAAAATTAATCCCTTTAATTTAAAATATTGTGGTAATGAAAGAGATAGTCAATTTTTTGATAATTTTTCAGCAGAATTTATACTCGGGATTGGGGACAATTTGTTAAGGGCTATTGTTTTAGAATTTTTAATAGATAATAATATTAAAGTTTTGAATGTTATTGATAATTCATCTGTTTTAAGCAAACAGGTAGAATTAGGAATTGGTATTTTTATTTCTAAAAATGTAACAATTAATCCACTTGTAAGTATAGGTGATGGATGTATAGTAAATACATCATCAGTTGTTGAGCATGAATGTAAAATAGGAAACAACTCTCATATTGGTCCTGGAGCTGTTCTTTGTGGAGGTGTAACTATTGGAAATAAATCCTTTGTTGGAGCAAATACTGTTATAAAACAAGGGGTAAATATAGGAAATAATGTAATCATAGGGGCTGGCAGTGTTGTGATAAATGATATAAGGGATAATATTAAAGTTGTTGGAAACCCACATCGTGAAATTAAATGAATAATAAAAAAGTAACAATTATTGCCGAGGCAGGTGTAAATCATAATGGTGACATTAATATTGCTAAAAAATTAATTGATGTAGCATCAGATGCTGGAGCAGATTATGTAAAATTTCAAACATTTAAGTCTGAAGAATTAGTAAGTCAGACTGCAAAAAAAGCTGATTATCAAATAAAAAATATGTCTGAATCTTTAGACGAGAATCAATTTGAAATGCTAAAGAAGCTTGAATTAAGTCAAAATGATCACCAAATATTGATAGATTATACTAAAAGTAAAAATATTAAATTTTTATCCACTGCATTTGATATAAAAAGTATCAATTTCCTTGATTCTTTAAAACTTGAATTAATAAAAGTTCCAAGTGGAGAGATTACTAATTACACTTATCTTAAAGAAATTGCAAAAAAACAGATGCCAATTATTTTATCAACTGGAATGGCTGATATAAAAGAAATCAAATCTGCCATGGATATTTTGCTAGCAAATGGAGTTTCGAAAGACAATATTACCATTTTACATTGTAACACAGAATACCCTACACCAATGAAAGATGTAAATCTTCATGCCATGTTAACAATAAAAGATATATTTAAGGTCAAAGTCGGATATTCAGATCACACCGAAGGAGTTGAAGTTTCGGTAGCAGCTGTGGCATTAGGTGCCAGTGTTATCGAAAAACACTTCACCTTAGACAAAAATTTTCCAGGACCAGATCACAAAGCCTCTTTAAATCCAGAAGAATTAAAGTCTATGGTAAAACAAATACGTAACATTGAACAGGCAATTTCTGGTGATGGAGAAAAAAAACCAAGTGAAAGTGAAATCAAGAACAAAGACATAGTTAGAAAAAGTATACATTTATCAAAAAATGTAAAAAAGGGACAAAAAATTTCAGAAAACCTTTTAATTTGTTTGAGGCCTGGAGATGGTATTTCACCAATGGAAATTCCATTAATAATTGGAAAATCCTTTGCTAAAGATTTAAAGTCCTTTTCTAAACTTAAACATTCTGATATCTATGAATAAACGAAAAATTTGTGTAGTAACAGGTACAAGGGCTGAATTTGGTCTTCTTCAATGGCTTATGCATGAGATTAGTAGAGACACTTCATTAGAACTTCAAATAATTTCAACAGGAATGCATCACTCCCCAGAATTTGGGCTAACATATAAAGAAATTGAGAGGTTTGGATTTGTTATTGATAAAAAAATTGAGATGCTCCTTTCCTCTGATACAGAAATTGGTATTTCAAAATCTATTGGATTAGGACTAATCTCTTTTTCTGAAGCCTTTTTAGAATTAAAGCCTGAAATAATTCTAGTTTTGGGTGATAGATTTGAAATATTTTCAGCTGCATCAGCTGCAATGATATGTAAAATTCCAATTGCTCACATTCATGGTGGAGAGTCGACTGAGGGTTTAATTGATGAGCCGATTAGACACTCAATTTCAAAAATGTCACACCTACACTTTACAACCACAAGAGTTTATGCTAATAGGGTAATTCAGATGGGCGAATCTCCTGAAAGAGTTTTTAATGTTGGCGCTCCTGGACTAGATAACTTAGAGAGGTTGCAGTTACTTGAAAAAAAGAAGTTTGAGGAATCAATCGGATTTAGACTCTCAAAAACAAATGTTTTAGTTACATATCATCCAGTTACATTAGAACAGCAAACATCAGAAAGTAGTTTTAAGGAATTACTTTTCGCCCTTCAAGAGTTAGAGGATTTAAATATAATTTTTACAATGCCAAATGCGGATACAGATGGAAGAATTATTAAGCAACTCATAGATGATTTTGTTAATAAAAATTCTAAAAGATCAAAATCATTTGTTTCTCTAGGCCAATTAAGATATTTATCTGCACTTAAACATGTTGATTTGGTTATAGGTAATTCCTCAAGTGGATTAATCGAAGTTCCTAGTTTTAAAATCCCTACTATTAATATCGGAGACAGACAAAGAGGTAGAATAAAAGCATCTTCAGTTATCGACTCAAAACCTTGTAAAGATGAAATTATTAATTCGATTAATAAAGCTCTAAGTAACTCTTTTAAAAAGAAAATAAAAAATGTTAAAAATCCTTATGGAGAGCCTGGAGCTTCTATTAAAATAAAAAATATTTTAAAGGAATGTGATTTAAATAATATTTTGAAGAAAAAATTTTTTGAAAAATGAAAATATTTTTTATTGGATCAGTTTTGTTTTCTAGAACTCTGTTGGAAAAATTACTAAAAATCGATAATATAGATATTGTTGGTATAGCGACTAAATCAAATTCAACTTTTAATTCTGATCACTCTGATTTATCTGATTTAGCTATAAATAATAATATACCCTACAAATATATTGGAGATATTAATAAATCTGAAAATATAAAATGGATTAATTCATTTAGTCCTGATGTAATATTCTGTTTCGGCTGGTCCTCTTTAATAAAAAAAGAGTTACTTGAAAGTTGTCAATTAGGAGTAATTGGATACCACCCTTCACTTTTACCTAAAAACAGGGGAAGACACCCAATAATTTGGGCATTGTGTTTAGGTTTAACTCAAACAGGTTCAACATTTTTTCGAATGGATGAAGGAGCTGACACAGGAATGATATTAGATCAAGAGAGTGTAGATATTGACAGACTGGATGATGCAAAAACATTATATCTCAAACTATCAAGTACAGCATGCAAGCAATTGCAAAGATTTGTGCCTAAGTTAGTTTTGGGGAAACTAAACTTTACAGAACAAGTTTTAACGAATTCAAATTATTGGAGAAAAAGATCAAAGAATGATGGGTTGATTGATTTTAGAATGTCATCAAAAACAATTTATAATCTTGTCAGAGCATTAACAAAACCATATGTTGGCGCACATTTTATTTACAATAACTCTGAGGTAAAAGTATGGAAGGCAATGAAAGGTCCCAAAATTGATAAGAACATTGAGCCAGGAAAAATTATTGATATTAATTCAGATAATCATATATTAGTGCGTAGTGGTGACAGTAGTATTTGGATTTTAGATCATGAATTAAACAAAAAAATTAACTCAGGTGAATATTTATTATAAAAAAAGTTTATGAAAAAAATACTAATCTTATCCGCCCATCCTGATGATGAAATTCTTGGTGCTGGAGGAACATTACTAAGACACATGAAAAATGGTGATGATTTACATTGGATAATTGCTACTGATATATTCGAAGATCAAGGATATTCAAAATCTATTCTTGAAAGAAGAAAAAAAGAAATTACTTTGGTTTCCAAAAGATTAAAAATGAAGAGTTATCAGCTAGGATATAAAACAACCAATCTTTCATCAGAAACCTTGATCAGCTTAGTTCCAAAAATCTCTAAAATTATTAAAAGCGTCAAACCTGAATTAATTTATGTAGTAAACAGATCTGACGCACATTCTGATCATAGAATTTTATTTCAGGCATTAATGGCTAGTACTAAATCGTTTAGAACACCATTTTTAAGAGAGATTCTAATGTATGAATGTATTTCAGAAACAGAATTTGCAGCTCCTTTAGCTGAAAATGCATTCATTCCTAATTGTTATATAGACATCTCTTCAGAGATAAATGAAAAGTTACAATTAATGAAAATATACGAGTCAGAAATCGATAATCATCCATTTCCTAGATCAGAAAAAAACATAAAAGCTCTCGCTACATTTAGGGGTGCATCTTGTGGAGTTGATTACGCTGAGGCTTTTCAAATAATAAAATTATATAGGTTTGAGAAATTATAAGGAACACTTAATCAATCAAAAATCTTCATTAGCAGATGCTTTAGCGAGACTTAATACGCTAGATAAGGATACAATTTTATTTGTTGTTGACGATAAAGACAAATTAATTGGCAGTTTAACAGACGGAGATGTTAGAAGAGGTATGATAAAAGGGTTAAATGTAAATAGTGAGCTAGTTTCATTTATTCAGGATACTCCAAAGTATATTTTGAAGAACAAAGTGTTTTTAGATAAAATTATAGAATTCAGAAAAAATAATTTTAAAATTATCCCTGTTATTGATGATGAAAATATCATAGTTGATATTGTAAATTTTAGGCTACAATATTCATGTTTATCAATTGATGTTGTGATAATGGCTGGAGGTCTTGGTTCAAGATTAAAGAGCTTGACAAAAGATATTCCAAAACCATTATTGAAAGTGGGCTCTAAGTCAATAATTGAACACAATATAGACTCATTAGCTAAATATGGTTCAAAAAATTTTTATATTTCCGTTAGGCATATGGCTAATTTAATTATGGATAAAATTGGCAATGGATCTTCAAAATCAATTAAAATTAGTTACATACAAGAGGATAAACCACTTGGCACTATTGGTTCATTATCAATGATTAAAGACTTTCAAAATGAAGTTATTCTCTTAACAAATTCTGATATTCTAACCGACTTAAATTATGAAGAATTTTATTTAGATTTTATTAAAAATAATGCGGACATGTCGATGGTAACAATACCATATAAGGTAAATATCCCATATGCTGTTGTTATGTCAAATAAAAAAAATGTTACCTCAATTGATGAAAAACCAACTTATACTTATTATTCAAATGCTGGAATTTATTTGATAAAAAAAACTATTATCGATAAAATACCAAAAGATGAATATTTTGACGCTACAGATTTAATGGATATACTAATTAATGAAAATTTAAATTTAACTTCATATGTTCACAATGGGTACTGGCTAGACATAGGTAGACCAGAGGATTATGAAAGAGCTCAAAAAGATATAACTAAAATTTTTAATTAATGGATTTAGTTGTAATACCGGCAAGAGGCGGTTCAAAAGGCATTCCAGATAAAAATATCAAGGAACTTTGTGGAAAACCTTTAATCCTATATACTGTCGAAGTAGCAAGAAAGTTATTTGCTGATTCTCAAATAATCGTTTCAACCGATAGCCAAAGAATTAAAGAAATTGTTGAGAAAAGTGGGTTAAAAGTTCCTTTTTTAAGACCAACAAGTTTATCAACTGATTTTACTGCTATGAATGATGTTATTTTACATGCATTAGATTATTTTGAAAGATTCAATACAACCCCCAAAAAAATTATTTTGTTACAACCAACATCCCCTTTAAGAGATGAAAATCATCTCAAAGAAGCCATTGAGTTATTTAACAAAGAAATAGATTTACTTGTTTCGGTCAAAAAAACAGATAGTAACCCTTATTATGTGCAGTTTGAGGAAAATGAAAAAGGTTTTCTTGAAAAATCGAAAAAGGGATTCTATCAAAGGAGACAAGATTGTCCTGATGTATGGGAGTTAAATGGGGCTATATATATTTATAATACTAATTCTGTAAAATCTCTTGGTATAGAAAATTTAAAAAAAATAAAAAAATTTGTAATGGATTCTTATTCTTCAATTGATATTGATTCTCAAATTCAATTTGATTTAGCAGATCTGTTGATTAGTAGGTTAAAATGAAAACAATAAGAATAATTCCAAGGATTGATGTTAAAGGTCCAAGTTTGGTCAAGGGAATACATTTTGAAGGCCTTAGAGTTTTAGGAAATCCAAATGAGTTTGCAAAGTTTTATTATGAAAATGGAGCTGATGAAATTTTATATGTTGATGTTGTTGCAAGTTTATTTGAAAGAAATAGTTTATCAGATTTAATATCCTCTACTGCTCAGGAAGTTTTTATACCGGTTACTGTTGGAGGTGGAGTTAGAACATTGGATGATATTAATAATATTTTAAGATCGGGAGCTGATAAAATATCATTGAATACAGCGGCTATAAATAATCCTGGGTTTATAAAGGAAGCATCATTAAAATATGGTGCTTCTACCATTGTAGTTTCGATTGAAGCCATCAAAGAATCCGATGGGAAGTATTATGCTTACACAGATAATGGAAGAGAGTGGACGGGAGTAGATGTATTGGAATGGGCTAAAGAAGTAGAAATCTTAGGTGCTGGGGAAATAATTATTAGTTCTATTGATAAAGAAGGTACGGGAGAGGGTTTTGACATTGAATTAACAAGGAATGTCTCAGAATCAGTTTCAATTCCTGTAATTGCTCACGGAGGAGCCGGTAGCCCAGCAGATATTTTGAATGTTATAGTAAACGGAAAAGCAGATGCAGTTTCCGTTGCCTCTATTCTTCATTACGGAAATACCCATAATTCTGACAATCTTAATAAAATTGATGATGGAAATACAGAGTTTTTAAAAAACAAAAATGTTTTTGGTAAAATAACTCCTTATGATCTTAGAGAAATTAAAGAATTTCTTATTAAAAATAATATTAAATGTAGAATTTGAATATGAAAACTGTTTCAATAATTGATTTTAAAGTTGGAAATATTTATAGTGTTGTTCAGGCTTGCAAAGAAGTTGGATTAAATGTTAAAGTAACTTCAAACTATGATGAAATATTAAGTTCCGATGGAGTTATATTACCTGGAGTTGGGGCATTTGGTACAGCTATGAAAAATCTTATTAATGAAGGTCTTGATATTACTATCAAGGATTTTATAATGACTAACAAACCATTTATGGGAATTTGTTTAGGATTACAATTATTATTTACCGAAAGTAATGAATTTGGTGATAATAAAGGTCTAAATATAATTGATGGAAGTGTATTGAAATTTAAAAATGATGGTATGAAAGTTCCACAGGTTGGATGGAATGAAATTCGTGAAAATAAGATGCCATGGACGAACTCACCACTAAATAATATTAAACAAGGAGAATATATGTATTTTGTTCATTCTTATTATGTTAAACCTTTAGATAACAAATATATCTTATCTAGAACAAAATATTGTAACTTTGAATATTGTTCGTCAATAAAAAAAGATAATGTTTTTGCCACCCAATTTCACCCAGAAAAAAGTGGAAAAAAAGGCTTAGAAATATATAAGAATTGGAGTAAATTATTGTAAAAAAATGAAAAATAATTTAGAGGCGTATTATGGTTTGCCAAACAATGTAATATTTTGTAAAAAATGTTTAATGTCAAATCAAAGACCAACATCTACTGCAGAATTTAAGCACAATATTAAATCTGCTAAACAGACAATGAATTTTGACGATGAAGGTATCTGTGATGCTTGTAGATCACATGAACAAAAAAACTCTATTGACTGGAAAAAAAGGGAAGAGGAATTGCTAAAGGTTCTGGATAAGTACAGAAAAAATGACGGGACTTATGATTGTCTAATACCTGGAAGTGGAGGAAAAGATAGTGCATATCAGGCTCATATACTTAAGTACAAATATGGTATGAATCCCTTAACATATACATGGCCACCAATACTATATACTGATTATGGATATAAAAATTGGAAAAATTGGATTGAGGTTGGTGGCTTCGATAATGTTACCCTCAAGCCAAATGGTAATGTTATGAAGTTATTAACAAAACTTTCAATCGAAAACATATATCACCCATTTCAAACCTTCTTTTTCGGTCAAAAGAATTTAGCTCCAAAAATAGCTTCAAAATTTGGTATAGATTTAGTTTTCTACGGTGAAAATGAGGCTGAATATGGAAATCCTATTGCAGATAACATGACATCCCTTAGGGACAAGGCTATTTTTGCTACTGAAAATACCGAAAATATATATTTAGGAGGAGTATCAATTCATGATTTATATACCAAATATAAATTATCAAAAAACGATTTAAATCTTTTTTTACCTCCAACACTTAAAGAAATTGAAAATTCAAATGTTAGTGTAAGGTATTTAGGATACTATTTGAAATGGACTCCCCAAGAAGTTTATTATTATGCTGTAGAGAATACCGGTTTTAAAGCTAGACCATTTAGAACGCAGGGAACCTATAGTAAATATAGTAGTATTGATGATAAAATTGACGATTTACATTTTTATACGACATATATAAAGTTCGGAATAGGAAGGACAATTTATGATGCATCACAAGAAATCAGAAATAACCATATTACTAGAGATGAAGGTATTGCATTAGCAAAAAGATTTGACGGAGAATTTCCGGATAGATATTTTGATGAAATTATGAGCTTTATTGAGATGGACCCAGAATATTTTAAAGTTGAACTGACAGACAGGTTTAGATCTCCTCACCTTTGGAAAAAAGTAGACGGTATTTGGAAGCTAAGACATAATGTTATGGGAACAGGTACTGATGATTAAAATTTAATATGATTATCAATATAAAAAGGATATTTAAAACAGATTTATTTAAAAATACTGGTATATATACATTCTTCAATTTAATTGATAAAATTATTCCTTTTTTACTTCTTCCGTTTATTACCAGAGCCTTGAGTGTAGAGGGATATGGCATTTATGTTCTTTTTCAATCATTAGTTGGATTCTTATTGCCATTTGTAACTTTGAATACCGATGCCTCAATCCTGATCAATTATTTTAAAGTTGATAAAAAAAAGTTTCCAAGCTACTTATCTAATGGAATTTTAGTTTTAATAATAAATTTTATAATTATCACAATACTCTTCTTTATTTTAGAAGGTTGGCTCTCAGGTTTAATTGATTTTCCGCGTAATTGGTTGATAGCGGTATTAATTATTTGTCCGATGCAATATTTTACAAATTTAAATAAGAACATTTGGCAGATAAAAAAACAGCCTTTTAAATACGGGGTATACTCTGTGTCATTAACATTATTTAAAAACTTGTTAATGCTTTTATTTATTTTGGGCTTGGGCTATAATTGGGAAGGTTTGATTATCAGTCAATTAATTGGATGGGGAGTATTTTCTTTCATAAGCTTAGTGATAATGAATTATCAAAATTATTTTACTTTAGAAATTTCTAAAGAATTTATTGTCGATAATATTAAAGTTGGCACCCCAATATCACTTCATAAGCTTGGTGGTTGGTTAGGAGATTTATCTTCAAGATTGATAATTGCTTCGGTTATTGGAAGTGCCGCTGTTGCCACTTATGGTATTGCAGCAGTTTTTGGAATGATTGTCATTATGGTACAAGATGCTTTTAATAAGGCTTTTGTCCCTTTTTTGTTTGAAAAACTTGATAATATTGACAATTTAAACAGGATTAAATTAGTTAGACTAACTTATTTATATAATCTTTTCATACTAATTTTTGGGATTTTTGTTGGTTTTGTTGGTTATTATGGAGTTGAATTACTCTTTGGCAACGCATATTCATCATCTAAAGATTATATAATGTGGTTAACAGTTGCATATGCTTTTAACGGAATGTATAAAACCCATGTTAATTATATCTTTTACTCAAAAAAGACATACCTACTATTATATATTACTCTAAGTACTGGATTTATAAATGTAATTTTAAGTTATATATTGGTTAGTACTTATGGTCCAATAGGGGCAGCTCAGTCTTTGCTTTTTGTTTTTATTTCGACTTATATACTAGCTTGGTATGTAGGTAATAGAGTAATTTCCATGCCATGGTTTTCAAAAAATATTTTTATTAATTAAGTATGAAGAAGATACTTATTTCATTATTTGTATTATTACTATGTTTATTATATGATCCGAGAATTAGTATTGGTGTTAATATAAATATCTCTGAAATTATATCTTCATTTTTGATTATTTACTTTTTATTTAAACCAAAAAAAAATGGTTTAATTTCAATACTAAACAAGAAATTTTTTAATATATTTCTCGTATTATTTAGTTTTTATTTACTAATAATGACATTATCAATTTTAGATAATGCAAGTTTTCAAGCTGTGCTTGGAAGATTTAGAAACTTATTTTATGCTCCTCTGCTTTTTTTTGTTGGCTTGAATTTTCCAAGAGATCAAATCCATAATTTTTTTAAAATTTTTAAAATATTTATAATCCTATCCGTTTTAATCGGGATTTTTAATCTTTTCTTTCCGATTGAAATTTTGCTTTATGACACCGAAGAGGCATATCAAATGATAACAAATCAAAAGGTGGCTTCAATTTCAATTTTAGGCTTTGTATTTTGTATTTTAAATATTTATCTTAAAAAATCATCCTTTTCAGATTATCTTATAATTTTATTATTAGTTCTGTCAGTAATAGGATCACAAAATAGAAGCTTAATAATTATATATATCTCTTCTTTTTTATGGATGACTTATTTATTATTAAAAGAGAGACAATTTAGTACTACATTTATATTTAGGTTTTCTTTGTTAGCGATTATTTTGATCATCTCATTTAATTATTTTTTGAAATTTGACTTCATAGAAAATTATATTTATCGTTATCAAAAAATCAGTCAGGAATTAACCGGTACCGAAGATTTTTCACAATCCCAGTTTATGACCAGAATTGGACGATCTATTTCAACTTTTTATATATTTATCAAAAATCCATTTTTAGGTTCTGGATGGGATTACGAATTTTTAGTACTAAAAATATTTGATTTTAACGGAAATTATATAAGAACTGCTTATGGAACTCCTCATAATTATTTTGTAAATCAATTATTGCAAACTGGAATTATTGGATTTTCTATAATGATGTATTTTTTTATTAAAGTCTATAAATTAATAAAACCAATCTTTAAATTAAACAAAGAAAACATACTCAATTATTCATTTTTCACTTTCTTTTTTATGATACTTTTGTTTAATACATTTAATGTTTATTTATATGGCTCACCTGCATATATAGCTTTAACATTTTTCTTATTTGGTCTGGGAATTTCATTTAATTTAAAAATAATTAATAAGGATGACAATAGATAAATTTAATACTCATTTAGATTCAATTTTAGATTACTATTCTTATTTAAAAAATCAAACCGGAAAAAAAAATAGTGTTTTTAAGGACTTAATTTTAGGTTTTTTTATAAAACTAATTAATAAAACTTTTCCAATTATATTGCAGCCATTTATTAAGAAAAATCAATCAGATATTCTGGTTATAATGACATGTGAGCAACATTATACTTTAACTAAACATATTTGGATTGAACTTGAAAAAAAGTATAGAATAAATTATGTTATAGAAAACAAAAAATCTTTAATTAAAAGCATATTTTATATGCCATCAACTTGTAATATCCCTTCATTATTAAGACCTTTTGATACTTTTTCAAAATTGATAGAATATAAGTATAAACCTAAGCTAATATGTATTTTTACTCATTATAATCTACTTCCAAATTTTATAAAAATAAATAGTTCTTCTAAAACTATATATATACCTCATGCTATTATTGACTCTAGTTATTTATATTCTAACTTTAATTTTGATTATTATTTTGTTTTTGGAAAAAGCTCAGAAATTAATATTAAAAATAACAGAGATAAATTTGGTAAATCTAAAATAGTCAAAGTAGGTTCGACTATGATCAAAAATATTTATAGTGAAGATAAACCAGAACCAAATAATAAAATTATTTACTTTTCAACATATACGGTTGGGTCAGAGGAATTTATTACTCGAGACTTTAATCTTATGATTAGTTGGTTTAAGTCCAATCCTGGTTATAAACTATACATAAAATTACATCCACTTGAAAAATCAGATTATGTTAAAAGCAAAACAAAAAATATTAATAATATTAAAGTATATGATAAAAACATTGATCTTGAATCATCCATAGATGATATATCATTGGTTATTACAAATTATTCTGTCGCCTCAGTTGAAGCTGCATTAAGATTAAAACCTATTTTGGTAATTAATTCGAGATTAAAAGATAAAGATTCTGATGATTTTAGAGATTCAGATAATTATCTTTATTTGGAGGACTTCTTTTTAGATAGGTGCTTAAATCTTGATGATATTTCTAATGGAATTAATCAGATATATGATAATTATGATTATTTTATTGAACAATCGAAATTATATGCAGAATTCCACCTACATAATAAATTTAATTCTGCAGACGTAATAGTTAAATCAATCGAAGATATTTTTAATGAAAAATTTAAAGTATGAAAAAAATATTAGTTATTTCCTATTATTGGCCACCATCTGGAGGTGGTGGTGTTCAAAGAATAACTAAATTTTGTAAATACCTATCTGAATTTGGCTGGGAACCTTATGTTATAACAGCTCCAAAACAAAAATTTATCTCCATTGATGATTCATTTTTAAAGGATGTTAAGAATTTAAAAGTTTTTCATACTTCACAGCCAAAAGAATCAAAAAAAACTACAATTAAAAATATATCTAAAAGTAAGTTAAAAGTATATTTTAATTGGTTAAAGTCATTCATTAGGGTAAATTTCATGATACCTGACAGTAAGATATTTTGGTATTTTTCAGCTCTAAAAATTGGCAAGCAATTATTGAAAACCGAATCATTTGATATTATTTTTTCAACATCACCTCCGTACACTACTCAGCTAGTTGCTAGAAAATTAAAAAAATTATCAAAAATTAAATGGGTTGTTGACTTTAGGGATCCATGGGTTGAAAATATATACTACAATAATGTCTACAGGTTTAAATTCGTCAAATTAATTAATAGAATTTTGGAGAGAAATGTATTGAATGATTGCGATAGAATAATTACTATTGGGGACAATTTAAAACAAATGTTAAGTCATAAAACCTCAAATAAGATTGATGTTGTCCATAATGGTTGTGATCCAATTGATTTTCCAGAAAATATCACAAAGTCTGATAAATTTATAATTGGTTATTATGGATCTTTGAATGAATATCAAATTTCAAAATCTTTTCTCAAAGTAATTGCTTCATTTGCGGTAAAAAACCCTAAACTCTACAATGATATTGAATTTCATTTGTCAGGCACTCAAACTCCAGATGCTTTAAGGATCATTTATGGTATTATTCCTAATCAAAAAATTATAAATCATGGTTATTTAAATCATGATGTGTTGACAAAAATATTATCACGTGAACAATTATTGCTTCAGCTTATTCATAATCAGCATGATAATCAGGTTATTATTGGTTCTAAGGTTTACGAATACATATATTCTGGAAATCCAATTTTATGTTTGAGTTCTAAAGATACAGAAGCAGTAGACGTAATCACAAAATCTAATGCAGGTGTGGTTTTTGATTACGATGATAAAACAAAAATAGAGCAATATATTTTAGAACAATATAATAACTGGGGTAACGGGAAATTAAATTTTGGAAGAAGAAGAATAAAAGAATATATGAGATTTAATCAAGCAAAATTACTTTCAGATATTTTTAATGAGGTAATTGATTAGATAATCATAAATATTACTTTAAGTTAACATAGTTATAAAGTTTTTTAAATTATTGGGATAATAATTTTTAAATTGAATTAATGGTTTCAAGGATATTAAGAAAGATTTACAGATTTTTTTATTTTGGTAACAGAAAATATGATGACTATAGATCATTTTTAATAAAAGCCAAGCTTAATAATTATGAGTTTAAACCTCTAAAAGAATTTGTTAAAAAAAGAAATTCAAATCAAAAGATTATCGGATTAAGACATGATGTTGACACTAATTTAGATTTAAGTATAAAAATTGCTGAAATAGAAAAAGAAGAAGGAATTAAATCCACTTATTTTATTCTTCATACTGCTAAATATTTTTATCAAAATATTGAAAAGGAAATACTCCATCCCAAATTAATTCAAAAATTAAAATATTTACAAAATGATCTGGGTCATGAAATTGGGATTCATTCAGACTTGATGCCGATAGAGCATATTTATAAACTAAGTCCTAAAGAATATTTAAAAAAGACTATTAAGTTATTAGATGATAATGGTATTGATATAAAAGGAATTGCTGGTCATGGTAATCTATTCAAAAATATTTACATGAAAAATTTCAAGAAAAAAAACCACAAAATTCAAAATAAAAATATTTATTCAAATCCTCATATAATCTTTGATCCAAAAGATTTTTTACTAGAATATGAAGCTTACAGCCTTGACCATGATCTGTATTATAGTGATTCAGATTTTATTAAAAATAAAAGATGGGATTTTACAGAATTAAAAAATAGATTTTTCAATTATAAAAATAAAAGAGTAATTATTCTAACTCATGCGGTTCATTGGTCTAATTCAATCCTAGTTTACTATTCATTGAATTTTTTTATTATTGTAAAGTATTTTTTTAAATATTTATTAGAATTATATAAATTTATTAACTCAAAATGAAACTTATTAAGGGTTTATTTATTCGTTTTTTACAAATTCTTGCATACTATATTCCAGGTGCTACTAATGTTAGAGTATTTATACATAGAATTAGAGGTGTAAAGATAAAAAATAATGTTTTTATCGGTCATAATGTTCATATTGATAATACATGTCCAAACAAGGTTTATATCGGAAACAATACTCAATTAAGTGTCAATGTCACTGTGATAGCTCACTTTAGAGAAGTAAGTGCAAATGAAAAGTATTCTGTTTATATTGATGATGATGTATTCATCGGAGTAGGGGTAATTATCTTACCCGGGGTTAAAATTGGAAGGGGTTCTGTTATATCATCAGGAAGTGTTGTTTCCTCTTCAATTCCTGAAAAATCTTTTGCAATAGGAAATCCAGCAAAAAGAAAAGGCAAAGTAAATAACCCGCTTTTAATAAGTACTTCTTGGATGAAATTTTTGTCAGGCTTAAAGCCTGAAAATTGAATTAATTTTTGAGAAAACTATCTTTTCTTTTTAAATCTTTCAGTATGTTCAATAGATTCTTTAAATGTTATTTTAACAGGGACTTTATATTTATCAAGTTTTGATTTACAATAATCTCTAACTAATGATTTAATTTTTTTCTTATTTTCATGATTTGTTACAATATCTGCTACAACATATTGGCCGATAAGCGGACTATCTTCGCCACTAACAGTACAGTCAATAATATCTTCTATCTCCATAATAACATTTTCAACTTCCGAAGGGAGAACTTTTTCACCACCAACATTTATAACTTCATTTTTTCTCCCAATAATTTTAAAATAATTTCCCTTTACCTCAACTAGATCTCCAGTTTTAAACCAACCGTCTTCGGTGAAGCTTTCATTAGAACTATTTATATATCCCTTTATTTGGGTTTTACTCCTTAGCCATAACTCTTTTTTTACAATCTTATATTCCTGCTCTTTATCAACAATTTCAAAAAAAGTACTGTTTGATGACTCGCTTTTGGTTGTAGCTATACCTGTTTCACTGGTGCCAAAAGTTTGAAGAAATTTAACTCTATTAAATGTTTTTTTTAACCTATTTAATAATTCTTCTGGCATTCTTTCAGTACCATAAGTAACTAATCTTAAACTCTTAAAAGAATAATTTTTAACAAAACCACCGATAAGTATTAGGTTCAAAAATGTTGGTGATGATGGCAAAACATTAATTTTGTATTTATCAATTAAATAAGAAATTGATTCTGGTGTTTTTGATTTTGGTATAATTATTTTTGCACCCATTGATATGCAATTAAATAGGGTATTTATTCCCCCAATATGATCAAAGAGTAACATAAGTACAAACGTTAATCCTTTCTTTTTCTTATCTAAATATGTACTCAATAACATGTTTAAATCATGAATCATTGCTTTTGGCCTACCAGTACTGCCACTACTGAACAATACAATTCCTGGAATATTATTATCAATTAATGATTTTATTAAAGGATGTTTTACTGAATTACTAATTGATTCATGGAATTTTAGTTTTTTATTATCATTTTCAAATGAAACGGTATAATCAGGAGAAATAATATCAATTCTTTGTTCTAGTTCACTTTTAAGCTTGCTAACATTTGGTATAATTATATTCTTACAATATGCTAGAGCAAAAAATGCAGAGATTGAATTAAATGAGTAGTCAGAATTTAAATAAACAATTTTTTTGTAAATTTTTCTTTTTTTGAACTCATCAATGAAAGACAATATATTTTTATATAAATCATCGTATGAATAAGTAATTTCATTGTAAACAATAATCCCATTATTATTATCCTTTCCTATATTGTCAATAAATTGAGTAAAAAATGGTTTAATCATGAAATCCCCCCTAAATAAATTTTTTGACCAGTGATAAAATTTGAATCATCAGAAATAAAAAAATCAATTACATTACTGATATCTTCAAACTCGCCAAATCTCTTGAACACTTGAGAATCTAAAAGACTTTTAACCTTGTCAGCGGGTACAGTTCTCATCAATGAAGTTTTAATTGGAGTTGGTCCAATTGTATTTACAGTTATGCCAAGATAACCAAGTTCTTTTGAAAGTACACTTGTTAATCTTTCCACACCCGCTTTGACTGAAGAATATACGGCTTCACCTTCAAGTGAAAGTGGTACTGCTACAGTTGAAAAATTTATTATCCTACCAAATTTATTTTTTCCCATTAATTTTGAAGCTTCTCTGGAAAATAGAAATACTCCAAGATAGTTTACATTAAATAATTTATTAACCGTACTTTTTGGAGTTAAAAGAAAATGATTCATTGAGGCAGTACCAGCATTATTTATCAGAATATCAAGTCTTTCATACTTATTTTTTATAAATTTAATTGTCTTCTTTACATCAATTTCTTCGGCTACATCACCATATATATGATCATAATTTTTATGAGAAATTTTACACTCAGACCTGCTAAAACCAATAACAAATAATTTTTTTTTGAGATAATAATTTGCTAAGTATTCGCCTATTCCTTTGCTAGTTCCAGTTATTAGAATTACTCTACTCATTAATTGCAATTTTTACTTCATCTAAAATAAAAGAGCATAATCTTTCCAAATTTATGAAGGGACTCACTTTAGATGACATTGCTTTTTCATTAGCTATAGTTATTTCAACATTAAATTCCTCATTTATTGCTTCTTCTATTTCAACTATCAATGTAACTAGGCTAATTGAATCTAATGGGCTAGAAGATCCAATTAGCCTTATTTCGTTAATTGATTCGTTACCTTCATAGCCAGAATTTTTTAAAAAATCCCTAGAAATGTCATGCACAATTTTTTCAATTTTTTTTGCATTTTTTATTGATTAGATTTAAAAAAGTAAATATAATTATAAATTTTATTCTCGATTAAGCAGAATAAATATTTATTTTTGACTAATCTGATTATTATTTTAATTTAACATAAATTATCTTGTGAAAACAAAATTATTTACTTCTATCAATAAATTTATTAATTGGAAAAAGAATTTTGGTGATTATTCTTATGATAGAATGGACTATTGGAGTTCATCAATGGGTAAATTTTCAAAAAAAGTTTTTTATAAGAATAAATTATTAGGTTTTCCATTTGCTATTTGGGGATTGCTATTAGAAAATTTTTTTCCAAAAATTCAAAAACTTTACGGAAACCCTAGTAGGCAAATTATTGGTGATGCACATTTTGCCTCAACATACATGGAATTATATGAATATACAAAAGAAAGTAAATATTTGCTGATGGCAGAGAATATTCTCGAATATATACTTTCAACAAGCTTAAAAGGCTATTCAGGTCTTTGTTGGGGATATACTTTTAGTTGGCAAACTGAATCTGGATTATGGAAAAAAAATACACCACTAATCACAATAACACCCTATGCCTTTTGGGCATTCAAAAAACACTATCTATTGACCAACAGTCAAGAGAGTAAAAAGAATTTTTTATCAATTGCAGAATTTGCTCTCAAGGATTTGAAAGAAAAAGAAATGTATAATGGAACATTTTGTTCTAGTTATAGCCCAATTGATAAATCTATTACTATTAACGCAAGTACTTACAGAGCTGCTATCCTTTGTGAGGCTTATACTTTTAATAAAAACAATGAATATCTTATTTCTGCTAAAAAATATATTGAATTTGTTTTATCATTTCAGGGAAATAACGGAGAATGGTTTTATGAAGCAAAAGGACAATCAAATAATTTCATTGATAATTTTCACACATGCTTTGTTCTAAGAAATTTATACTTGTGCTATAGGGTATATAATGATGAGAAAATTTTAAATGCTATAAAGAGAGGATATAATTATTATATAAATAATCTTTTTTACAAGAATGGTAGGCCTAAACATTTTTCTAAAGCCAAATATTTGAAGTTAAGAAAATATGAAATGTATGATTATGCAGAGGGAATAAAATTAGGAGTTTTATTAAAAGATGAAATACCTAATGCAATTAGCAAATCAATCGAATTAGCAAATGATTTGATGGATAATTTTCAAACAAAAAAAGGTTATTTTATTACTAGAGTCACATCTTTTGGCACATATCATAAAGTTCCTTACCTAAGATGGCCTCAGGCACAACTCTTAAATTCATTAACTTTACTTTTAAAAGAAATAGACGGATAATGTGTGGCATTGCGGGAGTTGTTAATTTTAAAGAATCTGTTGAGATAAAACATATTAAACAGATGATGAATATAATAAAGCATAGAGGACCAGACGATGAAGGAGTTTATGTTGATAAAAATATTTCTATTGGTCATGTTAGGCTTAGCATAATTGACCTTTCACAAAGAGGTCACCAACCAATGTTTTCTAATGATGATAGATATGTGATTTCTTTTAATGGGGAAATTTATAATTATATAGAATTAAAGAAGGAATTATCTAGTGAATACAAGTTTGTTACCTCTACTGATACTGAGATTATTTTGGCATCATATATCAAATGGGGAAAGAAATGTTTAAATAAGTTTAATGGAGATTGGTCGTTTGTAATTTACGACACCAAGACAAAAGAAATTTTTGGAGCCAGAGATAGATACGGAATAAAACCATTTTATTATTATAAAGATGAATCTAAAATGATTTTTTCATCGGAGATAAAAGCAATTATTCCGATGATTGATAAAAAAATCCCTAATGAAAAATTAATTTTTGAGTACTTATTATACAATAGGACAGATCAATCACAAGAAACTTTTTTTAAAGACATATTTAAATTAAAACATGGCCATTATTTTACTTTAAATGGAGATGAAATTAAGTTTTATAATTGGTATAATTTAAAAGAAAAAATAAAAGAAAATAAAAAAATAACTAATAAGCAGTACAGGAGTTTATTAAACAATTCAGTAAAAATAAGATTAAGAAGCGATGTTCCTCTTGGAATCAGTTTAAGTGGCGGAATAGATTCATCCGCATTAACATCATTAGTATTTCATGATTTTAATAAATCTAAACTTCAAACATTTTCTGCTACTTATGAAAAGGGCACTTGGGCAGATGAAAGTGAATTTGTTGATTGTTATAAAAATCTTATAAAAAATATGCACTACACTACACCTGATGCTGATTCCTTTTATGAAGATTTTGAAAAATTCATTTACGCTCAAGGTGAGCCCGTAGCAAGCATAGGTCCTTACGCACAATTTAAGGTTATGGAATTGGCTAGTAACAAGGTTAAGGTAACTCTAGATGGTCAAGGTGCTGATGAATTACTTGCAGGATATCATTATTTTTTTGGAAGTTATTTTAAGGAATTACTATATAATTTTAAATTTTTAACTCTTTTTCGAGAAGTATTTTGTTATTTATCAAAACACAGGTCAATAGATGCACTAAAATTTATGTTTTTTTATATAATGCCTAAATCCCTCAAAATATTATCAGCCCGTAAAATTTACCCTTATATTGATAAGGATTTTATTAAAAAATGGAAAGATATTTCAACAATTGGAATAGACTTATATTCTCCAAAATCATTGAATGACTCTTTAATAGATCATTTTGAATATAAGCTTGAACATTTGTTAAAATGGGATGACCTAAATTCTATGAATTTTTCAATAGAATCAAGAGTGCCATTTATGGATCATAATTTAGTTGAGGCAACTCTGGCTTTAGCTCCAAATTATAAAATTAGAAATGCTACAACAAAATATATTTTAAGGGAATCAATAAAAGATATTTTACCAAATAAGATATATAATAGAACTGACAAAAAAGGATTTTCTACTCCTTCAGATGGATGGTTTAGATCAGATAAATTTAAAAAATATATAACTGCTTTATTAAATTCTGAGTCCTTTAAAAAAAGAGGTTACTTTAATGTTGATCAATGCAAATCAATTTATAAAAATCATATCAACGGCAGAACTAATGCGACTAAGGATATTTGGAAGTGGATTAATTTAGAAATATGGTTTAGAAAATATATAGATTAATAATGAAAATACTTATTGATATCGGTCATCCAGCCCATGTTCACTATTTTAAAAACCTCATAAGAATAATGGAAGCCAGTAATAATACTAAATTTATTGTTACGGCTAGAGATAAAGAAATGACTCATTACTTATTAGACCACTATAAAATAAGATATTATAACCGAGGTAGAGGTAGCGATAGTGTTATAGGGAAATTGTTATATCTAATTGTTGCAAATATTAAATTGTTAATTATATCTTTAAAACATAAACCTGATATTTTTTTAAGTTTTGGATCTCCTTATGCAGCACAAGTTTCCTATATTTTAAGAAAGTATTCGATTACTTTGGACGATACTGAAAATGCTAAATTAGGACAGCTATTTTACAGATATTTTACAAATAAAATATTAAGTCCTATTTCCTTTTCAAAAAATTTTGGACGTAAACATATTAAATTTAACGGATATATGGAGATGTCATATCTACATCCAAATTATTTTCAGCCAAATTCAGATGTTTTACACCTTCTTAAACTTAATCCAGAAGATCGCTTTACATTTATTAGATTTGTTAAATGGAAAGCAAACCATGATTTGGGTCATAATGGTATTTCAGTCGAAAATAAATTTTTAGCAGTCAAGAGATTTTCTGAGTATGGAAAAGTATTCATTAGCTCAGAAGAAATACTCCCCCCAAAATTTGATAAATATTTGATTAAAATTCCTAAACATTTAATTCATAGTGTCCTGTTTTATGCTTCTTTGGTGTATGGAGAAAGTGCAACAATGGCTTCTGAGTCAGCAGTTCTTGGAACACCATCTATTTATCTTGACAATGAAGGTAGAGGCTACACAGATGAACAGGAAAAATTATATGGTTTAGTTTTTAATTTTTCTGAATCTGAGGATGATCAAATTAAATCAATCAATAAGGGAATAAAAATACTCAGAGATAATTTGAAATCTGAATATAAAATTAAAAGAAAAAGTTTACTAAATGATAAAATAGATGTTACAAGATTTATGATTGATCAATTAGAAAATGAAAGAAAGTAGTAAGTTTTAATTTTCTTCCGTGTATCCGTATCCATATCCATAATTATATGTATATCCATATCCATATTGATATCCGTACTTATATCCATAAGCTGCACTTTTTCCCAAAGCATTTAAAACAATACACATATTGGTAAGCTTATTATATTTATTTAAATCAGAGATATATCCAGCAAGGCTTTTATCAGAGAAGTTTGCTCTAATCACATAAATTGTAGAGTCGACTAAATTCGAAATTTCAAATGTATCAGAAACTAATACGCAAGGCGCAGAGTCAATAACTATGTTGTCATATCTATTCTTTAGTTCTTCAATTAAATTTTTAAACTTATCACTTCCTAAAATTTCTGTGGGGTTAGGCGGAATGATACCTGAAAGAATTACATCAATAGTATTACTTTTATCAACTTTATGTTCTAAAATAAAATCCTCAACTTTAGAATTTTTATCAAAAATATAGTTTGTCAATCCAGGAGTTGACTTTGGAACATTCATTAATTTATGTAGCTGTGGGTTTCTAAGGTCTGCCCCAATTAGAATTGTTTTATTGCCTCTTGAATTAAGTATATTTGCAAAGTTACTTGAAATTATTGTTTTACCCTCCCCTTTGATTGAAGATGTAACCAAAAAAACATTTCCTCTTTTCTTATCCAAATTAAACATGGTAAAGTTTATATTAGCAACTAACATCCTAAAGCTCTCAATTAAAAAGTTTTTTGAGGATAATTCCAAAAGAGTATTTAGATTCTCATCATTAATATGAGGAATTTCTCCTACCACAGGAATATCTGGTATTAATTCTGTAATATTATTTTTTACGTGAAACTTTGTGTCAAAACTAAACTTAATGTAAAGAAGAATTAACGGAATTAAGATTCCAAGTATTAGGGCTGAACCATAAATAATTTTTTTATTTGGACTTACAGGAAGAATTGAATTCCTTGCATAATCTATTATCTTGATTGAGGGTTTGATTACTGCATAGTTTATTGCCGCTTCTTCTCTTTTCTGAAGAAGTAACAAGAACAAGGACTCTTTAATTTCTAGTTCTCTTTCAATAGACCTTAGCATTTTCTCATTCTGAGGAAGATTATCATATATCTCCTCATATTCCCTTTCCTTCGCTTGTAGTTTTGCAATTGTAATATTCAAACTGTTTTTATAGTTTATTATGCTATTTTTTATATTTATTCTGAGCGCGTCAATTTGTCTGTTATAGTTTTTAATATATGAGTTATTTTCTCCTGCGTCTAACAGATATGTTGATCTTTCAGTTATGATTAGATTGTATTGATTTATTAGTTCATTAATAATTAGATTTTCCAAACCGATATTGGAAGGCATCAGATCGTAGTTTTCTGTATAAATAGTTTGTTCCAAAAGTTCGGCTAAATCAAATTGTGAAAGTGCTTCAAATAACTCTGAGTCATAAAGAAGTTGTTGGTTTGCGTTTATAGTTCCGTCAAACTCTATGTTATTTAATTTATTTAACTCCTTGAATTCTTGCTTTCTGTTTTCAATAAGTTCTAATTCATCAGAAAGGAAAGAAAACCTTGAGTCAACGAAATCCATTGTTCTTTTGTAGACTAATCTTCTGTCAGAAATACCATCATTATCAAACTCACTCATAAGTGTGTTTAAATATTGGTTTGAAATGTTGTAGTTTGAATGTTTCAATACAATATCTAACTGATCACTTTCTTGTCCATTTTGACTTACTAAAACTTTATTTCTAAATTCTTCCGTAATGACTTCTGGAGTATAAAATTTTAATAATTTGTCATCAATTTCGTTTGTGCTTTTTCTGGTCATTTCAAACGGAAGATTGTGATTCATATTAGCTGTTGTAAGTCCTTCAAATGTAAATTCATCAAAAGTTTCTCCGTTGTTATCTTTTGCAACAATATATATTTTATCTTTTCTAAAAGAAATTAAATAACTACTAGAAACGGAAATAGTATCTGGGTTTATCTTTATTTCAAAAGAAAAGGCATTGTCTTGCCATTCTTCTAAAGTATTTTCAGATGTCTTTATTGTTCCCTCGGTGAAATATTTTACATTACTATTTAGTTTAGTAACAACTTTGTTGTGTATGTTGAATGAATTTAAAACACCAGTTTCATTTTCTAGATTTATCATTGACCTGTTAAAGATTGTCATTGCCGTTGGAAGCGCCATATCATCATCATGCGCTTTATCAATAATTTCGATTTTACTTCTGGACTCGTATATATAGTTGGTATATCTCAGATAAAAGTAGCTTGACACCAATAATATTACACACATTATTAAAAAATATGGCCAAAAAGAAAAATATCTATGAAAATTTAAAATTTCATTATCAGTATTTAATTGTTCTTCATTCATAATTACTTATCTGTTAATGACTATGATAGATGAAAGTAAAAATGACAAAAGACTAAGTAGTGTACCTGCATTTCCTATAATTCCTGCGTTTTTAACTCTTGCATTATTAGGATTCACAATAATAATATCTCCAGATTGAATTTGGAAATATTTGTTTTTAAAAACATCGCTACTAGTTAAATCAATTTCTTTAACTTCCCTTTCCCCATCTAAATCTCTAATAATTTTAATATTTTTTCTTTCGCCAGTAATCGTAAGATCGCCAGCCATACCAATCGCTTTAAAAATATTCATATTATTTTCGGTGTACTCATATCTACCAGGGCTAGCGACTTCACCCAAAATTGTAAAACTTGTATTTAATAGTTTTACATCAACTGATGGTTCCTTGAGATAGCCTCCATTTTTGATAAGATTATATATCATTTGTCTTATTTCATCAACAGTTTTGTTTTTAACATAAATTCTACCAAAAACAGGAAAAATAATTTCACCTTGGGAATTAACAATATATCCATTATATAAAAGCGAAGTTTTATTAGTACTCATTGATGTGTTTAATGCTCTTGGGTTAAATTCAATGGAAGCCTCTGGATTTTTTGAATTAACATCGATTTTTAATATGTCATCGACTTTAATTTTATATTCTTGGTACTCATAGTTAAAATCTGATGTTCTATTGAAGTCACTTATATAATTGATATCCTTTTTGGTTGAACAACCAGAGAAATGAATAAAGGTCAACAAAAATAAAATTAATTTACAAATTTTCATATTATATATTTGTAGCACGCAAAAATAAAAAATTATTCTATAAATTGAGAATTATATACATTTATTGCAATGTCGGTTAATTTTAAAAAGTCTGATGAATATAAGTTTTTGCTAGATGTAATGTTTAAGTCAGATAAAATTGATTATTCATATGCATCAAATATAAACTATGATATAGTTGTAAAGTTAGCAAGTTCCTATCTTTTGCTTCCAAACCTTTATTTTCATCTTAAACATAAAAAGCTATTAGGTGTAATACCAATTGAATTAGTTTCATATTTAGAAAATATTTATAATATAAACTTAAACAGAAATAAAATTTTAATTAAAGAAATAAATTCATTGAGAAATTTGCTAAATGATGCAAAAGTTAAACATATTTTTTTCAAAGGAGCTGAATTATTGGATAAAAAAATTTTTAAAGATTTGGGTGTGAGAATGGTAGGAGATATTGATTTTTTAGTTGATGAAGTTGATATAAACAGGGTAAAAAAGATGTTGGATGAAAATAATTTCAATAATTCCTTTAATTACAAGATTATAAATAAAAGAGATTTACCCAAATATACAAGTAAATCAAATATTTTTGCTTTAGAGCCGCATACAGAGATTCTCTCATACAGTAAAAGAAAAGTATATAATTCAAATAGTGCTTTTAAAGACTACAAAACAAATAAATATCTATTTTATCTCAAGGTATGTGTTCTTAATAATCAAATCAATGATCACGGGCATTTATATTCATTTATAGGTCACAGATCGATACAAGATTTTTTAGCCATTTCAAAAAATATTAAATCGGAAAATATTGGTCTTGAAAACATATATATGAAAAGATTTTTTGTAATCCTAAATCACATGGGCATTTCAGAATTAAAAATTCAAATGAGTGTTTGGGATAAATTATATCTTAAGAGACATATATTGATGGAAAAATACAAGTTGATTTGGTTTATTAATCTTTTGATTTGTAGGATTTTTGAAAAGACTCCAAAGAAAATATTTCAGATTTTAGAATTTATGATAAATAAAAATTACAGAGAATATATTTTTAAAAAATATAAAAGTTAAAATTTATTGACTTCTTACCCCTTTTATAAAGACATTATATAATGATTTGATTAGATATGATAAATCTGTTTTTATTGGATTCTTCAAATATAATTCCATATAATTTTTTTCTGATTTCATAATTTCATTTAGTGACTTGGGTAAGTCAACATAAAAAGGTGGTATAAATCCAGGTTTTAACTTAGATCTTATTATTTTAATTTCTTCTCGATAAAGACTAAAATAATGTTCACTAAGCGGCCTAACACCAACTATTTTGATATCTCCTTTTAAAATATTAATAATCATTGGAAGTTCATCAAGCCAATATTTTCTAAAAAATCTTCCCTCAGGCGAAATTCTGAAGTCATTTTTTATTTTACCTCCTTTAACTAATTTATTTTTATTGTATATATATTCTTGCAAATATTCAGAATATGGATGCATTGTTCTTAATTTATATGCGTTGAAAATTCTATTATTTTTACCTAATCTCTTAAGAGATATAATAAAACCATAATTTTTCTCGTAATTTATCTTTGAATTTTGTGTTTTCTTAAACACAAAGTAGTTGATGCCATTTATTTTTTTCTCAGCCGTAATTATAAATCCACACATATATAATCTTCCGTAAACCTCAGCTTTGGAAATCACTCTACTTTTGTTAATAAAAAAATAAAATCTTTTAGAAATTTGAAGTTTTGAAAAAACCCTGTGATAAAAAAAATCTAATATGTAAATAAAGTAATTTATGAATGGGGGATATTTTCTTAAAATAAAATTTTTTCTGTTGGGATTTTGTTTAAAGCATCCGATTAAATAACCATTGTGTTTTAGTGAATTATTGTTTTTATTAAAAAATTTATTAATTTCTTTTATTCTGTTGATCAATATAAATGAAATTATGCATCCAAATTTTTTTTTCTTATAACTATTTTCTATTTCTCTAATACCGTTTATGTATAATGTAGAATTTGAAATATCAACATTATTTTCAACAAATCTCTTTACATCTTCATTAGGGTATGATGGTCTATCTTTCAAAATACTATTGTTTAAATTTGTTATTGTTTTCAATAGCCATTTTAAGTTTTTCAATATAATTTGATTCAATTTTTTTATTTGATTCAAAAAAATCGATATGTTTTAAATTATGAAAATCAGATCCTACAAAGTCGATAAGGTCATTTTTGATTAATTCATTAGAAATTTTGGTTACTTTTTTGCCATAAAAACCTGCTATCGACAGAAGATTTAGTTGAAATTTACAACCTGCTCTTTTTAGTTTATAGAACTGTTCAAAATCATTATGTAAAAATATATATCTCTCAGGGTGTGCTAGTATTGGCGCGTAATTATTCATTTGCATTTGAAAAATTAAATCATATAAGTTATTTGGAGCTGATATAAAACTTGTTTCAACTAGAACGTAATTTTCTGATAAAGTCAATAATGAATTTTCATTACACTTTTTTGAGAAATGTTCATCTAAAAAATATTCACTTGCATAACTTAGGTTTATTTTTTTGCCCATTAATTTTACAATATCATCATATTTTCTTTTAATTTTATTATTAGTGTTATTATAAACACCCATATATGTGTGAGGAGTAGCTATTATTTTAGAAAATCCTAAATCAATCATCCTTGAAATAAGAATTTGAGATGTTTCAATATCTTTTGGGCCATCATCAATTTCAGGTAATACGTGTGAATGAATATCTACAAAACCATCTGGAATAAGTTCTTTAAGTTTTGGTCTTGTTTTAAAAAGATTTAAAAACATATTTTAATTTAAATTATTTTATATTAAAAAATGAAGAATTTTAATGACATTATAATATACACTATTTAAATTACTAAATTTGAACATGCATCCGGACTTGTTGTTTTTAATTTATTATTTAGGCCTATTCACAGTCATTTTCTTTTTGTCAAAATTTATTTTTAACAAATATCTGCGTTTTTCTTTACAATACGGTTTATTTAAAACCAAAAATACGATTTCAACTTACAAATATCATACGCCTGATAGTGGAGGGATTATATATGCTGTAGTCATAATGATTTCTACTATTACACTAGAAAATTTAGATTTTGTTGATTTTAAAAATATTTCGCCAGAAATTGGTACATCAATTTTGATTGTTTTCTTTGGTTATTATCAAGATTTTTTAAAAATTTCAAACTTTCAAAAGTATATTATATTGTCTTTTCTAATATCAATGTTGGTGTACTCATCAGTTATTGATGTTTCTAACAATGGTGTTATTGATAACTTACATGGATTTTTAGGTATCTATAAGTTAGACTCAATTAGTAGCTTCATATTTACATTTCTTGTTTATGTTTCAATAATTAACGCAATAAGTCGATTTAATGATGTGATTGGTTATGTTATAATCTTTTCTGTTTTATTCTTTCTTTCCATGCTTTACATTTATCATATAAATGATTCTTATACATTAAACACAATTTCTATAATTATAATCGCGGTATCCATTTTCATTATTTATAATAATTACAACAATAAAAAGGTATTATTAGTTGGTAATTCTGGAACCCTTTTTATGGGCTTTTGGATAGCATATTTTTTTATCCAATATATAACCACTGCCCCTGGATCAAATTTGGTTCGTATTTTTTCTATTAAGCTAGAAAATATTCCAATTATTGCATTGAGTTTAATCAGTATGCCTTTTTATGACACATTAAGAATTGTTTTGATTAGAATAATTAGAATGAGGTCTCCGTTTTCTGATGATTTAAAATGGCATTTACATCATATTATATTAAAAAGTAGTATGACTAATCTAAAAACATCTCTTTTCATGTCTTTTATCAATTTCTCTAATTGTGTTTTGATTTTTTTGATCGAACCAAACTTTAACTCAGAAGATTTAATGCTTATTTTTATTTTAATGAGCTTATTTTGGTATATATTTTTTGAATATTTAAATAGAAAAAATATTAATTCTTCAAAATACTAAGTATTTGAATTCTTTTGTCCTGGGAACTTTTGCTGATTTTTATGAATGGCTTATCAAACCCTGTTACAAATTCAAATTTTTCATTTAATGATTCAATGATTTTATTTTTTACCTTTGATGCATAGTCATAGGATAAACCATTTCCTACAAGCATTGCAACAACATCATTGCTTGTAATTTGTTCATTTTCAAGCAGCATTTTTAATATTTCAAGGGAATTATTATCAGTGTTAATCTTAGTGTTTAAAAAGAAGAGTTCATCATCTTCAAATGAATATAATTGGCTTGCTGTCAATATTTTATCTTTATTCATTCCTTGGTACAAAATATTTATAATGATAACAATAAATACTATTAATATTGGTACAAAGAATTGATTTCTAGATTGTTCAACTTTAAATAGAGGTATTTCATTTTCAGAGCTAAAATCTATAATTTGATCAAGCTTATATTTGTTAATTATTGAAGTGTTAATCTTTCCATTATGTTGTTTGAAAGTATGTATAAACTTATTATCATAATTATTCATACTTACCATGCCAAATTCTTCTCCTTTTTTATTCATACTTAGGAACGATTGGTTGAATCTGTTATACGGAGTGTTTTTACCAACACTTTCAACATTAAAATCTCTTTGATAATCAAACTTTAACATTTTTCCTTTTAATATTTGAACTTGATAAAAGAAATCTTTATCAAAAATATAAAAACAGGTTTCAGATGGTATTATCAGTGGATTTCCAGAGAGATCAAGATTTATATCGCCCAATTTTTCCCAAGAATAATTTTCAAAATCAAACTTCAAAACAGATTTATTAAAAACTCTTTCGTTGTTAAATGAGCTATTTCCACTTAAAATGTAATAATCAGATCCGATAAGAAGTGGGAAAAAAGAAGCTAATCCATTTTTTATTTCTGTCGGAATATCATTTTCATAGGTTATTTCATCCCATTGATAAGAGTTGCCTTCATCAAATATTAGCATTGTGTTATTGGTTCTAAATAAACCATATCCTCCAAAGTGGAATATTTTTCTATTATATATTATGAAATCTCCAAAAAATTTATTCATAAATGGAAAGCTATTGTCAACTCTATTTAATTCATCATTTTCTATAGATAAAACGAGCCCTCCTCCATCATGAAAAATATAAAATTTATTGTTTTCGATTTTTCTTAATTTTAGATTCTTCATCAGTCCATTAATAACTTCGGTATTTAAATTAATATCACGTGTGAAGAGTCCACCCCATGTCATATTATTTAATTGAACCTTGTCTGTAAAGTTAATTTGATTAGTATATTTTAATATACCCGTATCGAGGTCATAGGTTTTTAGTTGAAGCTTATTATCAAATAAATAAAGTTCACTTTTATTTAAATCTATATCATAAATAAATTTTCCTTTAATTTCGTTATCGAAAGAAAATGAAGTTTTGAATATAAAAAACAATGTAAATAAAACTAACCTTTTAATCATAGAACAGTAATATTTAATATCGCTAATATAAAAAATATATATACAATGATGTCAGGTATTATCTATAAAATGTCCGATATTTTAAGCAGATAAGAGCATAGCATGTCCACTAAATTTAATTTAATAATTTGTTAGATATGCTTTAATTTTGAAATAATTTCTTTTGGATTTTTAGCCTTAAACACATGACTTCCAGAGACCAATACATCAGCTCCATTTTTCAATAGTTTTTTTGCATTATGAATAGTTACACCTCCATCTACTTCAATT
>MDSW01057944.1_pt1 | contig 44891 bp, 42 predicted proteins | sample 811171 | NCBI WGS metagenome assembly MDSW01 (sample SAMN05326641, study PRJNA326480) | marine metagenome | isolation source: seawater | place: Atlantic Ocean: North West | collected 2012
ATGACTTAATTAAATCATGTGATATAGGCCTTTCGACTGTTTTGATTAGAAAAAAAATTACTGAAAAAGAATTATTTCCAAGTCTTAAAACAAAAGAAGATTATGTTGCATGGCTTAAAATTTTAAAAAAAGGCTTTTACGCTCACAATTTGAATGAAACTTTAGTTGTTTGGAACAGTGTAAAAGATTCATTATCATCAAATTTTTTTCAAAAAATTCTAGATGGATTTAGAGTTTATTACAAATATGAAAAATTTAATTTGTTCAAATCTCTGTTTTGTCTTTTTATATTAAGTTTAAATTCGATAAAAAAAAAAATTTAATTATTTTTTATTTATAAAATAGATATTGTATCCATAAATTTTTTTACAACTTATATTTCCTACAGGATTAATTTTTATACAATTATCTGTTTCATTTAGCATTTTTTCTCTATTCTCTTGCATAGTGGTAAAATTATCGCCTATTCTATAATAAGGGTTTTTAAATAAATTATAGTTATAAATTTTATATTCATTGTTAAGTCTATTTATATTTCTACCTGCAAATATAATTAAAACTATGAACAATATTGTATAAATATACTTAATTTTTTTGAAAAATATAAAATTTTGATTTGATAAAACTAAAGATATTGGAAAAGTCAAAAGTAAAAAAATTAAAACATATCCCCCATATCTTAAACTTGGATGTTGTAAAAACCACTCTGAAAATAATATAAAAATAATTAAATAAAGGAATTTAAATTTATGAAAATTAGCTAGTGATAACTTTTTTAACTTAAAGAATAATATAGTTATTATTATTGTAACTATTATTCCAAAAATATAATCCGAAACTTTATTGAAAAAATAGACATCAAGCCAATTTCCAACCCAATTTAATCCACTTAAATATTCTTCTGGATTTTCCACTCTAAGATTCGGAGTTGCGCCTGCTTTTGACCACAACTCATACCAATTCATATAACTTATTATTTTATCTTTTCCATAACCCCAAATTAAATTATCAGGACAAGTTATTTCCACAGGGTACAACAAGCACCCGGAATTTGCGATATTATAGATCAACATTAACACAAACATGAATATGCATATATAAATTATTGAAAATTTTCTAAATATTTCAGTAAAATATTTAAATTTATAAAATCTAAAATAAACATAAAATAAAATCAGTGAGTACAATATATAAAAAGACTTAATGGTTATAATTAAAGTGAATAATATAAGTAAAACTTCTATACTTTTATTTAAAAAATTTTTTTGTTGTAAAATATCAATTACAATTATTACACAAAGAAAAAAAAGTATTTGTGCAGATCTATCTGTTCCATGTTCTGCGAGTCTATAAAAAAAAATATTTATAAAAAAAATACAAAATAAGGAAACAAAAAATATTAAATTTAATTTTGAATTTTTTGATCTATTAAATATATTTTCAAGTAATATTGTATTTGCAAAAATCATAATACATAATTGCCCTATTTGATAAAAATAATGGCCAGTAAAATAAGTTTTAAAAAGTGAATTAAAATAAAACAACGAAGAAACGTGGCTAAAAGCATAATTAAAATGACCTAATCCAAATTCAATCTTATTCTCTGTAATATTTTTAATAAAGCTAAAATGATAAAATTGAAAATCATCATGACTTTTAAAATAAAAAATTGCAAACAATGAAATAATATAAGAAATAAAAAAATATTTAAGTTTAATTTTTTTTTGATATCTAAATCTAAAATAAAAGAAAAGTATTATTCCTGACAGAATAATTATTATATTATGTTCGTTAGTGTGTGGAAAAAATAAATTTGTAAAATATGAAACTAAAACTAAAAAAAATATTCCAAACAATCCTAAATATCCAGCTGATATATTATTTTTTGTAAAACTATTATATTTTGTAAGTTTTAATGAAAAAAACAATCCATACCCAATAATTGAAACAGTAAATAACGAATACAACAATAAAAAAATAATTATTTCCATTTATATTTAAAAATCTCTATTTTTATAATTTCTTTTTAAAATCTTATAAGTTAGGACGTACATGATCATATTAAATACAATAAAACTAATTATAAATTTTGAATCATATTTATAATTTATGGCAATTAAAAAAATTAAAAAACTATATAAATTAATTATAAATGAAGTGTAAAAATGGATTATTAAACTATTTTTTAATTTAAATTTAATTTTAAAAAAATTGTAGATCAATTGATGGAGGTGATATGTGTCCGGTTTATATGTCTTAACCATTTTAAATGATCTTCTTATCATTGAAAATAACAATTCAAAGGATGGATACCATAATAAAAGAATGATCAAATAGGGGGAAATAAAAAAATTTTCAGCAGAAAAATTTATTAAATAAATTCCAGTAAAAAGCGATAATAAATATGCGCCTGAGTCACCCATATATAAAAAACCTGATAGATTTAAAATTAAAAGTAAAGATAAGACTATTATTAGATTTTGTAAAAATTGTTTTTCCAAATAAACAAAATGATTACTTAATCCAAACAAGAGTATTACATAAATAATTATATTATATTTTAAAATTAAGCCGTTAAGACCATCAACAAAATTTCCACCATTTACAAGTATTAACAGGCAAAAAGTTGTAAATATAATATTTACCAAAGTACTATCTTTTAAAATAGAATCAAATAAGTAAATTCTTGTGTAGTTGATTTTTAAATCCAAAAAATAAATGAAAAAAATTACCAATATAATTTGCAAAAAAAATCTTAAATTTACACTATTGAGTTTCTTTAAATCAGAGAGTAATCCAATAAAAAAAATTGAGGATAAAAAAATAAATAATAAGTAATTTTTTTCATTTAAGATAAAACTATAAATAAAAAAAGAGATTAATAAAAATCCTCCTATTGAATAACTTTTTAAGTTTGTTGAAAATCTTTTGTGTTTTTCAAGTTTAATATCAACAAATAAATTATACTTTTTTGAAATATTTATTAATAAAAAGCTTAAAATTAAAAAAAAAATTATAAAGTAATTAAACATATTTAAAATAATTCTATTAAACTAAAATTTTATTTAACTTCTGATAATGGCAAAATAAAGAATATTTCTTTGAATTTTTTTTTGAAATAAATTTTTTTTCAAATTTGTTATTTTCACTTTCATTTAAAAAATGATTTATTTTATTTTCTAAATCAATTGAATCGTTATTTTTAAATAAATATCCACCTTTGCCATATTCCAAAAATTCTTCTGGACCATTTGGACAATTACTAGATATTACCAATTTGTTACAGTAAGCTGCTTCTATCATCACCGCACCTGGATCTTCCCATAAAGAGGTACTTATAACAACAGATGAATTTTTTATTAAAGGAAAAACATTTTCATAATACCCAAGTAAAAAAATATTACTTTGAACTTTTTTATCTATAATCATTTTGCTCAATATTTTTTTCTTTTCTCCATCTCCAACAATATATAGATATAAATTATTATTATTTTTTACCAATTTTGAAAAAACATCAATTAATAATTCTTGATTTTTTTGTTTGGTTAATCTTCCTATATTTAAAAAATATTTTTTATTATTAGGTAAATTATTTTCAATTTTAGAATTTAATTTCTTCTGAATTTTTTTAATATCTAAAATTGGATCATATATAATTTTCAATTTTTCATCAGGAAAAATATTAGATCTCACAAGATCTTTTTTTGTTTGTTCTGAAGGACAAGTGACCATATAAATTTTATTAGAAATTTTTTTCCAAAAAAAAGTTCTAAAAAATGTCAATTTAGGTAATCCAGAAATTCTTAAAATAAATTTAGTGTCAAACGAAAATAGATAAAGTAATAGTAACGGAACAACAGTAATTAGGTGAATAATTAGATAGTTAGGTTTCTCTTTATCAATTAATTTTTTTAATTTAAATATTTTAGTAACTAAAACAATTAAATAAATAGTTCTTGATATTAAATAACCTGATATTGGTAATAAATTTGAAATTTCAAAACCTGAAATTTTTAGATAATTTATTTTTTTTGACTCAAGTTCATCTTTATGGTCTCTCCACTCACCAATAACATCCAAAATTGAGACATCTGTTTTTTCTTTATGAAATTTCTTCAATGAGAAAGCGGAATTTATCACATTTTTGATTGTGGCTACTTTAGAAATATGCGGTGACCAATAAAATATCTTTTTCATACTTATTTATAATTTATATGTATATATTAAATTTTTCACATTGAATATTTTAAATAAAATGAAAAAAATAAAATTAATAATTTTTCATCCTTATTCCCATGTGGGAGGTGCTGACAATTCATTAAAAAGACTTATTGAGCAACTAGATACGAGATTTTTTTCAATTACTTTTGTTTCTTTAAATGAAAGTTTTTTAAAAAAAGATTTAAAAAAAAAAGTTGATTTTATCAAAATTAATTCTGGTAGAGCTTTATTTTCTATAAATAAATTTAGAAAAATTGTGAAAAAAATTTATTTATCGAAAAATTTTAAAAAAATAATAGTTTTTTCTAATCAAAATTTTGCAAATATAATATCTTCTTTTTCACTTATGAACTTACCACATATAAAAAAAATTTTTATCGACAGAAATCATTTGGATGAACTAAATAATGCACAAACCATTAGGGAAAAGTTAAAAAAAAAAATAATTAAAAAATTAATTAAAATTACTTATCGAAATGCTAATTTGGTAATAGGTATAAGTAAAAAATTAAGCACTGATTTAAGTAATTATTGTGGTGTTAAAGTTAAAACAATTTACAGCCCTGGTTATGATAAATCTATAATAAAAAAGGCAAATAAAAAAATTAAGTTAAAAAAAAAATATAAATATATTATTAATGTATCAAGATTTACTAAAAGAAAAGATCATTACACAACTTTGATGAGCTTTAAGTTAGCATCTGAAAAAATCGAAAATTTAAAATTAATTTTAATCGGCTATGGTCCTGAATATGACAATATAATAAAATTAAGTAGAAAACTAAATATAATAAAAAAAATTATAATTTTTAAAAAATTAAATAATCCTTATCCATATATAAAAAAATCAGATCTATTAATTTTATCTTCAAAATATGAAGGAATGGGAAATATACTTGTTGAAGCAATAACTCTTGGAATTCCAATCATATCTTCAAATTGTAATTCTGGGCCATCTGAAATTCTTTTAAATGGTAAAGGTGGAGATTTATTCAAAGTTTCAGATTATAATGAACTCTCTAAAAAAATTATCAAACACTTTAAAGATCCAAAAATATTAAAAAAAAAAATTAAATTTTCACAAAAAAAACTTTTTAGATTTGATAAAAAAAAACATGGAAAAATTTATTCAAAAATATTTACTAGGATATAAAGTTTTTTATAAATGATGAAAGAAAATTTAATATCAATTATTACTGTAGTTAAAAATGCAGAAGATACAATTGAAAAATGTATTAATAGTGTTTTAAATCAAAGTTATAAAAATATTCAATATATAATTATTGATGGAAACTCTACTGATCAAACAAAGAAAATTATCAATAAATATAAAAATAAAATTTCCTTAATTATATCTGAAGATGATAATGGTATTTGGGACGCAATGAACAAAGGAATAAATTTAGCTAAAGGTGAAATTATAGGTTTCTTAAACTCTGATGATTATTATTACGAAAATTCTTTAGAAATCGTAAATAAATATTTTAATAATGAAGATATTGATTTTTTGTTTGGAACTGTAAAAAAATATAAAGTTATACATGGATATTATCCTTCAATTATTAAATGGAGTTTTGGATTTTATACTTCTCATTCGGTAGGCTTTTTTATAAAAACAAGCAAGCATAAAGAAGTAGGATTATATAATACTAAATATTTAAGCGCAGATTTAGATTTTTTTTATAAAATGATTGTTAATTTTAATTTTAAAGGTATTTCCACAAAAAAAACTGAAATTTTAGGAACATTTGGTAAGGGCGGATATTCAAGCAAAATAAATTATATAAAACATTTAAAAGATTTAAATTCTATCAGAATTAATAACAATCAAAACAAAACCTTTGTAATGTTTTTATATTTTATAAAAATTATTAAAAAACCAATAAAATTTTTAAAAGCTACTCTAGATAAATCTACAATGATTTAAATTTTTCCTTAAATTGGTCAAAACTAATATGTGATTTATCTCTTAAAGATAAAATTGGTTTTTTTGAAATCCATTTAATTTTTAACTTTTTATCATTATATTGAATTCCGCACTCATTTTTAGAATCGCGATACTTTTCAAGATGATATAAAACTATGCATTTTTTTGATAAACACTCATATCCATGAGCATAATGCTTTGGAATAAACAGCAAATCCCCTTCATTTAAAACAAACCTGGAAACTTTACCAAAGCTTTTTGAACTTTTTTTAAGATTTATTACTACATCAGAAATTTTTCCTTCAATAACATGTATCAACTTTGTTTGCTTATTTTTTATTTGAAAATGCATACCTCTGATTACATTTTTTTTTGATTTTGCAAGAGCTGTGAACTTTATATTTAAATTTAATTCTTTTTTCAAAAAAATCTCTTGGAAGTATCCCCTACTATCAAGGAATTTTTTTTTTTTAATTTTAACTGGCCTACTACTATTTTTTAAATTAATTTTAATCATCTAGCCTAAATTTTTTAATAATTGCAAAGTATCTTTGATATCATTATCAATTTTACCATCTAGTTTTATTCCTTTTGATGTTAATTTAGTTTTATCAACATGGTAAGATAATTGATTCATTATTTTAGAGGCAACAATTTTTACCCGAATTTTTTTTTTATATTTTTTTATTTTATTTATTAATTGTTTTACAGTCAGATTTGTACTTAACACATTAAAGATGTCATTTTCAAAAAAATCTTTTTCAATACAAAATTTTACTACTTTAAAAGCATCTTTTAGTGAAAGATAAGGTCTATATTGATTCATCGCAAATTTATAAACCTCAAGGGGTTTATCTAAGGAAGCATTAAAACAAAATTTATTTACAGCTGTATGAAATCTAATTCCACTAGAGACTCCAGTTATTGTTCCAAATCTAAAAGTATTATATCTAATTTTATTATTATTTTTTTTTAACAAGTTCTCTTCAATTAACTTAATTTTTGCATAAGGAGATTGGGGTCTTAAATATTTTTTTTCGCATGTCTCATCTACAATTTTAGCTTGTTTTCCATAAACACTTGTAGATGATAAATGAATTAACTTTGCGTTATTTTTTTACAGAAGTTTAAAACAGTATTGAAACAGTTTAAATTATTTTCAAACATTATTTTTTTATTATCAAAACTTTTTTCAGCATTTGTCATTGAGGCACAATGAATTACTACTTTAATATTTTTAAAGATATCCAAGCTTTTGGGATTATTTAAGTCGAGTAAAAAAAACTTAATCTTATTATTTTTTTTTATATTAAACAAAGAGGAAAAACGATTGGATTTTAAATTATCAACTATGAAAGCTTTTTTTATTTTTTTTACAGTATTTAAGTTGTTAACTATGTGAGATCCTATATGCCCACAACAACCTGTTAAAATAATATTCATAAGTTATTTATAAGATTTTTAAATTTAAAACCTTAAGATTGCCATCTTTTATATTTAAATAATAAATAAAATAATTTATATAACATTGAATTATATAATCATGAAATTAAAAATCAAAAAATTTGAAAGCTTTAAAGATAAAACTGGATTTCTAAGACCATTTTATAATAATTCACATTTTAAAAATTTTAAATTAAGAAGATTTTTTTTACTATATGGTAATAAAAAATACCCAAGAGCTGACCACGCACATAAAAAGTGTAATCAAATATTAATTCCTGTAGAAGGCTTAATACAAGTAGAAATCACAAAAAAAAATAAAAAGAAAATTAAATTTATTTTATCAGTTAAAAATAAGAGATTTCTCACCGTTCCCACATTTCATTGGATAAAAATAAAATTCAAAAATAGCAAAAGTATCTTACTTACTTTGTGTGATTATAAATATGATAAAAGGGAATATATTCAAAATTTTGAAGACTTTATAAAAACTAAAGGATAAAATTTAATTGTGAGATGTAGAATTACAAAAGATAAATGTAAAATACTTTTAAATTTTGGAAAAATGCCAATAGCAAATGGTTTTTTAAAAAAAAAAGATTTTAAAAAAGAATTTTTTTTCAAATTACGAGTTGGATTCAGTAAAAAGATAAGTTTGTTACAGCTTGAATCTAATCCTAAGCCAGAGAAAATGTTTAATAAAAATTATCCCTTTTATACATCTAGTTCAAAAAATATGGTATTACACTTTAATAAATTTGCCGATTGGATTAAAAAAAAAATTTTAAAAAAAAATAGGAAAATTTTGGAGATTGGTTCAAACGATGGAACTTTTTTAATAAATTTTAAAAAATATTTTCATATTGGTTTTGAACCATCTAAAAGTGTGCATGATGTAGCAATTAAAAATAAAATTAAAAGTGTAAATAAATTTTTTAATTTTCAGAACATAAAATTTTTAATAAAAAAAAAAATTAAATTCGATGTAATTGTTGGTTCTAACGTGATTTGTCATATTCCAAATCAAAATGAATTGATTAAGAGCATGAAAAGTATTTTAGAGGAGAATGGTACAATCGTATTTGAAGAACCATATTTGGGCTCGATGTACAAAAAAATTTCATACGATCAAATCTATGATGAACATATATTTATGTTTTCAGCAACATCAATTAAGAAAATCTATAAACTACATGGTCTTAAATTAGTAGATGTTTTGCCACAAAAGACTCACGGAGGATCAATGCGCTATGTAATAAAAAAAAATAATAATATTAAAATATCAAAAAGATTAAAAAAAGTTTTAACAGATGAAAAAAAAGGAAATGTAGACACCCTAAAAGGTTGTTATATATTTAAAAAAAAGGTTGAAAATTCAAAAAAAAAATTAATTGAGAAGCTTAAAAGAATGAAAAAACAAAATAAAAAGATTTGTGGATATGGGGCAACTTCAAAAAGCACTACAATTCTTAATTATTGTAAAATTGGACCAGATATAGTTGATGTCATATTCGACACAACAAAAGACAAGATAAATAAGTATTCACCTGGAATGCATATCCCAATTGTAAATTATAAATATTTCAAAAGAAGTAACTACAAAAATATATTTTTGTTAGCTTGGAATCATAAAAGAGAAATTATGTTAAAAGAAAATTCAAAAAAACATGTAAACTGGTTTACTCACCTTTAATGAAAAAATTATTAATTACAGGAAAAACTAGTAGATTTGCCAAGTATCTTAAAATTGAAATAAAAAATTTCAATACAGTTTATCCATCTAAAAAAGAGTTTAATATTTTAAAATACAAACAAATAGATAAATTTATCGCTAAAAAAAAAATCACTCATCTAATTCATATTGCTGGTTTATCAAGACCAATGAATATGCATGAAAAAAATATTGATAAAAGTATTGATCTAAATATTATTGGAACTTCAAACATTGTAAAAGCTTGTCATAATAATAATGTAAAGCTAATCTATTTTTCGACTAGTTATGTGTATCCAGGAACTAAAGGAAATTATAAGGAAGAGGATAGTTTAAAACCAATCAACAATTATGCTTGGTCAAAACTTGGTGGGGAAGCTGCAGTTCATTTGTATAAGAATTCGCTTATTTTAAGACTGTGCATTACTGATTATCCTTTTGTACACAAAAGTGCAATCACAGGTGCATTTACTAGTTTTATCTATAATAAAGATATTGCAAAGGTAATACCATATATTCTCGATGAGAAAGGTGTAATAAATATTGGAGGAAAAAAGAGAGAAATTTTTGAATTTGCTAAAAATTTTGGAAATAGAAAAATTAAAAAAATATCTTTGTCAAAAATAAAAAATTTTCCAAAAGATAGCTCATTAAATATAAAAAAATTTACTAAAATTTTAAAAAAAAATAAATTAAAAAAAATAATTCTTTAATTTTTCATGGTTACAATAGTATTAGTCGTTTTTAAAACAGATCCAAAAAAACTAAATAAAATTTTAAAAAAAATAAGTAAGAAATATAAAGTAATAATTGTAGATAATTCAGAAAATTATAATTTTTCTAAGATAAGAATTTCAAATAATACTACTATAATTAGGTCTAAAAATATTGGTAACGGAGCAGCTATTAACAAAGCCCTAAAAAGATGTAATACAAAATTTGCAATTTATATGGATTTGGATATCGAAGTAGAGAAAAGTTTCTTAAATAAATTATCTAATATTTCAAAAAAAATAAAAGAATTCGGAATTTTAGTTCCAAATCATGGAAATTTTAAAAGAAAAAAATCTATAATAGAGTTTTATGAGGGTGAGGCAGCGGTGATGTTATATAATATAAAAAATTTAAAAAAATTAAATTTTTTTGATGAAAATTTTTTTTTATATTATGAAGAAGTTGACTTATTATATCGATGTAAAATAAACAAAGTTAAATGTTACTTAATTCCATATTTAAAAGTTAAACATAATCGAGCTTCATCAATCAAAAATGAAGATCATAATTTAAAATGTGTAAGAGTTTGGCATTATATGTGGTCAATGTTCTATTTTTACAAGAAAAATTTTAGTTATATTTATGCTATAAAAAAAACATGCATATATTTAATAAAAGATTTAATTATTTTTCTAACCTCGATACTCACTTTTGATTTTAAAAAAACTAAATTAAGATTTTATAGATTATTTGGATTAATTTCATCAATCTTATGTCTTAAATCTTTTTTAAGACCTTAATTGTTTTAAGTAAAGTTTTTATTAAAAAATATTTTTATCTTTTTGCAAATAAAATTAATTTCTTTTGCTGTATGTTCCTCCGAAATTGGAAGACTTAATATTTTTTTACCAAGATTTTTAGAATTTTTTAAAGTTTTAATACCTTTGCAATTTTTATAAAAACTTAATTCGTTTAGCATATAAGGATAATGAATCATTGTATCAATTTTATTTTTATTTAGAAAACCCATTAATTGATCTCTTTTATTTTTATTTCTTATGACAAATTGATGAAAAGTATTATAATTATTTTTAAAATCCAGAATTGGTAAATCTAGACCATTAATACCTTTCAATTTATTCAAATAAATTTTTGCTAATAAATTTCTTTTTTGAATTTTGATATTGTATGTTTTAATTTTTGTAGATAATACAAAACATTGTAGACTATCTAATCTTGAATTTCGTCCAACAAGTTTATGATCATATTTTTTTAAAGCACCATGATTTCTCAAACGCTTACATTTTTCTGCTAGACTTTTATTATCTGTAATAATTGCTCCAGCATCACCAAAAGCACCAAGATTTTTTCCAGGAAAAAAACTAAATGTACTTATATCTCCAAATGTCCCGACGTGTTTTTTCCCTATTTTTGTTCCATGAGCCTGAGCACAATCCTCTATAATTTTAATATTTTTTCCTTTAATTATTTTTTTTATATCAATTAAGTCTGATGGATATCCATATAAATGAACAGCTATAATTGCTGATGTATTTTTAGAAATTTTTTTTTTTAAGTCATCTAAATCAATACTGTAATCATTTAGGCTAATATCACAAAAAACAACTTTTAAACCATTTCGTGTTACTGCTTCTGCTGTCGAAATCCAAGTATTTACCGGTAAAATTACTTCGCTTCTTTTTGGTAAATTTAAAGCTTCTATTGCAATTTCTAAGGCATCTGTTCCATTCCCAACAGTAATACAGTTTTTTGTATTTACATATTTTGAAAACTCCCTTTCAAATTTTTTAACTTGATCACCTCCAATAAATTGATTACTTGAGATTAACTTTGAAAAACCAGTAATTATTTTTTTTTTGAATTTTTTTTCTCCATACTCAGAAGCTTTAAATAAATTTGTAAAAGTTACTTTCATATTAGTTAATATTTTTCCAAGTGTTGATATAACTTTGTAGGCTAAGTAGTATTTTTTTTAAATCGATCATAAAATTATCAATAGATTTTTTATTTGATATAGCTAGTCCTTTTTTAATTAAATCTGTTTTATATTCTACATCATTAAGTTTTTTAATTGACTGCATAAATTCATTCGTATTGTTTGGATCTATTAAAATTGCTCCATCTTCAAGTTGTTCAATTGAACCTTCATTTTTTGCAGCTATAACAGGACAACCAGATGAAAATGCTTCTAGCGGAGGTAAATTTTCTGGTCCTCCATAAGAAACGTAGGTTAAAGCTAAACAATTTTTATATAAAGTAAAAAGTTCATTTTTATTTATAAAACCGAGGTACTTAAATATATCATTAAGGTTATTTTTTTTAATTTCATTTTTAATATATGACAAATTTCCTTTATCAGACCCAGATAAAACAATTTTAATCTCACTTTGAAATTCTTTCTTAAGCTCAATACCTAAATCAATTAAAGATTTATGATTTTTGTGAGCCCAAAATTGTGCTGGGTAAAATAAAAATTTATTTTTTTCTAAACCACATTTTTTAATATATTTATTATCAATTAAAATATCTTTTTCAAAATTATAATTTATAGAAGGATGTGGAATTTTAAATAATTTATTACTGGGAATACCATAATATTCTTTAATTTGAGAAATTCCATAGTTTGTTCCTGAAATTATTCCTGAAGCTTTTCTTAAATGATTGCTCAAAGAATTTTCTCTTTTATACCATTTATTGTTTTTGGAATATTCCGGAAAAAAAGGAAATTTCAAATGGTCAACATCATAAACTATAGTGACAAATGGAATGCTTGTGTGGATTGTATGAATATTATCTAAAAATAGAATTATATCAATTTTATTATCTAAGCATAATTTGTCCAATTTACTAACATAGATGCTTCTCTCTGAAATAAAATTAAAATTTCTAATTAAATTTTCTCTAAATCTATCATAAATATTTCTATTTAAATTTAATATATTTTTAAAATTTTTTTCGTATTTTTCTAAAAAATTATTATTAGTTTTTTGAGAGCAAATTAAAGTGAAAGATGTTTTATTGTCCTTTAATTTTTCAATATTTTTTAATAATTCCTCTTGAAAAGTATAACCTCCACCTTGATTTTGATTTTTGATATTATAAACTAAAGCTATATTCATTATTTATTTAAAAAATAATTTATTTCTTTTGATATTCTGCGTATTTGTTTTTCGGTTAAGTTATTACCAGATGGTAGATATAAACCTTGTCTCCACATTTTATTAGATATTTTACAATGATATTTATTATAGTTTTTGATTTTTTTTAAAAAAGGTTGAAGAGTTAAAGGACAAAAAAAAGTACGGGTTTGGATTTTTTTTGAAGCCAAATATTTAGCTAATTGATCTCTATTTTTTTTAGATTTCTCAGTTACTAAAATTCCAAACATCCAATATACATTGAAATATTTTTTATTAAGATAAGGCAATTGAATACCTTTTATATTTTTAAGATATTTAAAATATAAACTTGCAACCTTTAATTTTTTTTTAATAAAAATATTTACTCTATTTAATTGAGATAATCCTAAGCCAGCTTGTAAAGAGCCCATTCTAAAATTATATCCAGCTTCTTTATGTAAAAATCTTGGCTTTCCAAAGGCTAAATTCTTTAAATATAAGAGTTTATCATAATATTTTTTATTATTTGTTACCAACATTCCACCTTCACCAGTTGTAATTAATTTATTGGAGTAAAAACTAAAACACGCAATATCACCAAAGGAACCGACTATTTTATTATTAAACCTAGCACCATGAGCTTCTGCACAATCTTCAATGACCTTTAAATTATATTTTTTCGCTATTTTCATAATTTGATACATATTTGCAGGCAAACCTAAAAAATGAACAGGGAGTATGGCTTTTGTTTTTTTGGTAATATTTTTTTCCAATAAATTTTCATCTAAATTCCACGTGACAGGGTCCGAGTCAATGGGAACTGGTATTGCTCCGTTATAGTACACAGCTAAGGCTGTAGCTATATTAGTGGAAGAACTAACTAAGACTTCATCACCTTTTTTTATACCAGCAACTCTGCATGCCAATTGAAGAGCATTAGTGCCATTAGAGACAGAAACGGCGTATTTTACTTTATTAAAATTTGCAAATTTCTTCTCAAATTCTTTTATAGTATTTGTAAAACTACCTGAAATTTCACCTTTTTTAATAGTGTTCAAAACACTTTTAAAATCTTTGTGATTCAAATCAGGTTCATGTACAGGAATAAAGGTATCTGTTTTTTTAAACATCAACCTTATCCATTTTATCTGATATGAAAGGACCTTGTTTGACAGTTATACATTGTGCATTTTCTAATATTTTAATTAAATGAATTCCTTGAATGATATTCATGGCATCTCCTTTTTTAATTAAAATTTTTTTAATTAATTTTTTTTTATTATTAAAAAATTTAACCTCAATTTTTCCTTTTTGAACAAATAATACCTGTTGGCAATCACTGATTATTCGTTTTACTTTTCGATGATAATGTGGTTTTTCAGTGTATCCTTTTTTATGAGCTACGAAACCAAATTGAAAGGATGAATTGCTATCTGAAAAAAATCTTGTTTTATCAGATTTCAACTTTCCTCTTATAATTTCAGCGTATACTTTATTTTTATAAATAAATTTCTGTATCATTTAATTTAAGACTTCTTTGATTTTAACTTTTTGATTGTTTTCAACATCTATTACATCAAGTTCAAGAATTTCATTAATTTTTTCTTTACTTTTAAGATAAGTTTTAGCTCCATTTTTATCTCTACTTTCTCTAAACTTCGCATCATAAAAATTTTTATTAAATTTAATATTAAGATCTTTAAAATATGATTCTTTTACAAAATATGCATTATTTCCAGCGCTATTAGTGCAAATAAATTCATATCCTTTTTTTTTTCCTAAAAACTTTAATGCTGCTAAAGAAGCTCCCCAATACAAATTAGAATAATGTTCTCTTGTTCGCATAAAATCTTCTTTATAAGGGACGCTTATTTTTTCGTCAAATCCGAAATTACTATTAAACTCAATTACAACCAATATTGGATCAACATAATTAATGCTTTCCCATATCCAATAATCATTTCCATCAACATCAATACTTAGCAAACCAATTTTCTTATCAATTTTTGATTTTTCCAAAATACTATTAATATTTTTTTTGGTTATAAATGAGCTTATAGCTTCTAAATCATATTTCCAATAATAGTTACTTTTTTTAATTTCTTTAATATTCATAGGAGACGCATCCATAATTAAACCTGACCAATTATTATTAAAAAGCAAAAATCTTGTATTCGACTCTTGATAATTTTCAACACCAAATTCCACAAAAAATTTATTGGATTCATCAAAATTTATTCTGTTTATTAAAAATTGAATTATTCCGTCATCTCCAAATTGTGAGAATACTTTAAATTCAATTTCTTCGATTTTAGATGGATTTTTTTTTGAATTAATTTCACTTAACAATTTTCCTAATAACAATTTAATCTCTTCATTTTCTTTTTTTAAACTGTTAATTTTTAAAAAATTAATTATTTTATTTTTAATTTTTTTTATCATTTTTTATTTTAAATATATAACCCTCAAACTTAATTTCTTGTTTATCTATAAATAAATTATGGTCAAATTCAGATGAGAATTTATCTATAAGATTATAATTATTTTTCTTAAACAATTTTTTAATCAAATTCTCAGAAAAATACCAAGATGGATAGCTTGAATCTCCTCTCTTTTGAACAAAAATCTCATTTTTTTTTTTATTAACTGAAACGGGCGTTCTTTCCAAAAGAATTGTTTCAGGTTTTTTGGTGAAAATTTTTTTTAATATTTTTGTAGGGTCTTCCATATATTGAAGAGAACCACTTAAGATAATTAAATCGATTTTTTGATTTCTTATTTTATTTAAGTCGTCATAAAAAAATAAATTTTGATTTTTAAAATTTCTATTTCCTTCATTAACAAACAATCTTTGTTCTATGATATTCCATTTATTTTTATAGGTTAAATTTATTATGTCTTTGATTTTAAAATACATAGATCCTAATGATCCACCAAAATCTACTATGTTTAATTTTCTTTTTTTTTTATTAATTAAATTTAAAATTAAATAAAGTTGATTATTTGATATTGTATTTTTTTTTAATAGTGATCCATCTCTTTCAAAAAAATAAACATTATTATTAGAAATAATTGTATTTTTTTTTACTTTCTTTAAAATTTCAGAATCATTATATCCTTTAGATTTTTTAGAAGCTTCTATCCAATTACTATAAGGTCCTTTATATACAATTCTATTTTTTCTTAATTTAATTTTTTCAAATAATTTTAGTATAATTCTTTTTAATGTTTTTTTTAAAAAATTGACTTTATAATATTCTTGAAAAAAATTTGATTTTACACGCTCTCCAAAAAAGTTTTCTTCAATTTTTTGTTTGGTTAGATGTATTTTCTTATTCAAAAGTTTTTGATTGAAATAACCCTCGTTTACTGTGGAATGTGTCCCTGAATAATCTTGACCAATATTAATGCATAATGAATTAGAAAAATTTAAATAATATTTTTCTTTTAGAAAATTAGATGCATTCCATAGTATTCCCCAAGATTGATTTAAATTTAATGATCTTTTAGTAAGTAAATTAAAATAATCATAAGAACCCATTAAATTAAATTTTCTGATTAGCTCTGGTTTTTTTTTAAATATTTCAATCAATTTCTTTGGATTTCTATTAAAGTCTATCCAGCTTCTTTTCCATGTAGCCCATCCCCATATATCACTACCACGCAAGAAGAATGTATTAGGTATTTTTTTTTTATGCTTACAGAACCACCCATGAATTGAAGAAACTTTAGAATTATTTTTATAAATTCTTAGAGCTTCATTCATATAATTTATAAAGAACTTATTTACTAAAATATCATCCTCTAAAATTATAGCTTTATTATACTTTTTAAAAACACTATCTAATCCAGAAGTGATATTTTTATATAAACCAAAATTTTTATTTCTTATAAATATTTTCTTTGACTTAAAACCAGTTATATTTTTTGCAATATATCTTGTTACTTCAACTTTTTTCTTATCTAAATAATCGTTTTTTTTGTATCCATCGGAATACACTATGAGTTCAGTATTTTTTGAATTAAAATTTTTTTGCAAATTTAACAATGTTTTTATGGTTTGATATGGTCTATTATATAAAAAAATTACTACAGGTGCATTTTTCATAACATTATATATCTATATTAAATTAACTTGGATCAAATAAGTAACTATTCTCAATATTTTTTAAATTATAATTTTTTCTTTGGTCTTTTAATTTCAAATAGCCAATTCTACCTAATCTTTTTACTTTAAAGTAAGTATTTATAATCGAATACTCTTTTCTGAAAAAGTCATCAATCATAACGGTCGTATTTTTAAAATTATTAATTTTAAGAAAATGAATTGCATAAAAAAAACAGATAACACGAAATCTCCCATCTATTAAAATAAGATCAGGACTAATTTTTCCAAATGAAAAAATTGATTTTGCATAACTTATAATTTTTTTTTTATTAAATCTTATAAAATAAGGAATTGAATATCTCTTTGTTATACCAAGTGAAAAAAAAAAATATTTAATTTGCTTTTTTTTAATTTAATGAAAATATCCTTTTTAGACTCAATAGATATATAATTTATTTTATTTTTTTCCATGAAATATGTTGAATTTCCTGAACCATATTCAAATACTAAATTTGACTTTTTAATTATTTTTTTAAAAAAAATATTTGTTTTTTTTGATCCAAAATCTATATTCGAAGAAAAGTTATAATTTAACTTATATAAACCAAGATAAATTAATAAATTTTTTAAAAATAAAATAAAATTTTCCATCTTAGATTATTTCTTCTTTTTGCGATTGAAAATTAAGTAATCTCTGATGATATATTTTTAAGCTTTTACTTTTTGAAAAATCTATGTTTTTTAATTTCAATTTACGACCAGTAATATTCATTGCATCATGATTATAAAAAGTCCACATGTAATAAAATTCTTGTATTTTTTTTTTTAAATTTTTTTTTAGTTTTAATTTTTTTGAATTAATTAATAACTTACTGTACTCATACTTATTTTTAGGAGTGTAGACAACATCATAATTAAATGTTGGATGGTATGGTGTTGAAGCTATTGGAACCAAGTTATGATATGCTAATTCATAAAGCACCGAACCATAAATAGATATTCCAAATTTTATTCCACTTTTAAAAATTTGAGTATTTGTTAAATCTGGGCTTATCCATTTTATATCTGGATATTTTTTTTTTAAATTATCAACTACAACCTTGTTTTGATAAATTGAATTTGGATGAGGTTTAACTGCAATGTTGAGTTTATATTTTCTAATTATATTTAAAGTGAAAGTTGCCCAGTCGTAAAAATCAAAAAAAAACATAGATTTAAAATGATGTGGTGTATCAAAAAAATCATGTAAAAATAAAACTCCATCAATCTTGAATTTTAATTTTTTTTTATTTTTTCTATATGGGCTCTTTTTCATATAAAAATATGCCTGATCTTTAACCCCAGTAAATCTTTTATTTAGCTCATATTTTGCTATTTTTAATTTTTGATTTTTAGACTTTAAATTTTGAAATAGCTTTTTAAAGTTTTTATATGAAGTATGAGTGCCTGAGTCATTTTTTGATAATTTTTTAATATATGACATTGTATCACCTGTACAGAAAACTTTTAATTTATTTTCAATAGCTGTTCTTGCTAAGACACCATTTGAGTAATTTGAAAAATTCATTATTAAAGTATTTGGTTTAAATTTTCTAATAGACTTTTGTATTATCAATTGTGAAATGACAAATTTTTTAATTATTTCCTTTAAAAAATAATCATCAAATTTTACTGTTTGAATATTTCTAAATCTTATATAAGTATCAATTATTAAATCACCAACTAATATATTGTTAATTTTTAGTTTAATAAATTTATTCTTTCCCAAATTTTTAATATTTTTTAATATATCATTTGATCTTTTTTCATATTCATCATCACTTAAGTGATTGCTATTATTAGTGTCAATTATTTCATTGACGCCGATAGCTGTATATATTTTAGACCATTTTTTTTTTAAAAAAAAAAATTTAAAATTATTTTTTAAATTAATCAATTTTTCTAATATGTAACTTTTATTTTTCCAATTTGGAGTAATATTATAATTCCAAATACCAACGATTTTATACTTTTCATATTTTTTATTTTGTAATAAGAAATTTACTTGGACTAAATGAAAATAGTCCATAGCAATATTTATAAATATAATATTATTGCTAAACGTATTTTTTTTAATATTTTTTCTAATATTTTTAACAAAATATTTTTCGTTATTATCTAAAAAAATGCTTTTTTTAAAATCATCTAAAATTTTAAAGATCATATTTAATTTTTTTATAATACATTTTTTGTAAAAAAATCTGTTCTTTCATTGAGTTCTTTATAATTTCCCACATCAACTATTTTACCATCCTCTAATAAAAAAATTAAATCACAATTTTTAATTGTCTCAATTTTATGAGCTACAATTATTATTGTTTTTTTTTCAAAAAGTAATTTTAAGTAATTCATTATTACGCTTTCAGTTTTATTGTCTAGCGAACTTGTGGCTTCATCTAAAAATAGTATCTCACTACCGCTATATAAAGATCTTGCAATAGCAATTCTTTGTTTTTGGCCACCTGATAACCTAATACCTCTTTCACCAACGCTAATATTATAATTATCTATAAATTCATCTAAACTTGAAAGCCTGAGTACCTCATTTATTTTGTTTAGGTCAATATTTTTTTCGTCTTCACCAAAAGCAATATTATTTACAATTGTGTCATCTGTTAAAAAAATATTTTGTGGAACATATCCTATTAAACTTTGCCAATATGACATGTTAGATTTATTGAGCTCAACATTATCTATAAAAATTTTTCCTGTATCTGGGGATATTAAACCCATAATTATATCTACCAAAGTAGACTTTCCTGAACCAGTTTTTCCTACAATTCCAATTTTTTTATAAAAAGGAATTTTAATATTAATTTTTGACAATCCTGCTTTATCTCTTTCCTTGTAATTAAAAGAAACTTCTTTAATCTCTATTTTATCATTTAATTTAAAAGGATTATTTAAATCTTTTTTAGTATCAATTTCTTGTTTTTTAATTTGTTTAAGAGATTTTTTTAAATCTAATTCAATATTTTCTAATGCTGAAATGTGTGTTTTAACTGAGGTATAACCAATGTAAATTGACTGAAGTGCCGGTAGCATTTTAGAGGCACTTAAAAAATAAAATGCTAGTACAGTACTTGATTTTACATAAGAATATTCTAAATAATAAGTCAGAAATAAATACAAAAAAATAAAAAAAATAAATGCAATTATTTCTATTACTGTCCTAGGAAGTTTTCCTAAAAAATTTATTAATAATTCTGTATTTGAAACTATTTTGTTAAATTTGAAATATCTCTTTTCAAAATGAGAGTATTTTTTTGATAAAATAACATCTCTTATACCTCCAAAGGTTTCTATTAAAGCTTTAAAGTAAGGAGGATAAGCTTTGGATAATTCATTGCCTCTGTTTTTTAATAAATTTTTTAATAATCCATAAATTATTAAATAACTTAGAACAAAAATTATAGTTACAAATAATGCAATTTTATAATTTACAACGAATACAGTAATTAAAATTATTAAAAAAAGAAATAAATTGGAATTAATATCTAAAAAAGGTAAAATTATTGTTCCTTGTAGTCTTTTTGTATCAGTATGTAGTTTACTCATTAACTTATCGCTTGAAGTTGCGGAGTGATACAGCCAAGGTAAATGCATATAATACACAAATAAATTTTCTGTAATATTTAAATATAAGTCTGTTGCCCATCTAAGCTTCAGATAACTAATAAATAATTTTGATACTGAACCTACAATAAAAAGGGAAATAATAATTATAGAAAATTGAAATATAAATTCATTATTGCTTGATGATCCTAAAAAATTATAAATTTTAGATAAATAAAAATTATTTGTTATCAGTTTTGGGTCTGCAACAATAGCAATTAATGGTGCGGCAGAAACAGTTCCAACTGTTTCAAGAATACCGCCAATAATACTTATAATTTGTAAAATTCCTAATTTAATTTTTTGTTTTTTATCGATTAGTGTCAGAATTTTTCTAAGCAATTTTATCATAAAAAAATTAATTTAAATTTTTCCAATAAGTTGCGTTTATTAACTTATTTTTGTTAATTAATTTGAAATTAGGCAAATTTATACATTTAAATTTTGAATTATTTATTTCTTCAAGTTCTTTTACTGAATTTACACCAACTAAAATTCTCGATATTCTGCTATTAGATTTAACGAAATTTATACAGGTATTTAATTTTATTAATCTATCATCTTGAGTATACTCTGCCCATTTGTTTATAGCTTTTTTCCATTTTTTGAATTTTTTGTTAATTTTATTATTTTTCATTAGTAATAAACCTTGTAAAAAAATTGATCTAACATGAATTTCAATTTTTTTTGAATGAAGTTTTTCTATAAAATTATTTTTAATTAATCTTTGATCAAAAACATTAAATGGTAACTGAATAATGTCAAATTTATAATATTTTAACAACCTTTTTAATTGATTAAAATTATAAATCGAAATTCCTATTTTTCTAAATAATTTTTTTTTTTTTAGAAGTATCAGACTTTTATAAATTAATTCACTATTATTATCTTTTTTAAGCTCATCAGGATTGTGAATTAAGATTGAATTAAATTTCTTAATCTTAAGGTTTTTTAATGATTTGACAATTTTTTTTTCATAGAATTTTGTAATGTCATTTTTGTTTTTAAATTTAAAAATAGAAACTTTTGTATTAATATTAAAACTTTTTACACCTACTTTACCTAAAATCTTATCATTATTATAAGAAATTGCCGTATCTAAGTCTTTAATGCCTAACGACCTTGATTTTTTTAAAATTTTTTTTATTTCTATAAAACTTAATTTTTTTTTCCTCTCATTTGAGATTCCATAAATAGAACCAATTTGTGCCGTACCAATTATAAACTTTTTTAAAGTCATTTTTTTTTTAATACAGAAATAGCTAATAAATCCTTGTTATTTATATTATTATTGTAACTAATTATTTTATTCGAAAATGTTACAAAATTTTTAAAAATTTTTCTAAAATCTTTTTTATAAGAATTTACTTTTTTATTATGCTTATAAATTTTAAATATTGGGATTTTAGAAAAAAAATCATAAATTATCAGAAATCCATCTTTTTTTAAAACTTTGTTTGCATTATCAGAAATCTTTTCATAATCTTCTTCATCACACAAATAAAGACAAAAACCATAAATTAAAATATCAACTGAAGATCTTTTTAGTTTCAGATTGTCAGCGGTTCCTTTGTATAAATTTATTCCAAATTTTTTTCTTCCTGAAACAATTGCCTTTTTTGAAGGATCAATACCAACAACTTTAATGTTGCTAAATTTTTTTTTTATAAGGTTTAATCTTGAACCATCTGCACAGCCTATTTCTAAACATAAAATTTTTTTTTTTGATTTTAATTTTAATATTCTGTCAATATTGACACATAAAATATCATTTTCATAAGTTCTTGTTTCTAAAACTTTTCTATTTCTTAGATACCATTTATCGCCTTCACCATTTAAAAATAATTTTTTTTGCATTAATTTTATTTAATTTTTTCTATATGATGACTAAAGCCTTGAAGTTTTTTTAAAATTGTATCACACCATACAGAAGAAGATTTTTTTTTAATTTTAACTTTTTGAAACTTTTCCGTATAGTAAATTTTTAAATATTGTTGAATATATTTTCCTGATCTTAAAAAAAATTCTTTATGTCCATCAAGTTGTTTAAAATTAAATATTCTTTTTTTTGGCCAATGATGATTTTTATATGCAAATGACTTTGGAGGAAAAAAATCTCTAATGAAAATGATTCCATTTGGTTTTAACATCCAATCGATAATACCTAATGCGGGAAGTAAAGTAGATCTATCAATCCATGATAATACATCGTCACAAATAATTACATCATATTTTTGGTAATTTCTTTTTTCAAAGTTAAATAATTTTGACCTAAGCAAAGTCTTATTTTCTAATTTTAAATTAAAAAACTTTTTAGAATATAAACAAGCATCTGATGAAGGTTCTATACCATAAACTTTGCATTTATATTTTTTGCGCAAATAAAATAATAAGTCTCCAGTAAAACATCCAATTTCTAAAATATTTTTATTTTTAAGATTTTTTTTTTTTGAAATTATTTTAAGAATTTCTTTTTTATTTTTTCTTAATATAAATTTTTTTTTATTTTTAATTATTTCTTCACTATTTTTTTTCCACCTTTGAAAAAAAGCATTTGATTCAGTTTTTAAATAAAAAGTATCTTGATCTATATTACTCATAACTAGCTGTATTTTTCAAAATCTTCTTTTGCCCAAATCCATGTTTTATTCATGTTGACCGGCAAAAAATTAAATCTTGAAATAATAGTTTTCTCATTCTTTTTAATCCAATTTTTACATTTCTTAATACTCTTTTTTGTCCAAAATTTGTCTGGGGAAAAAATAGTTCTAGTTTTTTTAAAATCAATAATTTTAGGTTTTTTTTGTAGAGACAAAATTTCTTTAATTTCAAAAATTAGATCTTTTTTTAAATTTTCTAAAATCAATTCTTTTTTTGAATAAAGTTCAATTTGTAAAAATTTTCTGTTTTGAAAATTAAAATAGTTACTTGGACAAGAAATTCTATTCATATTTTGTACTCTGCTGTTCAAACAAATTATTTCTGAAAAATTTTTTAGTTTTTCTTTTTTATCAATCTCTACTAAACAATTATAAAAAAATATTCTTACTTTATCTAATTCTGATAAATACTTAGGATATAGATCTTTCAACATGACTGCAGAATTCGAACAAAAAAAAACTTTATCCATCTTCTCCTTGTTCTCCTTGAAAATTTTAATTTCTTCATCTTTTTTATAAAATCTGACTAAATTGTCCTTGAAAATAATTTTAGTTTTAAAAAAAATTTCTACCCCTCTTTTTTTTAAAAATTTTTCCATAGGATTTTGCAAGCTGCTAAATAAATATTTTTTTGGAATTGCTATCCTCCTCCTTTTTTTTGACGTTTTAAGTAAATTTCTATAAATCATTCCCTCATCTTTACTAATGTCTTTAACGTCACCAGGTAAAAAGTACGGTAAAAAAAGTCTTTTTGACTCATTAAATTTATTTGAAAATCTTAAGGAACTTTTTTTAAATAATTTAATTAGATCATTTTTAAAATAATCTTTCAAATTTTGATTTGAATTGTATATTTTTTTTTTTAAATTAACATTTTTTTTTATATTCTCAGGCCAATTAGAGAGCTTTTCACTATAATCGATTATATTTCTCTCAAATAAATTTTTTTTGTTATTATTGTAAAATTTGAATTTTATTTTCATATATTTTTCAAAAAATTTAATAATATTCCTACTTCTTGGTAATTCAAAAATATGTAAGCCATTATTAAATTTAAATTTTCCAAGTGAAATCGGATTCAAAGAGTTTATAAGTTTGTCTGAATTTTCAATTAAATTTACTTTGTATTTCTTATTTTTAGAAAATTGATAAGCTAAAAAGCAACCATATAAACTGCCTCCTAAAATATATATATTTTTTTTCATTATAGTTGCTTAAAAATTTGATTAATAAAAAAATTTAATTAATATCTTCTTTGATTAATTTTAAAAGTTCTTTTTTATTTAGCCAACTTTTATTATTGAAAGAGTTATATTCAAAATCTTTTTTAACTTTTTTACCTTTTTCTCCTGCAGTATTTTTTAAGTAATTTACTTTTTTAATCATGTCTATTGTGGGTCTTATTATGAAATATTTTCTAAATTCTACTACTAAGTGACTATCATCCCTTGGGCAAAGCACTTCGTGAAATTTTTCTCCAGGTCTAATACCTATAAAATTGGTTTTTAATCCTGGGGCAATATATTTGGCTAAATCTGTAATTTTTATTGATGGAATTTTAGGAACAAAAATTTCTCCCCCTTGCATTAAATTTAATGAATCAAGGACAAAATTTACTGACTGTTTTAGAGTTATAATAAATCTTGTCATATTTTTATCAGTTATAGGAAGAATTTTTGTTTTTTTTTTAACAAGATTTAAAAATAAAGGAACTACTGATCCTCTTGATGATAAAACATTTCCATATCTTACCACTGAAAATTTAATTTTTTTATCCCCTACTGTATTGTTTGCAGCAACGAAAAGCTTATCACTCACTAATTTAGTAGCACCATACAAATTTATTGGATTTGCAGCCTTATCTGTTGATAGGGCCATTACCCTTTTAACTTTATTAGCTAATGCTGCCTTTATAACGTTTTCAGCCCCATTTATGTTAGTTTTTATGTATTCAAGCGGGTTGTATTCAGCTGCATCTACATGTTTTAAAGCCGCTGCATGAATAATATAATCAACATTGCTAGTTGCTTCTTTTAACCTGTCATAGTCTCTTACATCACCTAAAAAAAAACGCATTTTTTTAGATGTGAACTTTTTTTTCATCTCATATTGTTTAAATTCATCTCTAGAAAATATCATTATTTTTTTTGGATTGTATTTTTTAAGAATATGGTCGGTAAGCGCATGTCCCAAAGAACCTGTACCACCAGTTATTAATAATGTTTTATTGAACAACATGTGTTTTAATTTTTGAACAAAGATGTTAACAGTTATAATTAATTTATACAAAATTACAAATTAATAATTTTAAATGAAAATATTAGGTATACATGATGGACACGAGGCATCAGCCGCTCTCTTAATTGATGGAAAAGTAGTTTGTGCAGCTCAAGAGGAAAGATTCACAAAATTAAAGGGCGATTATGGTTTTCCTTTTAACGCTGTTAAATTTTGTTTAAAAAATCAAAATCTGAAAACTTCTGATCTTGATGAAGTGGCCTTGGGTACTTTTAAATTTAATCCAGTATTAATTAAAATTAAAAGAAATGCAAATTTTGATGTAGCGGACTGGATAGAAGAACAAGAAAAATTTTGGAAACCAGTTTTATTATATAAAAAAAAAATTAGTTATTGGAATGTTTTTAAAAACAAGAAATTTAAGATGGATAAAATTTATAATTTCAAAAAATATTTAAAAAATTATATGAGTGAAAAAAACAATAAAAATTTTTTAGAAGAAAGAATACAGAAAATCTCTAAAATCTTAAAAATAAATAAAAAAAAAATAAAAGTTTATCTTCATGAAGAATGTCATAAAAATTATGCTTATTATTTTTTTTCAGATAGAACAGATGGAATCTCTATAACATCTGAAAGTGTTGGTGATTATTCAAGTGGTTCAGTTTCAACAGTTATTAAAAACAGTTTTAAACTGAAATCATATACAAAAGAAAATCATTTAGGACATATTTATATGTATATTACTTTATTACTAGGAATGAGACCTTGTATGCACGAGTATAAAGTCATGGGTCTTGCGCCATATGCCTCAAATTATGAAATAAATAAATGTTTTCATATTTTTGATAAAATATTAAAAATTAAAAGACTAAATATTGTTTATGATAAAAAACCAAATGATTTATATTTTTCATTTAAAGAAAGTCTTAAAAATTATAGATTTGACGGAATAGCTGGAGCAGTACAAAAATTTTTAGAGATAAAATTAGAAAATTGGTTTTTATCATGCAAAAAAATCTTGAAATTAAAAAACTTTTATTTTTCAGGTGGTGTTGCTCAAAATATTAAAGCAGCAATGATATTATTAGAAAATAAAAAAATTGGCAAAATTTTTGTTCCACCAGCTGCGGGTGATAGCACAATATCAATTGGTGCATGCTTCCATGCAGCTGCGGACTATTGTGATAAAAATAAAATAAATAAAAAAAAATATATAAAAAATATTGATAATATGTATTTGGGTTACAGAATAAAAAATCGGGAGATTATTAATTTTTTTAAAAAAAAAAATATTTTGAAAAAATACAATGTAAAAAGTAAAGTTACATCAAGACAAATTGCAGTTGAATTGGCAAAAGGAAAGGTCATTGCAAGATGTAGTGGTAATATGGAATTTGGGTTAAGGTCCTTAGGAAATAGATCAATCTTATGCGATCCAAGATATTATAAAAATATAAATTTAATAAATAGAAAAATTAAAAAAAGGGATTTTTGGATGCCTTTTACCCCAACCATTTTAGATGTAGATGAAAAAAAATTTATAATTAATCCAAAAAATTTTAAGTCAAAATTTATGTCCATGGCTTTTAGAACAACAAAATTTGCACATAAAAATTTGCAAGCAGCAATCCATCCAGCTGATTTTACAGCTAGGCCTCAAATATTGTCAAAAAAAGATAATCTTGAATATTATGATATTATAAATGAGTTCAAAAAAATTACTGGTGTAGGAGCATTATTGAACACAAGCTTAAATCTTCATGGTTTACCAATAGTCATGGATGTAAAAGATGCCTTTAATGTTTTTGAAAATTCTGAGCTAGATATTTTAATATTAGAAAATTATATTATCAGAAAAAACTAACATCTTATTATTTTGTTTGAGTTTTTAATATTTTTAAAAACAGCTCTTGTATCAAATACTAATTTTGAATTTGTTAAAAGTTTTTTATAATCAACACTATCATGATCTGTGATCACTAGACTTGCCATATATTTTTGAATCTGTTTTGAGTTAAATTTTATTGACTTTTTTGAATATTTATATTTTCTTCCACTTTTTAATTTAGGTATAAAAGGATCATAATAGTCAGTTTTAATGTTTTTTTTCTCCAATCTACTCATAATCTCAAATGCTGGAGTTTCTCTATCGTCATCCACATTCTTTTTATAGGCAACACCAACTAAAAGAATTTTTTTATTTTTAAAACTTATTTTATTTTTTTTAAAAGTTTTAATAATTTTGTTGACCACCCATGATGGCATTTTGTTATTTATTTCTCCACTAGTTTTAATGAATTTTGGAAAATAACCATATTTTGAAGAAGCCCAGTAAAGATAATAAGGATCTATAGGTATGCAATGTCCTCCTAGACCAGGTCCGGGAGTAAATTTTTTAAAGCCAAAATTTTTAGTAGAAGCGGCATCAATTACATTTTGAACATTAATATTCATTTTATCGCAAATAATTTTAAATTCATTTACTAAACCGATGTTTACAGAACGATACAAATTTTCGAGTAATTTAGTCGCTTCAGCTTCAGCAATAGAATTAAGTAAAACTCTTTTTTTTACAAAAAGTTTGTAAATAATATCACCTAAATTTATACATTTTTTTGAAAATCCACTTACAACTTTTGGTGTATCTCTATAATTAAAAGATTTGTATCCTGGATTTTCCCTTTCTGGTGAATAAATTAAAAAATTTTTCAGACCTATATTTTTTCTTTTTAGACCCAAATAATTAATTAAACTTAATGTAGCTCCAGGATAGACCGTACTTTCTAAAATTATTATTTGTCCATCTTTTATATACTTTTTAATTTTTTTCGAAAAATTAAAAACATAAGACATATCTGGTGTTTTATTTTTTTTAAGTGGTGTAGGTAGACAGATTATAATAACATCTGCTTTTTTAACATCCTCTAAATTATCACTGAAATTATCTTTATTTTTTTTAAAATACTTTAATTGATGATTTTTAATTGAACCAATATATGAATTACCAGATTTTAATTTTAAAATTTTTTTTATATCTGTATCAATCCCAAAAACTTTAATACCAGATTTTATAAATCTTAATGCCAGAGGCAAACCAACATATCCAAGTCCAATTATAGATACTTTAATTTTTTTTGATTTAATTTTTTTTATTAATTCTCTATACATCTAAAAATTTATATTTAAAATTGTGCAAGAATAGATATATAAGTAATTATGTATTTTAAATCTACAAAAAACCCCTGTTATTTTATTGCAGAGGTTGGCTCAAATCATGAAGGTAGTTTCAAAAGAGCAAAAAAGCTTGTTATAGAAGCAGCAAAATCAAACGCGGATTTAGTAAAAATACAAATTTACTCTTCTAAAAATATGGTTAATAAAAAATTTGATTTAAAAAGATATAAACATTTTTTAAAGTTGGAACTAACTGTCAAAGAATATATTAAACTTGCAAAAATTTGCAGAACTTATAAAAAAAAATTTAGTGCATCGGTTTGGGATGAAAATGTAATCAAGGAATTAAATAAATATATAGATATTTATAAAGTTGGCTCAGGCGATCTTGATAATTATCAAATTATTAAAAAAATTATTAAAACCCAAAAACCAATTATTATCTCATGTGGATTGGCAAACCTTGAAGAAATTCAAAAAACTATTAATTTTATTAATAAAATTGACAAAAATTACTTAATTAAAAAAAAAATTGCAATATTACACTGCAACACTGCTTACCCTACCCCATTTGAAGATGTAAATCTTAAAAACATTAATTTTTTAAAAAAAAAATTTAATTTGGACATAGGTTACTCTGATCATACCATTGGTTCGGAGGCAATAAAAGTTGCATACTGTTTTGGAGCAAAGATAATTGAAAAACATTTCTCCAACACATTGAAATCAAAATCTTTTAGAGACCATCAAATTTCACTTGATAGAAAAGGAGTAAATAAATATTTGTCACAAATAAGTAAATATAAAAAATTACTTAATTATAAAAAAAATAAATTAACAAAAAGTGAGATTTTACAAAAAAATAGGTTTTCATTTAGAAGATCTATTTACGCTAAAGAAAAAATTGAAAAAGGGCAATTATTTTCAAATAAAAATATAACCTGTTTGAGGCCTCTTAAGATAAATGGAATACCAGCATCAAAATATTTTAATTTAATTGGAAAAAAATCTAAAAGAAATTTTAAAATACACGATTTAATTAAATGAAACTCAATTATCCATTAATAACAGTATATATTACAAATTTTAATTATGGAAAATTTTTAAATACTTGCATCAAGAGTGTTTTGAGTCAATCGTTTAAAGATTTCGAATTAATAATAATTGATGATGGATCCACTGATAATTCTCTAAACATACTTAAAAAATTTAAAAAAAATCAAAATATAAGATTTATATTCCAAAAAAATAAAGGTTTGATTAAAACGAATAATATTGCAATACGTGCGTCAAAAGGCAAATTTATATTAAGATTAGATGCAGATGATTATTTGGACCCAAATGCATTATTAGTTTTGTCTAATGAAATTAACAAATCTGAAGATACAGCGTTGGTTTACTCAGATTTTTTTCTGATTAATGAAAAAAATGCAATTATCAAACATGAAAGAAGACTTAGTTATAAAAATGAAATTAAAAATTTTAATAACCCAGCTCATGGAGCATGTTCTTTGATAAGAAAAAGATGTCTTGAGGAGGTAAATTTATATGATGAAAAATTTGATAGACAAGATGGAATTGATATTTGGTATAAATTTATTAATAAGTATAAAATACGAAAAGTAAGTTTGCCTCTTTTTTATTATAGGCAACATCAAAAAAATTTAACTCTTAATTCTCGAAAATTATTTCAAACTAGAGATAAAATTCTTGATAAATTTTCACAAAATAAAAATATAAATACCCAAAAAAATAAAAAAGTAGCATGCGTTATACCTGTAAGAGGAAAAGTTTATACAACAAATTGTATGTCTATGGAAAAACTAAAAAATAAACCTTTGCTTTTTTGGACTATAGAAGATGCCTTAAAATCAAAAAAAATTGATAAAATAATTGTTACAACCTCAGATGTGAATATTCTTAAAAAATTAAAAAAAAAATTTAAAAGTAAAATATTTTATCACAAAAGATCCAATAAATACTCTATGGAAAATACAAACTTTTCTGATGCAGTAATATCTGCAATAAATTTTAAATATAAGAAAAACAAACCTAATTATCTATTAGTTTTAGGTTTTGAAAATCCCTTTAGAAGATTTTTTTATATAGATACAGCAATAAATAGTTTGGTTTTACATAACGCAGATAAAGTTATTTCTGTAAATAAAGATATAAATAGTAATTATTATAAATATAGAGGAAATAATTTAGTAAATATAAATAATAATAAATTGAACGAACTTAAATTAGAAAAAGAGGACATTTTTGAGGAAAAAGGTGGAATTTCTGTATATAATTACATATCATTTTTAAAAAGTCTTCAGGGCAATAAGTTAAAAAAAATAAGCTACATAGTTATGGACAGAAAATCATCATTTATTGTTTCAGATCATTTGGATTTAGAAGTGGCAAATAAAATAATTTCAAGAATAAAAGATCAAAAATGAAAATTCTTGTAACTGGAAGTTCTGGATTTATTGGTTTTCATTTATGCTTAAAACTAATTAAAAACAAAAAAAATAAAATTTACGGAATTGATAATTTGAATGATTATTACGATGTTAATATCAAAATAAATAGAACAAAAATTTTAAAAAAATTTAAAAATTTTAAATTTTATAAATTTGATCTATATAATAGAAAAAAAGTACAAAATTTTTTTAAAAACAAAAAATTTAATTTAGTAATACACTTAGCGGCACAAGCAGGTGTTCAGTATTCTTTAATTAATCCAGATGCATATATTAACTCAAATTTAATTGGATTTTATAATTTACTTGAAGAAATAAAAAAAAATAAAATTAAAAAATTTATGTTTGCCTCATCTTCGTCGGTTTATGGTAAAAATAAAAAATATCCTTTTTCTGAAGATCATAAAACCGACAATCAAATTTCTCTTTATGGAGCAACTAAAAAAAGTAATGAAATATTAGCTCATTATTATTCTGTTGCTTATGGAATTACGATTTTAGGTCTGAGATTTTTTACAGTTTATGGGCCTTATGGTAGGCCAGATATGGCAATGTACAAATTTACAAAAAATATTTTAAAAAATAAATTTATCTACTTAAATAATTTTGGCAAACATTCTCGTGATTTTACATATATTGATGACTGTATTAATTCAATTTATATATTAATAGGTAAGGTCCAAAATAAAAACAAAAAATTTAATATATTAAATATTGCAGGAGGTAAAACCGTAAAATTAAAATATCTAATTAGTACACTTGAAAAAAATCTAAAAAAAAAAGCAATTATAAAATATAGAAAACTACAATTTGGTGATGTGGTTTCAACAGTTTCAAATACAATCAAATTAAAAAAAAATATTAAAAAAATTCCTTCTACTTCAATTGAAAAAGGGGTAAAAAATTATTGTGATTGGTTTAGAAAATATTACAAAATTTAATTAAAAAGTTTATCTCTTCGTAATTAAATATTTCCCAATATATAAATATTCTAATCCACTTTTTTTAAAAGTTTTTATTGCATCCTCAGGGGAGAAAACTATTGGCTCACCATGTAAATTGAATGATGTATTTAATAGTGCTCCTACACCAGTTTTTTTTTTAAATTTTTTAATTAAATCAAAATATTCTTTATTAAGTTTTTTTGTAATTAATTGTGGTCTTGCAGTTTTATCAAAAGGATGAAGTGCTGCGGGAATATTTTTTTTACCTTTTTCTGTTGAGTTAAGAGATGATGTCATAAAACTAAATGAATTTTTATTATTCGATTTAAGAAGTTTTTTAAAATCTTCATCAATTATACTTGGAGCAAATGGCATCCAAAAATCTCTTACTTTTATTTTTTGGTTGATATGGTGAACAGCATCTGTAGAAAATGGGCTAGCTAAAATTGATCTATTTCCTAGAGCTCTTGGACCAAATTCTGAATTATTTAATGAAAACTTTGCAACAACTTTTCCTTCTTTTAAAAGTTGGGCAATATTATCTATTGAGGTTTTTTTAAATATAAGATCTTTATCCTTTTTTATTTTTTTGAAATTATAGTCTTTATAATCTGGTCCAATATAAGGATTCTCCATATTTTGGATTTGATTTTTTTTAAAACCCAATTTTTCTAATAAACAATATACTGAACCAATTATTAATGACTCATCTCCTGGGCCAGGAGGCACAAATAACTTTGATATACGATTACTTTCAGAAATTTTTTTCGTTGCTTTTATATTTTGTGCTACACCACCAGAAAATACGAAATTTTTAATTTTGTATTTTTTAGATATATCAATGAACCATTTTTCCAATAAATCTTCAGTATTTTTTTGAATAGCGTAGCTTATAGTGTCAAATCTTTTGTTTTTAAAATAATTACGAAAATAAAAAAAATTATCTTTTGGTTTGATTTTATAATAAAATTTTCCATTTTTAATATTTAATGTTTTTCTATAAATATTAATAATATCTTTGTAATATTTTTCATTTTTTAAAGCATATCCTGCTAGTCCCATTACTTTGTACTCGTGCTCAGTAGGCTTCATTCCAAGCATTAAAGTTGCATATCTATACATTCTTCCAATATTACAAATATTAGTTTTATAAACATTCTTCAATTTGTTCCTATAATGAATCCAAATTGATCCATTAGCTTGGTCGCCACCCCCATCCGCCGTCACTATAGCAACTTTATCTTTGTGTGAAAAATACGAAGCAAAAAAACCATAGTAAGCATGACACTTGTGATGATCAAAAAAAAATATTTTATTTTTACTTATTTTTAAAAAATTTGAAATTCCTTTAAGTCTTGCATTTCTCATTCCTACAAAATCATCCTCATTTCGAATTTTATTTAAATTATAGAAGAGCTCGGTTTTACTTACTCTATTTTTTTTAAATATTTTAAGATAATTAATTTTTCTCTTTTCATAAATTTTAGGGAACCAATATAAATTTTGCTCTTTAATATAGTCGTCTATTGTGAATGTTGTATTTCTTTTAGTTATAAAATACTTAGGAGGTAGATTTTTTGTAGATACAGCAACATAAGAAATGTCTTGTTTTTTTAATTTTAATTTTTTTAAACAAAAAATTATTGATTTTTTAGGAAAACCATATTCATTCTTTTTTCTAGTAATTTTTTCTTCATTTATCGCTATTAATAATTTTCCATCATGGAAAAGCGATGCTCCACAATTATGTCCATCATGTATTCCAAGTAATATCATTTAATTTTTTAAGTAGTAGGATATTACTTTATTATTATGAATTGTAGTTTTGTATCTAAAGTTTTTTAAACACTTTTCAGCCTTAGTCAAATCTCCTAAATTATCTATCGCAAGATTTAACATTGGAACCTTCTTGTTATATTTAGATATAATATTTTTAATTTTAAAATTTTTTTTATATCTATAAAAATAATCACAAATATGTTCTTTATCTTTATTTCTTTTAACAAATTTGAAAGATTTTTTAAGCACATCATATCTTATAATTTCGCAAGTCATGCCTCTTGGAAATGTTTTTTTTAAAGAATTAGTAATTATATCAAAATTATTCTTTTTAAAAATTTTTAACATTTTAGTTGCTAAATTAAAATCAAAATAAAGTCTATCCGCACAAATTCTTAAAAAAGCTTCAATGTTATATTTTTCACAACATTTAATAGCCCTTAACATAACGTTGTTATTTGATCCTGTAAAATAGGAGATTTTCATTTTTTTACAATAGTTAACTATTTGCTTGTCTCTTTTAAGTGATGTTGTGGCTATTATAATTTTGTAATTAGGTTTAATTTTTTTGACTCTCTCAATAATATAACCAAGAATAGGTTTGTTGTTTATTTTCCTTAGAGCCTTTCCAGGTAATCTTTTTGATCCCAATCTAACAAATATTATATAGCCAAATTTATTGTATTTTTTCAATTTTATCTTTCTATTTTTAAATATTGTATTGTTTTAAGAAAATTTGTGTATTTATCAAAGAAAAAATAAATTTACTTTCTGTGTTATTTAAGTTTTTTTTATTTAAAAGTTTTTTAAGATTTTTTTTATTAATAAAAAAATCTAGTTCTTTATTATTTAATAAATATTCCTTTATATTATTATTTTTATAATCCTTAAGTGATTGTAAGCTTAAATTAAAACCTACTTTTTTTCTATCAAGTCTCACTTTTTCATGAAGAATATTTTTTGTAGACTCCCTCAGTAAATATTTTGCATACCCATTTTTGATAAAAAATTTTGTTGGTATATTAAACAAGTATTCTATTAGTTTTTTATCTAGGTATGGAGATCTATTTTCAATAGAATTGAACATTGAATTAAAATCATCCTCTTTTAATATAATTGGTACCGACTCATAAAATAATTCATTAAGCATTCTATTTTTTAAATTTGATTTAGAAATTTTTTTTTCTTTAAATTTTTCTAATGTAGGTTTAATAAAATATTTTTTGATTTTATTATTATCTAAATATATATGTTTTCGAAAGTTTGCATTTTGAAAAAAAATATTTGGTTTTTGCAAAAAGGGATTTCTTACATAAGGTTTAACAAACTTTTTCCAATATCTTAAATTTTCTTTAAAATATATTTCATTTAGATTTTTTATATCTGCTAAATGGAATAAGTGATGATCGTAATAGCCTGTAAAAATTTCATCAGCACCTGTACCAGATAAAATCACTTTGTGTTTATCTTTTGATGCTTTTTCAGATATTTTAGAATGCGCATAATAAGAAATAGTGGAGATTGGACTATCATGATAGTTTACCAATTTTTCCAAATGATATAAAAAATTCTTATCCTCATTTATGTAAATTTTTTCTAATTTACAATTTGTATCTCTTTGGACGTGATCTATATTTTTTTCTTCATCATATCTTTTATCTTTATCAATAATGGAATAGCAGTTGGGTTTTATATTGAATTTCTTAGTTGCTATAGAAACAAGTGCCCCAGAGTCAACTCCACCACTTAAACAAAATGCCAAAGGTACATCAGCTCTTAGTCTTTTTCTTATACTCTCCTGCAATAAAAATTTTATATTTTCTACGTGTTCTTCTTCTTTTATTTTAACGGAAAAATTTTTCCTTCCTAAGGAATTTTTTGGTTCATAAAATTTTTGAAATTTAAGAAAATTTTTAGATAAGTTGAAAGTAAGATTTGTCCCTGATGGAAATTTTCTAATTTTTTTAAAATACGTATGGTCATTTTTATTTAAAGATTTATATCCTAAATTCAAATATTTATTAATTTGATTAATATTTACTTCTTTCAACTGGGATCTTTTATCAATATTAAAAATATATTTTATTTCTGAACCAAATATGAAGTTTTTATTATCGTAATAATAATATAGTGGTTTTTCTCCAAATGGATCACGTGAAAGAAATAAGATATTTTTTGAATTGTCCTTTATTGCCATAGACCACATACCTTCAAAAAATTTTACACATTCTTTACCCCAAAATTGATATGCTCTAAGTACTACTTCAGTATCGCTAGTAGTTTTAAATTTAATATTTTTTTTTTTTAAAAAATTCCTTAGCTCAATATAATTATAAATTTCTCCATTAAAAATTAATACTAAATTATCTATTTTAAAAGGTTGATTTGATCTTTTATCTAAATCTAAAATAGCTAACCTCGATGAGATTAAGGATAGATGATAATTTTTTTTATTAAAGGTAATTGAACCTTGATTGTCAGGTCCTCTATTTTTCATTATAGAGTACATTGTTTTTAAATTAAAATTATTTAATATTTCTTTATTTCTAATTACAAATCCTGCTATCCCGCACATTATTGGTTCTTAATTGTTATTGTATATTGATAGTTTTTTAAACCTGTTTTAGATATATATTATATATTATTAAAATTAACAAAACTAATATTCTTATTTATATTAAAATCAAATGATAGAAAATAAATTAGCTGTTATAACTGGATCAAACAGAGGAATAGGAAAAAAAATTATTGAAAAATTTGCTACTAATGGTGCAAATATATATGCTTGTTCTAGAAAAAAAAATCCTCAATTTACAGATTTCTTAAAAGAAATAGAATTAAAAAATAAAATTACAATTAAAGAATTTTTTTTTGATTTACAAAATCCTGCTGAAGTTAAAAAAGTGGCAATGGAGATTTGTGAAACAAATAAAAACATAGATATTCTTGTTAATAATGCAGGATCAATTCATACTTCAATATTTTTAATGAATACTATTGAAAAACTAAGAGAAATTTTTGAAGTAAACTTTTTTTCAAGTGCAATTTTAACTCAAATAATATTAAAAAAAATGATGAAAAATAAAAAGGGATCAATAATTAATATTTCTTCAAGCTCTGCTATTGAGGCAAATGAGGGAAGAAGCGCTTATGCTGCTAGCAAAGCTGCTTTTCAAATTTTGTGTAAATCTATTTCCAGAGAAATGGGAAGTTCAAATATCAGAATAAATACTATTGCTCCTGGCTTAACAGATACAGATATGATGAAAGATAATACGCCAAAAAAATACCTTGATAAAACAATTGAAAGATTATCTATAAAAAGAATTGGTAAGACAGATGAAATTGCAAATACTGCTTTATTTCTTGCTTCAGATCTATCAAGTTATATTACAGGTCAAACTATAAGTGTTGATGGTGGAATGTAATGAATAATCTAGAAAAAAAAAATAACTAAAATTAAGAACATGTGTATAGGGATGAGAAAAAATATTTTGGACATGGCAATTAATGCTGGAACAGAAAGTTCTCATTTTGGGGGAGGTTTATCTATAGTTGAAATTACCGCTACACTCTATGGAGAAATAATGAATTACAAAATAAATGAGCCAGAGTGGAAAGGTAGAGATAAATTTATTTTGAGTAAAGGCCATGGAGTTTTAGGTTTATATTCGGCTTTAGCTGAAGTAGGAATTATAAGTCAACTTGATCTTAAAAAATTTGAAAAATCTGGAGGTTTTTTATTTGGTCATCCAATTATGAATGTTCAGAAAGGGATAGAAATAAGCTCAGGTAGTCTAGGTATGGGTCTTTCTGTTGGTATTGGTATGGCTATTGCATCAATTAAAAAAAAAATAAACAATAAAATTTTTGTTTTATTAGGAGATGGAGAGTGTAATGAAGGATCTAATTGGGAAGCTTTTATGTCAGCTCCAAAATATGAACTTGATAATTTATTTTTGATAGTTGATAGAAATAATTTGCAACAAACTGGATCAAATGTAGAGATAATGAGCATTGGCAATATATCTGAAAAACTCAAAAGTTTTGGTTGGCATGTGGTAGAAATTAATGGTCATAATATTAAAGAATTGTTAAATGCTTTTTCACTTCACAAAAAAAATAAACCTATTGCAATAGTTGCAAATACAATAAAAGGGAAAGGATTTTCATTCTCTGAAAATAACAACGATTGGCATCATAAAATACTTTCTAAATCACAATATGATTCAGCAATAAAAGAATTGGGAAAAAATTAATTATTATTGATGGAGTTAAATAGCAAAAATATTGAAATTTGGTCTAGGATCGGTGCTAGAGCTACTTTTGGTATGGTATTATTAGAATTAGAAAAAAAATTCCCAAATTTAATGGTTTTGGCAGCAGATACATCAACATCAGCTGGCTTGGATAGGTTTAGAAAAAATGTTTCACAAAAATACCTTGAAGTTGGGATAGCTGAACAAAACATGATTGGAATTGCATCTGGATTATCAAGTGAGAATTTTAAAGTAGTAACAACCACATTTGCACCATTTCAAACAATGAGGTGTTGTGAGCAAATTAAGGTTCACTCGGGATATATGAGAAGAGATATATGTATGGTCGGTTTGGCTTCTGGAGTTGTTTTGGGAACGCTAGGATATACTCATTGCTGCATTGAAGATATTTCAATTATGAGATCAATACCAGGTATTACTATCCTATCTCCTGCTGATTCTGGCGAAACAGCTAAAGCAATTAATGCAGCACTTAATTACAACAAGCCTACATATATAAGACTAAGTGGAGGTGCAAATAATCCAATTGTTTATGAAAATGATTATGATTTTAAGATTGCAAAAGGAGTAAAACTAGAAGATGGAAAAGATGTTGCAATAATAGCTACTGGAACAATGGTCCATAAGGCTCTTGAGGCAAGAAAAAAACTAAAAGAACAAAAAATAGATTGTTCAGTAACAAATATTCATACAATCAATCCAATAGATAAGGATTTAATAGAGGAACTAGCTATGAATTCCAAATTACTAGTTTCAATAGAGGAACATAATATACAAGGAGGTCTAGGAACAGCAATATCAGAAATAAATACAAAGCTAAAAAATTCTGCACCACAACTATTTATTGGAATTCCTCCTAAATATAGTGAGGCTGGAGATTATCATTTTCTACTTGATAAATTTGGTCTTACTTCTGAAAAAATAACAGAAAAGATATTTGATGAGTTTTCAAAAAGAATTAAGTAATATTAAATATGATGATATTATTAATCATTTAGATATCAATCCAGGTGATATTGTTTATATCTGTTCAGACATTACAGGTTTACTTTTAAACTCTAGAAAAAACAAAGACAATTTTGACCCTAAGAAATTTATTGATAGTATTATTAACAAAGTCGGTTCCAAAGGAACAATACTATTTCCAACATTTAATTGGGGATTTTGTAAAAATGAAAGATTTGATATTCAAAAAACACCAAGTCAATGTGGTGCTTTAACAAATGAAGCTTTAAAAAGAAAAGATTTTGAAAGAACCCAACATCCAATTTATTCTTTTTCTGTATGGGGAAAGGACAAAGAAAAACTTACAAAAATGGAAAACAAAAGCAGTTGGAGTGAAGACTCCCCATTTGGTTATTTATTTAGAGAAAAAGCAAAAAATTTATTTATTGGCATAGACTATAAAAATGGATTTACAATGGACCATTATTTCGAACAAAAAAATAATGTAGAATATAGATATCATAAAGATTTTAAAGGTGAGTATGTAGATAAGCAAAAAAAAATTTCATCAAAATCTTTCTCTATGTTTGTTAGGGATGTTGACAAAATAGATACTACAGCAATAAATCCTATTCTTGATGAAATATTAATCAAAAAAAATGGTTATAAAAAATATATTATAAATAAAATCTATTTTGGAATTATTTATTTAGATATTGCTGGAAAAATTATTGACGATGATATCAGGAAAGATAGAAATTTAATATTTCCTCTTAAAAACTAGCTACTTAAGATATTTATTAAGTGTAATTGGCTCTGTGATGATGAATTCAGCTTCACAGACAATCTCATTATTTATCTTACCTACGCCTTTGCATTTACCAACACCTCTTGACCAATTTAAAATAACAGTTTCCAAATAAAGACGGCTATCAGAGAGCACTTTTTTTTTGAACTTTATTTTATCAGCAGAAGCTAGATAAATTACTTTTCCTTTGTTTCCTGGTAAAGTTACTATAGCTAAAGCTGACATTTGAACTAATGCCTCTACTTGTAACATTCCTGGCATATTTGGATCTCCTTCCCAATGACATTTAAAAAACCAATCATTTTTTAGCTCTTTAAAACCTTTTGCACTAACACCAGGAATTACTTCTGTTGCCTCATCGATCATCAAGTATGGATCTTTATTTTTTTGAAATTCTAAGATTTCATTTTTATTTAATTTTAAAACTTTGTTTTTAATCATTTAATTTCAATTTCTCTTGAAAGTATTTTAATAATATCGTACCCATCCCAAATTGGACTAATATCTAATGCTGTCCCTATTGGAACTATTCTATCAACACCAGAAAGTTTTTCTTTTTTAAAGAATTCATACAATTCTTTTTTTTCAAATCCAGAATACGTGATTGTTTGTACTCTTCTTGATATTAATTTAGAAATTAAACTAATATTTGGTAAATTATGTTCATAAAACATACCAAATTTTCCTCTCAAATTAACAATATTTTTATCTACTTTTTTAACATTTATCCTATAAAGATAATTTGAATATCTTTTTTTAAATTCTAAGTCATTTTTTTCTATAAGATTTTTTATTAGTAAATGATATTTTTCGAAAGCACTTGACTCAACAAATTTATATTTTGTACTTACAAGATCTGATAATTTGCTCCAAAATAAATCTATTTTTTTTTTATTATATTTTCCAATCCAAAAAATTAGATGCGGGGATGAACACGCATTTTGATCGACTAGATATGTATCATTAAAAAATTTGTTTGCAAGTTGATTGATTTCATTATGACTTGCATCTTTCAATTTTTCACAATTTATCATTGAAAAAGAGTATCTATCTGCAAAAGCTATGTCCAAGGCTCTTTCTGGAACTGGAATACTTTTTATTTGTCTAATTGTATCATCTCCACCCCAAATAACTCTCACGTCACTTTTTGATGAGATTAACTTTGTAATTTCTTCATTCCTAGCATATTTAATTAAGAAAAAACTTTTCTTTATTTTTCTAAATTTTTTTTTTTTACTTATTTTATTTAGACAATTGTTAATTATATTTACCTGATCGTAATTTTTAGATGGGACTCTTACGATATTATTATTACCCGCCAATAAACCAAATACTAAAGAATACGCAAAATTGATTGGTATATTTGTTGGAGTTATATGAAAAACTATACCTTTGCCAATTCTAAAATTGTAACTATTAAATTTTTTTTTTAATAGATCTAAATTAGCTCTTCTACAAAAAAAAGAAAAAGATATTAGCTCTGGATATTTTAAAGATACTTTTTTTCTTTTTATATCTTGGCTTAGTTCGTCCAGAAAATTTAAAATTTCTTCATTGAAAGGTTCAGATGCAACTTTAGAACTTAAAGTATTTAATATTTTATTTATATCAGAAATTTTGACACTAGGTATCACTGCAACCTCTTACCTCGGCTTGTTTTGTACGACCATGAACTAAAAAATACTTTCCAGGAATTCCACATTTACAATCATCTTCTCCAATAATTTCTCCTACGTCCTCTGTTAATATATTGTGCCCAGGATAACTTGTTGGAAGTAAAGAAACTAATTGTATTAAACCCTTTTTTTTATTACTTAACTCATTAAAATTTTTATCTCTAATTATTAAATCAGAAAAATTTGATGTATGAAAGTAACCACATTTTTTACATTCTAAAAATATAGAACCTGTTTGTTCTACCAATCCATAATAGTTATACACATTGTCCAATTTTAACTTTTTTAATAACTTTTTTTTAAATGTTTTATTATCAATTTTAATTTTATCTAATTTTTTCCAACCACCTCCATGTAATAGAATTCCATTCGTGAAATCTGACGAAATTTTTTTAATATTTATTTTTTTAATTAAATTTTCAAAAATTTTATATGTAAAACCAAAAATTAAAAACTTTTCTTTTCCATGATTTTTCAGAAAATTGTTTAATAATGGATAATTAATTTCATCTTTACTATTTTTAAGTAAAAACGTGTGATTTTTGCCAAAAACAGAAAAGCCATTTATAGCAGCAATACTTGCATTAAACATTTTTCTATCTTCTAAGACGGGATTTTTATCTACAATTAACATGGGAAGACGCTTTTGCCCAAGAACACTTGATACAATTTTAGCTAAAACCTTCGACTGATTTGATGCATTAAATTTATCTAAAAAAATTTTGGAGGTATTGTTGCTAGTAGTTCCTGAAGATCTAAGTATTTTAAAAATTTGATTTTTACTCACACTTTTTAAATCAAAATCTTTAAATATTTTTACTGGCAAAAAAGGTAAATCTTTGTAGTTCTTTAAAAAACTAATTTTAAAATTTAAATTTTTCAGAATTTTTAAATACAAACTACATTTTTTAATATGTAGTTTTGTAAGATAAATAATTTCATTATTAAAAATTTTTTTTTTTTCACTTTTTTTAAGTGAATAAGGATGAAGATTTAATATTTTATTAAAATTAGACATTATTATTAGTTAAATTTTTATATATTATTTTCCCACTTTGATTTCTTGGTATTTTATTTATTTTATATAATCTTACATTTGTAGATCTAATATTTAATTTTTTTAAGGTATTTTTAAAAATTTTTTCTGAAAATTGTTGTTTAATAACATATATTTCAAGTTTATCATCTTCACCTTTACAAGCACAATCTAAATTCTGTTTTTTAAATATATCCTCAATGGATTCTAAGTTAATTCTGACTCCATTGATTTTAATAAATCTTTTTTTTCTTCCAACTATAAAGAATAAATTATTTTTATCTTTATATGATATGTCGCCTGTTTTTAAAACTCCATAATTTTCATCTCTTTTATTTAAATCAAGAAAATTATCTGCATATCCTAATGATACATTTTTACCTCGGTAGACCAATTCTCCGATAGTATTATTTTTTTTTATTAATTTTTTTTTATCATCAATTATAGAAAATTTTCCTCCTTTGATCACATTACCAATACTTTCTGGATTTTTACTAACTTTTTTATAATTTAGGATAGACATTCTAGCTGTAGCTTCTGTTTGTCCATACATTACATAAAATTTTATTTTATTTTTTGAAAATAAATTTTCAAAATATTTTACTAAAATTGGATTTAATTTTCCTCCAGCTTGGGTGATGTATCTAAGATTAGAAAAATATTTTTTTTCAGGTAATATTCTTTTTAAAATTTCAAAAGTAAATGGCACCCCTGTAAAAGTTGTAATTTTATTCTTATTTAACAAATTCCAAAATTCTTTTTGAACTAAAGTATGATTTGTAAGTGTAATTGATGCACCTTTATTTAAATGTGTGTTTATAATTGATAGTCCAAGAGTATAATTCATAGGTAAAGTTGTAATTACTCTATCTTTCATATTTATTTTAAAATAATTACATATTGCCTCTGTATTTGATTTTAAGTTTTGATTAGATATCCGGACAGTTTGGGGACTACCTGTTGATCCTGAAGTCATTAATAACAATGAAAGTTTTTTATAAATTTTATAATTTTTTTTTTTTTTTAATTCACAAAATAAATTATGTTTAAAACTTTTTTTAATTTTATAAAAATTTTTAATTAAATTTATTTTAAATTTTTTTGATAAAAATAAATATTTTGGATTATATTTTTTTATAATTTTTAAAAAAAAAATTTCTTCTAATTGATTATTTAATAAAAAAACAGTTTGATTATATCTAATTAAATTGACATAAGCACTCACTGTTTCAAATGTATTGTCGCAAAGAATTAGGACCAGGGATTTCTCTTTTTTTAAAAAACTAAATTCGTTCCCAAATTTTAATATATCTTTATAAGTATAACTTAGTCTGTCATTTTCATACACTGCTATCCTATTATTGTACTTACTAAGGTTACTAAAAATATTTTGATTATTTTCAGACATTTATTTAAAAAGTATAATTATATTATTATATTAATATATTGATTTAACAAATTATTAACTATAAATAATTCAATTAAAAAATTTAAAACTTTATGAATAACAAAGAAAAATACGAGAAGTCATTTGTGGAAACTTTTTCAATTGATAAAAAAGACCTGGCTAAACTTGAATATAATGCAATAACCGAATGGGATTCGATTGGCCATATGACTTTGATAGGAGAGCTTGAAAAAACCTTCAATATTTCAATGGAGACGGACGATATAATTGATTTTAGCTCTTACAATAAGGGATTAGAAATATTAAAAAAAAAATATAACATTGAAATTTAAATTAAAAAACTTATCATCAGGTAATCTATGCCAATAGCTTCATCTTTGTTAAAAAAACCTCGACTTGTTAAAAAACTTAAAGATTTCTATGATTACGTACAAAAGAATGATGGAAAAGTAGGTACTAAGACAAGAGGTATAGATTTAAACTTTAATAATGCTTGTAATTTAAGATGTAAATATTGTTTTACTAATTCTCCAAAAGGAGATCACGTAAAA
>MDSW01015273.1_pt1 | contig 44886 bp, 35 predicted proteins | sample 811171 | NCBI WGS metagenome assembly MDSW01 (sample SAMN05326641, study PRJNA326480) | marine metagenome | isolation source: seawater | place: Atlantic Ocean: North West | collected 2012
CGGCATCGGAGTATGCAGAGGGCTGCGGCTGGTGGCTGTGGGGAGCATTTATCGGCCAATTGGTCTATGTTCCGTTCGCCATCGTATTTAGCGCCATCTACTTGTGCGGCGCATTGGTCGCTTTGACCTCCGCTGAACAGGTAACCAGCGAGAGCGCGTGCGTGGACGGCCTGGGCCGGGCAGCGGCGTTCGTCGCCCTTAATTTCCTAAACGCTGCGATTCTGGGCACTTCTGGGTACGCGATCTGGAATGAAGACTGCATCGCTCACGACTCCTGGGTGTATCCCATGAGTCGTGTTGGATTCTGGACGTGTGCAGGTCTAACCGCGGCGTGCACCGTGGCCGGCATGATTGAAACCTGTCGCGTATTTGTTGCCCAATGCCGGGCCGACTAGCCTCTGACGCCGCCGAAGTCGATGGCCCACACAGAGTTGTATGGGCGGATCTTTGTTTCCTTGCATTTTATTCCGGGCTCGGTTAAGAAGCCAGCACCGCTGCAGTGGAACTCTTTACTGATTCCCCCATGGGCGTAATTCACTTCCTCCCCCACCATGTCATACCCTTCTTCGCATTTGACCTCACAGCTATCGCCGGCGATGAGAGACGTTCCGGGCGAGCATGGACTGGTTCCCGTTCCCATGACGCCATCGCCGAAGTCTACTGGAAGATCGCAAGAAATGGGCTCGCACTGCAGGGTAGCGTCGCTCAGCATCCCTCTCTGGTCGCACATGTACTCGCTGTCCCCGCTGATTGGCTTATACCCAGGTTGGCACTGTACACTGCACGAATTCCCTGAGTCAATGACTCCGCCCGACTCACATGGATTCTCCCCTCCGGGGGTTTTACCTTCGCCAAAGGAGCCGGGAAGCCTGCATTTGTTTCTGGAACAGGCGAGTGTCGACTTATTGAGAATGCCTGTCTGCCCGCACACATAGTTTGGATTACCGCCCGCGCCACTGTAGCCCATTCCACACTTCACAGAGCACTGCTGCCCCCCGAGTAAGCTGCTCCCCGGTTCGCATGGTGACGCTCCGCCCCATGTGACTCCATCGCCGAAATCGTGCGGAAGAGGACAGGAAATGCGCTCGCATTTGAGCGACGCAGCCAGCATTTGGCCACTGTCCGGACACTGATAAACGGTCGTGCCCCCCTTCGATCTGTACCCACTCTGACACGCCACGTCGCAACTCTGGCCTGCGTTAAGGGACGCGCCCGTGATACAGGCATTGTGCCCCTTCCCTTCTACTCCCGGCCCCAGCTGGCCTGGGAGCGGGCACGTCACAGGCTCACATCGAAGAGTCGCTGCGGTAAGATTGCCTTTCGAGCATGAGTATTCCGTGCTACCTCCCACCGGCTTGTATCCCTTAGCACACTTAACAGAGCATTTTTCTCCTCCTTTCATTTTCTGGTCAGCTACGCACCCGTCCTTGTCTCCGGCGGTAATCCCGGAGCCAAGGCTGGTTGGGAGCTGGCATGGTTTTTCCGTGCACTTGCTTGTTGGCGATGTGAGCGTCCCATCCTTACACGTGTATCCGAGGGAGCCGCCTGAGCTCATGTACCCAGGATCGCACACCAGGCCGCAGGATCCGCCTGTGCTTAGGCTTCCCCCAACCTTGCATTGATTCTGGCCGCCCCCGCTCATGTGATCAGGGAAGCTGGATGGGAGAGTGCAGCCCGTCTTGTGACACTTCAGTGCCGCGGGTTTTAGGCTTCCACCCTCGCACGAGTAGGTTCCCGAGCCCCCGTCCCCGGCATAGCCCGTATCACATTCAACATCGCACGTCTCCTGATTCTTCATGGTTGCTCCGGTGGAACAGGGATTGGTCTTAGCAGGAACTATCCCCGTCCCGAACTGAGTAGGAAGGGTGCAGACTGGGTCTGAGCATGTGAGCGTAGCTGGCGTGATCTCGCCGGTGTTGCAAGAGTAAGTGGTGGTTCCACCTAGCGGATTGCTACCTGCCGAACACTGGACATTACAGCTTGCCCCTGAGTCCAGAGGCCAGCCTGGCGAGCATCCAGAAACCGTCGTACGCGTCCCAGGATCATAGGAGTCCATGCCCCGGACTACGTTGGCACCAAACTTTGCGGGTAAAGTGCAGCCCTTCGCCTTGGGAACGCAGTTCTTGGCGCACGCATCTTGACATGAGAAGGGCTGATGTCCGCAGTCAGAGTAAGCCACCTTAGATCCGTCAACACATAGACAATACCCAGAACTGTGTGTGTCTACGACGCGCGTGCAGTCGTACCTAGTCGCGCCGAAACTCTTCACGTAGGCTGAATCAGTGTCGATAGGACCGTGCCCTTGGCAGTTCAGTGTTTGCACCCATTGCTTGCAGCACTGACCACCGTCGAGGCCCTCCTGCACTGTGCGCTTCGCGAGCGAGGCACCAATCGCGATGATTATTATCGCTACTGGGAGGAAGATGGACACCCATGAGGGCATGTGGTATGTTACCATATGTCCAGAAGATAGTTCAAATCTAGTTTCTTATGCCTCCTAGATCGATCGCCCATACTGCATTGTAGGCCACAACATGGTCCTGCCTGCACTTAAGCTCCGGCTCTGTCAAGAAACCTGAGTTGCTACAGCTGAACTCAGCTACTCCCTCCGTGCCCGCCAAGGTCTGTTCTCCTCCTACCATCTCATACGTCGGTGCGCACGCTATAGCGCAGCTACTTCCGGCTTTTAGTTGGGAACCTGGGATGCAAGGCGTCTCGCCAGTTCCCGTAACACCCGGACCGAAATCGGTCGGTATGGTGCAGCTCACCGGCTGGCAGTCCAGCGTTGGGGGCTTAAGATGCCCTCCCTGGTCGCATGAGTAGTCAGGGGTACCGCTGACCGGCTTGTACCCAGGCTCACATTGGATGGTACAATCGCCGCCCGCGTCGAGGAGCCCCCCGTTTTGGCACGGATTAGTTCCCCCTGTTACCTTCCCCGCGCCGAACTTCTGGGGAAGCTTACACGTGTTAGGTGTGCACATCAACGAGGCATCCTGCAATGCGCCATTCTCACTGCAAGAGAAGACCGGGGATCCGCCTCCCGTGTGGTATCCTGACGCGCACTTGATAGTGCAGTGCTGCCCCGATAGGAGCTGGCCGCCTTCTTCGCATGGGGCAGCGCCGCCCCATGTCTTCCCCTTCCCGAACCCGGTGGGCAGGGGACAAGCTATGCGCTCACACTTAAGGGATGCGTTGGCCAGCTCGCCGGTTTCTCCGCATTGGTAGGACGTGCTTCCGCCCGTTGACTTATAGCCTGTTCTGCACCCAACTCCGCAGCTCTCTCCTGCTTTGAGGGGCGCGCCATTCATACATGCATTGTGACCTTCTCCTTCGACGCCCAGCCCAAACTGATCAGGGATCGTGCAGCTTATGGGAGCGCATTTCAGTGTAGCCGACTTTAGATTACCCTCATTGCAGCTGTACTCCGTGGTTCCCCCATTGCTCTTGAATCCCTTGTCGCACTTAACCGCGCATGATTGACCAGAAGTCAGCTTTCCCGAGGCGACGCATGGTTTGTCGTCCCCGCCTAGTACTCCAGTCCCTAGGGAAGACGGTAGGGTACATCCTTTCGCCGAGCACTTCAGCGTCGCATTCCGCAGATCGCCGTTATCGCATGCGTACTGGCTTGTGCCTTCGTTGCTCTCGTATCCCTGTGCACATTGTACATTACACGTACTTCCTGACCCTAAGTGCGCGCTTGCAGCGCATGGCTCGGTTTGTCCGGGCTCGACCTTTACCCCGAGCGAAGGAGGGAGGACACACCCTTTGGGTGGGGGAGGCGCGGCAGTACAGTTCTTAGCACAGGCATCCTGACAGGTGAATGGCGCATGTCCACAATCCGAATAAGCGAGTTTTGTGCCATCTTTGCAGACGCAGTACCCTGAGCTACCACTGTTGATGACTCGATTGCAGTCGTACTTGGTTGTCCCAAACTTCTTAAGGTAGTCCGATCCCGTATCGATAGGACCGTGACCCTTACAGGACAGAGTCTGCACCCAATGCTGACAGCACTGCTCTTCCGGCGGAGCGGCAGCCTGTTTCTTGCACCCAGCTTGGTAGTCGGGGGAGGAGGCATCGTAGCGGACCGTGGCGTTGCTGTATGGCTCGGGGAGAGTGGGATCATACGAGCAGGTCTCTGACCACCAGCTGCATCCAGCCTTCCCCGTCCATTGTCCAGTTCCGGGTTTGGTGCACACGCCGTTTGGTGTCGCGTCTTGCCTCCACTTCTCCGGTGCGCATCCCCAGTCACCTCCACCGACTATCCCAAAGTAGGTCGCCGCTGCCTGGCACTGGGCCTTCTTCCCAGTTACTCCCTTTGTCCATTTCGTGGGATCCGATCCGTCATCTGTCGTCGAGGGCGCCATGCCCTCGCGAACGTGCTTCTCGGCCAGCCATCTAGTGGCAAGGACGCATGCGACAACGACTATGGCTAGACTGCACACAGTCGCATTCTTCATTCTAGCCATTATGAGTGTACATTACCATCAGAATATTGTCTGGGAAATTGATGGCCCTCGTGGCTTCGCCGTCTCCTGCACGACATATCCATGACTGAGTCAGCTACTAATCCTCGGGGCAGAGCGGCGTGGCGAACATGCTTTAGCAGCGTCTGTCCGAGCGGCCACCGTATCGACACGCTGAAGAGCGCCGTACAAAAGTATCTGCGCCGGCGGGAGGTAGACAAGATGGTTTGGTGCGTGGCCGAGATCTACTCCATGCATCGCCTGGCAGCCACGCCCGAGGAGAAACGAGCGGCTAAGGCCATCATCACGAATCTGCTGAATAGACTGATCGTGATGATGGACGAGGAGCTGTTGTTTGCGGACTGGGGGTGCTTTCTGAGGTGCCGCCAGTGGATAGATGAGTTTGAGAAGGGTGGTAGGAATGACCTTGGCGCACTGGTGAAGGTGTGCAAGGCACTTTGTCGCGGCGAGCTTCTTAGGCTGAACAGCGACATCAGGGGTTATTGGGGCCGACGGGCCGGATCGAAAGTTAGGCTGGGTGACTGTCCACTAGGCGACCTTACACGTGTTCTTAAACCGGCAGATTCCGGCTGGATAGGAGGAAGGGGGCGGGCTACGCTCGCTGCCTTTGCGGGTTGTCTCCGTGCTCGCGATCCGCGCGCTTACAAGTGGGCGTTGCTGATGATGAGATTGAAAGGGAAGGGTGCAAGACGATGGCGCCGAGTTGAGCCAGTGTGGGCAGCCTGGGAGGTCATAATGGATGAGGCCCGAGATAAGCCATCCAGGCTTAGGGAATGCCTGGAGCGGAAACGCGTTGAGTTTCAGAGGAAGGACAGAAGCGAGAGACACATGTGGCTGAGCGCCGCCATTAGTTTAGTCCTTCATTGCGAATCGATGGACTGGAGTGACTCCAAAATGAACATTGAGGTGGGAGCTACGGAGGAGGAGCTTGATGTGCTCCTAAATCGGCGGGGGATGATAAAGATAGACAGCTATGCGATCGATCAACATTGTCAAGCCGGTAGGGCGCTCGGACGGGGGAGAAAACACTTTCGAGAGGAAGGGTCGGTCGTCGTGGGCCAGAACCAAGAGTTCTTCGTAGCCGCATGGAGGAGTGGCTACAAGGCAAAGTAGTCCGGATTGAGGAAGCGCAGGGCGAAGTTTTAGTGGCCCTGGAGGACTAGTCCGGTCGTGCCCGCGATAATAAGGGCTATTCCACCCCAGGCCCGGGCGGAGATTGGCTCATTATATAATGCTTGTGATGCGAGGGTAGCTAGAGCTACCCCAGCCAGCCCCATCGCCTTCGGATATCCCGAGTTCGGGGCGCTGCTCATCGCCCGGGTAACCAAGTTTGGCCAGAGGGCCATGATGACTGAAGCAGCGACGAGGACCCATGGCGAACTGGCCTTAGCATCGACCGAGCGAGGGCTTAGTGTTCCCGTTTTGTACAGTTTGTACGCGTTAGCTACCACGGCCGCCGTAGTAACCTCTATTGCGGCCATACCGGCCGGCTTGATGCCGCTTCGGACACTGACCACAGATAGCAGATCTTTTGTTGTTAGTAGAACTGCTGCAAGGGCGGCCGCCCTCGCCCAAGACTTTCCAGCTGTCGCCTGACCATGCGTGTGATCCTCTGTTCTGGTGTGCTCCTTTGCCTTGTTTCGTGGAGTGGTGGTACGACCGCTCGTGGCGAGATATACGCCTGTTAGTGTCATTCCTATCGCGCCGATTGCAACCGAATCAAGCTCACCTCGGAGGAGGGCAGCAGAGGCGAGAACTGTTAATGCACTTTGTGATCTGAACACAGCGCTCGCTAGTCCTGGGTTGGGGGCCGCGTCGATCGCAATGACCTGGGCGACTACCCCGGCCCCGACTGCCGCTCCTGCCGCTATGCTCGATAGGTTGGGAGCGCTGATTGCGTTTCTGGCGTACGCGTGAATGAGTGTCAGGCACGCGGCCCCGGTTAAGCCGAATGAAACATAGGACAAGGGGGCATATTGCGTCACCCCTTCCTTGGCGATCAGGGTGTACGCCGCTGCGGCGAGAGGGAGCGGCAGAGACTGTTTGAGCCAAGACCTCATCAACTAGTCTTCGTCTAGATAATTCGCGCGTTCTTGCCCTGCATACGCTCCCTCACCAGGTATACAAGGGCATGCCCGCCAAGACTATCACAGTTAGTCCCGACCTTATGAGGATGTCGGCCGGAGGTACACGGAAGAGGAAGAAGGCAGCAGACGGCAACAGGAAAAAGCTGCGGACGAAGACAGCTAGCTCAACTGACAGACTCCGACGGAAGTTGGATGCGCGGATCCGGTCTTACCAAGAACGAGCGGGCAGGCGGGCTCCGCCTGGAAAGGGCACGGACGAACCCTTGGTCGTGGACACAGAGCCCTCTAGCGCGTTCGATGAGTCCCTGGCATTTCTCCAGGGGCTGGCGACTGCTTCCGCAAAGACGCCGACCGGCGGGATCGGCAAAGGTAAAGGAACTAAGAAGGCGCCCCTTCCCAACCCCGGTTTTCCCGCGGATCCGCCTTATGGCGTGCTGAAAGGCGGCAGTAAACCCACCTACCGTGAATGGAAAAGAAAGACGCAGAGGGCGGGGTTCGCCGAACCATCGAACAAGCATCCGGTGCCACCGACGCCGCCGCCGCCGCCACCGACTCTGGCCAAGGTCAGTCCGGCAGAGGAGCCTGCGTTGGTGAAGCCGGTCCCCGCGCCGAGGGAAGAGGCCTTGGCCGCCATCAAGAAAGATCGCGCTCAAGTGCGAGCCAAGGAGAAGATTAAACGGAAGCTTGCATCCAGGACGCTCGGGAAGCGCGGAAAGACCGTCAGTGTTCTTATTCCGAATCAGCGCACCAGGCGCGCGAGGCAGAGAGAGTTTGGGGTTTTGCGCGCAGCTAGAATTAATGATGTCAAGAAGTACCTGCGCGAGCGGAACCTGCTAAAGGTAGGAAGCATGGCACCCAACGATGTACTGAGGCACATGTACGAGGAGGCGATCATGTCTGGGAAGGTGTCGAACGTGGATGGAGAACCCCTCGTCCATAACTACATGAATGCTAACAAAGGTGTTTAAAGCTGACTGGATGATTAGACCATCGCACCTCATGCCTGTTCAACAGCGAGAGCTGGTCATCCAGTATCTAGAGGAGACGGCTGACCTGCGAGCGGATCTAGGCAGGAAGAGTATCGTCTTGATGCAGGTCGGTAGCTTTTACGAAGTATATGCGCTTAAGGATGCAAATGGTGTTCTCGAGGGAGGCGATGTGGAAGCCTTCGCGAAGATAAATTGCATGAAGGTGGCGTCCAAGGGCCACGCTCGAGACGGACGAGAGATCCTAATGGCAGGGTTTGGGGTGGCTCAGGTAGACACGTACGTTGACCGAACCGTGGCGCACGGGTACACCATCGCAATTCACGACCAGGAGTCGAACACGCCGAAAACAGACAGGAGCTGCGTTAAAATCATCTCCCCTGGCACGATACTGGCCGATTCAGACATCAAGGTGTCGAACATCCTGGCCTGTTTGTGGGTACGCAGTATCAAGGGCCGAAGGATCTCCCCTGCCACAAGGATCATCGCGGGTGCCGTTTTGGACATCCACACCGGTCAACCGTCCATGTTTCAGGTCAGTACAGAGGATAGGCATGATCCCGTTGCCTACGACGAGCTAGAGAGGCAGATGGCTGTTTACAAGCCGGCTGAGTGCATTATCGTTCACAACCTGGGTGACGATGGGGCCGACCTACAAGCCTTTTCTGGGTGCGCTGGAAGCAAGGTGCACTTGGTGAAGGAGGGGGGCGAAGGCAGAATGGCCGCGCGCGCAGAGAACGCAGCGATGCAGACGTACCAGGTCGAGGCTCTGAGTCGGTTTTATGCCCATGCCGAAAACGTCATCGACGATGCTGAAAGGGACTACGATCTTGCCTTACAGGCGCTGGTCATGCTTCTCGACTTTGCTCAGTTTCACGGCGAGGGTCTCACTGCCAGACTCGCGCCCCCTCGTCTGGACACTAGTCCCAGCCGGCTTTGCTTGGGCAACCACTCTCTTCTGCAGCTTAATCTTATCAGTGACTCTCGCTGTTCCGGCAGGTATGGGTCTGTTGAGCAGTTGCTCAATCAGTGTGTAACGCCGATGGGGACCCGCATGTTCACGCGGTTGGTGACCACGCCAACGACCGTCGTCTCGGATCTTGAGGACGCGTATGATCGCACAAGTGAGCTCCTGGACGGGGAGAGGTGGCGGGACTACAGGAAGGGTCTAGCAGAGGTCGGGGACATAGAGAAAATCTTGCGCATGGTGGTGCACGGCGACATCAGGCCCAAGGGTGTCGTGCTGTTAGCAGACTCGGTAGAACGGGTCGCCTCCGTGGCACTTCTTGAGGACGGAGAGCTGGAGAGCAGCGTACGCGCGGCTGCGGAGCGGATCCTAACTCATTTGAACCAGGAGTTTAATCTGGAAGTCCTTGGGCAGCTCGACAGTCTTGGACAAGAAGAGCTGAGTAGGCATTCCCCTGAGGAACTTGCTATTAGCGCACCCGGTGTAGAGCCGGAGATCGATGCGTTGATCAGCTCATGCACCAGCGGACTGGCGAAGCTTCATGCTGTGGCCTCTGCTCTCAGCGCTGAGGCATCGCGGACTGAGAAGAGGCATGCTGGCTCCACTAGCTTGGTTAAGGTGCATGAAACTGCCAAGTCGCCGCCGGCGCTATTAACAACTGCGAGGCGAGCGAAAAACCTGGAGGCTGCCTTCAAGAAGACCGGACCATTAACGATTTCCTTTGGAGGCGACCAGTTTATTCTGCCGGTGTCCGATATCGAGTACACGAGGCACACGTCTTCAAAGCACCTTGTTTCGAGTCCGCTGATCAGGCGCCTGTCCGTAGGCTCCCAAGAGACGGCCGACAGGCTGACCGCGACAGTACGCTTGTTCTGGAAGAGAGCAAGCAGGCGCCTGGCGGAGATCGCTGATGACATTGCCATAGTGTCGGGGTATGCCGCCAAGGCAGATGTGGCGCAGTGCAGGGCGCACGTCGCACATAAGTACAACTACTGTCGGCCGCGCATCGAGAAGAGGGAGCGCGCATTCTTCCGCGCGAAGAGTCTTCGTCACCCGCTTATCGAACATCTATCGGAGCGCGAGCTCTACGTGACGAACAATCTCTCGTTGGGGGAAGACGATAGAGGGATGCTGCTGTACGGCACAAACGCGGTCGGGAAGACCAGTCTAATTCGGGCGGTTGGGCTGTCGGTGACGTTGGCGCAGGCAGGAATGTTTGTCCCGTGCAGTGAGTTCGTGTTCAGTCCGTACACCGCCGTATACACTCGCATCCTGGGCAACGACAACATCTTCAAAGGTCTCTCGACTTTCGCGGTTGAGATGGCCGAGCTCAGGGCCATCCTCCGAGGAGCCGATGAGAACACTCTTGTTCTCGGGGACGAACTCTGTTCAGGCACGGAGAGTGCGTCCGCCGTGGGAATCTTTGCCGCTGGACTCGAAGATCTACACAGCCGGAAGAGCACGTTTCTGTTTGCTACGCACATGCACGAAATCACCCGGTTCGATGAAATTAAGGCACTGAATGGGCTGTCCATCAGGCACCTGCAGGTGATCTACGACGCGGCCAAGGATGTGCTGATCTATGACCGGAAACTTAGGGACGGCCCGGGTCGTGCTCAGTACGGTCTGGAGGTATGCAAGTCCCTTGGGCTCCCCGGCGGGTTTCTGGCGCGGGCCCAGGAGATTAGATGCAAATATGCAGGGGGAGGCCCTGCTTCTGTCCTGGATGGAACATCGACCCGGTACAACGCCAAGAAGCTGAGGGGGACGTGTGAAGTGTGCGGAGAGATGAAGGCTACTCAGGTTCACCACCTGCGACACCAGTCAAATGCGCGGAAGGACAACGGCTACATCGGCAGCTTCCACAAGAACCATCGCGCCAACCTCATGGGCGTCTGCGACGCATGCCACGACAGATTCCATGAGGGGGACGTTGAGCACCGCGCCGCTAGAACTACTGAAGGGTATGTGGTTGAGCCCGACAGATAATCCTACTCTATTGTAATGAGTTACGTTCAGGACTTCTTCAAAAAACATGGTGCGGCTGTTGCCTCTGTAGTGGTGGTTCTTCTCACGACAATTACTGTCTTTCATATGCTGGGCGTTACCTTCCCCCAGCCGGGCGCGGATGAAACCATCAACAAGATTGTGACGATCGAAACGATTGAGGAGTTCTCCACTGATCGTCCTGCACAGAAATTTAGTCCGGGGGGACTTGAAGAGGGCGCGTGCAAGAAATACAGTAGTGACCCACATGGGATGGAGAAATACTGTTCCGGATTGAGCGATGACAGTTGCGCCACGATGGGATGTAGGGGTGGTCTGGGGTGCGTCTGGCTCAACAAGGGTAAGTGCGTTGCGGGCGATCGGGAGGGTCCTACGTTCCATACACACAAGGGCATTCCAGTGGACGTCCACTGCTGGCGCTGGAGGCGCAAGAACTTTGGCTCCTGTCCTGCGGACACCGAGTAAGTCTCGTCTGAAATTGATTGAAGAGGTATTGTCTTAGAGCACTGTAGAACATGATCATTCCGGTTCGATGCGTAACGTGCGGAAAGGTTCTTGCCGACAAGTACCAGTTCTACTTGAACCAGGTGAGGGAGAAAAAGAGTGCTGCCGGCATGGATGTTGACCGCGTAGTGTACTTGACCGAGGGCAGAGTCGATAAGACCCCAGAGGGGGAAGTGATGGATGCTTTGGGCCTAAACAAGATTTGCTGCAGGCGGCACATGCTCACCCACGTCGATATCGAATAATATGTCGGCCGTATACATAGGATGGCGTGCAGAGCCAGGAGACATGGGCGGACGCGCAGATACAGACGTGCTCATAAGGTCCGCCGCTACCGAAAGCGGACGCGCGCTGCCCGGCGCCGTCCTAGGCGGCGCACGATGAGAGGGGGCTGGGCGCCGCTTAGCACTGGTGGTTGGCGGTCTCAAGAGGCCGGGCCCGTGGGATGTCCATGGAAGGCCAAACCTGGTACCTGGCCGGGTGTTTTTGCATCAGCAGGAGGTGACACGCATGGCACGACTGTGTCTAATCACTTTGGCCTTTCCCCTTCCGGGGTAGGGCCTGCTGCACCACCTGAGTCAACCCGTAACAGACGTCAGCCGCGCGCGGCTCCTCTTCTTGGGGGATCCCGATGTCGCCGCCGTCGGAGCCGGAAAAGGAGAGGACGCCGGTCGCGTAGGTCCAGAGGTGGAGGGCACCTACGTCCTTTCCTGCCGCAGCCGATCACTAACACCATGTGGCAGGCGGGAGCGGCCATGACAGGGCTTGGGAACGCCTGGAGCGGGAAGGTTACACCGCCCTCCGCTCATCCCTCGGTGATGAGGCAGCCCATTGACAAGGACTACACGTACATCGGGATGAAACCCATTGACATCAAGCAAATCCACCTGGATGCGGCAGACGCAGCGGCTAGACTGTAGTTTTTCTCTGCCTTACCTACAAGATGGGTGCGTTGGCTACTCTGCGTTCCATGTGTGCCCCTGCTCAGGTGTACTTCGGCCTCGGTGCGCTCGGACTGCTTGGATCGATATTCCAGAACGTCGAGGACGATACGACGCTTTGTGTGGGTGATTTCGAGTGCGAGGTAGCTAGTGCAGGCGCGATTCTTGTCGCGCAGGGGATCTATCTGCTATTTTGGACGTTCATTCTGTCTTCCATTTGCAAGGCTGGGCATAAGAACATTGCATGGTTCCTGGTGTTGATTCCGTTTATCTTAGGGGCCATCATTCTCGCTTTGTTCATGATGTCGCGGCCCGGATATAAGCGCAAGGGCGCCCATAATCCACACCCGTACATGGCCTAGAGATCAGACGGTTCGGACCACATCGTTGAGTTCCGCCCCGACAATTCAATATATGGAGAGTATATACCTCCAGACATGGCTAAAGACGTCGAACTTGCACAGACCATGATCGACAAGCTATTTGAGAGTGATGAGAACCTCCTGGTGCGCCATCATCTGGACTCCTACAATCAGTTTTTTAATAGTGGGCTTGAGCAGATCTTGAGGGAGACCAATCCCATCCGGATCATGAAGATGGAGGATGAGAAGTCCAAGCGCTTCCGTCTTCGCGCTGATCTGTATGCAGGGGGGCGCGACGGAAGCGCAATTTACTTCGGGAAGCCAGTTATACATGATGCGGGGCGGGAGCATTACATGTATCCGAACGAGGCCAGGCTGAGAAATATGAGTTACTCCATGACCATCCACTACGATGTCGTCATCGACTTCTTCGTGTACCTAGGGGACGAGGAGGTGCCCGAGGCGTCCGAGCCAACCAGAACGGTGGAACTATCGAAAATCTATCTTGGGCGGTTTCCCATTATGCTCCTATCGGATTACTGCATCCTCAAGGGTCTCTCCCCGACTGTTCGGTTTGAGATGGGGGAATGTAGAAACGACTATGGTGGATACTACGTGATAGATGGCAAGGAGAAGTGCATTGTCTCACAGGAGAAGTTCGCGCCGAATCTCATCAACGTCCGGACGAGCACAACCGGCCCCTATCTATGCTCGGCCGATGTGCGTTCTGTTTCAGAGGACGCTTCAAAACATGTGCGCACCGTGAGCGTGAGGATGGTCGCGCCCAGCCCATCGCTGTCAAACAAGCAGATGGTCGTCAACGTTCCCAATGTCCGGAAGCCTGTCCCGCTGTTCATACTTATGCGCGCTCTTGGAGTGGAGTCCGACAAGGCGATCATTCGAATGTGCCTCCTGGATCTGGACAGGTATGCGACCTACATGGACGACTTTATCCCATCGGTCCATGATGCGGGGTACGTCTTCAATCGGGAGACCGCCCTCAAGTACATCGCGACTCTGACCAAGTCCAAGACGATCGCCCACGTACTGGACATTCTGAGCAACTACTTCCTGCCTCACATTGGGGAGGACAACTTCCGGGATAAGGCATTCTACCTAGGACACATGGTGCGCGAGTTGCTGCGGGTTGCCAAGAAGGAGGCGCCGCCAACCGACCGCGATAGTTTTAGATTCAAGCGCATTGAGCTTCCAGGCACTCTTATTAGTGACTTGTTCAAGGAGTACTATGCGGAGCAGCAGAAGAATGTCTTTCAGAAAATCGACAAGGAATACTACTACAAGCAGGGTCAGTATTCGAAATCCGAAGCTTCATTCATAGACCTTATTCTGAAGAACTACGACGACTTCTTTTCAGATAGGGTCGTCGAGACCGGTTTTCGTAAGGCATTCAAGGGGAACTGGGGAGCGGCCGCACACACAAAGAGACTAGGCGTGGTGCAGGATTTGAATCGGCTGAGCTACAATGCGGCAGTGTCCCACCTGCGTAAGATCAATCTCCCTCTCGATGCAAGCGCAAAAGTAATCGGCCCACGGCTTCTCCATTCGTCGCAGTGGGGAATCATAGACCCGGTTGATACTCCTGATGGAGGAAACGTGGGCCTTCATAAGCACATGGCAATTGCTGCGCGCATAACGAGTGGCTGCTCTGACCGGGCTCTCATCGATTGGATATATGAGACCGGCCTGGCTCTTCCTTTGGGAAGGGCCTCCGTTACGGCGGTTGGTCTGGCCTCGAAAGTGTTCGTGAACGGGCGTTGGGTAGGGACGACGACCAATCCCGCTCGTGCCGCCCGTACGCTTGTGGACGCCCGCCGTGAGTGCGTGTTGGATACGTTTACAAGTGTGTTCTGGGACATCCGGGGAGAGAGCATATATGTGCAGACCGACGCGGGGCGTCTGTGCCGTCCTGTATTCTATGTGCACGATGGGAAGCCTAGCTATGCCAATGATGAATGGGGAGGCGCAGAAGCATTGCGCGAGGGGAAATACCCATGGGACGTGCTCGTCCGGCCGGATAAGAGTGCGAAGGCTTGCGAAACGGGCAAGAAGGCGTCGAAGATGCGGGCCGTGATCGACTACATGGACACTAGTGAAGAAGAGGGAGCCCTCATAGCGACGGAGGCATCTGTGCTCGAGGAGAAACCATATACGCATTTGGAGATCCATCCCTCCTTTATGCTTGGGGTAATGGGCAACCAGGTCGTGTTCCCCGAGAACAATCAACTGCCCCGCGATCTGTTCGCTTGCGGGCAGATGAGACAGGCCGTGTCCCTGTATCACTCTAATTACCAGACCCGTATCGATAAGATGGGGGTGGTCCTCAACAATGGTCAAATTCCTCTGCTGAAGAGCAGATACTTAGATAAGATTAGTCACGAACAACATCCCTATGGCGAGAATGTGATTGCGGCTATCATGTGCTACGGTGGCTACAACGTCGAAGACTCTATCCTGTTCAATGAAGGATCCATCAAAAGAGGCCTCTTTAGAACGACCTACATGAATATGTACGAAAGCAGGGAGGAGAGTTCCACGGTGGGGTCGTCCCAGGTGGACACTAGGTTCTCCGACGTGAAGTCTAGCGATGTCATAGGTCTTCGTCCTGGCTATGATTATGGGGCACTTGATGAGAGGGGCCTAGTCCGGGAAAACGAGCCAGTCACCGAAAAGACTGTCATGATAGGCCGAGTTACCACTAACCTCGCCGAGCCAGAGACGTCGATTGATGCCTCTGTCTATGCGAAGAAGGGGCAGCTGGGGTTTGTGGACAAAGCCTTTATTACGGAAGGCGATGAGGGCTTCAGGATTGCCAAGGTCCGCGTACGACATGAGCGTGTGCCGGCGATAGGAGACAAGTTTTGTTCGAGGTGTGGCCAGAAGGGGACGATCGGGCTTGTGATTCCGGAGGAGAGCATGCCTTTTGCCGAGAATGGTCTGCGCCCAGACATTATAGTCAATCCCCACGCTCTCCCTTCGCGCATGACTATAGGACAGCTTGTAGAGACCCTCACAGGAAAGGCCTGCTGTGTGTACGGGGGGTTTGGGGACTGCACCGCGTTTATGAACAAGGGCCCGAAGGAGAAGTCATTCGGGAATCTGCTTCGCCGCGCAGGCTTCAACTCTACAGGCAATCAGTTGCTCTATAATGGAGAGACAGGGGAGCAGCTGGGCGCAGAGGTGTTCATAGGGCCCACGTACTACATGCGACTCAAGCACATGGTGAAGGACAAGATCAACTATCGCGCACGAGGACCGCGCACGGTACTCACCAGACAGACCGTCCAAGGACGTGCGAACGATGGTGGCTTGCGTGTCGGTGAGATGGAGAGGGACGCGATCGTAGCTCACGGCGCAACAAAGTTCCTTCAGGAGTCGATGTTGGTGAGAGGGGACGAGTACTACATGGCCGTGTGCAACCAGACGGGAACGATTGCCGTCTACAATGAGAGCTATGATCTCTTCATGAGCCCTTTGGTGGACGGACCTATCCGGTTCACCGGGACCGTGGACGAGGGCCTCCATGTGGACAATGTGAGTCGTTTTGGGCGATCCTTCAGCGTTTTGCGAGTTCCGTACTCGTTCAAGCTACTGATGCAGGAGCTGCAGGTGATGAACGTGAGTATGCGTATAGTGACCGACAAGAATATTGACCAGCTCACTTCTCTTCAGTTTTCGAAGAGGGATATTGCCCTAGCTGTGACCGAGAACAAGGCTACGATTTCTGACGATGACGATCCGGACGAAGCTGGGGATGAGCCTGTCCGTCCCGCACCCGCGCCAGCTCCTGCACCCGCGCCTTCTCCTGCTCCTGCTCCTGCTCCAGCTCCTGCTCCTGCTCCTGCTCCTGCTCCAGCTCCTGCTCCTGCCCCAGCTCCTGCACCCGTGCCGGCCGCCGTTCCGCCGCCGGAGGGTCAGGCAGGCGGAGGCCTCCAGCTTCTGGTCGATGTTGCCGATGAGGAGGAGGAGGAGGAGCCGGGAGGCGAGGGGGGAGCGGAGCCCAGAAGGACTGTGAAATTGAGCTAAACTAATGATTCCCCTATGTATGCCAGTCATGCCTTCCGGTACCACTCCGGCCGCTGTTCATGCCTTCAAGGGCCGAACAGTGCTCCTCGAGTTACTCGCCGCCCGCGGATTCGACACCTCGTCCTATCGAGGGTCCACGATCGTTGAGGTGCATTCCATGATGCAAAGCAAACAAATGGACATGCTCTTGGCGAAGCCGACTTCCGGGGAGAAGGTGTACGTTAAGTACAACACAGCGAAGGCGCTCAGAGCTAACGACATATACGACTGGGTCGAGGATCTCTATCATCTGGAGAGTGTTCTTGCGCGCACCGACGAGTTGATTATTGTGGCCAAGGACCCGCCCAACGACTCTATCAAGAAGGTCTTGCGCGATCTGTGGTCTAGGGACCAAATCTTCATCACCGTGTTTGGCTCTGCTCACCTTCAGTTCAACATCACGAAGCATGTTCTCGTGCCGCCCCACAGAGCCATGGACGCCGCCGAGGCGGAAAAGGTCTCCCGGAAGTACAGCATCTCCTCCGATTCTCAGGTCCCCGATCTCTCCCGGTTCAGTCCGGTGGCATGTGCAATTGGATTGCGTCCGGGAACGTGGTGTGAGATCAAACGCCCTAGCCGGGTGGCTGTCACGAGCCTCTTCTACAGAATATGTTCGCCGTAGAGTACATATACCCATGGCCCACGTTCACCCCGAGCCGATCAAGTTGTTTCACGACCTGCTGAGGCTGGACACTAACTACGGCCTTGCTCTGGAGGGGGTCGTGGCGGTGTATCCGACCTACGCAGCTCAGCCAGGGGCGCCCGGTGCCTCCGAGCTATTTAGTGAGGACTCAGCGGAGCTGCAGACAGCACAGGCTGACCTATTTCTCTATAGGGACAAGCTAGAGGTCGCCAGCGCCGAGATCGCGGAAGAGATTGGTAAGCAAGAGAGGATTATCCGGGAGTTCGAGACCGAGGACACTGCGCTATCTGCCCAGCTGGCGGGACTAGACATGCAAGTGGACAGCGCTGGTGGTCGACTTAGGGACGCGGTGTATCTCTATAGGGAGGCCTACCTGGCGAACCTGCTCCTTGGACTTACGGTTCTGGCCGGCGCATACGGCACCTATAAGAGCATCAGAGCAGTATCAGCTAGCTAACTCCACATTTTCTGTCTCCTATGTATAGAAAATGTGGCCCGATGAGGATGTCCTTGGGCAAGACCCCAACTTACAACAGGGCTCGCGCATGACGAGACATGAGAAGGAGTTGCTGGATGCAGCAGGTCCGCACCTTGCCCTGCTGCAGATCACCTCTGATCCGGGGCTCATGTCCCACGTCGAGGCCCTTGGGGAGTCCGCAACGGAGCGGGCGGCGGCTCAGGCGCGCATGGCCCATGCAAGTGAGCTAGAGGACCAGTTTAACAGAACGTTGGTGGAGTACTCGAAGGCGCACCAGGAGTTTTCTGAGTTGACGATGAATGACATACGATCCCGTAACTATGGGCCCTTCCGGAACAGCGTGGTCGACACAGGGGACGGAGACTACGTTTATGTCAGCGATCACGGTGTAACGCACAGGTACTCCGCAGCCTCGTGGGAGGCAAGGGGGAAAACATGTCCGAGCACCCCTAAGCAAATCAATGCCTCCGTCCTCGCGCGAATGCCTGTTGGGTCACCCATGCGTCCTGGACAGCCGTGTGGGGTGTCGGGGAAGAACGTCAGGAATGAACAAACGAAAGAGACTGCCTGGGTTGATGTTCAAGGGACCAAACACATTTATTCGCATCGATCCTGGACTGATAAAGCAAAGAGCTGTGACGTAGAGGTCACCGATCTTTCTGATGCTGAGTACGATGCGATTCCTTCTGGAGAGCCAATGCGCTCGGTCGACGAGTGTAGCCAAGGCAACATAGATCCGAAGGTATGGCAGCGGCTGCAGAAGTTGAATGACCGGTTAGTGCATCTAGCAGACAGGTTGGCGGCCAGCTTGTCTGAGATCAAAGTGAGTGATACGGGTCTGCAGAAGAAGCTTGGCGAGTATCAGAAGCAGATTCAGGCGCACGTGGCCGCCCTGAGCCGGGACAAGGCGTCATCGCCCATTACGTCGGGGGAACTCGGCAATGCAAGGGCCCGGGCCCAGAGTACGCATCTCTTGGCTAAGACCCGCTGGTACCATTATCTGGTGTGGATAGTGACTGCAGTGATAGTTGTAGCATTGACCTCTCGCGCACTGAGCACACGCGAGCCGGGCGCCGCCGCCAGCCTCATCGCCCTTGTCGCTCTCCTGGTGATCATGTATAACGTGGTGCGGTGGCTGTATGACAGGCTTGTTGGATAATTTCTGCAGTTCTAATAAGAGATGGGCGAATATTCCGCCATTCAGAAAAAGGATATGTATCCGAGCCTGATCGCTTTGCAGAATACAGAGCGAGAGATAGCGGTGAAGCTTAGGGAGTACAAACAGGCGGTTCGAGACTATACGCAGCTAGCTAGTGCAGATGATCTTCCTGAGTCGCGTAGATGTCCCTACGCCCAGCCGTATCCCTTTTTCTCGACGAACCCCGATGGAAGCATGGGGGTCAAGGACGGATCGTGCTGTTCCGATGGGAAAATTGCCACTACAGGCAGGTTCCCAACCCGGAACACGGGAGCCGATGGCGGTCCTGCAACCATGCCGGACCGACTGGATGGATATGACATAACACCAGGACAGAACGATCTGTCTAATCAGACCGGATCGCCAGAGGACTGTGTCAAAGCATGCTCGAAGATGCCCGCGTGCAAGGCAGTAGTTACCGCGGGATCGGGTGAGTCGTTAACGTGCTACTTTAAGAGCGTGGCGGGGCCCTCCGCGAGCGCTCCTGGGGTTTCTTCGTACATCATGCCTGAGAAGCGCCAGTGCGGCGGGGGCGGCGGAGGTCCGATTCCTTCCTCCCACCTGTCTTTGCCTGGACAGAACATCAACGCAGCCACCATTCAGACCATTCCGGGCTCCTCGCCTGCCGACTGCATTCTGAAGTGCACGAACGACCCTCGATGTGTCGCGGGGTCAATCACGGTGGAGGGGGGAACATGTGCACTTAAGGCCCAAGCGTCCCCGCTTGAGCCATCCCCAGGCGGCGACCATCGGATCGACGATGGAACGAACCCCGCTACCTGGGGCTCGACCTGCCAGGGCATGGCGAACCGGTTTGGGTTCCACCCAAATTTCAATCTGGGTTGTGCTCCTCCTGCCGCCTATGCCTGGGCTGCTAGCTCCTGCAAGGAGACCCTCATGGCTCAGCCTGGGACGACGCCGGGGGCGTGTGGCACACCGCGCCCTGAGGCTGTGGCGGCGAGCCAGGAAGAGGCCGCTCAGGCGACGGCTAATCAGGAAGGGTGGAATCGAACGGCCCTATGCGGAACTCTCGCTTATGACTATGGCATTCTGCCAAACGCAGGTTACTGGGGTTGCGCCGGAGGCAATGACGTCATTAAGAACTTATGGGAATCATGGGGCTGTGACTCCGATACAGGCAGGTACGACGGACGGACAATCACGGAGCATGGACTCAATTCTGTGTTCGGGGGGTGCGACCCAAACTACCACACCAGCAAAGTTGATTCCTTTATCCTTAACTCTCCGAAACCCTGCAGGGACAGCGAGGGAAAGCTGGTGGGTAATCCGGACTGGTGCAAGAGCGGCCAGGTCGCATCTTGTGACTCCCCTCCTTGTCAGGCCTCTGGTAGCACCTGCCCAGCGGACCACCCCTACCCGTTCGCGCTCGACGGAACCGAAGATGCCGCATGTTGCGATAAGCTGCCTCCGCCGCCTCCTGTCGTGCCTAAGACAGCCGCTACTTCCAGGCCCACTGCCGCCTTGGACAAGGCCGTGGCCGGGCTGTTCAAGATACAAGATATTGCGGGAACAAAAGAGGTAACGGGTCTCTCAGGGCCTGGGGGGACAACCGCGCCCAAGAAGCCGGCTGATACCGATCACAGTTCGTCCGGTGCTGCCAATCCGCCCCCAGTTGTTAATACGCCTCCTGATACCAATCCGCCCTCCTCCGGTCCATTCGGGGCTCCTACTCTGGATGTGCAGCAAATCGCGCCGGCTTTTGAGGGATTCACGACACGGCCAACGGCAGCGCAGTGTCCCGGTAGATGGAAGAAGTGCAAGGAGCCGCCTTGTAGGAGCGGGATTGGGGCTGAGCGAATGAAGGGTGCTTGGAAGAAGGTGAAGAAACTCAATAAGGAGCTCATCACTCTGGTTCATACCGGAGAGGGACAGATGAAGAACGCATTCGAGCGCGCTGTCGGCAATGTGGCCCGAACAGGAGGTAATACATCCGATTTCAAGAGGTTATCGGCGGAGCTTGAGGAAGAGCGAAAACAGATCAAAGAGGCTGAGCGGCTCCTTGCCAAGACCGAGCTCGAGCAGGATAGCAGCGACGTCGAAGTGCAAATGTACAAGTGGAAGCAGTGGGGCTACATAATTGGGATTGTTATAGTGCTGGCCATAGTCGCCAAGGTCGTCATTAAAGGGACTGCGGGTATTGCTGATCTAGTCGCTTGCGTCGCGGCAGCCCTTCTATTCGTATTCTATACGTGGAAATGGTTCGCGGGTCATATGGGATGGATCAAGGGTTACGCGAAGGCGGCCGTGGAGAAAGCGAGCAGTGCTGACATGGCTTTTTTGTAATCTCATAGTAATGCCGGCCCTTCTGAACAGCATTCCGGAAGGCGAGAAGTACATGAGATTTAGGAGGGAACGAACTGATCGCGCCACTCATCCCCTGCTCCAGACCTCGAGTGGAGGAGTGCACGGAGTCGACCCCGGCCGTGAAGCCTATCGCGGCAACGGCCACCGACCCGTCGAAGGCTTCTCGACCGGGGGCAGGGAGGGGTTTAAGGACTTCATTAGTGCTGACACGGCTGTTGACGCTCTGAACAAGAAAGACCGGATCGAGGTGAGGAAAGTGGAGGACGACTACAATCGGAGTCTAAGCAACTTCTCTAACAAGACGCGGACACTGATGGCTGATGCTAGAGATTATGTTGGGTTGACGGCTCCTGGTGCTAATCCGTATGCACGCCGTATTATCTTCGATGATCAGGGCCATTACGGATACGTAACCAAGTATGGTGAGTTTCGTGCGCTCCCTGATTACACCACCAAGGATAACATGATGAAGCGGCCTGGATGCAGTGCGCCTATGAAGGTAGATGTGGCTGTTCCTGATGCTTCTGCGGCGATGGGCAGCACGGTACAGTTGCCCGGCCTTACTGCACCGATCTTCGTTGGACCCCCAATTCCGTCACCTTACGGCATTCCGTGTGGGCTTGAAGGCGAGAACGTCCAGATGACGATGATGGCAGACGCCCCGGCTATGTGGAGCGCCACGAAGGGTTCCACAGTACGCTCCCCCCGCTCCGTGGAGACGGGGATGGACGACCTCCAGGGAGGAGACGAGATGGGCTGTCTTGAGTGCACGAACGACGGCTTGGTCTGGTGCTGGAAGGACCGGAATTGTTACGAACCCGGTGCACAGAGCCCATGTGCAGAGGGAGTAGACAGTTGCGTCTCCGCTAAATCTACAGGAGTGTACAAGGAGGAGAAAGACAAGGCTGCGTTCGGAATCAGGGAGTTAGGGAGCTTTGGGGGTATGGATAGAGGTGCGTGTGAGGAGAAATGCCAGGAGACCCCCTTTTGTGGAGGGGCAACGTGGACATATAAGGGAGACGCGAAGAACACGTGCACTCTTTGGGACGGTGGGGACGGCATCTCCGTGGTGCCGAATCCCGGTTCCTTTGCCCTCTCCGCGCCGACGCCTTGCAAGACAAGCTCGTGTGGTCTTCTGGGTGCACAAGCCCAGGCCGGTGACTACAATCAGAGTGTCGACTCAGACGGCATGGCCGCCGACGTTGATTTGAATACCGATCCGTATATAGGCTGCGTGCGCGACGCAGGCGAACAAGCGTATCAGAGCTACGACATGTACTCTGGGAATGACGCCACGCCTGGAATCGATTCTCCCTCCGATCGCGGTGTCGACACGGGCGACAGCTCGGAGACTGTTTCTGGAGAGAAGACATCATCGAAGGCACTGCACATTCAGCAGGATCTGGGCGGGCAGGTGACACGTGAGCAGTGCTTTACTCGAGCCCTCGACATTCAGGCGGGCGCGTTCGGATTGGGCAACGCAACGGCAGTGGATGGAACCGCTCGAGGTACTTGCTACACGACAGATCACCGGACTCGGAATCTGCTCGATCCCCGTTGTGGCGACCCCACGCCCGGAATCGCCGGAGCTTACACTGAATCGAAGCACTTGGAGTTCGAGGTGATGGAGCCCAGCCGAGCGAACAAGGGGAACTGGATCAAGCATGGTGACTCGGCCTGGGAGGGGATCCAGTATGGCGTGACGAGAAACGGTAGGTTTGTGGGCGCCAGCGCCCCCTGGTACGCGGCGTTTGAGGCTGACATGACTACTGGAGCGGGAATGGTCGCGGAGTGCAACGTGGGAACGGAGGGATCGTGCCTGGCTGGAGGCGACGGCAGGGTACAAGGAGACCTGGTCGATCATCCCAACTCACACGCGGATGGATTTGATCGGTATAGGGTCTTCTGGAACGCAGATGGAGGGGCACATGATAAGGATTTCAAGGGAGTCAGTTCGACAAATGGCGGTGCGTTTGTTCCTGGTACAGCGGAGTACAAGCAGAATGATGATACTTGCAACTGGCCAGGGGCGGACGCTACCATTCCACAGTTGCCGGATCCAACTGGGCTGCGCCCGGCCTGGTATAACCAGCTGGGCTATCCGGACCAGTGCTTCGAGGTCGCAGGACGGGCCGGTTTCGATGGATTAGAAGGAGTAGCAGGGCTTGACAAGCACAACGCATGCAGCAATACCGGTCTCAAGGAGACCTACTGGTGGGACTGTAAAAAGTGGAAGAAGGGGGTGGCTCCTCAGGATAGAACGGAGAGCGACTGCGAAGAGTGGTCGAAGGAGGGTCCATGGGCGGTTGGTGGCGGGAGCCAAGAGACATGGGCGACGTTCTATCGCCGCAATTGTCCTGTGGCCTGCAACCAGTTCAACGTCTAAGGGAGCCGCGATAGGTCTGAACGATCCAGGCATTTATTGTCTGCATAGTTCATATACACAACCGATGTCCTCCTGGACCGAGCGGGTTCGTTACTGGAATGACCAACTTACAGTCTGTGACGCCTGGTGCGGGTTGAATAAGCGTTCTCAAGCGGATGGCGGGGATTGGTACGGAACGATAGAGAACAATTACCAATGGTCGGAAGGATGCGCGGCTGGAGCGGGAGGGCAAGGTCAGAACGCGCTTCTGAATGGAGACCAATCGTTCCTATTTGGTCGCTGCCCTTGGCCGGACCCCGGAACGAACTGGAATCCGCAGTGTGACGGGACCTTCTCCGCGACCTACATGTGCGGACGTACGCCCAAAGAGCTGAACGAATCGAATAAGGGCATGACCTGGGACCGGCGCATGCCGTTTGACTGCAAGGATCAGGTCGCTTTGGCTAATAGCACTCATCTCGACCTGGCTGACGACGGCACGATCACATTGATCAACGATAAGCTCGGCAAGACCCTGTGGACATGGAAGCCATCTTCCAAGGTTGTCGCCGTACCCACGAAAGGTTGGGTCAGGTGCGCCAAGTACGTGGGGTCCATGCCCTCGGGCGGATACCTGGACAACATCAATGAGCATAGCCGGCAGTGGCTCTCCTCGCCCACGGGCACCTGCCGCCTCATTCCTCACCAAGAGGAAGGGACAAAGCAAGTGCACCATGGCGCGACTGACCACTCCGCTGCAGGGGACACCACCGAGTCGACCGGTTTATACAAGTACTACTTGCGTCTAGAGTGGCACCGAGGAAACTGTCAGAAAACAGTCGATTCCAGTCTGCCGCACGCCGGGCGGGCGGGAGGCGATCCGGGAACTGACGCGGTGGCTCTATACGAGGTGCCGCAGCTTCCCCCCACCGTCTGGGAGAGCGCAACTAGGGGCGTATACGTGACTGGCTCCAAGCGTGGGTGTCCGGGCGAGCAAGCCACGGGGGGCGGCCAGCAGTCGTTTGGCGGGGGAGCATACGAGCTTGGCACGACATACACTAAGATCGCTGGATATGACTCTCCAGGCCATGACATCCCCAACGCATACGCGGATAACGTGTCGCTTAAGGAATGTGAAGCCATTTGCAACCAATATGGCGGCGAACAGCAGGAGGGCCAGCCCAAGAAACCGGGCGAGTGTGCGGGCTTTGTGTACAATAAGGCGACAAAGGCGTGCTACCCCAAGGACGGGGGGATGTTCCCCAAGGGTCTGCGTGTTCCAATCGACTTGATCGGCGGGAAGCCCCCTCTTGACATCCATCTACGGAAATTCCGACCGACGACGAGCGATGCCTGCCCGAAGAACGTCAAGACGTCCACTGTATATCAGATGCAGTCGTTCCCAGGCGCAGGAAGTGTGGATCCGGGTATGAAGTGTGACCTTGCTAGCGCGACCGAGTGTGACTATCAGCCGGTCGAGGATGCGGCGGCGGAGCTGAGAGAGAAGCGTGATGCGATGCTCCAAAAGATCAAGAGTCTGTCTGAGACGGACTCACGTTTGGTTGCGGAGCTGGGGTATAACGTGGACAGGCTTGCAAACGACATCTATGACTATGACCAGACCATCACTAAGTCGAGCGGATTGGGTGGCTCGGGCATGGTGGGGCCGAAGGCGCTCCAAGAGGACACGGATCTCAGGATGCTCACGGAGAACTACAAGTATCTCCTGTGGACCATAGCCGCCGTCGCGGTTGTGGGTGTGGGCGTCAAGGTCGGGTCTAAGTAGGAGATGATAGCAGAGCAAGATTTATCTTCGCTGGGTATACATATACCCAATGAGCGGCACTACGTCTCAGTCAGATGCGTTTGCAACCGGCCTGCAGAACGAGCACTCATTCCCCTCCCCGGACGCGGCTGGAACGATGATTACTAAGGGGGGGAGCTCGATTGGCTCGGCTGCTGGTGGTGGCACATGCCCGGCAGCTGTCGCGGCCCAGGAGGCGAACAGCCCCTGTTCTCTTTGGAACCAGGCAACCTGGGGCGTAAGTTCGCCGTGTACGCCTGGTAGCTTTCTTAAGAACTGCAACGGGCTGTACCGGTGTAACGATGATGGCGCGGGTGTAACCAGCATCGACGACAGGCCGGCAGTAGGGGATGTTTCGAAAAATCCGGACGTTAAGTTTCCATCCAATGAGGAGGCCGTGACCGGTGGCATGGGCATCCTGGGCAGCTGCGCCTCCAGGGCGAAGATCACGTTCGACCAGAACAGCGAGAAGTGCTATGGAAGCGACCAGCCGGGGGATTTCCGTGTAGATTTTTGCACGGGGCCCATGTCCCAGGCTGCTCTCGATCGGAGCAACGACAGGACTCAGCAGGCCCTCGCGAACTTAGATCATCTGCAGAGAATGGAGAGAGACCTGTACAATACCTTGGAGAAGCTGAACGCGAACGATGCGGCATATAGCGAGCAGCAGAAGGTCATGAAGAAAGTGAATCAGGTTGCGGACATGCGTATATCCCTCTTTCAGGGTCTGCGCGATATGTACAGCCAGACACAAGAGGACGTTGCACAGACGCGGGTGGATCTGGTCGACCAGCTAACTGTGCTAGGGGTCGTGAACGCCGAACTTGATAGCGCTAAGGCGCAGCTGGCGGAACTTGAAGATGCGCGCGCAGGGAAAGTCCGAATGGCAGAGATAAACACCTACTATGGGAAAAGATACCGAGCGCATGCTGAGCTCATGAAGCTCATCGTGATAGTATGCCTTCCCATCCTAATTGTGGTCGTGCTCCAAAAGCGCGGTACGATTAGCTCTAAAATCGCCAATCCTCTTTTGGCAGTCATTATCGGAATCGGGATCATCCTTGTTGGTCTGCGGATATGGGATCTGGCGTGGCGTAACAATATGAATTACGATGAGTACGACTGGGAGTGGGATCCTGACGCCCATGATCCGACCGTGATTGAGTATGACATCAAGGAGTGGAAGAAGTCGGATGTGGGGCGGACCATCCTGAAGGGGGTGGAGCACACAGTTGACGAGATCGGAAAAGAGTTGGATTTCTGCGTGGGCAGCCACTGCTGCGGTCCGAATACCTACTACAACCACAAGAAGGCGAGATGTGTCGAAGGTGACGGAAGCGGGGATCTCGGCGCCGACGGCGATGCTACCGACGATGGCAGTGATTCCAGTGCTGTAGGAAGGGCGCGCCGGGGCCCGGCTTCGGAGCGGATCGTCCCTGCCTCGTATCGTGCGATTCAGAGGTCCAATCAGGCGGTCACGGCCAAGGAGGTGAAGGCGATCGAGGGGTTCGACACCCAATATCTTACGCAGAAGTCCTACGTCGCGGACCCAAGCCCTGTGTGCAGGTGGCGAGCGGAGAAAAGTATAGTGAAGCCATATTCGCCTCAAGACCTGGCGAACTGAGACGGCCTTATAATCTGGCCTACTAGTAATGGCACCTAGGTGCAGCCGAGAGGAACTAGAAGCCGCATGCGGGAAAGGCACATCAACGACGAAGAGCGTCCAGCACCGTACGCACATAACGGAGATTATGCGCCAGCACGGCGTCTCTCCTACCAAGCTGAACGACCTGCTTGATGCTGCCAAGCTGCAGGCGGAGGAGATGGAGATTTGGAAAGAGATTGAGACTAGCGCCTTGAAGGCCGAGTGGAAGGAGTCCCAGAAGGTTGCTGCATCCGCACCCGATCGAGAGCGTGCTGCAGAGAAGGCTTACATCGTGTTCACCCAGGGCGAGCAAGCGTATAGGAAGATGCTCGAAGACAAGTATGGGAAAGAGGCGGCCGCCTGGTCAAAGGACGCCGTGGAGCGAAAAAGTTCGTTCGTGTCTGACTTGTTTGACCTCTTACAGGACTATGCCTCCATGTATGTAGCCCTCCCCCGGCTACAGGAGTTGGCTCTCCTCAGAGAGAGGGAAGAAGAGGCACTCTCACTGGCAATCAAAGAGCGGAAGGGAGATGCATGGACCGACGACAGGCGGGTTGTGTACGAGGTGAAGGCTCACGAGAGCCTTGGGACCGTACGAACCGTACTGATGGTGATGCTGTACATCGTGCTGGTTGTTTATCTCGTGAAGGGAGATATGGTTTCCTCTAAACGGTACAAGAAGGTACTCTTCTGGATCGGGGTGGTCGTGTATGCATTAGCTCCTTGGCTGGTAGCATCCGTGAGCAGGTTCTTGTTTGGAGCCTGGGCGTGGTTGAGGCACAAGTGGAGCAATCGAGACGGGAGGAATGTTGCACTCTCGTACTAGCTGTCGTCGATGCCCTCGTCTTCGTCTCCGTAGACGCACTTCACCCCCTCCCATCCATTCGCTGCGCCCTGTGGGGGGCCGTACGTTTTGACCATGAATTCCGTCACCTCTCGTGATGGCATTTTCCTGAAACCGTTGTCCCCTGCCCACATTCTAAACGCTGCGACGAGCTCCTTCTTTCTGACGACGCCCCCCTCCTCCGCCTTTAGACAGTCCCTGGCGAACTCGCTCATCATGTCCTGTCTCTCACGATACCGGTTGCTGCTTGATAGAACCTCGGGGCAATCGGCAACATCACCTTGTCGGTCGTAGGCCATCTCAACCAGCATGCTGGCCAGCACAGGCGCCCATGCCTCGAGCTTGTTCTCTAGCGTCTTGTCCTTCTTGAACTGGTGAGGGAACCGAGACGCAGGATATTTGGGGTCTTTGAATGGGTCATCGACGAACTTCGATTCAAAGTCACACACACGGATTCGCCTCCAGGTGCCCTCATCGTTGCTCATGAACTCTATGTCGACGTTCGTGCACACCACCAGCTTGAACTGCGGTACAAAGGTAATTGTGTCCTTGAACAGAGCCCGGCCCTGGATAGGGTCTCCGCCAGTGATCTCCTTCATGATCCCTTCATTTACCTTGTCTCCCTTGGAGGGTTCCTGCATCACCGCATATCGCACACCCATCAGTTGCACAATTTCGGACGAGGTACTGCCGATGCTGGACCTCTTCTGTGTTAACAACGCGAACGGCACGGTCCCCTTGTACTGTCCCAAGACCTTAGACATGAGCTGCACGATTAGGGACTTGCCGTTGCTACCGATCCCCTTGTATATATTAAACGTTTGGTTTTGGTTTGTCCCCAGGAGACAGGATGAGAGATGCTGGTACATATACCCTTTGAGCGATGCGTTGGGGAATAACTGCTCCAGGAAAGACTCCACCTCGGCGTACTCTGGGCTTCTACGCGCAGTGTTGATAGGCACGTAGTCGATGTTGGTGCACTTGGAGACGTAGTCGTCGGGCTGCCCCTTTCGATGTACCTTGTTCTTGAAGTCCACCACCCCGTTGCGGAAACACAGCAGGTACGCGTTCTGGTCTAGCTTGCCGTAGAAGTCCTTGTCGAAGAACAGCTCCTTGGCCTCCGTCATGATGTTCTTCTTCCAGATCGTTCTTTTCAGTAGATCCGCGATGTCGCACAGCTTTTTCGTGCGCTTACGGTTGTTTTCCCAGTTCTCATCATCCTGCTGCTGCTGGTTCATCTGGTTGGTACTTTCCATTACCTTCTGAACGTACAGCTGATGCATCTCGGTTGAGATGAACTTGCGCAGTGCTGTGCCCGAATCGCTTTCCTCCCACCGGTGCCGTTTGAACTCGTACCAATGGTTCTTCTGTATGCTCGTACACACGAACCTGTCCTTGTAAATGTTGAACAACACGTTGGCCATGTCGTACTCCAGACCGTCAGGCCTGGATATAGTCTGCTCAATGAAGAAGTCGATCGTCTGCGAGCGCACCGCCTCGTACTTCTCCTTGTCGCTCTGTTTTGCCCAGTACATGATGGATCGATGCGTGAGGCCATCTTCCCGTGCGTCCCCGAGTCCCCTCCACAGCTCGAACAGCTCCGGGACCTTCCCCCAGTCGAACTTTCCGTTGGGACCGCGCAGCGTGCCCCTACAGCCTTCCTGGGCACTGAAATGGACAAAGCTGAAGAACATTTTTGGGCTCGTGTTATGCATCGCCCATCCAACCCGGATCCACTTGTTGTAACTGCCCGGTCCGTAGTAGTCAGCGGGCAGGCTCATGGCGTAATCGTGTGTCTCCTTCAGCCTGTAGTCTGTGGGGCTGATGTCCTCGAACAGGCTCTGAAGCGCCTCATCAAGCTCTTTCTGGGACGAAATAGTGTCATAGCGGGTGGGGGCTCGGGCTCGAGTCTTTGACTGCGCGGGCCGGTTGGGTATGGTCAGCTGCGTGAACTCTTCTCGATGTTCAGGCTTCAGCTCGAACTCCGGATGCCTGCGGCACCGCGCCGACAGGAAGGGGAGCATCTTCTCCGTGTCGAATTTCGACATTTCATTCTCAACGAGGTCCCAGCTATCTTGGCATTTGACGGCCGTGAAGTGATGGGTCGCCAGATAGGCCTTGTTTCCCGGCTTACATGATCCATACACTTGCCAGTTCACACTACCCTTGGCGATCCCCTCGTCAAGCACATCCTCCCAGGAGTTAGTGATAGGAAGCTCTCCCCACATGGTAGGCAGCTCCATCAGCATTCTCTTTCTAACCATTAGATTGAGCGCTCTTGGTGTCCTGATGCCCAGAATCATGTGGATACCGTCTTTGGTCTTGTCCGCGAGGCGGTTAACGCCAGGCTTTTGCATGATGAAGGCGTTAATCTTGGTTCCGTCTGGGATATCTAGTAAGCCGCCCACCGTATCGATGTATGACAGCGTCATATCCTCGATGTGCTCCTGTGTGTGTTGACGCACGGATACATCAGGCGCGTACCTCAAATCGATGTCCACGAGGAGTGGACCTTCGTCCGGCAGCTGCCTCTCAGTCAGGTGTTCAGCCGTCTTGTCGGTGAATACCTTCTTGTAGTATAGAGCGCGTAGCGTTTCCTCTGCGTCCTCTTCTACCACGAAGCTGCCACCTGCGACCTTGGCATCATCGTTCCTTATTCGTGTGTGAGTGTGCGCGCGGCCCCTGGCGCAACGCTTGCCTGCAAGGAACCTGTCGAGCTTCATGTTCCTCGGGGCCGCCATCTACTATACAGGGGGCCGACATTTTATATCCAGGTCAATTCTGAGCGCCTAGTAATTGCTTCGCGTGCAGGAACAACCTAAACCGTGGCCTCCCCTCTCTCTATGAGTTTCGCGCCGACAAAAAGTGCCCTTAAGAGACTGGCGCGGGACGTGCGGGCCGTGAGGAATGGGGCGCTGTCTGAGCAGGGGGTCTACTATGCACACGACCAGACGAATGTCCTCAAGGGGCACGCTCTTGTGGTTGGAGGGGACGGCACGCCCTACGAGGACGGTTGCTACGAGTTCGAGTTTTCTTTTCCCCCGGACTATCCCCACAGACCACCAAAAGTGAAGTTTATCACGGGCGACGGGCGAACACGCATGAACCCGAACCTGTATAGGAATGGTAAGGTGTGTTTATCGGTTCTTAACACCTGGCAGGGTCCCCAGTGGACTGGTTGCCAGACGATCTCCTCAGTTCTCCTGTCTCTTAGGGCCAATGTGCTTGCGATAGAAGAGCCTCTGCTGAATGAGCCAGGTATAGAGCGGACCCACGATGACTTCAAACGCTACCATGACATCGTGACCTTCAAGAACAAAGAGATCGCGGTGTGGGGGGCCGCCGTAGCGATCGCTGACAAGACAACGTCCCTTCCTGAGGAGCTCCGCTCCCCCGCGGCTGCGCATCTGCTCACCCGCCTGCCCAAGTTGAAAGCTAGCGTGTTCGGCCTCGCCTCAACGGTGGTCCCCGGAATCGTGGTGACCCGATTGTACTCAATGGAGGTCGCCGTGGATTATGGGGCTCTGGCAAAAAAGGTGAGCGATCGCATGCCCGATGTGATGGACTCCCTGCGTGAAGCGAGTCAAATTGATGTATAGAAGATCATCTGGAGCTATAACAGATATGAAGTTCTGCAGTCAGTGCGATAACATGTACTATCTGCGTCTCTCCGGGGAGGGCGAAGGCCCAGAGGAGGCCGCTGGACTAGTGTACTATTGTCGTCACTGTGGCCACGAGGACACCGCCACAGAGGCAGGTGAAGGCGTCTGCGCGCTTGAGACTACCGTCCACAGTCAACGGCAGCAGTACACCCAATCAGTGAACGCGCACACCAGGAGTGACCCCACCCTACCGCGCACTACCAGCATCCGGTGTCCTAGCGCTGACTGCCCTAGTAATAAGGGGGGCGCCAAGCGGGAGGTGGTGTATCTACGATACGACGATGTAGCAATGCGGTACCTGTACATATGCGAGACGTGCGGAACCATGTGGAGAACGAGCGACAAAGAATGAAATTGAGGAAGGGCGGTTAAATAATCGCCAGTCAATGTACGGTATGAGCGATAGTTCGGAAGGCTTGGACGCGCGATCTGGGCTGGAGGAAGTAGAGCCCACCGTTGATGCTGGGACGCCATCTATAATTCTGGGCCCCAACCCGGATTCATCGGATGAGGGCTCGGCCGCCAGCGACTCAGAGGAGTCGCTGCAGAGCGTCAGCAGTAGTGACGATGATAGCGGAATCGGTGAGGACGAAGAACAGGAGGACGGGGGACCTGTAGAGCCTCCGTCGCAGATTGAGGAGGATCTCGGGAACGATGGTAGCCTGTCGGAGACCGACAGTGACCTAGAGCTGGACGAAGACCGGTACCAGAAGCTTGACATCGAAGGGCGCGCCGGCTTTCTTGACGTGTATCATCCGGAGGCGAAGGTGGACAACTTCGAAGAAGTGCGAACGAGATCCAAGGTAGTGAGAAACTCGTCTGGACGTATCGTTGATCCAGAGCACAAGAGCCTTCCAATCCTGTCCAAATACGAGCTTACTCGAGTCCTGGGGTTGCGTGCCCAACAGCTGGACGCAGGCGCGCAACCCTTGATTCGGGTTCCTGTGGGGGTGTTGGACGGATACCCGATTGCGGAGGCGGAGCTTCACGAAAGAAAACTTCCATTCATCATCCGCCGCCCCATGCCTGGCGGGAGGTCCGAATACTGGCGGCTCCAGGATCTGGAGGTGCTGAGAGCACCGGCCGGTCTGGGCCACACGAGGGCCACCCAGGGGACTAGCACTTCCACCGGTTCCCGCAGTTAATGCATGTGACGAAGGTCGTCATGGGTTCATCTGCGCTCCTTGTTTGTAGCTGGTAGTAGCTGCACCGCTTGGAGCCACATTTTCTGCACTCAAAGTTGTCTGTGTTGGCGTCGATCTGCGGCTGATACATGCACGCGTCTCTTGCTTTCTTCGCGGCCAGAAGGGGTTCCCATCTGCTGGGCCGCAGCTCCTGGTGGGTCATAAACGCAAGGGTGTGCGCCTGAATACGCCCGGCACGTACCGGTTCAGACACCTCACTCGATGATAGATTCCTGAACACAGACCTGAGTCGGTCCAGATACAGTCTAACAAACATAGAATTGTCCCACTTCCTGACCACCCCCCTCTCGCCGGCCGCCTCGATAGCAGCATTGAATATGCCTCTCTCGAGGTTGAGCGCCGCGATTGCTCCTGCCTTCAATCGCTTGTCGATCTTGCTCCGTACGTTCGCCCGGAACAAGGTCGGGTCTTCAGCTATCGCCGACGCCATTGGATATAGAAGTGTGCTGGGCTTATGCGGCTTCAATTCTGATAATCGTACTGCTCCGCCTCCAACTCCGCCCCTTCTCCGTCGCTCTCATCAGAGTCTAGGGATAGATCGTCTTCGGACTCAGACGAAGGAGAGTCGGAGGCGGCGCTGCTCTCCTCCGCGCTCGACTCAGCCCCGTCCGACTCACCATCCCCGTCAGTCACGAACCCGTCCTTGAGGTAACCCGTATCGGTTTTGTCCTCATCTGGTACGTTCTCCAGTTCGTCGTCGCTCGCCTCTTCGTCTTCCAGGTCCTCGAACCCGCCAAAAAGCTTCTCGTACGTCTTCGCCCACGTCTCTGCGAGAAGATCAGATGGGGTACCGGTGGATCGTGCCTTTGCTACCAGACAGCAAGCGCCGAAAAAGATAGCCTTGTCGGCCGGCGGCGGGAAGTCGTATTTGTTCTCGGTACCGGCCCTGCCCTCCGTCCTTGCCCAGAGCTCAATGGTTACATCCTTCTCGCCCGCAGCGGGCCACGAGGCTCTTTTGGCGAATGAAGCGCTGGACCTAGGGTTGCACTTCTTTGATAGGGTCGCCGGCTCAGCGTCCGAGGTCTTAGACTCTTTGACCTCCCCTCCCTTTCCAACGATGACGATTCCTACGGCCATGGTGGTAGTCAACGTGCGGTTGGGTTTAAATGGATTGGCATATACATTCATAGATCGAATGCGCTTGAGACTGAACGGCGTATGTACACCCCCCGCCTCTACCGCCCTTCCTTCGTGCCCGAAGTGCTGGGTGAAGCGCAGCAGAAGGAGAGTAGAGTATGCAACCGAAGGTGGTATGTATGCAGAGGATGCACGATCCCTGCGGAGGATGACCGTGCTGGATCGCCCGGTCGCAAGGGTAGAGCTTCCAATGGGGGAGGGGTGGATCGATCGCAGTTCTTCTGTCGTTAAGGAGGAATCTTGGCGCCTGCCCACCCCACACGTAAAACTGGAGTATGACGAAAGAGTCTTCTATCCTCGTCCTACTGCTCCCGTCCGGCTAGTTGCGGTTTGGCTGAACGATCAGCCGCACGATGTGCACTTCGAGGTGGACGAGGGGACGTCGGACGCCACCCTCCATGAGGACGTTGCGGCGTTGCTATCCGATCTAAAGTCCTGGCTTGGGTATACACCATGCTCACCACAGTTCTGAGTTCCCTGATCATCATCGTGATCATCCACTATGTGTATCTGTTCCTGCGGGATTCTCTGACGGCTCCGCGGGTGCGGGATTTGGTCCACATCCCGACCAAGAAACGAGATGAGATTCTCGCTCTAGGCAGTTCGAAGCTACCTAGTCCTCCCAAGCGGGTCGAAGAGGAAACCGAGATGAAGGCCGAGCTTGGCGCATTCCTGAAGCAGATCCAGGGCACGCCGCCTCCCTCGCTTGGCACAGCTATCTAGTTACGTGAACCGGGTTAAACATATAGCGCTTTGGTGTTTCAATGAGTGGGACACCCGACATGCCTAACCTTCCCGCCTTCGAACTTTCCTATGGGCTTGACCGTCATAGCAAAGTTGCCCCCGACGCGTTCATGTTGGCCCCCAAGGGCCAACGGGTTATTGTGGCTTTCATCTCTAGGCCGGACGGCGATTCCTGCTACGTATGTCAGCTGAATCGCCACCAGAGGATATGCAGCTACACACGAGTTCTTGCTTGTTTCTCGCGGGAGCTGTGTGCCGGAACGCTGCTATATGGGGTTCGAGCCGGTTCCGGCGATAGAGTTGTCGTGGAGGACGTACTACATTGGATGGGGAAGCCCGTGACACGCGACTCCCTTGTCAGGAAGGCGGCCCTATTCGAGGATTTGTTCAATCGGCATCTGGGCAAACCACCCTCTTCTCGCTACCTTCAGATGGGCCTTCCAGTATGGGAGGAAAGCATGGTCAGTGCCCGAGATGCCCTTCCCAAAATAGGGTATGAGTGCAGGGGTATTCTCGCGTTCTCTACGCGCGCCAGAGGCATGCGGCCTCTCTCAGTTTCTCCCCCCCATCGCCCAACCGCTTCTCATGGCGGCGTTGGGTTGATTGACAAGGCGGTTCTAGTGGCAAGGGCGAGGGAGGAACAGGATACGTATTCTCTTTTTGCCCAAGACCCATCCTCGTCTCTTGTCGAGATTGGCCACGCGGCTGTGCACAGTCTAGCGACGAGTGTTTTCATGAACTCCCTCTTCCGGAAGATCAAGGAGAACGCTAATCTGGATTTACTAGAGGAGAGCGACAGCGACGATGAGTTTGAGTGTGTGGACGCTGACAAGTTTGTGGACCTGGAAAAGGAGGTGGCTCTTAATTGCGCCTTCGAGGCTAGGTTTGGGGCATGGGTGCCAGTGTCCGTGGCGGCTCCCGGCGCCCCTGTGTCTCTCGAGGGACCCGTGCGCTCTGCTCTCGCGCAGCCAAGAGGATTTTCTGCGCGTAGTACACATGGGCCGCCGAAACACCCGAAAGGGAGGATCAGGCGTCGTTCTCCAGCCTGCGAACTTCACGGGTCCAGCTAGCTTCAAGGCTGCTAGTCCGTACGGGCGCGTCCAAGGGCACGGGTGTCCGGGTACGAGCAATAACAAGACAGCCGCCAAGGGCCTGTATAGCCCTGGGAAGTGGCAGAAGGGAGGCACATCTCTGGGGTGCCTGGCCGAAAACCCGAGTGGAACCCAGGGAGTCATGGGACCATTCAGATCTGGCCACCCGGATGTCTCCCACTGCGCAAACAAACTAATTTCTAGCGATACTTCAATGAACGGAGGATCTGGATGCAGTAAGTCTCGCTCGCTTCCCGCGGGCGCTCAATACAAGGAGGCCCACTGCTCTCCGGGCGGATGCACCGCTGGCGGGGGAAGAAAGGTTCGCCGCCGCGGGGGAGGCTGTGGATGTGGCGTGCTCGTTGGGGGTCGCAGACGGAGGTCCCGACGCACCAGGCACCGACGCACCAGACATCGACGCACCAGGCACCGACGCACCAGACATCGACGCACCAGACATCGACGCACCAGGCATCGCCTGCACAAGAGGCGCCCCCGGCGCAGGCCGAGACGCCGCACAAGGCGCGGAGGCGCGCGTTCAGACTCGAACGTACCACTCGCGTATGGATACTCCATCGGCGGGCAGCTGTCCGCTAACGACAGCGCTCTCGCCAATCCGCCGCCCATCCAGGTATATGACCATTGCCAATCAGGCGCGAAGTTGATTCCCAAGACTTCCTAGGCACGTGTTCCCTTCTTTCCATGATGCACTGAAGTGATGCTTAACATACGCCTTCTCGGTTACTGGTACGCATCCGTGAGAGCCCGCGCAGAAGAATTCAGGGCAGATGATTCGCAGACCTGCTCTGGTAATCGGGGAAGAGAGAATAGCCTTAGTCATAGCGACTGGCCCGGTCCCAGCCGTTATCGTCTCGTGATCGACGCGCCCCCTCGCGATGGCGTTTTTGATTCTCGCCATTCCACCAACTGCCACCAGAAACGCTTGCTCCATCGCCTTGCTTCCAGGCGCGGCCATGGCGCACCATTGACACAAGCACATTCCCCGGAAGCACCACCGAGGATCTGCCCGTAGCAGGCGAAAGGAGCCAGGCGACCGTACCCTCGAGTGATACTTCTCGCTTACTTCTGCCCCCAGAACCACCGGCGGTGGCCCACCAGGAGTGTCGTACTGTGCGCGTAGGGACTCGATTGGCTTCAGCGGCTCGCAGTCCATGTCTGCATACACCCCCCCTTCAACTAGAAGCGCTAGATACCTGTATACGTCGGCTCGCACTGCCCCTATCGGCATTGCCCTCCATCTGATTGCGACGTGTGGAGCGTGCTTACGTATAAAAGCTTCGGCTGCTCTGTCATCTCGGATCCTGATAGTGTAGTCGGGATGTAGACGCTTCCATGCTTGCAGGCACCTCTGCCACACGGGGTCTCTGATACGCGTGCTGTCCGGGCAAGTCAAATGTATGATGCGCGGGATCCGCGGGAACTCCATTATACGGAGTCTTCATTATTGTGGAAACAAAAGAGCGAGCGGCAGCTCACAGGCTCAACAGGCATTCCCCCTTCGGCACCTCGCTGGGATCTCTTCTGGGCTTGGTTCCTCTGCCTGTTACTTCAACCCAGCGGCCCCCTGGATAACAGGAGCTCTCCATCTCTACTACTGAGTAGCCCTGTTTCCTGTAGTAGTCCCGCCTCTTTGTCCATTGCCTTTGGAATACAGGGTGCGGGTCCACGATGTCCACAACTAGTGGGCGCGAGTGGGATGCTCTCAGAATGCGCCCCACCGCTTGTCTGACGTCGGTCCTTGGTGTAGCCAGGAACAGAGTCGTAAGAGTCTTGATGTCCAATGCCTCGGCAGCCATCGCGTACGTGGCGAGAATGATGGAACATGATTCCGTGCTCTTTAACGCACTCTCCTTCATCCCCCCAACGTAGAACCCCACCGTGGCGAGCCCCCTGTGCTCGATGGCCTTGAACAGGTAGGCCAGTAGACTCTTGTTCTGAGCCAAAACCATGACCTGCTGTCCCTCCAACTCGCTCAGCTCATGGGTTAGTGCCTTGAGTATGAATTCAGACCTAAAGCTGAAGTCGCACAGCTTGGTGATCATCGGACTGTATGCGGGCTTCCCTCGAAAATCGGTTATTTCTTCGTTGAAGGCCAGATCGTCCACCGTGTACTGGAGGGCCCTAACAAGCACCGGATCACCCTTCCGCCGACTCTCCTTGTAGACGACCTCCCCCAAGAACATCTTGAAGACGGGCGTCAAGCCGTCTTTCCTCTGCATGGTCGCGCTTAAGCCTAGCGTGTAAGTAGTCACTATCTTGAGCAGGGAGCGACTGAATACCTCGGAGCTAATGTGGTGGCATTCATCCACAATCGTAAGCCCGAATGAGTCAAACGTGTCCGCAGGGTATTCCTTCATCGACAGCGACTGAAGCATGCCGATGACGATGTCTTTGTCGTCAGTGTCCATCTCTGGGCCCTGAATGCGGCCAATCCGGGCACTGGGGAGGAACTGTTGGATACGTTCCACCCATTGGTTCAGCAGGAACGACTTGTGGACCACAACTAGGGTCTTCTTCTTTAGACGAGAGATGATGTTCAGGGCAATGACAGTTTTGCCTCGGCCGCAGGGTATTTCCAGAAGGCCTCCACCCCCGTTCACGGGGTGGAGGTGCTCTAGGTACGAGTTTACTACCTTCGTCTGGTACTCGCGCAACTCCCCTGAGAAAGAGAGATGCACGTCTTCTCCCGGGGGCAGGCGGGATTCGTCAGGATCACCATAGACCTCGGTGCCGAAGTGCCTTGGTAAGTACATTTTCGTGCCTGACTCACGATAGACCGGGAATGCTGGTGGCTGAACAGGAGCATTGGGTAACTTCGGCCGCACAGACAACTCGTTCCTTAGCCACACTTGTTCATCATGTGTCAGTCTAGACTTAGGCACACTGTAGCCCCTACGCCCCATGTATGAGGGGCGATGGGCGCGACAGCCGGACATGCAGAGGACATGGAGGCAGACCTCTATGTCCTATCATCAATTTTTCTCTGCGACTATCTTATACAATGGCCAGCGTACTGGGCAAAGGAACAATTGGTCAGTGGGTAATCGCTATCATTCTGATCCTCTACATTTTCTCTCCCGTGCACACCCCGCATGATCTGAAGGCCCTGGTAGATACAAGCGCCGGCACCTTGGTTGTTATTGTGGTCGCAATCGCTATCTTCCTAAACACGAATGCAGTGGTCGGGGTGTTGGCTCTGGTAGCAGGCTATGAACTGCTGCGGCGGTCCAGACGTACTGAGTCCAGATCCGGGCATGGACTGTCCCCCGGCAACCCTCTGCCCCCGTCCGTACGTCCGCACGAGGCCGTGAAAACCGGCGACTTCATCAAGTACAACCACCACACCAGCACGCTCGAAGAAGAGGTTGTCGATAAGATGGCTCCGCTGGTCAAGCACGCAGGTCCCGCCAACATCGCCTACCAGCCGACTCTGCACCCCCAGCACTCTGCCGCCCCTATTAGCTTTAAGGGCATCCTCTAGACGGGTCGGCTCTACTGTGGAGGCTGCTGCTGCTGCCGCATTTGATCAGTCTGCAGTTGCATCTGAGCGTGCTGTTGTTGCATCTGTTCACGCTGCTGCTGTTTCTGTAGCTCTCTCTGCTGCTTCGCTTTGTCTGCCGCCGCCGCGGCCTTTATGCCAGCTTGTCTAGCCTTCTCGTCCGCCTTCTGTGCTGCAGTTTGCTTGAGGGGCGGATCCCTAGAATCGTCTTGCGGGAAATGCTGAGGCAACCCACTAGCTACTTTCGTACCGAACGTGCCAATCGCCTTCCATATGAAATATGCTGCCACCCCCGCCAGAATTGCGATAAAGAATGGCTTGATGAACTTCATGATTCCAGGGAACTTGTTCTCAATGTCGTGCAGCCAGCCAGGACCGTCACCTGCCGTTTCGACCAACACTTCGCCGTCCGCCCCAGTGGGGTGGCACTCGATATAAATATCGCCCCCGGACGATGAGCTGTTCGACGCCCCCTTGGAGTTATAGAATATGCCGCCGGGATTGTCATGCGGCACATAGGTGTTCGCCGATATGACATGTTGCATTTTCTGGACGGCCCCCGCGTCTAATCCAACTGCGCTTGCCTCTCGCATGACGATAATAGAGTACTGCCCCGAGCAAGGAGTATATGGCAGCGTCCCCACATATGTAAAGTATGGCTTCGAGTAGGGTATGAACTTCCCGAACGTGAATGTTGGAAGAGTGATCGAGCCTGCATTTGCCCCAGAGGACGGGGCCGCCTGGGCTGCCTTGTCCAGCAGACCGGTTAGAATCGACGTTCCGTCTGTCACTGGACCGTCTTTCTTGACGGGAACACAAACGAGCAGTCCGGGCCCCCCGCTCACGTTATCGTGCACGATCACCATTTCTCCGTCGATCTGGCGCCCGCCCCAGCGATGGAGGGAAGGCTGATACAGGCGGGCTTCTTTGGCCACAAAGCGAGCGTTGTTATAGGTGACCGGTGGGCTAGTCTGGGGCTCGGGAGAGAAAGATAGATACTCGCCTTTGTTAACCAGGATTAGATTAGTGAGGGGATAATGGAAGGAGTAGGAACACTTCATAGAGCATGTGTGATCTGTGTTCCCTGTGATATTTACTGGGGAGGTTGCCTGGTCGCAGCTCATTGACATACGGGGATAAAAAATCTGACCGGGTTTATATATGGAGCTGTCACGCCGTCAGCTGGGCGGGGCACAACTTACTATAGCAAAGGCGCACCACGGAACCAGACGGTCGCGACCAGGGGTCCGGAATCTAAGAGCGCGAAGCTTGAAGAACTACAGGACTGATGTACAGCGGGGAGGTGCAGGGGAGTGCACCGGCGAGTCAGGAGAAGGAGGGCTGTGTGGAAAGATCCAGGAGCAGATCGTGGAACCCCTCGAAAACATCCCCGGTGCACAGCTGCTCGCAAAAGGTATCGATACCGCAGCGCTAGAGGTGGCCAAAGCAGGTACAGAGCCTGAACAACGCAAGGGGAGGGTGGAGGCCTACGCCAATGCTGCATTGGTATTATCGTACTTTCTGAGGGTGGCCCAGTGGCTGCTGACTCCGGCGAAGGACAGGTCTGAAGAGATTCCTGATCCTACGCCCGAGGTCCGAGAGGCCATGGGAATGAAGAGCGGCGATGAGGATGAGGCTAAGGGAATGCTGGACGCTCTGCGCGCCGTTGATTGCGATGCGGAGACGAGCGGTGGCCTCTGCGATGCACTCAAGAAGGCGCGCGATGAAGCGCAGGGCCTGGTAGACCAGCTCGAGGAGAAGGCGGGAACAGGAGCCGATCCTGGACAGGAGCACGAGGCCGTGCCGGACACCACTGTGCCGCCCGAGGATTATTGGTCCGCCCTCTATGCCGTTAGCCGTGATGCGCTTGCGGCGACCGAGGGGATAGGCAAGGCCGGTGCCGTGGCCTTGGCGGAGCTATTGGAACAGGCTATAACTCCGGCCCGGGACGCCCTAAAGGAAGCCGTACCTGGCTACGAGCTCGAGCAGGTAAAATGGGGCGAGGTTAAGGTGGATCCTTCCTCCGATGCCCGGGAAAGCGTTGCCAAATGGACAGCCATGACGCAGGCAGTTCTGCTAGGTAAGAAAGAGTCCGGCAGGCAAGTAAGTGAAACAGCGCAGGCCCTGTTTGTGCTTCGTAACGATGGCCATACCACTGGCTTCCCCGACTCAAGCAAGAAGTCTCTTGAGACAGCGATGGAAGGAGCCCCCGCATTGCCAGAAGAGACGCAGGCATCGGCTGAAAGCGCGGTCAAGAGGGCAGATCAGTTCTTGAATGGGAGCTACGAAGAGGCCGCGGCAACTGGGGCTGCTGCAATCGTGAGCGAGGCAGCCGCGGCTGTCGGCAAGGTTGCTGGCGCTGTCAAGGACACGGTGGTTGATGCAGCGGAGGATGCCAAGGGAGTGGTGGTGGCAGCTGCTAAAGGAGTGGCTGGCGTAGGGCGCAGAGTCATTGGGAGGGGAGCTTCCCAGGCCCAGGGCAGAGGGGTGGATGGGTCAGTGGACTTGGCTGAGTTCCAGAGCGCTCTGGAGGCTGCCCAAGAAGCACTTGCGAAGGCCCAATCCGAGATCGCTCCTCCGGGGGAGGAGGCTGCCATCGAGGGGGCCACCGCTAGAGTGAATGCACTCGAAAAGCAGCTTCGCGAGGCCAAGGCCTGCTTAACGGGTCTTGCATGCGGGGAAGTGGTGGACCTTGGACGGAAGCTAGGTGATGTCCCAGGACCCGACGGCGACGTTGCTATCGAGGCGCTCCGGACGATCGGCGGCAAGATCGTAGTAGCGCTTGGACTCGCCCTGACCAGGGCGGGCCCCCTTGCCGGTGTGGCCAGTAGAGAGAAACGCGGCTGGGGGAACGTCGAACAAGCACTTCATTATTGGCTGCGCCTCGCTGATTGGAGATGCGTGCGCTGTATTCAAAACCGACTTATTCTAAGCGAACCTGCGCCGACAGAATCACCTTCGACGGAGGACCCAATCCCCCTTCCCTCCAATGCCGTCCGCCTTATGGAGGTTCCCGCAGTGACAGCCCTCACGCCTGACGAGAAGAAGAAGATATCCCCGGCTACACTTCGAACGGCGACGCGGACCACTGATCTAGATGTAACTGATGTCGAGGCGATCGAAGGGCTCGCCCGGGACATCCGCGGGCTAGTCAAGGTGGCGAAGCGACCGGTACTCGGTTCAGCTGATAGGCTTCCGGCGCCGCAAGAGGGTTGGTTAGCGACAACGCCGGATACCGTTCAAGCCCCTGCGCCCGCTCCTGGCCTCTCCCAGTCTGTTCGTAGGGGTGTCGTTTCAGCCCCTGCGCCAGCTCCGGGGCCCCGACCGGTTGGCCCTCCGGCACCGGCCCGAAGGCGAGCCGTGGTCATCGAGTCGGGGGAAGGGACAGAGACCGATCCGGACACCGACACCGACACCGACACGGACACGGACACCGACACCGACACCGACACCGACACTGACACCGACAGCGGCACCGACACTGATCCCGGGGCGGCCGCATCGTCAGTGGCTCAGCCGCCTGTTGTCCCCGACGCCGTCCGTCCGGGCGCCCAGGTACCCGCCACCGTGGCCGCCTGTGCGGAGGTGGTGAGAGACCGATGCAGTGAGTACATCGCGGATGGTAGATGCACGCAGTGCGTGGATGGTCGTGATACAGATGAGATTAAGGGGCGCAACGCCAATTGCAGGGACATACCCTGGGATTCTGTTCGAGATGAAGTGTGCAAACCGGCTAGTGGCGTGTCCGGACCGGGGACTGCCGTCCCCGACGGCGTTAAGTGGTTCCAGTCCTTGTACGATACCCTCCTGATAGTGGCCATCCCGGTGCCGCGTGAAGGCCTAGGAAGCGAGCCCGAGGACATCGCCGCCACCACAGTCCTAAACGCCTTGCGTGCACAGCTAGTGGGATGGTTCGTCTTGATATCACAGACCCTCAGCGACGAGAAGAGGGAGGTGCATGCCCTGAATCGTCCGCTTCTTGAGGTGGCCGGACTCGAAGCAATGAAGCAGCGGATGCAGGCCGCTGCGGTATCAGAGGTCGCCGAGAAAGAGAAAAAGCTGTTGAAGATTGACCAGTTCTTGCAGGCGCCTGCAGGCAAGGGGATCTGGAAGGTAATGTCATTCTGGGTCGACCGCCAGAACCGTATCCGAGGCTCCAAAGCTGGTCACGGGCCCGGGACACCTCTGGAGGGACAGGGTGGGGGTGGAGAGCAATGGGCCAGCTGGATCGCAGGGCTACCTTCCGGGCAGGGCGATGAGATAAACAAACAGCTTCTGGCGCAGAAAGACAAATGGGCGGACGCGTTCGACGTCTACCTGGGACTGTGGGCCTCTACGGCCGGCTGGGCCATAGTCCAGGATGAAGATCGGGAGTTTATGGACACGGACTTCAGGGAGGAGCAGGCTAATCTGGCTCGCCTGGTCCAGCAGTGGCGGGCCGTAGGGAGCCAGTTCCAGACGAAAGCTAGTCCTCCAACGCTGGTGCACATGGGGAATTTCTTCAATGAGCGTTGGCCGGCTCTAGTGGCTCTGGACCGTGCTCAGGGCCACGTCGGAAGAGCTAGGGTGCGAGAACAGGTCTGGACGGGCGCTATGCACCACCACTACGGTCGGGCCGGCGGGGGTCAGGCTGGCTCTGGCCGAACAGAAAATGCACTCGCCGAGTTACGGCGGCTAGATAACAAGTACGGTTTGGCGCCACGAGGATCGACGCAAAGGGCTGACGCTAGTGTACTCAGTAATTTGGCGAGGGGGGCAGAAGCCGTACAGACCTACATCGAGAGCAGTGCTGACTCACGGACGCCGGGCAGCCCCTCCACCGTCGATACGCCCGCGCCTCCTCCTCCTCCTGTCGGCGCTGATCCGTCTGCCCCTCCCATCCAGGCTTCGTCGGAAACAGGAACAGCCGGGGAAGTAGACCCTGGGGCCGAGAAAACCCGGGCAGCTGAGGGTAGCGATCAAGCCGGAGACGGAGGCGACGAACCGCAAGGGGGAGTAGAGACTGTAGCAACAGCCGCTATGCGGGCCGACCAGCTCCGAGCACAGCTCCAAGAGGCTGAGGAGAAAGAGGCCGAGCTCAAGAAGAACCAGGTAGACACGGAGGCCGTGAAACGGGTACGGGACGCACTAGCTGAAGGCGATATCGCTGGTGCCAGAAAAGCGTTGGACACTGCAGAAGAACAGCTCGAAGGCCAGGCAGGAGTTGTCCAGATACTGGGGGGCCCCGGCAGTACATCTACTCAGGGGACCTCGGTTACAGAACGGAGCGCAGATGTAGCGACCGTGACCAGAGGGTCCCCTGGCGCGCTGGACATTGGTGCGTCCGCTGGCAAGAGCTCGCCCGTAGGCCAAACGGCATCAGACCTGCGAGGGATGATAGAGCCGGACGGGGCGGGGGCCATAACTGTTCGAATAACTGCACCCGGTGGACAGGGAGCCATCTTAGATCCGCGTCTGGCCGATCCAGGGTACTACGTCCGCCAGGGAGCGGCTGCCTTGCAGGCGCAGATAGGGGGACCCGGAGCAACTGATCAGGATGGGACTGGAGGCCAAGTCATCCAGCCCAGCTCCCGCCCCGTAACCGCTCAGCCGTCCAGCAAAGAGGGGACCGCGGGCCAGGTCTCATCCGGCAGCCAGACAGGCACCGTCGCGGCCGCCACATCCGGTGCATCGGGGATGGACGCGGGCACAGGCACAGGCACAGGCACAGGCATGGACATGGGCACGGGCATGGACATGGGCACGGGCATGGGCGTGGGCCTGGGCGTGGGGATGGTGGATCCGGGGCTATATGGAGCGACCCA
>MDSW01115207.1_pt1 | contig 44848 bp, 38 predicted proteins | sample 811171 | NCBI WGS metagenome assembly MDSW01 (sample SAMN05326641, study PRJNA326480) | marine metagenome | isolation source: seawater | place: Atlantic Ocean: North West | collected 2012
AGAGGCTCCTGGAAACTGATCTACTTTCATGATGGTCCGAGATTCGAACTCTATGACCTGAAGCAGGATCCCGGGGAAACACACGACCTCGTGAATGAGCAGCCACGACAACTCGAGATCATGGCAGGTCATATGACCGACTGGATGCAGCTCACCGGAGCCCAACGGTCGGTCGTGATCGAATCCGGTCTTCCGATTGCGATGCCGGATGTCGCCCTGAAAAGCCTCGCCACGCCCTCCAACTGATCAGTCAGGGCGGCACAATCTCCAAAAGCAGGAGTGCCCGCCACCAATCGGTGGCGGGCCCCTTCTCTTCCTCCCATCACCCTGGCTCGTCGCCTGAACCTGTCTGGAGGTGAACAGAAAAACCTTCAGGACAGGCTCATCGCCAGATCTCCCCTCATCGATGTGGTTTGACGTGGCGTGGTAATGACTGGCATTCGGCCCCTCATGAGATCCGGATGATCCCGGAGCCACTTCAGGTGTACCACCATCCTGCAACAAGGCAAGGGCCGGTTCAGAATTGTTTTTCTTTTTCGGAACTGATGAAAACCGGGGCGATGGATGAACCACCGCCCCGGAAAAAGAACCTGTCATGAAAGTGGATTCAGCAGCTGTTGCCGAACTCACCGATCACGAACAAGAGATCCTCAACATCGCTGTCACCATCACCATCGACGTCACCGGAATCATCGATTCCGTAACCTGCCAGGATCGTCAGAATGTCTTTCACATTGACTTCGGAGTCACCGTTGAGGTCGCCCGGGCAGTCGCCGGTGCAGTCTGGAACTGGGGCCATGAGGCCGACTTCCAGTTCATCACCATCGGGACCGGGTCGCCAGAGGCCCAGAACAGCATTGGCTTCTGATGGCGGATAGTTCGCATCGAAGCGGAAGGTGTATGCAGTTCCCCAACGGATGGCGTTGCCAAAGGCAAAGCCTGTTGCGTCGTCGACTTGATGAGGCGTGGTGTACCAGGTGATCATCCCATTGGCTCGTTCGACGGACCAATCAGTCTCTTGAACGAGTTCGCATGAGTGGTAGTCCACATCGACGAATTCGATGTTTTCGAGTTCAACACAATCAGCGACCGGGACGCTGAAAGAACCACCGGAGCGGTGGGAGTTCTGGTTATGAACAACCATCTCGTAGTGCCATGTACCGTCACCATTGTCTGAAACCAGATAGGCCACGTGCATCAGGCCGACATTGCCGTTTTCTTCAGGTGTCCAGATGTCAACGATCTCAGCACCCTCTTCAAATGCCCAGGCTTCCAAGGCGGTTTGCATCACCTTGGTGTCACCCAGGGGGTTGCTGCTGGTGGTGGATGTGAAGCGTACTTCCCGGTAGCTCACATTGTTGTACTGGTTGCCATAGTCATATTCATCTGGGCCCCAGCTTGGATCAGCATTCGCAGAAACATACTGAGCTTCCAGATAGAAGTGGCAACCGGCATTCAAGGATGGCTCGAGGTCATCATTGTCGACCTGAAGCTTTCCTCGCATGGAGCTGGATCCACATGGACTCTGGAAGAAGGGATACAGATAGTCACCTGTCGTCGGGTTGATTTCTGAGCGAGGGGCTTCTGCATCAGCATTCAGACTGGCCCAATACGTGTCGCCGCATCCAACACCAAGTGTGTCACAGCTTGTGCTTTGGCAGCCGCACATGGCTTCGCTCACGGCGCAGAAGGAGTGCTTCAGCCAGCTCATGCCAATCTGTTCAAATCGTCCATCGCAAAGTCGATAGATGTTCTGAGCAATGACAGGTGACTTCGTACCATCACCAGATTGCGCCCACTGAGCGACCATGTCACCAGGATTTCCTGACGTAGTCGCCATGGCGAAACCACGGATGCCATCCTGTTGCCCGTAGTAATCCAGGTCATAGCTGCCGAATGCATCAGCGACCTTATGGGTCATGATGTCCGGGCCTTCGTATGTGCAGTAGTCCTCTCCCGCACTCGCAACTGAAACGATCCCGCCCACGGCTCCCAACCCCACGAAGAAGAGACCGCGACAAGCGGCCTGGAGACCATGTGTATGGTTCATCAGATACAGTCCTCTCTCGATTCGTTCAAAAGAACGTTGAATACTCGCCCCGCCGGCACCGGGCCATACACACTTGGCCCTACTCCCATGCCAAGGAGCACGAGTGCCCTGCTCATCCTCTACCACTGATGAACAGCACCTTCGCTATCTCTCCATTCGAGCGCTGACGTCTGACGGTTGCTCCTCTTGATCCCAATGATCGGGAGTGTGTGCAGATTGTCATTCTCGATTGAAGGAAGATGGAAGCATCACAGGTCTTTGGTTGATCCTGCGGGGCGAGTCTTTGATTTCACTTGGAATGAGAACCGTCCAGATGCCTGTCATCACTTGGCATCAAACCAGTTCGAAGAGATGGAGGCATCGACAACGAGTGGAACATCGAGTTCCATCGCAGATTCCATCCTGGTTACCAGGAAATCCCGGGCCTTCTCTGCCACGGACTCGGGCGCTTCGAGCACAAGCTCGTCATGGACCTGCAGCATCATCGATGCGGAGGCATCAACTTGATGAAGATCTCTGTGTACATCAATCATCGCGATCTTGATCAGATCTGCTGCGCTACCCTGTACGACCGAATTGATGGCGAGTCTTTCCGCCATGGCACGGGTCTGCCCATTTGGTGAATTGATGTCATTGATCGTACGACGGCGACCGCACATCGTCTTGACATAACCATTGAGCTGCGCTTCTTCGACACAGGCCTCGAGGAACTCATCGATCCCTTTGAATCGATTCTTGTAATCATTGATGATGCCAGCAGCCCAGGCCACGTCCTGATCCAGTCTTCGAGCGAGACCGTACGGGGTCACCCCATAGACGATGCCGAAATTGACCATCTTGGCGGCCCCCCGCTGATCCTTCGTGACGGCCGTCGGATCGATGCCGAATACTTCGGCTGCAACGGCTCGGTGGATGTCCTCGCCTTCATGAAAAGCGGCCTGCATGGCCTGGTCACCTGAAAGATGCGCCAGAAGACGCAACTCAACCTGTGAATAGTCTGCCGTGATCAGAACACAGCCATCAGCAGGAATGAATGCACGCCTGATTTCCCGCCCTGTTTCCGAACGAATGGGAATATTCTGCAGGTTCGGATCATTGGAACTGAGTCGCCCCGTCGCCGTGCCGACCTGATTGAATTTCGTATGAATACGACCGGTTTCGGGGTTGATCGCTTCCTTCAAGGAGACGAGATAGGTTCCGACCAGCTTGCTCAGCTGACGGTAGGACAGAACGAGACCGGGCAAGGGCGTCTGGACTCCGGGATCACGATCAAGTTTTTCGAGGACTTCCTGATCCGTGGATGGCCCGGTCTTGCGTTTCTTGATGGGCGTCAGTCCAAGGCCGGGTGGATCCGCATCGGGATCATTGAAAAGTGCCGCAGCAAGCTGCTTGGGGGAATCCGGATTCATGGGACCCGGCGCGGCTTCAAGGATGTCACTTCGCAATCGATCAAGCGCTGACTCAAGCCGCTCACGCTGTCGATCAAGTTCCTTCGAATCAGCTCGTATGCCCTTGAATTCCATGTCTGCCAGGACAGGAACGAGAGGCAGTTCCAGATCATTCAGAAGCGATTCGAGATCCTGGCGCTTCACCTGATCCGACAATGCATCCCAAAGTCTCAACGTGATATCCGCATCTTCAGCGGCATAGGGAACCGCCTTCTCAAGATCGACCGTATCAAAGGTCCGCTGAGACGATCCTGATCCGATCAGAGACTTGATCGGAATGCAATCAAGCTCAAGTATGCCCAAGGCGAGATCGTCCATGCGGTGACGTGAACGAGATGAATCCGAGACATACGACGCAATCATCGAGTCCTTGATCGGACCCTTCACATCGATTCCAACCCTTCGCAGCATCTTGATGTCGAACTTGGCGTTGTGCGCGATCTTCTCGATCGATTCATCTTCCATGACATCCTTGAGGAGCGAGACCACTGTCTGCTCATCGAGATGACTCTTCGGATCTGGCGATCGGACGGGTATGTACACCGCCGTACCCGCCCGGCACGACAGTGAAACACCGCAAAGCTCGGCTCGCATGACGTCCAGGCCCGTGGTCTCGACATCAAAGCTGACACGACCTGCTTCGCGAATGGTTTCGACGAACTGCTTGAGTGATCCTGCATCGGAGATGCATGTGTAGTCGGCCGATGGATCCGCAGGGCGAATGTCGGTTCCAGCATCCCCGGTTGCCCAGAGTGTGCCCATCGCTTCGAGATCGCCGGAGTCTTCGGTCTCCTCTGCGCCTTGAGAAGCCTGAACCAGCTCCTTCAGCTGAGCAGGCAGTCTTGTGAACCCCTGTGAACGGCAGAAGGCATCGAGACCACGAAGGTCCATTCCCGCCGCGTTGATCCGAGCGTCCTCGAGATCGAATGCAAAGTCGAGATCATCTTTGAGTCGGACAAGATCCCTGTTCAGCTGAAGGCGATCAAGTGACCCTTCCAGATTCTCACGCCGCTTCGGCGTCATCTCATCGAGATGCTCGAAGATCCCTTCGATGCTGCCGTACTGCCCAATCAGTTTCGCGGCCGTCTTCGGCCCGATACCGGGGACTCCGGGAATATTGTCGACACTGTCGCCCATGAGACTCAGGATGTCGATCACCTGGTCAGGCAGAACACCTTCCGACTTGAAGACATCATCTGGCGTCCGGACACCCTTCGAGGGATCAAACAGCTCCACACGATCATTGAGGACCTGGGTGAGATCCTTGTCACTTGAAATGATCCGGACTGAGATCTCGCCATCGTCTTCAGAAAAACGACGGGCCAGAGTCGCAATCACATCGTCGGCTTCGACACCTTCAACTCCGATCAAGGGAATATCCATGAGCTCGAGCATCTTGAAGCAACGATCCACCTGCGGACCGAAGTCATCCGGAGCTTCCTCACGATTGGCCTTGTACTCCTCGTCGATCTCGCTTCGGAAAGTCCCGCTGTCTCCCGAGACATCCAGAGCAACGGCCAGCCAGGTCGGCTGCTGATTTCGAATGAGACTCATCAGGATGTCCGCAAATCCGGCGACCATCTTGGTCGGTTCGCCAGTCACGGGCGAGGTCTGATAGGGCCTGCGCGCGTAGTAGGCCCTGAAGAACTGAGAGTACCCATCGATGATGTAGAAGGTTTCCGACATGCGGCCGGCCTCAGCTGTCCACGGATACCGAATGATGCAGGGCGACGAGAACAGCCTCCTCCGCTTCAGCCAGTTCCTGATCTCGGCGGGCCATCACGAGTCGGACCATGTCAATGAACTTGTCCAACCGGTAACGACGTTCACCGTCATCAGTCAGCCACGCAAATCTGGAGACGATCGATGGAGGCGGCGTACTGGTGGCGATCATCGAACCTGTCCCGAGAACCGTTCCAGTCATCAATCGGGTTCCGATGGCGGTCTTCACGTGATCTCCAAACAGTGTTCCCATGAACATCCGACCACTCCTCTGACGAGGTGCCGTCGGTTCAAGTCGCATCGAGATCTCTCCATAGGTGTTGAGCAGGTTTGACGTCACGGTGCCAGCACCGATATTGACCCATTGGCCGACCAGGCTGTCGCCCAGATAGCCGTCATGAACCTTGTTGCTCCACCCCTGGAAGATCGACGCACCAACCTCACCACCGACTCTGCAATGGGGACCAACCACGGTATTGCCACGGATGACGGCGCCCTCCGAGATCACACTCCCTCTGGCGATCCAGCATGGACCAACCAGTACGGCGTTGGGACGAATGGTCACATCCGGACCGATGAAGATGGGACCCGCATGGGTATCAAATACGACGCCAGGGAATACGACTGACGAGTCATCGATGCTCACCGGATGTTCGCCGGCACACTCGGCCCGATCAGCCGCATTCGGTGAAAAAGGTTCGGCCTCCAGATCGTCTGCCAGGGTCTCGGAAAGCCAGTTCAGAAGATCCCACGCCTTGCGATAGATCGGCAAACCGGCAATCGACTGGGATTCGACACCCTCTGGAAGATCTCTGTGTTCGAAAAAATGGGACGCCTGCTCTGGATTCAGACAGGCTGCGAGGACCGTGTTCTCTTCATCGACGACAGCATGTCCGGGAGAGGGGATCGGGAGGCTTCCACATCCGGACCACCTGCCGTTCACACAAAGCAGTTGCGACCCGCTTGGAAGCGTGTTGACTGGACGGGTGTTGCTGGCCGACCAGCTCGTCACATGCCGCTCATCAACCCACCAGCCACTGACGAATTGACCAAGTGCTCGCTCGATGCGTTCATAGGTTCGAATGCCGCCTGTCCGCAGTGAAAAGACCGGGACGAGATCATCCATTGGACCCATCTGCCCACGGCCGTCGTCGAAGATGATCAGTTCTGCCATGCGTTTGAAATCCTCGTGAACAGGTTGATTCAACCCGAGCGACGTGAAGTACCATAATCGAACCGCCACAAGGGCAGCGTCTGAAGCAGGATCCACCCCACTGGGATCGCCAGAAGCGCCGAGTAGGCGGCGTTACCTGCTTCATGCACCATCTCACCGGCACCGAAAGGCACCAGCTCGCCTCCCGCCCATGGAAGCCAGAATCTCAGGATTCCGATGGCTGTCTGAACGAGCCCCGCCACCAGAACGCACAGAAAGGTGAGCATGGCGATCGTCAAGACCCTTCGCCGAAACATCCAGAGCCTGAAGTTGAGCACGATCCATGCCCCCAACGGGAAGCCCAGGGCATGCGGACCGATGACGTGAAGACTTCCACCGGCTTCGCCGAGACCAGGCGACAAATCCACCAGCAGGCCGAGGAACCATGCCGCCCAGATGACGGTCGCCGGAGGTGCCATCAGCGCCACGAAGGCGAGCAGACAGGCTGCAAAGCTCGGCGTCAAGAATCCTGCGGCTCGAAGCGTGAAGATACTGCTGAAGCCGGAATCAAGGGCCACCACAATCACGGCAGCAATGACAAAGACCAGCCATCTCATGGGGCCACCCCATCGGATCTGCCGGGGCCGACAACGACCACCCAGGGCAACTCGAACAGCTGCGTCTCCGGCTCAACCAACAGTCTTTTGCGGAGTGGTGCCTCATCCATGTCTTCGATTGCGGCCACTCGTCCGATGCGGAAAGCCTGAACTGAATCGGGCCAGCCGCGATCTGCCAGAACGACTCGATCTCCGACACGTGTCAGGGTGCGTCGATCAATTTCCCCGATGAACTGCCCTCGACCGTTCTGCCGCAGCAGAACCATCGGTGCCGACTCGACGTCGGCTTCCTGGCCTTCTGGAAGAAGGAGGCCGAGCATCGGGCCAATATCGGGATGCGTGATGGGCAGTGCACTGATTCGAAGATCTGAGACACGCGTGATTCTTCCGATCAGCCATCGGCCATCCCAGGTGACAGCATCACCGACCTGAACATGTCCGGTGGCATCTGCGGGAACGTGCAGCTCGACCCCCGAAACGGGATGATCGGGTCGGCGACCGGTCACTTCCGATTCGATCAACAAAGGTGGCTGGCTACTTCTGGATCGCGGAGGCAACCCCTGGATGTGTCGAAGTTGGGATTCCAACTCTGCCGATCTCAACTGTTCCTGCAGCAGCAGTCGCTCAAGTCGATCACGCTGACCCTCGACATGCAGAATGTCATCTCCAGTTCCGGACTGGATTCTGTTGAGATGGACGGGACGCATCGCGCCTGCGACACGACTGCCAATACCGGCCAATGGCATGATCGGGATTCGGACGATATCTGCCGCGTCTCCCGTCCAGGCAAGCCAACGTGTCGGCAAAACCGCCAGGAGCAGGGTCAAAGCCATCAACAGGCTGATGACATGTCGCGATCGAATCCTCATGCGACGATGAAGATCACAGATCGTCCATGTCGGATTCCATCGTCGACTTCCATTCCTCGAGATTCTCGAGGTAGATGCTTGTGCCACGAGCAACACAAGTCAGCGGGTCATCGGCAATGGAGACATCCAGTCCGGTGTCTTCGTGGATCACGACATCAAGACCTCTGAGCAGGGCCCCACCACCGACCAGACTGATGCCGTTGTCAACCAAATCTGCAGCAAGTTCAGGTTCCGCACGCTCAAGCGTCCGCTTGACCGCATCGACGATGGCCTTGACAGGTTCCTGAAGGGCTTCACGAACTTCGGAACTGGTGACCTCGGTCTTTCGAGGCAATCCGGACATGTTGTCCCGACCACGAACCTCCTTGACCGTGTCTTCGCCGATATCGGCGGCTGAACCAATCTCGATCTTGATGCGTTCTGCGGTCTGTTCACCGATCGTGAGGTTGTAGGTCTTCTTCATGTGGTGAATGATCGCTTCGTCGAAATCATCCCCTGCAACTCGAACGGATTCACAAGTCGCGATGTCAGCCAATGACATGATGGCGACCTCGGTGGTACCGCCTCCGATGTCGACGACCATGGATGCCGTTGGCTCGACAATCGGAAGTCCGGCCCCAATGCCGGCCGCCATGGGCTCCTCGACGAGATAGACACGCCTGGCGCCAGCTCGCTCTGCGGAATCAAGAACGGCTCGCTTCTCGACTGCCGTGATACCGCTTGGAACCGCGATGACAACACGAGGACTCACGACTCGTTTGCCAGTTGCCTTTCGAATGAAATAGCTGAGCATGGCTTCCGTGATCTCGAAGTCACTGATCACGCCATCCTTGAGTGGACGAATGGCGCTGATGGATCCCGGCGTCTTGCCGAGCATCTCCTTCGCCTGCCAGCCCACGGCGTTTCCATTGTTCAGAACCCGGTTTGTTCCACGCTTCACAGCGACAACCGAGGGCTCGTTCAGGATGATGCCTTCACCCCGAACAGCGACCAGAGTGTTGCATGTACCCAGGTCGATACCCATGTCCACGCTGAACCAATTCAAAATGCGATCCAACATCACGATCCCCTGCTATCTGGCGGACAGGGCATGATACGACAACCGACGCCCGAAGGCGGAACCGGTGATCTGAGGGTGTTGAGGCGGATCAGCGACCCTGGTCGAGAATGGTGAAGATGCCACCCTCTGAGCCCTGCGTAAAGCCCTGTGAATAGTCCATGTTGTGGAAGATCATCCAGACCACACCAACCAGCATGATCAGGAAGCCCACGAGCGCCAGGACCGTGTAGATGTTGATCTGGCCACCCTGGCTGGATGAACCTGTCGTGTTGCCGAATCGACTAGCCATCAGGCTTCCTCCTTGGGCTCAGTTCTGACCCAGCAGTGCATAGGCTCGCTGACCGGTTTCGACGAGTCCGCGGGTGGGATCCTCGAGCGTGATCACACCCGTTGAACGGTTGATGTCCACATGGGTGATTCGCAGACGGCCGATGAAGATGCCGTTGTCGCCAACGGTCATGACCCAGCCGACCTGGACGCCATCACGGGAACCAGCATCGATCTCCGCGAGCGTACGGTCACCGACACGGCGAACATCGAGGATGGTCGCGTCAAGTGTTCTGTCGGGAGCGAGGCCGTCGTCCGAGCCACTGGACTGATCCTCCAAGGCTCCGAAGCGTGCCACATAGGCGGCAATTCGGGACTTGGCGTTTTCCTTTTCGTCCTTCAGCTTGGAGATTTCTTCCTGAAGTGCTCGCTGTGCAGCAACAGCTGTCTCAAGCCTGCTGTTGAGATCACGAAGTGCTTCATCAAGCTCGACCTTGCGTTCCTCAGCAGTCAGTGCACGGGTTCTCATTTCACCGACTCGGGATACGAGACCGTGGGTCAGATCCGTGCTGGCCTGGAGACTCTTGGCAAGGGAGCGATTCATCGCGCCCTGATTGGCTGCTGATGAACGACTCGCGAGCAAGGCGTCTTCCATGCTTCGCCGCTCTTCCTGATCGGATGTCAGCTGAGCATCGAGTGTTGCCAGCTGCTGCGCGTATGTATTCGCCTGAGCAGTCAGACGGGCTGTTTCATCCTGATGATTGCTTCTGGCCTGGATGAGTTGCTGACGAGCAGCTTCGCGATCAGATTCTGTCTGAAGCGCTCGGGTCTTCCAAGCAACCTGATTCTTGGCGGATACGACCACGAGTGGGACCAGGAAGACGGCCAACAACGTGATCAGAACGATGAATACCTTGGTAAGTATGTGCACAAGAAGCCTCGCTCAGTACTAAAAAAGCAATTCGATTACATCTCTCGACCGGCCCCACCCAGAGGCGATGAGCACCAGCTGAAGTGGGTTTGTAGCCCCTTGAGGGGGTATCTGTCAATCATACAGCCGAATCGCCCACAACTGCAGCAGATGAACTTCCGCAGCACCTTCATCTGGTGGCTCAGGGAGCAGCGGCATTCTGGCCAATCTTGAGGATGGCCGCCGCGGCCGCGACCTGGACATGGGGGTCCTGATCCTTGAGCAATATGGCCAATTGAGGCTCATAAGCCGGATTGCCGAGGCCTCCGAGCACGTTGGCCACCTGGATCCGGACGCCCGGCTGCTCCGAGGCGAGCTGGGATATGACCAGATCCATTGGAACGAGGTCGGGCTGCATTTCAGCCAGAGCCGTCGCAGCCACCAGACGAAGCTCTGGACCAGCTTTTCGAGGACCTGAGCCGGTTGCCAGGTCGTGCATGTTCGGAACCGCTGTCCGGTCCTGGAGCCGAGCCAGCATCTGGCACGCCAACGCCGTCATCTCACTGTGCTCAGGCGGCGCGAACAGGGCTGCGCGGATGGCTTCCAGTTCTCTTCGATCACCCAGTCGGACAAGCGATTCCGCCATCAGAAGATCGATGGTTCTGGATCGAGCTGGGTCGAATGACTCGAAGCCACGCCCCAGCCCGTTGCGAACCACTGGAATGGCCGTGCTGTTTCCCAGTTCCGCGAGCACCATGGCTGCATTGGCGCGATCAGCTGCACGTTCACTGACAATGAAGCCTGCCAGAGGATTGATGTCGACCTGCTCACCGCAAGACTCCAACGCATAGATGGCAGCCGCACGAACGGAGCGAGACCGGTCTTCAAGAAGTGGCCCAAGCAGATGCGAGACGCCACAGAGGTTCCGCCTTCCGATGGACATCGCCGCCACGAATCGAACACCCTCGTTGGGATCAACGAGCCCACGAAGAACGGCTTCACGCAGAGGTTCGGTCGTCGGCTGAAGTGCTTCGATCGCATTGGCCCGCATCAGGGCATCTTCGGAGTTGGATGCCTGGCCAAGCACTTCCACGGCAGCAAGCCTGAGATCGGTGTTCTGGACCGAAAGCGGCTTGCGATCGGTTGCCATCGGGCTCAAGGATGCAGGGTCATTCGTCGTGGGAACGATGCTTTCACCACGGGAACTCCACTTCGCCGTCTTCCCCTCGGATGAACAACCGATGAAACATGTCGTCAGCAGAAGCGCCGAGACCAGAATGGGCATGTGCAAGGAATGGGATTTCATGTGGTCGATCTCGAACCCAGCGAAACAAGAAAACTCAGGAACACCAGAACCAGACAGCTGATCGGAACCATGTTCCCGATCATGGCATATAGCGTACGCCGTGAATCAAGCCGGGGCATCGCCAGGAGGCTGCCCGCCTCCCGCATCGGAAGGGACTCGACAAGACGGCCTCGGGAGTCGAACCAGGCGGACTGCCCAGTATTCGCGCATCTCAACAGTGGACGGCTGAGCTCGATACAGCGAAAACGGGCAGATTGGGCATGAACAAGGCGACCCCCATCGACCTCGCCGAACCAGCCGTCATTCGAGACATTGATGATCAGATCCGCGGTCCGCTCGCCCCGGAGAACCTGATCGCGGACGAGACTGGGCACGGTCGCCTCGAAGCAGATGGGCGTGACGATCCGGATGGTCTCCTGCCCCTTCACATCGAGCTCGATGGAATCGAGTGGCGGCCCCGCATCCAGCTGAAGGCTGAGCCCCTGCGCCCCCAGTTCCAGAAGCTGCGTCCGAAGCCATGGCCATGAGTCGATCCAGGGAAGTCGTTCACCAAAGGGAGTTGGAAACTCCTTGTGATACGACTGGGTTCCCGTCGGTTCGAGCAGGACCAGGCTGTTGTACTGCCATTCCGGATCCACGGAGAGGGATGTCGGCCCCTCTTCAATGACCAGTGAACCTGCCCATGTATTGGTTCCCACGAGCATCGGTGTCTCGATGGCGTCGGCGAACTTCAGGATGCCGTCTCTCCAGAAGGCCGGAGACAATCCACTGAAGGTCACTTGTCGTGCCTGAAGCGACTCATGGATCGATGGCTCGAACCCGATACCCGGCAACATCGTCTCGGGCCAGACGACCACGTCAGCACCGCCGCTTTCACGAAGACCTGCAGCAGTGAGTTCCATGAACAGACCGACATCATCAATCTGATCCTGAACCGACCATCGAAGCTTGTTGTTCTGCGGGATGTCGGTCTGCACCATCAGGAATCGACCCATGACGGGGCCTGCTTCCCGAGATGTGGCGATGACGCCCCATGAAACCGTGAAGATCACCACCACGACCGCCGTGATCGTTGACGTCAGAACCCTGGTTCCAGCCATGGCGGGACGCATCCAATCGGCCAACGCGCCTCCGACACAGAGCACCAGCATGCTGACGACCCACACGCCTCCAAGTTCGGCCACCTGACAGAGCAGCGGCCACTCGATGAGTGGGTGTCCTGCCAGATACCAGGGCCAGGCGCCGAAGAAGATTTCCGCCCTGAGGTATTCAAGGGAAACCCAAAGAACGGGCGCCATGACGGCCAATGGAATCCTCGAGCTGAACCGTCTTTGGGCAAACCAGCGAAGGCACCAGACAAAGAACACCATCCAGGCCGCCGAGTAGAGGACCATCGCCGGATAGCCCGCTACGGAAACCTCCTGTGTCCACCTGAGCAGCCAGCTCCAGGCCACTGCGTAGAACACGAGACAGAACAGGCTCATCCACCAGAAATGCCTGGCATGCAGGGTTGCACGAATCAACAAGGCGGCCCAGAGGAACGTCATTGGCCACAGGTCAAGTGGCGGCCATGCCAGAAGCCACGCAATGGCGGAGAGCATCAGAAGAACGCACGTGCAAAGCCGGGAATCATCCCGGTGCGTCACCGCGGTTTCAACAGAACTACTTTCCGGCATAGTCAATCAGGCTGCTGATCTCACTCCGCAGATCGCGTCGATCCACGACTCGATCGACGAATCCACAGGAAAGAAGGAATTCGGATCGCTGGAAACCATCCGGAAGATCCTGGCGAATCGTCTGCTGAATGACACGAGGGCCGGCGAAACCGATCAGCGCCTTGGGTTCGGCGAGAATGACGTCACCAAGCATTGCGAAACTTGCCGTCACCCCTCCCGTCGTCGGATCCGTCAGCACGGAGATGTAGAGACCCCCCATCTCGTCGAACCTTGCGAGCGCGGCGGATGTCTTGGCCATCTGCATCAGGGAGAAGCCCGATTCCATCATGCGCGCCCCGCCTGAGGCCGAGACGACGATCAAGGGAAGATCCTCACTTGAAGCAGCTTCCACTGCTCGTGCGATCTTCTCTCCGACGACCGATCCCATGGAGCCACCCAGGAACGTGAAGTCCATGATGGCCAGCACGACTTTTCGACCCTTGATGAAACCTGTTCCGCATTGGACGGCTTCATTCTTGCCAGTCTTTGCGCGAGTCGCCTTGAGTCGATCCGAATAGGACTTGAGATCCACGAACTGCAATGGATCCTCAGACTGCATCGACTCGTCGATGGCAACGAAGCTGCCGGGATCAACCAGAAGCTGAACACGCTCTTCGGCCGAAAGCCTGAAGTGATGACCACACTCAGGACAGACCCGCTGGTTGTTCTCAAGTGATCTCCTGAAGAGGATCGCACCGCATCCGGGACATCTCAGCCAGAGGCCCTCGGGCACAGGCTTCTTGCCGGTGGGCGTTCCTACCTCGACATCGGTCCAGGATCTCTGTGTGACTTCCGCCATGGGGTCGGCTCTCCAAAGGCTCATGGCCGGGTGGGACACGAGCGATGAAGGCATCATCGTCCTTCAAGCGGGCCCAGCCGTCCAGATTGTCCGAAAAAAACGCCGCCTGTGGGCCTCTATCCACAAAAAACGGGCTCAGGAACCCCTGATTTCGGCAATCGCCTGGCGGTAGTCATCCTGCTTGAAGATCGCAGAAGCGGCCACCAGCACGTCACAGCCTGCCTGACGGCACTCGATGGCAGTCTTCGGGTCGACTCCACCATCCATCTGGATGTGCTGATTGGGACCAATCATGGCCTTGAGCCGACGGGTGGTCTCCAGCACCTCTGGAATGAAGGCCTGACCGGAGAACCCGGGATGAACACTCATCACGAGGAGGAGATCGAAGGAGTCGATCAGGGGCTCCATCCTGGAGAAATCGGTGTCCGGCTTGATGGCAAGCCCGGCGGTCATCCCGGATTGACGAATCGCGTCCGCCAGCGACTGCGGGTCTTCTTCACATTCGACATGGATGGTGAAATGATCCGCACCCGCCTTCGCGAAAGGCTCGATGAAATCACCCGGGTGGGTGACCATCATGTGAACGTCGAGGAATGTGTTCGGGAAGTGACGCCGCAGCGAGGCACAGAGTGCGGGCCCCATGGACAGGTTCGGAACGAAGTGACCATCCATCACGTCAAGATGCAGCAGATCGGCACCCTGATCCAGAACCGCTTTGCATTCCACTTCGAGTCGACCGAAGTCCGCCGAGAGAATCGACGGCGCGACCATCGCAGCATCACGCGGCGCTGAGAACAACGATGCTCTGTCATGCCCCGGCATCGAGATCGAAGTCATCACTCGGCTGTGGATCTTTGCATCTGGGACTTGTACGACTGAAGATCCCGCTTGTATTGGGCTTTCGTACTTCGTGGTGCGATGAAATAGGCGCGCCTCTGAAGCTTGACGGCTTCTTCCAGTTCGCCACGAGCCATGCGGATCTTGGCCTCCATGGCCATCAGCATCGGATCGTTCTCGCCCCCTGCCGTTCGAGCGGATTTGATGATGTCCAGTGCCACATCAAGATCCCTCTTTTCATCGGGAATGTCGGGAGACGTCGCGATGTGTTCGGAAAGCCAGGCGAGCATCTGGGGATCATCCGTCCGGTCAACCATCAGCTTGCGGGCATCCGCATAGGCCTTCGCCTTGTTGTCCCGGTCCATCAGCTCCACATCGAATCGTTCGAGGTAGTACTTGTAGAAGGTCTGCGGATTGATCTCGATGACTTCATCTGAAAGCTTGTAGTACTGGTTCCAGTTCTTGAGTGATCGCGCCCGTTTGATCTCATCGATGTGGCTCTTGGCCTTCGTCGCGCTCTTGAAGTCGTAGCGACCCTTCACGACAAGATCGAGGATGTCATCGAACGCCGGATCCATCGGATGACCGATGAACTGGATTCGTCCTTCCTTGCCGACAATGACCGCCATGGGCAGGATGCCAAGATCGGCCAGTGCCTGCATGCCATCGCTTGCTTTCTTGTCTTCGAAGGTGCCGACCCAATAGTCCATCCGCTTGCCTTGACGTTGGACGAACTTCTTGATGTCGGCTTCGGACTGACGATCGTCCGGAATGGTCAGACCCACGATCGAAAGCTCCTCGGCGCCGTACTTGTTCTGCAGCTTCGTGAGGTGTGGAATGGCGTACTTGCAGGGACCACACCATGTTGCCCAGTACTCGATGACCATCGCCTTGCTACCCAGCTCGGGCGTACTGTCATCAATCTCCTTGAGCCACGTGATGTTCGTAGCGTATTCGGGCATTTGTTCACCCGGCTTGAACTCCTCGTCATCAGCGTGAACAACAGGCGCAGGGAAGCACATGAGTGCCACGAGTGGGAGCAGGAACATCTTCGAGAACGGGAACTGTTTCATAGAACTGGCCTTCCAATGACTTCATTTGGCCGCAAGAAGCGACCTGACGAGTATAGCTCCCAGTGCACGGGGGGATCCTGGAACCTGCTGAAACAGCTCAGGCTTCGTCAAGGAGTTCCACGCTGCGGAAAGAAACACCTTCGAGCATCTTGAGGCTCGCCCCTCCGCCAGTGGAGATATGACTGAACCGCTTGGCCATATCGAAGGACTCGATGGCGGCCGCGGTCTCGCCTCCGCCGACGATACTCACCGCATGGTGCTTCGTGGCATCGGCGATACCCTCGGCGACGGCCCGTGATCCACGATCGAATGGTGGCTTCTCGAAAACCCCGAGCGGACCGTTCCAGACGACCGTCTTCGCCTTGGAAATCTCCTCTTTCCAGGCTCGGGCGGTTTCGGGTCCGATGTCGAGCCCCATGCAGTCGGGAGGGATCCCCAACTCACAGTTGCGGACACCTTCAAGATCATCGAGCGAAGTCGAACACTGATGGTCCTCGGGGAGCAGGATCTTCTTGCCCTTGTCCTGTGCTGCCTGAAGCAGTTGGCCGGCGATTTCGATCATGTCTTCTTCGACGAGACTCTTCCCGATCACGTGCCCCTGTGAACTCAGGAACGTGTAGGCCATGGCCCCACCAACCAGGATCACATCCACCTTGTCGAGCAGATAACGAATCGCTCCAAGCTTGTCAGAGACCTTCGCGCCTCCGAGCACCGCATAGAAGGGCGCTTTCGCTTCCGTGATGGCCGATGACAGGTACTCCAGTTCCTTCATCAACAGAAGGCCGGCCACATGCGGCTTACCGGACATGTGCTCCGGCACACCGACCATCGATGCATGATCACGATGCGCGGTTCCGAAGGCATCGTTGACATAGACGTCCGCAAGCTCAGCCAGAGATGCCGCAAACTCCGGATCGTTCTTCTTCTCTCCGGCATGAAATCGAAGATTCTCGAGAACAAGCGCGTCGCCCGGCTCGATCGAGTTCACGCCATCACGAGCCAGTGCACCGACGCAATCGGTGGCGAATCGGACCCCATGATGCTTGCCAAGGAGATCATCGAGTCGTTCCGCGACCGGCTTGAGGCTGAAGGCGGCCTCTGGGCCCGTACCAGCTGGACGACCGAGGTGGCTCATCAAGACCAGCCGACCACCTTCCTTGAGAACATGCTCGATGGTCGGAATCGCCATTCGGATGCGGCGATCGTCGATGATCCTGCCATCTGCGTCGAGGGGGACGTTGAAGTCCACCCGCATCAGAACCGTCCGGTCCTTGTGAGAGATGTCTTTGACGGATTGCTTTGGCATGGTGCCCCTCCGGCCGCGTACGGTAACGTCTCCTCGTCAGGACGCCCTGAATGCCCCGATGGTAGCCACGCCAGGAACACCGGTCATCCGATGAACATGCATGAGACCAAGCCAGCCAGCATCCTGATTGCTGGACCGACCGCAGGCGGCAAGACGAGCTTGTCGATCGCATTGGCCAGAACCCTTCCACGAGGCGGGGAGTGCATCATCGCCGACTCCATGCAGGTCTACCGGGGCATGGACATCGGTACCGCCAAGCCAACCCTCGAGGAACAGGCCGGCATTCCGCACCACCTTCTGGATATTGCCGAACCGGACGAACCCTTCAACGTCGATCACTGGCTGGCCCGGGCAGAAGACGCTGTCGCGGATATCCAGAATCGAAATCTTCATCCGATCATCGTTGGTGGCACCAATCTCTACATCCAGTCGTTCCTCTCGGGCATGATGGAAGGTCCCGAACCGGACGAGGAGATTCGGACTCGACTTCACGCACTGGAGACCTCGGAATTGCGATCGGAACTCGAGCAGGTGGATCCGGCGTCTGCACAACGAATCCATGCCAATGATCGCCGCCGAACGATCCGAGCGTTGGAGTTCCACAGGTTGACGGGTGATCCGATCTCGAGCAGGCAGTCCCAGTGGGACGCCGGAGAGATCCGATCGAACACGCTGCTGCTGGGACTGAACTATCCCGCTGAAATCATCAACCCCCGGATCAATGCCCGGGTCCGGGTCATGATGGAACAGGGCCTGCTCGACGAGGTCCGGCAGCTCCACACCGAGGGCAAACTCGGTCCGCAGGCCATCGAAGCATTGGGGTATCGGCAGCTGGTCGATCATCTCGAGGGCCACCTGAGCCTGGAAGATGCCGTTGAGCAGATCAAGATCCGGACGAGGCGATTCGCCAAGCAACAGCGGACCTGGTTGAAAAGATTTCGTACTCAGGTCGGAGGATGCTGGATCGACGCCTCCGTAGACGATACGCAAGTTGTTGTGAATAAAGCAGTTGAAGCCTGCCTCGAGGAGCCTCTGATCCAGTCGACCTGAGGTCCGAGAAGAACCCCCTTTCGAGCTGATTCGAAAAAATGTGGCTTGACAGCCTCCGTTCGGCCGCTTCAATACTGCCCCGAACATATTTCATACCTCTATACACGCGGGTCCATTTCACACTCGCCAGTTCCCCGTCAGCCAGAAGACCCCTTCATGTCCAAGAACCTCGTCATTGTCGAATCCCCAGCAAAGGCCAAGACGATCGCCCGCTATCTGGGTTCGGACTTCGTCGTCGAGGCTTCCGTCGGGCATGTCAGGGATCTGCCCAGATCCGCCAAGGGCGAAGCCGTCCCAGGTGTCGATCTGGAAAACGACTTCCAACCGACCTACGAGGTGACGAAGGATGCCAAGAAGGTCATCAGTCATCTCAAGAAACTGGCGAAGGCCGCGGACACCGTCTGGTTCGCGACCGACCTTGATCGTGAGGGTGAAGCCATCGCATGGCACCTCGCCGAATGCCTTGGGGTCGAACCGGAAATTGCCCAGCGTGTGAAGTTCAATGCCATCACGAAGGCCGAGATCGCCCGTGCCTTCGAAGAGCCGCTGTCCATCGATCTGGATCGTGTGAATGCCCAGCAGACCCGACGAATCGTCGATCGAATCGTCGGCTATCAAGTCTCGCCACTGCTCTGGAAGCGGGTTGCCCGCGGACTGAGTGCAGGCCGGGTTCAATCCGTGGCCGTTCGGATGGTCGTCGAACGAGAGCGGGCCATTCGCGCCTTCGTACCGGATGAGTACTGGCAGGTCAGCGGTCGATTCACCTCCGAATCCAAGAATGCGACAGCACTCAAAAGCGACTGGAACAGCTTTCTGGCCCAGCGTGACGAACGGGACAACCCCCCAGCAAGAAGAAACAGAACGAATGGCTGAGCAAACAGGGCACCATCTCGGGCACACTCCATGAGATCGACGGCACCCGTTTCGATCTCCGGATGACCGCCGATGGTTTCGAAGCCAAGGGTTCCGGTGATGATGCTCACCAAAAGGAACTTCTGGACCTCGCTGATCGAATTGGTCTCGTGGACCCCACCCTGGACATCACAGCGGACAAGGACGGCAAAGGTCCTGCTTCCCGGAAGATCGCAATTCGTGGCGAGATTGATCCCGCCACCCGGTATCGGGTCTCCAGCATCGAAAAGAAGCAGTCTCGATCACGACCACATGCCCCGTTCATCACAACCTCTCTTCAGGCTGCGGCCGCCAACACGCTGGGCTTCACGGCATCACGGACCATGGGTGCCGCACAGGCGCTGTATCAGGGAATCAAGCTGCCCGGTGAAGGGGAAGTCGGCCTGATCACCTACATGCGAACCGATTCCACCCACCTCTCGCCGGAGGCGATGGATGCCGCGCGTGACTACATCAAGGCCAACTGCGGCCCCGAGTATCTTCCGGACAAACCCATCCAGTACTCCACCTCGAACAAGGATGCTCAGGAAGCGCATGAAGCGATCCGACCGACGGATCCGACCAGACATCCAAGTTCACTGCCATCGACTGTCAAGGAAGAGCTTCGCAAGCTCTATGCACTGATCTGGAAGCAGTTCGTGTCGAGCCAGATGGTTCCAGCGGTCTGGGATCGAACCGATATCAAGCTCCTGCGAGATGACAAGAAGACCGGCGTCTCCTTCCGTTGCAGTGGACGAACGCTTGTCTTCGATGGCTTCTACAAGATCTCCGGTGTTCCTTCATCCGATCGTGAACAGACGCTGCCGACTGTCGAGGATGGTCAGGAATTCACACCGTTCAGCATGGAGCCTGAACAGCGATTCACGGCACCACCTGCCCGCTTCAATGAAGCCAGTCTCGTGAAGTACATGGAACATGAGGGCATCGGCAGACCTTCGACGTATGCTTCGATCATCGACGTGATCCAGAAGCGCAAGTATGTCGAGAAGATTGACCGGGCCTTCCATCCGACGGATATCGGGGAAGTCGTCACGGACAAGCTCATCGAAGCGTTCCCTCAGCTCATGGACCTCGGCTATACCCGGACCATGGAGGCTGATCTCGATCGGATCGCCACCGGGGACGCCAACTGGATCGCCAAGCTTCACGAGTTCTACAAACCGTTCTCACATGCCCTTGAACATGCACTTGAGAACATGTCCCATGCCCGCGCGGAACTGGAACCGGCACCCTATACCTGCCCGGAATGCGGCGCGAGAACCGCCTATCGCCTTGGACGAAACGGCAAGTTCCTCTCTTGCGGAACCTATCCGGACTGCGACTTCGCGACCACGATCGATCGCCAGGGTCGGCCACTCCTTCAGCAGACGGTCGACATCGCATGTGACGAAGGCTCGGACATGGTGCTTCGGAATGGACGGTTCGGTCCATTCATCGCATCCACGCAGTATCCGGACGTGAACTACGTCGTCAATCTCGACAAGAACGGTGGTGTCAAGTACCCCTCGATTCCACCTCTGAAGACGGATCTTCCCTGTTCCAAATGTGATCGCACACTGAATCTCCGCAATGGCAAACGAGGCCCCTGGCTTGGCTGCTCGGGATTCCCCAAGTGCCGCGGACGAGGCAAGTGGAAGGAACTCGAGGACGACGTTCGTGAATCGCTCGAGAAGCAACTGGCCGCGCACGAGAAGGCCAATCCACAGAAGATCCCGACACGTCGTGACGGAACGCCCATTCCGGAAGGCACGCCTTCCTCGGAACTGCTGCTCCCTGGACAGGAAGCCGATCTGCCCATCCACCCGGATGCGGCTGCGGAACAACAGGAAAGCAATGACGCCTGATTCGTCCTCTTCACAGCCGACGACTCGACTGGATGCCGCGGCACGGCGGGAATCCATTCTGGATGCCGCTGAGATGCAGTTTGTACGGGATGGACTTCATGCAACGGGAACGCGGGATCTGGCCCGTGCCGCAGGGGTCACCGAACCTGTTCTCTACAGGCACTTCGAAAGCAAGGAAGCCCTCTTCGTTGCCGTGGTGATCCGAATGCTTGATCAAGGCATTCAAGATCTGGCCCGGCACCGAACCGGACGAGCTGCGGAAGCTGCCCTGCAGAGATCTCTTGAAGCGGTCATTCTGGTCGAGGCAGCGGCTGGGATCCCCGAAGCGACTGAAGCCGTGCGTTCCAGACTCCAGACTCTGGAAACCACCATGGCCTCCGGAATAGGTCATCCGAGCCGTGACGATCTGCACCGGAAGCTCGGAGAGACGCTTCTCTCGCGATTCCGGCAGGACTGATCAGGCTCCTCGAGCAGCCACTGCTACAATTGGCTTTCATGAATACTCGGCGAGTCACCAGGCAGTTTTCCGTTGGGAACGAGCACACCGGAATCGTGAAGATCGGTGGAGATGCTCCGGTCTCCGTCCAGACGATGACGGCTGGCTACACATGGGACATCGACGCCTGTGTTGCTGAAGTCAACAAACTGAGCGATGCCGGAGCGGATGTGGTTCGTGTCGCTGTTCCGCAGAGGAAGGACACCGAAGCCCTCCCTGAGATCCTCAACCAGACTCGGGTTCCGATCGTGGCGGATGTGCACTTCCACTACAAGCGTGCACTGGAAGCCATCGAGGCGGGTGTTCACAAGATCAGACTCAATCCCGGCAACATCTCGGACCGTGATCAGGTCAACAGCGTGATCGATGCCTGCAGCGAACGAGGCATTCCGATTCGAGTCGGGGTGAACGAGGGATCGATCATCGAGCGCAAGGACAAGGAGAGAAGGCTCGAGGAACTCGGCAAGTTCTTCGCAGATCGTCGACAGGGGCACATGATCGCCCTGATGATCGCCAAGCTCGAGGAATACATGGAGATCTTCGAGGCCCGGGATTTCCACGATGTGGCCATCAGCGCGAAATCCATCGATCCACGACTGGTCATCGACGTCTACTCCGAAATCAGCAAACGATTCGATTACCCGCTGCATCTCGGCGTGACCCATGCCGGCCCGAAGGAAACCGGAACGATCCGGACCGTCGTGGCGCTTGGCACGCTGCTGGCAAGCGGCATCGGTGACACCATCCGCATCTCCTACGCCAATGATCCCGTGTACGAGGTGGAGGATGGTCTTGAAATGCTCTACTGCCTTGGACTTCGAGAACGACAAGGCGTCGAACTCATCGCCTGCCCGACCTGTGGTCGAATCCAGGTGGACCTCTTCGAACTGATTCAAGCTGTCCGCAAGAAGCTCACGAATGCGATCGAACTCCCCATCAAGGTTGCCGTCATGGGCTGCATCGTGAATGGACCCGGTGAAGCCGAAGGTGCGGACGTGGCCGTCTTCGCCGGTGATCGTCGTGGAATCATCTACGTCCAGGGTGTCCGCGTCGCCAATGTCCCCGAGGAGGAAATCCTCGATCGACTGCTGGAGGAGTGCCTGGCATTCGAGGCCAAGGTGAAGGCTGGAGACGCCCAGCTGGGCGAAAAAGCCGTCGAGATCGTTCCTCCTGATCCCATCGGCGAACTTGGCAGCGGCAAGGACAAGATCGCAGCCGGCCAGGTCGAGCAGATCACGATTGATCAGTCCTGAAAAATGCGCGTGAGATCGTTGCGTCCTCCAAGACGCTTCGATCGTATGATCCTTCAAGGAGCTGACCATGCGACGAACGGGCTCAGGCGGATTCACCATCATCGAGATGCTGATCGTCATCGGGATCATCGCCCTGTTGATCGGAGTGGTCATGACCGCGCTCATCGGAGTGCGGCAGCAGGGTCGAAAGGCCGTTGAGAAAAATGAAATTCGACAGGTGGGAAACGCCTGGCTGAAGTACTCCCAGGTCCACAAGGATCGAATCGCCCCCGGCTGGCTTTCTCCCGCAACGCAGTCGCAGTGGGAAACGGAGATCACGTTTCCAGACGGGACTCTGGTCCCACCAGCACCTTCCTACGGCAACAGCCAACCCAACATGGCGGGACCATGGACCTGGAGGCTGCTTCCGTACATGGAAAACGACATGAGGCTGGTTCGCGGCCATCTCGATCGTGAAACGGTCAATGCCTGGGACGAGATGGACGACAAACTCAAGCTTGAAGTCGCCGAATCCCCGACCTTCGGTCTCAATGGTTATTTCCTCGGCGGCGTCTGGGATCGCTGGTACAGCGACATCAGAAAGAGCCATCCGAGATTCATCAAGGTCCAAGATTCCAATCAACGCAAGGTCAACCTGACCACGACTTCACTGTCCATGATGACGAATCCCTCTCGTGTGATCGCCTTCGTGACCAATGGCGCCGGCGAACCGGGGACCACCCCCATGCGGCTGGATGACGGACCCGGGCACTGGCTGGCTGTGCCGGACCGGCTGGGCGATACGCAGCAGTGGGCCCTGACTCCGGGCATGGACATCGAGTTCCTGGAAGGTGACTCGGCCCCCATCGGCCGCCACGAAGGCCCTCCGGTCACATGGCATCCTGACGGCCATGTGGACACGTTTTCCTACACGGATCTTCTGGACAAGAGACTGTGGATCGATCGAGCCCAGGACCAGCTTGGTCCCATGGGCTCGAACTACACCTACACCGAACCCTGATCGGGCGACCGGTCTTCAGTTGCTGTGCTTCATCTTCTCGAGTGCCGAGTTGATGGAGGTCCGGATCATGGACATGTGCATCTTGCTGAGCCGGGAGTTTTCGAGATCAACGGAGATGCCGGGCAACCAGCGTACTTCCGCCTCTCGCCAACCCATCTCTTCGACGCGATGTCCGAGATCCTCCATGTGACCCGCTCCATAGAGCACAGCGATGCAATCATGCTGGCCATCCTCAAGCACCTTCTGGAGATCATCGATCACGACGGCATTGCGATCCTCGATGAGGATGCGGCCGCCGGCACCACCGACTTCCCTGAGGGCCAGCTCCATCGCGTCCTCACGGCCTAGCAGTTCAATCATCATCACCTTGACACCATCCGTCACGGCGCCGCCCGTCAACACATCAAGCGCCGGAAGCATGCGCAACAACATCTTCACGATGCCGGCAGGCAGACTGGATCCCGAGAGCATTCCTGAGAAGCCTTCAAGATCGACGCCCTCTTCCTCGAATCTGGTCTGGAGCATCTCCCAACTCATGTCACTGACGACCCAGTCCTCACGCTCGTAGGGCAGAACAGCAAGCTGGAACTCCAGCTTCAAGGCCGTTGCCAGTGCCTGCTGGATCCCTTCCGGCGCATCCCCTTCCTCGGGAAGCGGAACTTCGATCATCAGATCCTCGGCGTCCGCCTCACCACCCGGCAGGCCGTCGGCGCCCAGGCTGGTGATGACGGTTCTGTTGTCATTTCTCGCAAATCCCAGCGGGTGTCCCCACGCATCTGTTCGAACGGATCTGACCGCATCGACCAATCGCCTGTCGATGGTCACCACTCTGGCCTGAACCTCGTCGATGGATGACGCATTCGTACCCGACTGCAGATCGGTCATCATCGTCAAGTCCGCAAGCCACTCCATGGCAGCTGTCGTGGACGTCCGTTTCTCGTCGGCCGTCTCACCACGGGGCCCCAGGGCGGCTTCCTCCATGACCGATTCATAGAGCACGAGATCACACTCGGATACCAGCGACTCGATGTCCGAATAGAACTCCGCGGTACCGATATGGGATACACCGACCAGCCAGATGTCACCCGTGCGACCATCCGGTGGCGAGTATCTCCGAGATGCCATTTGGAGCTCGGCTTTCTTGTCGGCCACGATGTTCGACTTCAGCCATTGGGGTTGCTCGACCTCATGATCGACCTTGAGATCGGCACATGCAAGAAAGGCCAGGATGCAGGACGTGAAGATCACTCGGATGGATCCGATACACCGACGTGAACCGCCACTTTCTGAACTTCCTTGTATCCCTCCTGGGTGGATGCGATCAACGTTTCAAGTCGATCAACCGCGCTGGCTGACTGTCCCTTGAAGAGCATGTAGGGAAACAGCGTGATGAGTGCGACGATCAGGCCGAAGGCCGTCGTCAGCAGCGCCGCGGCAATACCACCGGCGACATCTCGTGGATCCGTCAGGGTCGAGTCCCCACCCAGCAGCTCGAAGCTCTGGATGATTCCAATGACCGTCCCGAGGATGCCCAGCAATGGCGATGCGGTGATGATGGTGGACATCGCAACCATGAACCTGTTGAACTTGCGTCGTTCACCATCGACTGCTTCAAGTGAAACGGCGTCCCCCGCCCCATCATCGATCAACCGCTTCGCCACCCGACCATAGGGCGTCCGGTCGACCTTGATGAGTTCCTGTACACGATCGTTCTGGCCCCGACGGAGCGCGGCATTCATCTCCGAAAGACGACGAAGGCTCGCACGCCCGTTGACCGTCAACCAGAAAACGGACCGCTCGATGATCAAGGTCACGCTGCAGATGCTCAGAAGCAGCAGCGGAATCATCACATACCCACCCCGATTCAACAGGGTCCCGAGATTGCCGAAGAATTCTTCCATGACCGCTATCATACGGACCAGTCTCGTGAGACGTAAAACCCGACTCCATGCCCGAGAGCACATCGATATGCAATCAACCGATACCCCCGAAGCAGCACATCCAGGTATGGATGTCATCACCAGACCGTCTGAGCTGATCCAGACGTACCTTGAGACATCCATCGACTGGTCGCTGCTCCCCGACAATCTGGCGGAAGCTGCCAAATACGGCACGCTTGGAAGTGGCAAACGTCTTCGACCGGTTCTCGTGATCCTGTCCTGCGAGGCCGCTGGAGGCCGTGCAGAGGACGCGCTTCCCGCGGCTGCAGCCCTTGAACTGGTCCATTGCTTCAGTCTGATCCACGATGATCTTCCGGCACTGGATGACGATTCTCTGCGTCGAGGTCGGCCAACGCTTCATGTACATGCCGGAGAACCCATGGCGATCCTTGCAGGCGATCTGCTTCTTGCCATGGCATTCGGCGAACTGACACGCATGAACATGACTCCGGAGCAGATCACCTCTCTGGTCAATGAACTGGCGACCGGAACGCGTGACATGGTGGTCGGCCAGGTCTACGACACGCTGGGAGGCCTTCCCGAGGAACAGACACCACTGGAACAGTTGCAGCTTGTTCACAAGAACAAGACCGGCGCTCTGCTGAGGGCTGCCTGTCGGATGGGTGCCATCTGTGCAAGCTCCGATCAAAGCACGCTGGAGACCCTGTCCAGATACGGAGAAACCGTCGGCCTGATGTTCCAGGTCGTCGATGATCTGCTTGATGTGACCCAGTCCACGGAGCATGTGGGCAAGGCCACTGGCAAGGATTCCGCACTCGGAAAGCGAACCTATCCGGGCCTTCTCGGCATCGAAGGGTCCAGGCAGGTGGTCACGGATCTGATGGAGCAGGCTTGCAATGCCCTTGAAACCCTCGGTCCCAGCGGCAAACCGCTCGGAGATCTGTGTAGTTTCATGGCAGTTAGGACCAGATGAACATACACTTCCTTGAACCTGATACGGCCCCCCTCCGATGGGCGGAGTGGGCCAAAGCAGGCTGCTGAGGGACGAGAAAAGATGGAACTTCGTCTTCTGCCGGGTATCAAGACACCCGCGGATCTCAAATCGCTATCCGTTGATCAACTGCCTGAACTGGCAGCTGAGATCAGACATGCCATCTGTGAGCAGGTCAGCCGTTCCGGTGGTCACCTGGCTCCGAACCTCGGCGTGGTCGAGCTCACCATTGCGCTCCACTACGTGTTCGATTTCGGTCATGATCGGCTGCTCTTCGATGTCGGCCACCAGTGCTATCCGCACAAGCTGCTGACGGGTCGCTTCGATCTGCTTGATCGTCTGCGGCAGAGTGACGGCATGGCCGGATTCCCGGAGCCTCGTGAATCCTCGTATGACCTCTTTTCCGTCGGACATGCTGGAACCGCGATCTCAACCGCAGTCGGCATGGCCCGCGGCGATCTCCTCAAGGGAGAGGCCTGCACACCGGAGAATCCGGATGGCCGCCATGTCGTCTCCATCATTGGTGATGCCAGCATCGTCAATGGTGTCGCCATGGAAGGCCTGAACAATGCCGGCACGCTCGATCGTCAGTTCCTCGTCGTACTCAACGACAATGGCATGAGCATCGCCAAGCCGCAGGGCGCGGTCGCCGGTTACTTCGATCGTCTTCGAACAAGCGGCACCTACCATGCCGTCAAGCGTGCCGCCAAGGACGTCATGGCCCAGCTCCCCGGTGGATCAACGCTCCGTGACATGTCGCACCGTCTGAGCGAGATGGCCAAAGATGCCTTGTGCGAGGACGCCTGGTTCGAGAAGTTCGGCCTTCTGACGATCGGACCCGTCGACGGCCACGATCTTCCGACCCTCGTGGACATGTTGATGACCGTCAAGGACATCAATCGCCCCATCGTCCTCCATGCCCATACGATCAAGGGCAAGGGCTACGAATTCTCCGAGGGCGATGCCACGACCTTCCATTCCCCGAAACCGTTCGAGGTCAATGGTTGCCGTGTGGAACTGAAATCCTCAGGCCGCAGCTTCACAGCCGCCTTCGCAGACGCTCTGGTCGACATCATGGATCGTGATGAGCAGGTCGTCGCCTGTACCGCCGCGATGCCTGACGGCACCGGCGTGAAGAAGGCGTTGGATACCTATCCGGACCGCACCTGGGATACCGGTATCTGCGAATCACACGCCATGGACATGATGGCTGGACTGGCCAAGACAGGCTACAAGCCGTTCTTCGCCGTCTATTCGACATTCCTCCAGAGAGCCTTCGACCAGGCCTTCCAGGAAGTCTCCCTGCAGGGGCTGCCGGTACGGCTCTGTCTTGATCGTGCCGGGCTCGTCGGTGGTGATGGTGCCGTGCACCATGGCTTCTGCGATATCAGTCTTCTGCGAGTCCTTCCGAAAGCAGCACTTGTTGCCGCAATCGACGAACCGAGCCTGAAGGCCTCACTGGAATTCATGCGAACCTACGACGATGGCCTCAGTGCCGTTCGCTATCCGCGAGACGATGTCAGTGATCGGTTCACGGATCAACCCTGCCCGCCATTCGAGCTCGGAAGAGCCCGAGGCCTTCGTGTCCATGACAATCCCGATGTCGCGATCCTTGGTTTCGGTGTCATGGCGCTCACGGGCATGGATGCTGCGGAACGTCTGGAAAAGGAAGCGGTCGTAGATGTGTACGACGCCCGATTCGCCAAGCCGGTCGATCAGGATCTCATCCGAGGCCTGCTGGATCGAAAGATCCCGATCATCACGATTGAGGATCATGGCATCCACGGCGGATTCGGTGCTGCAGTCATCGAAGCGGCGACTGACATGGGCCTGGATACCAGTCTCATTCACCGCATGGCTTTGCCGGATCAGTGGATCTACCAGGGCTCTCGTACAGGACAGTTGGAAGAAGCCGGCTTGGATACCGACAGCGTCATCCAGGTCATCCAGAATGTCCTTGGCAAGAACAAGAACCAGGCTCCAATGGCCACCAGAGCAGTCGCTTCACACGGCTGAATCACCATGTCGATCCTCGTCCTAGAACACTCGGATCGCTGCCGTTGCGGTCGCCTTGCATCCACTCTTCGGGACCACGGCCTGGTCCTCGACATTCGACGTCTTGGGAACGGCGACCCCGTCCCTGATGACCTCGAGGGGATTGATGGCGTGATCTCGACCGGTGGCCCGATGGCGCCAACCGATGATGAACAGCCATGGATGAATGCCGAACTCGAATGCCTCTCGAATGCGGTACAGGCCGATCTGCCTGTTCTGGGCATCTGCCTCGGAAGCCAGCTTCTGGCACGTGCACTGGGCGGCTCCGTGGAAACGAGATCCAACGGTACGCAGGTGGGTTGGCACAAGACACGATTGACGCCTGAAGGTCGTGAAGATCGTCTGTTCTCAGGACTTCCCTGGAACTGGACGACCGCCTTCTGGAACTCATGGCAGGTCGACACCATTCCGGCTGGTGCGAAGGTGCTCTCGGGAAATGAGGCTGGCGACATTCACGCTTGGCGATATGGCGTGAGAACGTATGCGTACCAGTTCCACCCGGAGATTGATCCGTCGACACTTGAACTGTGGATCGACGACGAACCTGACGTTCTGCAGAAAGCGGGCTTGGACAAAGCCTCACTGATGGCCGAGACCGAATCCCAGTGGCCTGGATTCGAACGACTCACGGAGCGGCTCTTCATGGCCTGTGCCCTGCTGCTGTTCCCCCTCGAGCAACGCACGATCGGAACCGGCAACGTCAAGGAAATCCATCACTGACCGATGATGGGCCCGCCTTCACGGCAGCTCGTGAAGCATTGCAATCGTCGCATCATGGCCATCCAGGTAATCCTGGCGGAAAGCCACCTGACTCGTTTCGCGAAGACAGCGATCGATCCACTTTGCCGTATGGAACCGCCGAGCTGGTCGAAGATCCTTCGAGGCCCATCGTGGATGCGGTCGATTCGAGAGGAAATTGAAGATCACCCCTCGACTCGAATGCTCGAAAGCCATCTTGACCAGTCGCCAGGCCATGCGTTCCGTCATGGTGTTCAACGTGCCCGAAATCAGACAGAGGTCCGGTGACCAGGAGATCACCTGATCGAAATCGGTCACGATGTCGATCGCAAGAAACGCCGTTCGAGGATCGTCGTGTTCCTCACGAGCCAGTGCGATCATCTCCGGCTGTGCATCCACTCCGAGATACGCCTCCACACCAATCGATCTCGTGTCGAGATGGTCAATCAGATCCCCTGTCCCGCATCCGAGATCCGCGACTCGAAGACCGTTCATGGACGCCATCGCGATGGCGACATCGAATCGAAGCTGCTGGGCATCCCGGTTCTGCCAGAGTGTGGCTTCGAATCCGGGGCCGAAATGGCCCATGGCCTCCCGATAGGGCTGCAGATAGCCTGGCTGTTCATCTGAAGGCGTCATGGCAACATCCTACGTTCCAGAGCGATGCAGCATGGACACCGGGTTGTCCTGAAGGCGGCTTGGGAGGATGATGTCCTCATGGCTGCAGAACAAAACGAGAAGCTGGCCCTGCGTGTACAGCTGATGCCTCGTGACACCAACCCCTTGGGAACCGTCTTCGGCGGCGTCATTCTTTCTCTGATCGACCAGGCAGGCTTCGACGAAGCCAGACGCCATGGTCTCCACCGTTGGGTCACCGTCGCCTTTCACGGTGTCGAGTTCAAGCGGCCTGTCCGTGTGGGTGATCGAGTCAGCCTCTTCACCAGAACCATCAAAACGGGAACCTGTTCAGTCGAAGTCGGTGTTCGCGTCGAAGCTCACAGGTTCCAGTCAGAGGAAGTTGTCGAGGTGACCAGCGGCTCACTCACGATGGTGAGCGTGGATGCCGATGGGCACAGTATCCCCTTCTCCAGTCCTCCGACTCTGGCGACACCCGAGGGACAGGACTTGTGAGTCGACCGCTGCGTCTGACAGCCTTGATCAGTGGTGGCGGAAGAACGGTGTGCAATCTGCATGATCGGATCGTGCACGGTCAACTGGATGCCGAGATCTCGCTCGTGATCGCGTCACGCGAAGACTGCAGTGGCATCAAGCGAGCTCGAGATGCCGGACTGGAAGTCCGGGTTCCCGATCACGGCAACTATGACGATGACCTTGCGAGCCTCCTCGATCAGGCGGCGCCCGACCTGATCTGCCTGTGTGGCTACCTGAGAAAACTCCGCATCGACACCCGATGGTCGGATCGAATCATCAACATTCATCCTTCGCTGCTTCCACGCCACGGAGGCAAGGGGATGTATGGAGACCGGGTCCATCGGGCCGTGCTGGATGCTGACGAGACCGTGTCAGGCTGTACCGTCCACTTCGTGGATGATCACTACGACAACGGCCCAGTCCTGCTTCAACGCGCCTGTCTGGTGAACCCCGAAGACACGGTCGATCAGCTTGCCGACAGGGTCTTCAAGGAGGAATGCAACGCGCTGCCCGAAGCGATCCAACTGCTTGCCGAACAGCGTGTGAAAATAGTGGACCAGAGGGTTGAGATCCTGCCCGGCATCACGATGAATCAGACCAACCTATGATGGTCTCCCGAAAGTGACACGCATGAGTACGAGTCCATCAAGTCCGGTCGGTCATTTCCAGCGTTTCTTCCTGAGGGGGCTGGCTGTTGTCCTGCCGGCAACACTGACCCTCTGGGTACTCGTACAGGCCTACCTCTGGATCGATCGATCCATCGCCCAACCGATCAATGCCAGCATTCGATACGGCATCGTCCAGCTGTTCGCACACTGGCCTTCCACAGGCGAGCTGACGGGCGTTTTGCCGACACCGGATGAACTCGTTGATCTTCGAGTCGAAGCGGGTCTCCCGAAAACCGATGCATCAGAAGATTCACAGCTGATTTTCGCCTTCCAGGAAGCGGTCGTGAACTCATGGTGGGAAGAGTACTTCCTGGTCAGGATGATCGGGCTCGTGGTCGCCATTGCCGCCGTGTACGTCGCCGGACGTCTGGTCGGCGGACTGGTGGGCCGATGGATCTACCGCTGGTTCGAGCGATTCATCACCTCCCTCCCGGTCATCAAGAAGATCTATTCCTGGCTCAAGCAGATCGTCGACTTCCTCTTCAACAACCAGAACAAGCCCATCAAGTTCAATCGAGTCGTGGCCGTGGAATATCCCAGACGGGGCATCTGGTCCGTTGGTTTCCAGACGGGTACGGCGATGAAGAGCATCCGCCCTCGATCTGGCGATTCGATCACCGTATTCATCCCGAGTTCACCGACACCCTTCACCGGTTACACCGTGACCATCCCAAAAGAAGATGTCATCGAACTGCCCATCTCGGTGGAAGAGGCCATCGGATTCGCCATCAGTGGTGGTGTCCTCAGACCGTCATCGGAGCAGCTTGCCCAGACCAGCGCCCCAGATTCCATCCTCTCGGATACGATGCATCAGTCGAAAGCGGATGATCAGACATCCTCTCAGCCATCCGACCTTCCCTGAATTCGATCTTCGAGAATCGGCATGCAGATCACGATCACGAATCGACATGGATCGATCCCAGACAGCATGGAAGCCTATGCAAAGGAAAAGGCCGAGCGCCTGACGAAGTATTTCGACCGAATCGAAGGGATCGAACTGATCTTCGATCACACCAAGAGCCAGCAGGATGTCGAGATCATCGTCCATGTCGGCCAAGGCAATGACATCGTCGCTCATGCTTCCTGTGAAGACCTCAGAACCGCCATCGATCAGTGTCTCGACCGTGCTCACAGGCAGGTCACTGATCACAAAAGTAAACTTCGTGATGACAAACATCACGGCTAGCTCCCTGGATCACCTCAATGAAACTGCTTGACATCATCGTGACAAATGCCATTGAACCGAATCTTGAGGCGACCAGTCGAGACGAGGCGATTTCCGTGCTCGTTGACCGGCTGATCGAAGCCAAGGCCGTGAGTGCGGATCATCGGGATGAGTTCATCAAGGCCATCATCAAACGTGAGAAGCGTGGATCAACTGGTTTCGGCCACGGCGTTGCCGTACCCCATGTCAAGCATGGCGACATCGACAAGCTCGTCGCCGCCATTGGTGTCTCGAAGGATGGCATTGACTTCAACGCACTCGATGGAAACCCCGTTCACTCGATCTTCCTCATCATCAGCCCTGAAGCGAAGCCCGAGGAACATCTCGAAGCCATGGAAGCCGTGTTCAGCAATCTGAGCCAGGACACCTTCCGTCGCTTCCTCCTTCAGGCGGACACGGTCGAAGCCGTGACCACGCTCCTCGAGGAAGCTGACTCAAGCAAGCTCGATAACGCTTGAACCTGACGCCGGATCCCGTGCAGTCCTGGAACGGACTGACGGGGCTCGATTGATGACTCCAGAGTGATTGACCAGACGTGACCACGAACGCCTCTGCTCTCGTGACGATTGAAAACAGGCTTGGGCTTCATGCCCGGCCAGCGATGCTGTTTGCGGAAACAGCCATGAAGTTCGCGTCGGACATCAGCGTCAAGCGGCGAGATCAGGATTCACAGGTGGATGGAAAATCCATCATGCAACTCATGATGCTTGCCGCGATCCGAGGGACGGAACTGGAATTGACCGCCAACGGCGAGGATGCCAACCAGGCGATCAACCAGCTCAGTGAACTGGTCCACAACCGATTCAATGAAGATACGGTCGAGGGCGTCTAGCCTCCGATCGATTCGGCCTTCGGATCTCTCTCCATCAAGCTGCGGATCGCCTCATCCACCGCCAATCCCTCGAACAGAATGGCATGGACTGCACGTGTGATCGGCATCTCGACCTGGTACTTGTCAGCAAGCATCACGATGGATCGTGTCGTTGCAACCCCTTCGATCACGCATCCTGATGATTCGATGAACGCCTCCAGAGTCATGCCTTTCCCGATGGCTTCTCCACAAGTACGGTTCCGACCATGAGGACTGAAACAGGTCGTCGCCAGATCCCCCACACCGGCGACCCCGAAGAAGGTCTCGACCCGTGCACCCAGCGCTTCGCCAAGTGCGGTGATTTCCGAGAGACCACGAGCGAGGACAGCTGATTTGGCATTGTCTCCCGCGCCGAGTCCGTCAACCATGCCGGCCGCCAGTGCAATCACGTTCTTGGTTGCACCGGAGAGTTCCACGCCGATCAGATCATCGTGCGTGTAGATGCGAAGCCATGGAACCTGCAACCAGGCCTGGACCTGTCTTGACAACTCGCTGTCCAACGAGGCCGAGACCATGGCAGCCGGTAGATGATCCACCAGTTCATTGGCGATGGTCGGACCGGACAACGCCGCCTGAGGACCTGCCGACGTTCCTCCGGACTCGATGGCTTGCGTGATGATTTCCGTTGGACGCAGGAGCGTTTCATTCTCGATGCCCTTGGCGACACTGACGACGGGGAGATTGCCGACCGCCGAACCAAATCCGGACCAGACCTTGCGGATGAACTGGGTCGGGATCGCATTCACCAGAAGACTGGCGCCAGCGACGGCCTGATCCACATCGGGTTCGACGATGATGTCCCGATCCAGCAAGAAGGCGTCCAACCGGCTGGTTTTCCTGGTCGTCGCCAGATGCTCGAGATCCTCTGGAAATGGACCCCAGACCCGGACCTGGGCGCCTCCCTTGCGGAAGGCATCCGCCATGACGAGACCCATCTGGCCATCTCCCATGACTGTAATGACGCGATCGCTCATGCTGAGTACTCCTGTGGGCCCCATTGTCGCCTCTTCAGGCGATCCGGACCACCCGAGGAGAACCCCCGGGGGCCTCCTGGCGTAGCAGAGTGGGATCCCGGACTGTGTCCGCGTCTATACTCCGCAGATTGAATCAACCCATATCACCCCCTCCGGGGTGTCAACTGCACCTGAGACCTCGCCCATGAACCCCCCCAGCGAACTCGCTTCTCCCGCCGAATTCTCAAATGACCACTCGATGCAGGACCCTCAGCTGTCGGCTGAAGCCTCCCGCGGCGCGGAAGGTCTGGAACGCAAGCTGCTGATCGCCCTGTGCGGTGGCGTCCTTCTGGGTTCGTCCTGGATCGCCGGGCTTCTGGGCATCAACCAGCAGATCTCACAGTTCCCCGCCTTTCTTGGAGCAGTCATCCTGGTGATTCCACTGCTCATGGGTGCGTGGAGAGAAATCGGCCGCGGACGACCCTCCAGCGACTCACTGGCCTCCCTCGCCGTTCTTGCAGCGATGGCAACACCTCCGGGCATGTATCTCGCAGCCGGATTTCTGGCGCTGTTCCTCTGGATGGCCAACCTGGTCCTCAGTCGAACCGCCTGGGGCGCCCAGCGTGCCATCCGCGAACTGCTGGATCTGACCCCTGATATCGCCAGAGTCGTGTCCTCTGATGGCCGCGAACAGGAAGTCTCACTCAAGGATGTTTCCGTCGGTGATCGTGTTCGTATTCGACCCGGTGAAAATCTTCCGGTCGATGGCATGGTTCGTTCCGGCATGTCCAACATCAACCAGGCCTCCCTGACAGGTGAGGCCGTGCCGATCGAAGTTCGTGAAGGAACAGAGGTCTACGCCGGTACCACGAACCTGACTGGTCAGATCGATGTCGAAGTCACGGCCATTGCAGGCGAAACCACGATCGGCAAGGTCGAGGCCCTGATCCGCGAAGCGGAATCCAGCAAGACGCGTCGACAGGAAGTCATCGAACAACTGGCCGGCTACTACTTCTGGGTCGTGATCATGGTTGCCGCGCTCGTGTGGTTCTTCACCATCCGAAGTGGAGATGAGGCCATCCGATCCCAGGCTGCACTTCGTGCCATCACGGTTCTCGTCGTGACCTGCCCCGGCGGACTGCTGATCTCCCACCCGACCGCCATGGTGGCCGCCTTTGCCGCCGCAGCACGGCTCGGCATCATGATCAAGCAGACCCGAACGCTTGAAGCCGCGGCTGATGTGGACACCGTCGTGATGGACAAGACGGGCACGCTGACCACCGGTCGATTTGCCGTGAGCCGCCTCATGCCCGCGGAAGGTGTTGAAGGTGCCGCACTCCTGCAGGCCGCTGCGGATGGTGAACAGCACTCGAACCATCCGCTGGCTCGTTCCATTCTGGAGACCGCAGACAAGGCCAGGATCAAGGCCCGGGACATCGACTCCTATGAGGAACTGCATGGTCGTGGCGTAGTCGCCCACGCCGCCGATGGAGACGTGCATGTCGGACGTGGTGCCTGGATCAGCGAACTCAACGCCTCGGTAGCCGATCAGGTCCAGGACGTGGATGAAAAACTGGCCGGCATGTCCGGCGTCCATGTCATGCAGAATGGGCATTACCTCGGGGCCGTCGGCCTCGAAGATCGTCTTCGCCGTCATGCGACCGAAGCTGTTGAGGAACTTCGTGAACTGGGCTGCCGTCGTGTCTGCATCTTCACGGGAGATCGCCTGTCCGTCGCCAAGCGTGTCGGCCAGGCCGTCGGTGTCGACTCGATCGAGGCCGAGTGTCTTCCCGAGGAAAAGCATGAGGAACTCAAGTACCTCATTCAGAGAGGTCACCGAACGCTTGTTGTTGGTGACGGTATCAATGACGGTCCGATTCTGGCCACGGCGGATGTTGGAGTCGCCATGGGTCTCTCCGGATCCGATATCGCAACCAACTCCGCTGGTGTCGCGCTCATGAATGACGACCTGCGCCACATTCCGTTCCTGCTGTCACTGGCCAGGAAATCCAAGCGTGTGATCAGTCAGAACATCGCCATGTCCCTGATGCTTGCCATCATCGGCCTGGCGCTGGCAGCGACGGGCACCATCCTGAATCTTTGGCTCGCCCCCTTCTACTACGCACTGGGCTATGTGGTCGTCATCGCCAACAGCCTCCGGCTCGTTCGATTCGGCGAAGAGTTCTCGGAGCAGGAACAGGCACGACAACGGCTTGAAGCCGAACGGGTCGCGAAGCCCACGCGTCAGATGTCGACGACCTGATCAGGCGATCGTGATGCGATCATCCAGGTACACGTCCTGGATGGCATTCAGCAGCTGCACACCTTCACCCATCGGACGCTGGAAAGCCTTGCGTCCCGAGATCAGACCGGTGCCACCTGCCCGTTTGTTGATGACCGCCGTACGGACGGCTTGACCGAAGTCATCCTTGCCGCTGGCACCGCCTGAGTTGATCAAGCCTGCTCGCCCCATGTAGCAATTCATGATCTGCCAACGACAGAGGTCGATCGGGTGATCACTGCAGAGTTCGCTGTACATGCGTTCGTCGTACTTGCCGTAGGGACCATGGGCCTTGTTCATGGCGACATAACCACCGTTCACGGTGGCCTGCTTCTGCTTGATGATGTCCGCCTCGATGGTCACACCAAGGTGATTGGCCTGACCGGTCAAGTCAGCGGATGCGTGGTAATCCGTTCCATCGACCTTGAAGTCGCTGTTCCGGAGATAGCACCAGAGAATGGTGGCCATGCCGAGTTCATGTGCCATCTGGAAGGCTTCAGCGACCTCGATGATCTGACGACGGGACTCATCCGATCCGAAGTAGATCGTTGCACCGACCGCGGCGGCACCGAGATTCCAGGCTTCCTGAACAGTACCGAACATGACCTGATCGAACTGATTGGGGGATGTCAGAAGTTCGTTGTGGTTCAACTTGCAGATGAAGGGGATCTTGTGTGCGTAGCGGCGACCGACGGATCCGAGAACACCGAAGGTGGTCGCCACCGCGTTGCAGCCTCCCTCGATGGCGAGTTTGATGATGTTCTCACCATCGAAATAGAGCGGATTGGCACTGAAGGACGCAGCTGCGGAATGCTCGATGCCCTGATCGACCGGCAGGATGGACATGTATCCCGTGCCGCCCAGTCTTCCATGGCCATAGAGTGCCTGGAGAGAACGAAGCGCCTGCGGATTGCGGTCGCTGTCCTTCCAGCACCGATCGATGAAATCAGGACCGGGAAGATGCAGAAGATCGCGGTCAACCACGGCCTCATGCTCCAGAAGGGCCTTGGCGTCATCTCCAAGCAGGTTCATCACGTCGGCTGTCGGGGCTGTCGTCATCATGGTGACCTCTCCATATCCCGGAACCCTGCATGGGCCAGGCGTCAGCCACGATACCATGTGTGGTCCGGTACAGCTCGACCGGACCTCACGATGACTCGCCCATGAACACTTCAAAGCCATCTCGCAAGGTTCTCCTGGCAATGTCCGGCGGTGTGGACTCCTCCGTCGCTGCCGTCCTGCTGAAGGAAGCGGGCTGGGAGGTCACGGGTTGCTTCATGCGACTGGGATCTCCGGATGAATCACTGGAAACCGAACAGTCGAGCTGTGATACGTCGAAGATCAAGATCGGCCACCAGGGATGCTGCTCGATCAATGACGCGCAGGACGCCCGAACGGTCGCAGCCCGTCTGGACATCCCCTTCTACGTTCTGAATTTCAAGAATGACTTCAGTCGGATCATCGATTACTTCCAGGAGGAGTATCACGCCGGAAGGACACCGAATCCATGTGTCCGATGCAACGACTGGTTGAAGTTCGGACGCCTGCATGACTATGCACGTCAGATCGGTGCATCCCATGTCGCCAGCGGGCACTACGCAAGACTGGAGGGTCAGGGAGATGACCTTCGTCTGTGCCGTGGTATCGATGAATCCAAGGATCAGAGCTATGTGCTCTTCGGTGCCAGTCCGACGCGTTTGAGCGAGATGCTCCTGCCCATCGGATCCCTGACCAAGGATCGCGTTCGGGAGATCGCCCGATCACATGATCTGCCTGTCTTCAACAAGCCCGATTCCCAGGAAATCTGCTTTGTGCCAGACAACGACTACGCAGGACTGCTGAAGCGAACGAGCCCTGACCGCATCCAGCCCGGTGAAATCGTGGACATGGAGGGCAAGGTGATCGGTGAGCATGCCGGACATCAGCACTACACTATCGGACAGCGCCGGGGACTTGGGATCTCGGCCAGCCTGCCGTTGTACGTGATCAACAGGGATCCGGAAACCAATCGCGTGATCGTCGGACAGAAGTCGGATCTATCCGCTCCGGGATTGCGGGCAGGCCAGTCCAACTGGTTCATCGATCCACCGGAGACGTGGATGCCGTGCCGTGCCCAGATCCGGTACAACGCCTCCCCTGTACCAGCCCGGTTCAAGTGCGTCTCTGATGATCAGTTCATCGTTGAATTCGGCACTGCTCAGTCGGCCGTCGCGCCGGGTCAAGCGGTCGTGTGCTATGACGGCGAGACGGTTCTCGGTGGAGGCTGGATCGAATCCGCACTGCAGTCCACGGATCCCCTGCTTGCATCAGACGAGTCCGCATCACGATGACGTTGTCACTGCGTTATGACTCCAGGAGACAACCCGTCCTGGCCAATCGGGTCGTGGCAACAAGCCAACCACTGGCTGCCCAGGCTGGACTGGATGTGATCCGTCGCGGCGGAAACGCAATCGATGCCGCACTGGCGACTGCGATCACACTGACGGTCGTCGAACCGACTGCCAACGGAATCGGAGGCGATGCCTTCTCAATGGTCTGGCATGAAGGTCGACTGCATGGCTTGAACGCTTCAGGCAAGTCACCCCAAGATCTCACGCTGGATCACTGCCCGGATGGACAGCTTCCTCAGCTCGGCTGGCCGGCCGTGACGGTACCGGGCGCGGTGTCCGCCTGGGTCGAGTTGTCGAAACGATTCGGACAGCTTCCCTTCGGAGATCTCTTTGAAGCAGCGATCGAGTATGCCCGCTCCGGCTTCCCGGTCTCCGCCACCGCCGCGGTCGGCTGGGCCAGAGCTGCTCGCCGATATGCCGACTTCCCGGAATGGCAACGTGTGTTTGCACCCGATGGCCGTACGCCGGGTGCCGGATGCTCTTTTCGAAATCCGGATCAGGCACTGACACTTCAGCGAATTGCCGATTCCCATGGCGATGATTTCTATCACGGCGATCTGGCGCACAGGATCGCTGAGATTGCCAAACGTGACGGCGGGGTCCTGAGCTTCCAGGACATGGATGAGCACGAACCCCTCCAGACCGACACGATCACGATGCACGTGGCGGGAGCGGATGTGCACGAAATGCCGCCAAATGGCCAGGGGATTGCCGCCCTCATCGCAATGGGGATTCTCGAACAGATGAATCTGGTCGACATCGATCCGGATGATCCACTCATCCTGCACCGTCAGATCGAAGCGATGAAGATCGGATTCGAAGATGCCTTCAGGATCGTGACAGATCCCGATCTGGTCCCCGAAGACATGGCGTCGCTGCTGTCCGAGAATTCGATGTTGGAACGTGCGACGCAGATCGACGACTCACAGGCACGGTCCGTGATGTTCCCCTGGTCACAATGGAGTTCCACCGTCTATCTCGCTGCAGCCGATGATCAGGGCAGTGCCGTGTCATTCATCCAGTCGAACTACGAAGGCTTTGGCAGTGGAGTCGTGGTCGATGGCACGGGCATCGCCATGCAGAACAGAGCCTCCGGCTTTCATCCAGATCCCGCTCATCCCGGTGGTCTACGAGGAGGGGTTCGACCCTTCCACACGATCATTCCCGGCTTCGTGACACGACAGGGTGCAGCCGAAATGGCCTTTGGCATCATGGGTGGTCCGATGCAGGCACAGGGCCATCTGCAGTTCATCACCCGCTGCCTGATGGCCGGACAGAATCCCCAGGAGGCCATGGACGCTCCACGGTGGCGATTCTTCGGGGATCGTGTCGTGGAACTCGAACCCGGATTCCAGAAGGCAATCGCATCGGATCTGGAATCCAGAGGACATCAAATCAGAACGGCTGAATCCAGAACTGTTCGATTCGGGGGTGGACAAGCGATCCAACGTCATGCGGACACATGGCTTGGAGCGAGTGACTCCCGAAGAGATGGTCAGGCCGTCGGATTCTGAACAGTTGGTGGATGAGCCAGGCAGCCTTGATGACCAGCTACCATCACACCGATGTTCATCTACGCCGGAATCGATGAGGCAGGCTATGGACCGATGCTCGGACCTCTGTGTGTCGCCAGCAGTGTCTTTCTGCTCGAAGAGCCACCCGGTGATGGCGCGGTGCCTGATCTATGGGATGCGCTCAGGCGTTCTCTGAGCCGAACACTCAAGGACGCTCGTGGACGGATCACCATCACCGATTCCAAGAAACTCAAGGGTGCCCGTTCCGGGCGATCACATCCTCTCCGTCACCTGGAACGAGGTGTCCTGGCCTGCCTTGGTGCGAGTGAGGCGAATAGCAGCATGCTGGACAGCCTCACGGAGGAGGATCTCTTCGAACGGCTCGGTGTGACGGTACCTGAGCAACCCTGGTATCAGTTCAACGAATCTCTGCCGACAGCCTGTGATACGGGGCGACTGCGGATCGATGCCAGCCAGCTTCGCAAAGCCATGAAGTCCGCGGGTATCCAATGCGCTGCACTGCGATGTGAAGCGTTGGGTGCCGCAGACTTCAATCGAAGTGTCGACCAGACTCGGAACAAATCAGGCGTCAACATGCAACTCGTGATTCGTCAGATCGAATCGATCTGGACCCGGTTTCCGGATACCAGACCGCGGATCGTGGTCGATCGCCAAGGTGGCCGAACGAGTTACCGCGAGGATCTTCAGACGGCTTGGCCGGAAGCTTCGATCAGGATCATCCATGAATCTCCTGAAATGAGTCGGTACGAATTGACGACGCCGGGCCGAGGGGAACTGGTCATCATCTTCACGATGGAATCCGAGATTCATCATCTCCCAGTCGCCCTTGCATCCATGACGGCGAAGTATGTTCGAGAGCTGATGATGGGGAGAATGAACCGCTTTTTCCTGTCGCGAAAACCGGGCATTCGGGCAACTGCCGGCTATGTCGAGGATGCCAGACGCTATCTCGCAGAAATCGAACCTGTTCTCGTCGAAGACCAGATCGATCGTTCGAAGCTCGTACGATGCTGCTGAAGCCCTGGTTTTACACCCCAATTCCGATAATTCCATTGGACTCCTTTGCCGTTTCATGGGCAAAATAGATTGACCTAGGAGCGGAAACCGATATCCTGCTCGGTTCCTGCCTTCATTTGAGGGCTGAGACATACATTCGACGGACCTCGCCTGAACGGCCCATTTCGGCCCGGAGGGCCCAACTGTGAGGGAGCGACCCATGCAGTTCGACGACGAGGAGACCGTCCGGTCACGCTGATCCCGATTCCAGGGGCCCCGGCGATTGACCGGGTGATCTCAAGAATCGGATCCCGTGCGGCGAGCATCACGCCTGGGGCGTAGAGCCAGCACACACGATCCTGCAAGTTCTGGTGGAGTTGTCTCCGATAGTGGAGGCACCTCTTGAAGCCGGTGTTTCATGAGGAAACGCCCAAACCCGTGCCACAGGCACACTCGAGTACTGACATGTCTATTGATCTGAACAAGGTTCGCAACATCGGCATCTGTGCCCATATCGACGCTGGCAAGACCACGGTCACGGAACGGGTTCTGTACTACACCGGCCAGAATTACAAGATGGGCGAGGTCCACGAAGGCACCGCCACCATGGACTTCCTCGAGGAAGAGCAGCAGCGTGGCATCACGATCCAGTCGGCTGCGACAACCTGCCCATGGGAGAAGGACGGCACCACATACACCGTCAACCTGATCGATACGCCAGGTCACGTCGACTTCACGATCGAGGTCGAGCGTTCCATGCGAGTCCTGGACGGCGCTGTCGCTGTCTTCGACGGCAAGGAAGGCGTCGAAGCTCAGTCTGAAACCGTCTGGCGACAGGCTGATCGCTACGAAGTCCCCCGCCTCTGCTTCATCAACAAGATGGACAAGATCGGTGCGGACTTCGAATTCAGCTTCAATACCATTCGCGAACGTCTCTATGCCAATCCGATCGCCGTACAGATTCCGATCGGTGCAGGCGATGACCTCGAGGGATTGATCGATCTTCTTGAGATGAAAGCCTACTACTTCGACAGCTCCGAAATGGGTGCCGTCGTCGAGCAGCGCGACATTCCCGAGGACATGCAGGACATGGCGGAACTCTGGCGGCATCAGCTCGTCGAACAGGCCGCTGAACTGGATGACAGTCTGACCGAGAAGTATCTGGAAGATGAAGACTCCCTCACCAAGGAAGAGATCATCGCCGCATTGCGAATCGGAACCCTGGCTCGCAAGTGCTGCCCCACCTTCTGTGGTGCAGCACTCCGAAACATCGGAATCCAGCGTCTCCTCAACGGTGTCATTGACTTCCTCCCGAACCCGACCGAGGTCCCCGAGGTCGAAGGCGTGGATCCAAAGGACCCCGAAACGAAGCTCACCAGAGCACACAGCACGGATGCGGCCTTCTCCGCCCTCGTGTTCAAGGTGGTCAGTGATACCCATGGCGACCTGACGTATGCACGGATCTACTCGGGCACGCTCAAGAAGGGCTCCAGAGTTCTGAACCCCGTCAATGGCAAGAAGGAAAACGTGTCGCGTATCTTCGAAATGCACGCGAAGGATCGATCCTCCCTTGACGAGGCCGTCGCGGGTCAGATCGTGGCACTCATCGGTCTCAAGCAGTCCATCACCGGTGATACGCTCTGCTCCACCGATGATCCGATCGTCCTGGAACGAATGACCTTCCCGGATCCCGTGATCTCCATGTCGATCGAGCCGCTGACGACCGAAGACAAGAAGAAGCTTGCGGAAGCCCTGGGAACCATCATGCGAGAGGACCCATCCTTCCGCTCCCGCTACAACGACGAAACTGGCGAGACCATCATCAGCGGCATGGGCGAACTGCATCTTGAGATCGTCAAGAACAAGCTCGTGCGTGACATGAACATCGGTGTCAACGTCGGAACACCACGCGTGAGTTATCGCGAAACGATCATGGGACCTGCCGATGGCGTCCGCGGCAAGTTCGTGAAGCAGAGTGGTGGCCGAGGTCAGTTCGGTAACGTTGTCATCAACGTTCGCCCGATGACGCCGGAAGAAGCCAAGGATGAAGAACTCGATTTCAAGGATGGCATCGCCTTCGTCGACAAGATCTCACAGGGTGTGATTCCCCGCGAGTACATTCCATCCGTGGAAGTCGGTGTCCGACAGGCTGCCGGATCAGGCATTCTCGGTGGCTACCCGATGGTCAATGTCTGTGTTGAACTCATCGACGGTTCCTACCATGAAGTCGACTCCAGTCAGATCGCATTCGAACAGGCTGGTGCCCTCGCGTTCCGTGAAGCGTGTACGGAGGCTGGTCTGGCTCTGCTCGAGCCGATCATGAATGTGACGATCACCACTCCTGACGAGTTCTTCGGTTCACTGACCGGTGATATTGCCAGTCGCCGTGGACAGATCGGTGATTCGGATATCCGATCGAACGTGCGAATCATCTCAGCCGAAGTTCCACTTTCGGAGATGTTCGGCTACACGACCGTGCTTCGCGGACTCACACAGGGTCGTGCAAGCAGCACGATGGAGCCGGCCAACTACCAGATGATGCCTGCCAAGCTTCGGGATGAAGTCCTGGCACGCTGAGGCCATCACGACTGCCCTCAGGGCAAGCAACGAACCTTCAAGCGTGGACCTGTGATAGGGTCCACGCTTGTCTTATGGCGTGATCCACATGAACACCACCGATTTCGACAAGCAGCGTCTTGATCTCGCGGTTCGATCCGCAGTTCGCGGCCATGGTCAGGTCGAACCCAATCCGATGGTCGGCTGCGTCATCAGTGATTCCGATGGAAACGTGATTGCAGCCGCACACCACGAACGATTCGGCGGACCCCATGCGGAGGCGCTCGCACTTCGAAAAGCAGGCTCAGCCGCACGTGGCTCCACGGTCCATGTGACGCTGGAACCCTGCACCCATCAGGGCAAGACACCAGCCTGTGCGGATGCACTGGTCAAGGCGGAAGTCTCGAGAGTCGTGATCGGTTCTGGCGACCCGAACCCTCTGGCACGCGGTGGTGCTGAACGACTTCGGGAAGCGGGTATCCAGGTCGACTTCGTGGATCACCTGCCTTCCATGAATCTCATCGCGCCTTTCCATGTGAACATTCTTCGCAAACGCCCCTGGGTCATGATCAAATGGGCCCAGACACTGGATGGTCGGATCGCCACACGAACAGGCGACAGCAAATGGATCAGCAGCGAGACGAGTCGACGCCTGGTCCACAGGGAACGAGGACGAGTGGATGCGATCCTGACGGGAATTGGAACCGTGCTTCAGGATGATCCACAACTCACGGCTCGAAACGTTCGGATTCGTCGAACCGCCACCAGAATCGTGCTCGATCCGTCATTGAAGACCCCTTTGGAATCGTCACTCGTCTCCACGATCGACGTCGCGCCACTGCTGATCAC
>MDSW01021929.1_pt1 | contig 44845 bp, 34 predicted proteins | sample 811171 | NCBI WGS metagenome assembly MDSW01 (sample SAMN05326641, study PRJNA326480) | marine metagenome | isolation source: seawater | place: Atlantic Ocean: North West | collected 2012
GCTGTTTTGAGGCAAGACGAGGCGTAGCCCGCGCCGCGCAGTCATTCTGCGCAAGTGAGCTAGAACGCTGGATTGCCGCAAAACAGCGCTTGTCCCGAAGGGTTGGGCCGCAAATCGCACCCTGCCGCGTTGCGAGTCTTGATCGTGGCTCGCCACGATACGGCGACTCGCGCCTTGCAGAACACGATTTGCGGACGCCAACGCGGCGCTCGTATGAGGCTTCAACAGGCCCTACGGCCGCTCGGCCGGCGGCCCCGGTGGCACTATATGACCGTCGGCGGGTAGACCGCGCAGGGTGAAGTAATCCGCGTTGTCGGTGCCGTCGTAGCGCCGTTCGTTGATGAAGCGCTGTATCACCGCCGCACATTCGTTGGCCCGCAGCTGCAAGAACAGATGCCCGCCGCCGCGCACCACATGCACATGGGATTTCGGAATCAGCCAGTGCAGCAGGCGACTCTGGTAGATCGGGGCGATCTGGTCCGCGTCCCCGGCCATGATCAACGTCGGGCACATGAGATTGTGCAGGCGGTGGACAGTGGTCCACCCCACCCGAGCCACCAGCTGGTGGATATAACCGCGCAGCTCTGGTGCCGCCAGTTGCTCGCGCGACTTCAGCGCCTGCGGCCGCTGGCGGATCAGGCCGTTGTAGAGGCCCGATAGGCCGTCCGGCGTGGCCTGCTCTGCGTGGAAACGTCGCACGGCGTTGAATCGACGCAGACTTTGCCCGTTGACGGCGTTGAGGCCGATGCCGACCGTGCTCGCGGCCAGTACGAGACGGTTGACCCGCGCATTGCCGGCCAGTGCGTACGTCTGCGCCAGTGAGGCCCCCCAGCCGGCGCCAACAAGATTGATCGCGCTGTCATAGCCCAGGCGGGTCAGAAAAGTCTGCAGCAGCCGTGCATGCCAGCCCATGCCGTGTGGCAGGCCGCGCGACGGCGAGGCCCCCGTGCCCGGCATTTCGGGAATGATGACTTCGATATCGTCCAGCGCATTAACCAGCGGCAACAGCATATCTAGATGTGTGCCGAGCGTGCCCAACAGCACCATCGGCCGGCCCTTGCCGCGCCGGATGCCGTAGCGCAACCGCACGCCATCGACATCCAGCCAGTCGATCTGTACTCGCGTCTTTCGCCGCAGCGCGCTTTGCTCGGGCGGCAGCGCGCGCCGCGGAGTGACTCCGGTTGCCAGCGATTTCGACATCATGCCCCCTCGAACAGTGCCAGAAACGCCTCGACCCGGCGCACGGCCTCATCGCGGCGCTCGATCAACAGCCAATGACCGGCCGCATGCATGACCGATAATTCTGCGCGGGGAATGAGCAGCTGCAGCAGTCGGGCGTTAGCCAGCGGCACGATACGATCATCGTCGCCCGCCAGGATCAGCGTCGGAAGTTCTAGCCGGTGCGCCCAGGCCAGGCTGGAAAAACCGGCCACGGCATAGAGCTGGCCGGCCAGTGCGGCCGGGTGGGCCGCGGGTGCGTCTGCCAGCGTCGCGGCTACGGCTCGGCAATCCGCATCGGCGCGACCACCGAATATGTCGCGCGCCTCGCGCGCATCACCCGCGATGCCCGCCAGGCCTCGCACCCGGGCCAGTCGCCGCAGGGCGCTCCAGCGTCCGGGCCACATCGTCTGTCCTGTCGAGGTGGCCACCAGCACTAGCGCACGAAGATGCCGGGCCTGGCTGCGTGCCATTTCCTGGGCCAAAAGGCCGCCCCATCCCATTCCCAGGATATCGACGCGGGCCACGTCAAGCGCGGTGAGCAGTGCCGCCACGACCCGCGCCCGGGCCGGCATACGCAGGCGAGATGCGGCCCAAGACGCACCGTCCTGGCCGTCCAGACCCGGCCAGTCAAACGCGATCGTGGGCCGCTCCAATGCCTGGCAGAACGGCGCCAGCATATCGCGTCCGGCTGCGTAATCTCCGATGATTAATAGCGGCACGCCCTGGCCCGCCGTACGCGAGACATGAAGCCGCTGACCGTCGACGTCGAGCGTGACTGTCGTAACCCGTTGAGTGTCAACGCTGGCGGACATAGCGCCCCGGTGCGACATCGATCGCCTGTGCCTGAATCGTTTCGTCAGCATGCCCATAGGCCGTAGGCGCGGGTATCGATTCCCCGCCGTGGGCACGACACCAGTCCAACCATTCATCCCACCAGGAGCCGGCAAAGCGCGGGGCTTCGGCCTGCCAGTCGTCTGCATGCTCGCCGGCCGCACGAATATCGCTTTGATAGCTCACGGCCGAACCCGGCGGACAGACCAGCGACTGGACATGGCCGGCATCGACGAGCACGAATCGACAGGCCCCGGCCAGACGCGCGGCGCTGTCATGGCATGCCCGCCAGGGCGTGATGTGATCTTTTTCGCCGGCCATCACAAAGATGTCGCAGTCGATGGCGGACAGGTCGATGGACATGCCGTTGATCTTTAGCCCGTCAGCGCGTGCCAGCGCATCGTCACCGTAGATCCGCAGAAAGTCGGCGTGCAGTCGTGCCGGCAGGCGCGTGGTATCGGCGTTCCAGAACAGAATATCGCTAGCCGGCGGATTGCGCCCCAGCACATAGTTGTTGGTCACGAAACGCCAGATCATGTCTTCGGGACGCAGCCAGGCAAACGCACGTGCCATGTCAGCGCCGTCGAGCACGCCGCGTCTGGACGATCGCGCCAGCGCGTGGCGCACCGCGCGCTCGTCGTGGGCCAGCCCCTGGGCATCGACCGTTTCACTCTTGCCAAGCAGCGTGACGAACAACGACAGACACGCCACCTTGGCCGTCGGCGGCTGGCCGGCGTCGGCCATAGCGCGCCGATAGGCCAGCGTCACGGCGGCGGTCAGCCCTCCGGCACAGGCGCCCAGAAGCTTGACCGGCGCGCCGTCGTGGACCGCCGAGACACGATCGATCGCATCGCTGGCGGCGGTGACGTAATCGGCCAGCCCCCAGCGCTTCTGAGCGGCCGTCGGATTGCGCCAGGACAATATGAATACGGCCTGCCCCGCGGCCAGGGCATGGCCTACGAAACTGTTGCCCGGCGATAGGTCGAAAACATAGAACTTGTTAATCTGGGGCGGCACGACCAGCACCGGCGCGCTGTCCTGGCTCGGTGTCTGCGGGGCGTACTGGATCAGCTCGACCAGCGCGTCGCGATAGATCACGGCACCTGCCGTGGCGGCGACGTCTTTGCCGATGGTGAACGCGGCCGCATCCACCTGCTGCGGCAGGCCGCCGTGGCGGGTCATATCGGTGATGAAGTGGCTAAGGCCATTCAGCACCGAGCGCCCACGGGTGGCGCGCGCCCGCGAATAAAACCCCGGATGCAGCAAGAACAGATTGCTGGGCGCGCCGGCGGCGTTCACATGCCGCACGATAAAGCGCAGGCGCTCGCGGGTGTGGGGCGCGACGTCCAGGCCATCCACCAGTTCCGAGAGCGCGCTCGACCAGGCCAGATACGTCTGGAGCGCCCGTTTGAAGACGATCCCCCGCTGCCAACCGATATGCAGAAAACGCCGGTCGTCGCCGGATAGGGCCATGGGCTGACGGCCCAGACCGATCAGCGCCAGCCGCGCGGCCAGCTTGAGCTCGACACGCGCCAGTGTCAGCGGCTGACGTGCGCTGGCCGCCACAAGCTCCGAGACCACCCCCGAAAGCAAGGGGCCGCTACCGGCGCGGCTCGGATCGACCACCTCTGGCTCGAGCGGTGTCGATATCGGAGATGGCGTATGCGATGACGTGCGAATTCGAGGCATGGCAGAAATGAGCAAAACACAGCGAATCGCCGGCTTGAAGCCCGGTCTAGTCGCTACAATGCGCTCACCTTCAAGACAAGCGCAAACCGCCATGGATCGCCTGGGATCGATTAAACACCGATACGATCGCGTGATCTGGTCGCGCGACCCGCAGGATCTGCCTGCCGTCAAGCGGATCCCGCTGCGACTTGCCCGTATCGTCGTCGCTCTGATCGGGGATTTTCGCGACGGTGAAATCACGCTTCGCGCGATGAGTTTGGTCTACACCACACTCGTCTCGCTCGTGCCGTTGCTGGCGCTGGCTTTTTCGCTGCTAAAAGCGTTCGGCGCAGACAACGCGCTACGCCCCACGCTGGCGCGCTTTCTGGCGCCGCTGGGTCCGGGCAGCGGCGCCATCGTCGACAAGATCGTGGACTTTGTCGCCAACGTGCAAGTCGGGGTGCTGGGGGCAATCGGCGTGGTGGCCCTGATCTACTCGGTGTTGTCGCTGATTCAGAAGGTCGAGGCCGGCTGCAACTTCATCTGGCGCGTGCGCGAGCCGCGGTCGCTGGGCCGGCGCATTACCGAATATATCAGCGTGCTCGTCGTCGGCCCGCTGGTCATTTTGGCCGCGGCCAGCCTGACCGCTAGCGTGTCCAAGAACGAGACCGTGGTCTATCTATCGCAGTTCGAGGGCGTGGGCATGTTCTTATACGGCGTCGGCCGGCTCCTGCCTTACGTGCTCTACAGCGCGGCGTTTACCGCGCTGTTCAAGCTGATTCCCAATACCCGCGTCCATTTGTCGGCGGCGCTGGGCGGCGGGATCTTCGCCGGCGTGCTTTGGCAGACCGCAAGCACCGGTTTTGCGCTGTTTGCCAAAAACGCCGGCAACGTGAACGCGATCTATTCCAGCTTTGCCATCATCATCCTGCTGCTGATCTGGCTGTACGTGTCGTGGATGATTCTGCTGCTGGGCTGTCGCATGGCGTTCTGGATACAGCATCCCGAGCGTCTCATGCCCGGCGAGTACCCACCGCGGCTCGGCAGCCGCGAGGCCGAGCGGTTAGTACTTCGTATAGCCGTGGAAGTGGCCCGGCGGTTTGCGGCCGGCGAGCCGGCTACCGATATCTCTGATCTGTCAGCCCAGCTGCGTGCGGCCCCCGACCATGTTCACCGGGCCGTAGAGCGACTGGTCGTGGCCGATGTCCTCATCGAAGCCGAGCGACGTGCTGCCACCCATGCGCTGGTCCCGGCCCGCGATATCGGCCGTATTCGGGTTGCCGATATTCTAGCGATCGTGACTGCGGGCGACGCATCGGCCCGCTTGGCCGCCCCCCGGCAGGCCCCGGGTCAGGCGCTCGACGTGTTGCTGGCACGCGCCGAGTCGGCACGTACTGCCACCATCGGCGACACCACACTGCGCGATCTCGTTGATTCGACGGAACAATTCATGGAAAAAACAAAGCCTTCGGGCCTGTCAACTGGCCAAAAGATGTAGATATCAAGGCGGCTCGCGGGCGCGTGCCCGGCTGATATACTCAATTTGAGCGGCACTTTTACAGCATTTGCAGCCGCAAGCCGTCCGAATCAAGGAGACAGCGTGGATAAGATCTGGCTCAAGCAGTATCCGAAAGGCGTGCCCGAGGACATCGCTGCCACAGGCGACGAAACGCTGGTCGATCTGATCGTGGACAGCTGCCGCGAGTTCGCGGACAAGCCGGCGTTCACCAACATGGGCGCAACGCTGACCTATCGCGAGCTAGACGAGCGCTCTGCCAGCTTTGCGGCTTATCTCCAACACGAGCTGGGCTTTGCCAAGGGCGATCGCGTTGCCATCATGATGCCCAACCTGCTGCAGTACCCGATCGCTTTGGTTGGCATCCTGCGAGCCGGCATGGTGGCGGTCAACGTCAATCCGCTCTATACCGCGCGCGAGCTCGAGCATCAGCTGTCTGACGCCGGCGCGCGAGCCATCGTCATCGTCGAAAACTTCGCGGCCACGTTGGAAAAAGTGGTCAACAAGGTGGCCCTGGAAGCGGTGATCACCACCCAGATCGGCGACGCGCTGCCGCCGGCCAAGCGTTTTCTCACGAACCTGGTCGTCAAGCACGTCAAACGCATGGTACCGGCGTTCAAGCTGCCGGGTGCTATCGCTTTCAATACCGCGCTGGCCGACGGGGCCAAGCAACGCATGAAGCCGGTCGAGGTGGCGCCGGACGATATCGCATTCCTGCAGTACACCGGTGGCACCACCGGGCTGGCCAAGGGCGCCATCTTGCTGCATCGCAACATGGTGGCCAACGTCAGCCAGGCTGAAGCCTGGCTCGATCCGTGGACCGAAAAAGGCAATGAAGTCATTCTGACGCCGCTGCCGCTTTATCACGTCTTTGCCCTGATGGCGAACTGTCTGATGTTCATGCGCCAGGGCGGCAAGAACGTGCTGGTGACCAACCCGCGTGATATCCCGGCCCTGGTCAAGGACTTCGATACGCATAAGCCCACGGCGTTCACCGGCGTCAATACGCTATTCAACGCGCTGGTCAACAACGAAGAATTCGCCAAGCTGGACTTCTCGCGGCTCAAGATCACGCTGGGCGGGGGCGCGGCGGTGCAAAAAGCCGTGGCCGAGAAATGGCAGAAAGCCACCGGCGTCACGCTGATCGAGGCCTACGGCTTGACCGAAACCTCGCCGGGCGTATCGATCAACCCGTTGACGCTGGAGCGCTACAACGGCTCGATCGGCCTGCCGCTGCCCTCAACCGATATCTCGATTCGCGACGAGTCAGGCAACGAAGTCGCGGCCGGCGAGCCCGGCGAGTTGTGCGTGGCCGGGCCGCAGGTCATGGCGGGCTACTGGAACAAGCCCGAGGAAAACGAGAAGACATTTTTCCCGGACGGCTATCTACGAACCGGCGACGTAGCCCGCTTCGACGAGCAGGGGTATCTCTATATCGTCGATCGCAAGAAAGACATGATCCTGGTGTCAGGTTTCAACGTCTATCCCAACGAGATCGAAGACGTCGTCTCCGCGCATCCCAAGGTGATGGAAGCTGCCTGCATCGGCGTGGACGACGAGCGCTCGGGCGAGGTGGTCAAGATCTTTGTGGTGAAATCTGATGCCTCACTGACCGAAGATGAGCTGCTGGCCTACTGCCGAGAAGAGCTCACCGGCTACAAGGTGCCAAAGCACGTGGCGTTCATCGAGGAACTGCCGAAATCCAACGTCGGCAAGATCCTGCGCAAGGATCTGCGCCAGTCATAGTCCGGCTGCTTCCCCGCCCGGTAACAGCATCAAGCACAAGGCCAGCGTAGCGATCGAGCCCACCGTGCTCCAGAGGATGACCCGCGAGGTCATCCTCGGTTCTCGCCCGTAGAAATCCGCCAGCATGTAAGGCCCCGTACCGGTCGGTAGGGCCGCCAAAAGCACGGCGGATATCGCCCAGACGGGCGCCAGATCGAACACCCAGTACGCCAACAGCGCTGATATACCGGGATGAACGATGAGCTTCATTGCCAACAGGCCGCCCAGACCGTTGACGGGCTCGGGCGCATCGGTGGCGACGGCCGGCCGCGCCAGAAATGCGCCAATCGAGACCAGCGCGCAGGGCGTCGTCGCTGCGCCTAACAAATCCACGAACTGAGCGACCGGCTTGGCCACCGCGACACCGGTCGCGCCCCACAGCCCGCCGATGATGGGCGCTACCACGATAGGATTCTTGCTCAACGCCCGCGTCACCGTCATCAACGGTCGAACGATGCCCTGACCGCTCTGGCGAAAAACCTCGATGAGCACGATGGCCAGGGCGAACACCACGCAGACCACGATCAATGTGGCGATCAAGGCCGGCGCGAGCGCGGCATCACCCAGCACCAGCACGCACAGAGGAATGCCCACATAGCCGACGTTGGCATAGGCGGCGGCCAGCGCATCGATCGCCGCATCAACGCCCGGCCGGCCGGCGCGTATCCGCCAGACCAGGGCGGTGGCGAATACACCGAGACTGGCCAAGCCGTTGACGGCGATGAATTCCGGATGCCAAAGCGCCGCGAAGCTGGCCGTGGCCGTCGCATTGAACAAAAGCGCCGGTAGGCAGAACCACACAACGAACCGGTTCAGCTCGCCGGCCGCAGTCTCACCCAATACGCCCGTTCGCCGTCCGGCAAAGCCGGCCAGAATCAGACCGAAAATCGGCAATAAGACATTGATGACGGCCGACATGCCAGGCCTCGCTCGGCGATACAGCCCGCGAGGCTAGCAAAGCCCCGCCCGCAAGGCATCACCGGCCGACAAACGACACGCTCTTGTGTCTTGCCCGGAATGTCTAGCTAGCATACCGGGTACGTGCCGGGTAAGCCTCCACACGCCCTTACGGCTTCGAGCCCGCGGCTTAGATCAGGCCCCCGGCACTTTTGATCTCGACAGCTTGAATGGTATCCAAGCCCCCGGCAGGGCCGGTGAGGCTGCACGTACGAGGATAAGTAACGAGATGACGGCATTCATCGGTATCGACGTCAGCAAACACAAACTCGACAGCGCCTGGCTACGCGATGTCGAGACCGGCAAGGTCAAGACCAAGGTCTTGCCCAATACCGCGAACGGCCACGCCGAGCTGATGCGGTGGCTGGAAAAGCACACCGGCCAGGCGCTCGCGGCGTGTCACGTCGTGCTCGAGGCGACCGGGATTTATCACGAGGCGATCGCGCATGCCCTTCATGATGCCGGCGCCACGGTGTCCGTGGTCAATCCGGCCCGGATTCGGGACTTCGCCAAGGCCTTGGGGGTCCGGGGCAAGACCGATGCCAAGGACAGCGTTGTTCTGGCGCGCTACGGCGCGACGCAGCATCCGCCGGCCTGGGTGCCCGAGCCAGCGGCGGTACGCGAGCTCAAGGCCCGGCTGGCACGGCTCGAGGCGCTGGACGGCGATATTCAACGCGAAAGCAATCGTCGAGAAAAGTCTGAGGTCACGGGCAACGCCGAGATCCTCGAATCGATCGATACAGTGCTTGGCACTTTGCGCGCCGAACGTGCCCGACTGGCTCGCGATATCGATGATCATATCGATGGCCATCCCGAGCTGGCGCAGGATCCGGATTTGTTGGAAAGCATTCCCGGCATTGGCGCCAAGGTGTCTCAGCGTCTGATGGCGACGCTCCACAGTCGCGTCTTCGACAGCGCCCGACAGGCCGCGGCATTTGCCGGGCTCGTGCCGGTGCCTTATGAATCCGGCACGTCGGTACGCGCCCGACCGCGTTTGTCCAAGGCGGGGGCACCCACGCTACGGCGCCAAGCTCTACATGGCGGCGGTGGTTAGCGTGCGCCATAACCCGGACATCGCCGCGCAGTATCAACGGCTGCTCGCGCGGGGTAAGTCCAAGATGAGCGCGCTCGGCGCGGCCATGCGCAAGCTGGTGCATATCGCCTACGGCGTGCTCAAACACCAACAGCCTTACCGGCAGCAAATCGCGGCCGCAGGCTGATTGGCTTTGGTTTCACAAGATGGTATCTAGGGCCTATTGATGTTTCATACGAGCGCCGCGTTGGTGTCCGCAAATCGTGTTTAGCAAGGCGCGAGTCGCCGTATCGTGGCGTGCCACGATCAAGACTTGCAACGCCGCTAAACGCGATTTGCGGCCCAACCCTTCGGGACAAGTGCTGTTTTGCGGCAATCCAGCGTTCTAGCGCACTTGCGCAGAATGACTGCGCGGCGCGCGCTACGCCTCGTCTTGCCGCAAAACAGCGCTTGGCGCGGGCTCGCATGAAACATCAACAGGCCCTAGGCAGCGTTGTCGGCGATGATCATATCGGCCGCTTTTTCAGCGATGGCCGTGGTAGGCGCATTGGTATTACCGCCCACGATCGTGGGCATGATCGAGGCGTCGACCACGCGCAGGCGCTCTAGCGTATGCACCCGGAGCCGATCATCGACGACCGCGCCCTTGTCGTGGCCCATGCGACAGGTTCCCACCGGGTGATAGATGGTCTCGGCCCGGCGCCGGACGTAATCCGCGATACTGGCATCGTCCTGCATATCGGCGTCCACCGGTTCCAGCGGACGCTCGAGGTGATCAACGAGCGGTTTGGCGCGCATGATCTGGCGGCCGATCTTGACCGCCTTGATCATCTGCTCGACGTCGCGCGGCTCCGCCAGATAATTGGGATCGATGACCGGATAATCCCGCGGTTTCGCGCTGGCCAGCGTGATGCGGCCTCGAGAGGCCGGGTGCAGATCACACACCCGCAGGCTGTAGCCATGGTGCTTGATCGTATTGATCAGGTTGCCGTGATCCTGCTCGATCGTGGCGATGAAGTGAAACTGCAGATCCGACTGCCGCGGATCATTCACGGTGCTCACGAAGCCGCCCGACTCGGCCACGTTGCTCGTGAACTGACCCTTGCCATGGCGAAAATACTGGTAGATCGCTTTGGGCGAGTCGATCAGGATGAACTTCGGCGACATCCGCAGACTCAGATTGGTTTTTTCGATGTCGATCACGCTGATATCCAGGTGATCTTGCAGGTTGTGCCCGACACCCGCCAGCTCGGCCACGATCGGAATGCCATGCGGCTCGAGCGCGTCGCGGGGTCCCACACCCGAGAGCATCAAAAGCTGCGGCGAGTTGATCGCCCCGCTGCACAACAGGACTTCGCGTCGCGCCGTGAGACGGCGACGCTTCTTCAAAAGCCCCTGGCGCAGATCCACGCCCGTGGCGCGCTTGTCCTCGAACACGATTTTTTCGGCCTGGGCCCGGGTGAGGATCGTGAGGTTCTTGCGGTGTTTGATCGGGTGGAGAAACGCATCTGCATTGGAGCAACGTCGGCCGTTGTCCTGGGCCACGTTGTATAGACCGAACCCTTGGTCGGTCTCGCCGCCGAAATCATCATTGCGCGCAAAACCACAGCTCTGGGCCGCGGCGATGAATTTCTCGTTGAGCGGATTGACGTGGCGCAGCTGGCTGACGGTATAGCCGCCCTGGCCGCCGTGGTATTCGTTCTCGCCGGCCTCGAAGCGTTCGGAACGCTTGAAGTAGCCCAGCATGTCGCTATAACCCCAGCCGCGATTGCCGAGCTCCGCCCAGTGATCGTAGTCGGCGGCCGAGCCGCGGGTATAACACTGAGCGTTGATGGCCGAGGAGCCGCCCAGGGTCTTGCCTCGAGGCCAATAGAGCTTGCGCCCGTTCATGTGTTCTTGCGGGGCCGTCCAGTAGTACCAGTTGAGAAACCGAGACCACATCAGGCCGATAATACCGCTGGGGATATGGATCAGCGGGCTCCAATCAGGCGGGCCAGCCTCGAGCATCACCACTGACACGTTGGGGTCGGCGCTCAGCCGATTGGCCAGCACACAGCCGGCCGATCCGCCGCCTACGATGATGTAATCGTAGGTTGAATCCTTGGTGTTGCCCATACTGCCTCCTCGTCGCACGGCGCTTTCGAAGCGTTCGTTCTTCGTTGTTTTAGAAGACACGTCGCTAAGACGCCTGCGACATGCCTGAGCGGCGCGAGTGATTTTCGCGTCGATCAGGCAATCGTATCAGAGGCTAATGTCGAGATTCGGGCAATGTGATGTTGAGCTCCAGGACTTCGAGATCACCCTCGCGCTCGATCTCCATCTGAACGGCGTCGTCGCCCACCTCGATGTACTTGCGCAGCACAGCGAGCAGATCACGCTGCAACTGCGGGAAGTACTCGGGCTGGTCGCCGACGCCGCCACTGCGCCGATGGGCCACGACCAGCTGCAGGCGCTCTTTGGCCGTCTGTGCCGAGCTCTTCTTTTCCGAGCGGAATACGTCAAGCCAACCCATGGTTTATCTCCCCATCAGGCGGTCGAAAAAGCCCTTCTTGGCCTGCGTAAACCGCAGGGGGCGTTCTTCACCCAGAAAACGCGCCACCATGTCGAAATAGGCGCCGCCGGCATCGGCTTCTTCTTCGAGCACAACCGGGCTGCCGGCGTTCGAGGCGTTGAGCACGGTCTCCGACTCGGGCACCACGCCCAAAAGCGGGATCGCCAGGATATCGCTGATATCGTCCAGCGACAGCATCTCACCCTTGCCCACGCGGCTCGGCGCGTACCGGGTGACGACCAGATGTTCCTTGACCGGTTCGCCGCCTTCCTGGGCGCGCTTGGTCTTGGACGACAGCATGCCCAGCACGCGGTCGGAGTCGCGCACGGACGAGACTTCCGGGTTGGTCACGACCAGTGCTTCGTCGGCGTAATACATCGCCATGATCGCGCCGGTTTCGATGCCGGCCGGCGAGTCACAGACGATGTAGTCGAAATCCTCGGCCAGCTTGTTGAGCGTGCGCTCGACGCCTTCCTGGGTCAGCGCATCCTTATCGCGCGTCTGGGACGCCGCCAGGATATAGAGGTTGTCGACCCGCTTGTCGCGGATCAGCGCCTGTTTGAGATTAGCTTCGCCGTTGATCACGTTGACGAAATCGAAGACGACACGGCGCTCACAGCCCATGATGAGGTCCAGATTCCGCAGACCTACGTCGAAATCGATGACCACGGTTTTGTGGCCGCGCATGGCAAGCCCGGCAGCAAATGACGCCGAGGTGGTCGTCTTGCCGACCCCGCCCTTCCCCGACGTGACTACGATGATCTTGGCCACTGACTACTCCTGCAATTCGATCAGCAAATTATCGTTGTCGAGCCGGACCACCACCGGCTTCGACGCGAGCCCCTCGTCGATCGCATCCGCGACCTTATAACAGCCGGCGATAGCGACCAGATCCGGCTCGAATCGTCGACAGAAGATTCGGGCCGAGGTGTCACCCGACGCCCCCGCCAGCGCTCGGCCGCGGAGGGCGCCATAGACATGGATATGACCGTCGGCGAGCAACTCGGCCCCCTCGGAGACCGAGCTGGTGACTACCAGATCGCCGCCGCGCGCATAGATCTGTTGGCCCGAGCGTACGGGCTTGGTGACCAGCCGGGCCGGGCCGCGTGCATCGGTCTGGGTTTCGGCTTGGCCCGTCGGCGCGTCATCGCTGTCGGGGGGCGGCGGTTGGGTATCGGCGGCGCTCGCGCGGGCGGGCGGCGGATTTTCGGCGCCTCGACCCGGCGAGCTGACCAGCCCGAGCCCGGCCTGGCGCGCTGCATCGGCTGCCGCGCCGTCGGCATCCAGCAGGCCGACCAGAACGAGATCGGCCTCACGAAAGATCTCGGCCAGACGCGACAAATCAGGCAGGCCGCCCACTAGCGATACCAGCACCGGCATGCGCGCGAAAAAACTCGGCGCGCGCGCCAGCTGCGTATCGATCTGAGCCGCGATGGCGTCACAGTCGGTGGCATGAATCTCAACCACCGTCAGCGTCATCATCCGGCCCTTGAAGACCACGCCCGGTGTCTCGCCCGCGGTGTGTGTCGCGCTTTTTTGCGTCATGCCCCGAGTCGTTTATTAGAAAGGCGCGAGTCTAGCACGCGTGTTTCAAGCGCCAGGGCGTGTCGTCGTGAGATAAGGCGGCGCATCGACGGCCAAGCCGCGGCAAGACAAGGCATCGCGAGCGTCGCGTGGTTATTCCACGTAAGCGAGCGATAACGATGGATTGCCGGGGCTTGGCTACCGACCCTGGCGGGTTGCCCACGCCGAACGCGCCATGCGGCGTTCCGGGCCTTGCCTGACACGCCCGGCGCGGGCAATGCGACGTCATATCTCACGACGACACGCCCCAGCACCACGATTATCGCACTGGAGGGCTTGCGCTGCGCGTGCAATTCGTCACGCTTGGATAACGATGTTCTGTCGATCAAGCGCATGTCCGATACATCCTCTAATTCATGGTTCACGGAGCTGCATTCGATTAACGGTCTGCACCTGTGTTGCAGGCAACGCGGCCCTACCAACGCGCCGGTCATCGTCTGCCTGCACGGCCTGATGGACAACGGGGCCTCGTTTGTGCCGCTGATCGACGCTCTGGCGCCGATGCTGCCCGACAAGCTGTTCTGGCTGGCGCCGGACTGGCGCGGCCACGGAGATTCCGACTGGGCGCCCGGCGACTATATTTTTGCCTACTATCTGGCCGATCTCGACGCGCTTATCGCACGCTACGCCGGAAACCGGCCGATCATCGTCATCGCACACAGCATGGGCGGGCAGGTGGCCAGCCTGTACGCCGGTATCCGTCGGGAGAAAATCGCAGGTCTGATTCTGCTGGACAGCCTGAACGTGCCCGAGGCTGACCCAGACGACGCGCCGGCACGCTATCGCGAGTGGCTGGATACACGGGCCGCCCCACCCACAGCGCGAACCTATGCCGACGCCGACGCGTTCGTGTCGCGCCTAGCGCGTCGCTATCCCGAGCTGGCCCGGCGCGACACCCTGGCACTGGCCGATATCTGGCTGCGCCGCGATACCGACGATCGCCTTCGGCTGGCCGCGGATCCTGCCCACATGACCAAAAACCCTTACGGCTTTCGGGCGGCCGAAGCCATGGCGGCCTGGGCCGATATAACCGCACCGGTGTTAATGCTCGACGGCGCAGCCTCACCGGCCAAATGGTTCATCGACGAGTCCACGCGCGAAAAACGACGCGCCCAGATCAACGATCTCACGCACATCGAGCTGGCGGATCTAGGCCACATGCTGCACTGGCAAGCGCCTGCGCAGGTGGCCGACCCGATCGCGCATTTTTTATCGTCGCGCGCTCTCGTCGGCCCCGCATAACCGGCAGTTGCGGGGCCTGAAACGCCCGCCTATGCTCAAAAGACACGTCTTACCAACCCGCGGTCCATAACCCACCGCGGTGGAGATCTTGCATGCTCGGCTTGTTATGGATTCCCGTTTTCATCGGTGCCGGCCTTGCCCTGGCTTATAAGCGCGCCCGCCTGGCCACGGCGGCCGGCGTGCTGGGCGCTTTGCTGGTCCTATGCAGCCTGACCACGCTGGGATGGGCTACGGGGATCGTGCTCTGGGCGATCTTTGCCGTGGTCTTCGGCGTGCTGCTCGTGCCTGCACTGCGACTGCGTCTGGTCACCCGCCCGGTTCTGGAACTATTCCGTCGCGTGTTGCCCACGCTGTCGGCCACGGAGCGCACCGCACTGGATGCCGGTACGGTCTGGTGGGAAGGCGAGCTTTTCTCGGGCAAACCCAACTGGCGCCGCCTGGAAGAGATTCCTTCGGCACAGCTCACCGCTGAGGAGCAGGCGTTCATCGACGGCCCGGTCCAAGAGCTGCTCGATCTGTGCGATGAGTGGCAAATCACCCACGAGGACGGCGACCTGCCCCAGGCCGCCTGGGATCACATCAAGAGCCACAAGTTCTGGGGCATGATCATTCCCCGAACCTATGGCGGACTGGAATTCTCGGCCTATGCGCACTCCTGTGTCCTGGCCAAGATCGGCTCCGGCCCGGCCGGCGCCACAGTAGGGCCGATCGTGGCCGTGCCCAACTCGCTGGGCCCGGCCGAGCTTCTGATGCATTACGGCACTGAAGCCCAGAAAGATTTTTATCTGCCGCGTCTGGCCGTGGGCGACGAAATCCCTTGCTTCGGCCTGACCAGCCCACACGCCGGCTCCGATGCCGGCGCGATTCCCGACCGCGGCGTGATCTGCTACGGCGACTGGCAAGGCGAGCAGGTCTTGGGCATGCGCCTGACCTGGGACAAGCGCTATATCACGCTGGCGCCTATAGCGACGGTGCTGGGCCTGGCTTTCAAGCTTTACGACCCGGACGGGCTGCTGGGCGGCGAGCGTGAGCTCGGCGTGACCTGTGCGCTGATCCCGACCGCCATGCCGGGCTGTCATACCGGGCGCCGACATTTTCCGGCCAGCGCACCGTTCCAGAACGGCCCCACATGGGGCAGCGATGTCTTTCTGCCGCTGGATGCCATCATCGGCGGGCGTGCCATGATCGGCCAAGGCTGGCGGATGTTGATGGAGTGTTTGTCGGTTGGGCGCTCTATATCGCTGCCCTCCGGCTCGGCCGGCGATGCGATCGCCAACGCTCGCTATACCGGCGCCTATTCGATCATCCGGCGCCAGTTCAACGTGTCGATCAACGCTTTTGAAGGCATCCAGGAGGCGCTGGCCCGCATCGGCGGCAAGACCTATGCCTGTGAGTCGGTGCGTCGATTTACATCCAACGCCGTGGATCTGGGCGAGAAACCCTCGGTGGCCTCGGCAATTGCCAAATACCACGTCACGACGATGGCTCAGGAAGTCGCCAAAGACGCCATGGACGTGCATGCCGGCAAGGCGGTCATGCTGGGCCCGTCGAACCCCATCGCGCGAAGCTTTCAGGCCGCACCTGTCAATATCACGGTCGAAGGCGCGAACATCCTGACGCGCTCCATGATGATCTACGGCCAGGGCGCAATTCGCTGTCATCCTTACGTGCTGGATGAAATCGAGGCCGCCAACAACCGCGACCACGACGCGGCCTTGTCCCGTTTCGACGATCTGCTCTATGCCCATATCGGCCATGACTTCGCCGCTGCGGCGCGCTCGCTGATCATGGGCTTTACCAGTGGTCTTGGCTCGGCGCACGGCAAACAAGCCGATCTTGCCGGTTTTTATCAGACCATGAACCGTTATTCCGCCAACCTGGCGCTGCTTTCAGACCTGGCCATGGCCACCATGGGCGGCACGCTCAAGTTTCGCGAGTCGATCTCGGCGCGCCTGGGCGACGTGCTCTCACAGCTGTATATCGCCAGCGCCACCCTCAAACGCTACGTCGAGGACGGCGCCCACGCCGACGATCGACCCTATGTCGCCTGGGTCTGCGAAAACGCGTTTGCCGAAATAGAGACCGCGCTTTCCGGCGTGCTGCGCCACCTGCCCAACCGCTTTGCCGCAGCCATCGGGCGAGTGCTGATCTTCCCGTTAGGCCGTACCGCCCGCGTGCCCAGCGACCCGCTCGGCCAGCGCGTGGCCCGTTGCATCACAACACCCGGAGCCGCGCGCGACCGGCTGACGCCGCGGTGTTATATCTCGGCGACCAAGACCGATCGCGATCTGGCGCTGTTCGAACGCGCGATGCAGGCCACGCTCGATACCACCGATACGGCCAAGAAACTGGTCAAGGCCCGCAAGAGCGGCGCGATTCACGCCGACCATCCGTTTGACCAGATTGCCGAGGCCGAGACCAACGGCGTGATCTCAGCCGACGAAGCGGCAGCCATGCGCCTGGCCTTTGAGCTACAGATGAAGGTGATCGACGTCGACGACTTTGACCCGAGCGAAATACGCGGCGCTAGAAAAACCACGCCGTCGGCCGCGACGGTGGATGCCGCCTGACGCTGCACCGTAGCGGCATGCACAACATGAAGATCGAGAAAAGACGCGCTTCGGCGCGTTTTTTCTTGCGGGCAAACGGTACCCGCTGAGGCGCATTTTTGACGACCGCCGACAAGGCTTCTTTTCAAAATGCGCAAAAATCGATCTCGAGCACTGACAAAACGTCGAATCCGACTAAGGTATGACGTCTTTCAACTCAGGTGGCACGACAACGGCTTAGCCGCGTGAGCGCTTGATTTACCGGGAAGTTTTGGGCGCACCGAATCATGTCTTGTCGATGTGACACGAGACCGCACTGAAAGGGCTCGTTAAGACACCAAACATCGCGGTGATTTGGGCTAGTGTGAAGAATGAGTAGAACCTCGACGAAGTTCTACCGCCCGAACGGCTTTAATCAGGGAGACTCACTGTGGCAAACAAGCGTGCCAAGGGCATACGACCGGATCGCCCTCGTTCCGGTCTAGGACGAGACATCAAAAAGACCGCACGACATACCGGCATGGCCGTATGTCTGGCCGCTGCCAGCGGTTTGGTATTGACTGCCTGCGACAGCGGGGGCGGCGGTGATAACGGCAATGCCAACCGAGCAGCCCAAGAAGCCGGGCCTCAAGGCCTGGTATTCAGTTATCCGTACAACGGTCAGCAAAACGTCACGCTGACCAGCCAGATCGCGTTTCGCGCCCAGCAGCCGTTCAACGGCGGCGTCACTGACGGCGTTACGCTGCGAGCCGCGGACGGCGATACCGCGCCGGATTTGTCGGTCCAGGTCATTCAGGATGACAACCAGTCCAACGTTTACCGGATTCAGCCGTCTCGGGCGCTGCGCGGCAACACCACGTATCAGGTAGTCGCCACAAAAGCCTTGAGTTCGGGCGATACGCGCTATGGCGCGGGCGATACGCTGTTTGAGTTCACCACCGCCCCGACACCGGGCGCACCGTCGGCCGGCGATTTCCGGGTCACCGAAGTCGCCCCGGGTGAGACCAATCCGGTCACCGGCCAGAAGTCGATTTTCGCGCAGTTCAACACGCTGCACGTATCACTGTCCGAAACGATCGATCCCTCGACCGTCGACGATAACTTCACCGTCACCGGCCCCGACGGCAACGAGGTCGAGGGCGCGATGATGGTCACCGGCCACGAGATCGCGTTCGACCCGGCCGACAACCTGGCGCCAGGCAACTATCGCATCGCGCTCACCGGCGACGTGCGTTCGGCGTTCGGCAAGTCGCTCGAGCCGTTTTCGGTCACGCGCACGGTGCTCGATTCCGGCAAGATCGTGCAGCAAAACCTGCTGGTCGATAACGCGCAGGGTTTTGACGGCGACGCCGACGACAGCCCCCTCGACGGCCTTATGGACAATCTGGTCACGATCCGCACGCAGCTGATCGGCGTGAACCAGCAACCCGCCCGTAACCAGCCCGAGCGCGCGGGCGTGCTGGTCAATCTGAGCCAGCCGGGCATGCCGGGATTCGGGGATGTGTTCCCCAACAGCCTGCCGGCCGGTCAGCTCGTACAGCTCAAGCCGTTGAGCGTATCGCTGAATGGCGACGTGCCAACCCCGCTGCAGAGTGGACCGATCCAGGTTCAGTTCGGCACCGATGCCAACGTATATCTGATGGCGAACGACTATCAGGACATCGCCACGCCAACCGCGGTACGTCTGCGTTTCGATCTCAACAACACCACGCTGATCGAGGCCGCGCCCGGCACGCCGGAATATGTGGTTCAGGCGTTGGCCAACGGCGTTTTCAACCAGTCCGCGCTTAACGTGCAGGCCTCGGGCCTGGCGATTCCGCAGGACAACGGCGATCTGGTGATCACAACACTCGGCACCTTCCCGCTGACGGTCAACCGAAGCGATGATCTGACGATCGATTTCTCCTTGACGCTGCGCCTGCCGGCAGGCGAACAGACCCCGGTCGTTGCAGACAACGTCGCCCCGTTCGTGATTTCACAGACACCAAGCGCCTGTCTGTACACGTTTGGCACCCCGGCTTATCGTCCGGTTTACAGCCAGCGCGGCTCGGCCCCGACGGCCCTGCCGGAACAGGCCTGTCTCCAGGTTCTGCAACAGGGCGGCGCCCTGACAACACCCTCGGGCATCAATGATTTCCAGATCGAGGGTAGTCCGGCGCTGACCTTCAGCGAGCCGCTGGATCCGTTGTCGGTCAACGGTCAGAGCATTCAGATGACGGGGCCGACCGGTAACGTACCGGTTTCCTTCCAGGTCGACGGTTCATCGGTGGTTCTGCGCCCGGATGATCTGCTCCAGCCCAACACGCAGTACACGATCACCCTGGGTAGCGGCAGCGCGCTGCGCGATCTGGCCGGCAACTCGCTGGTCGCCAATCCGGCCGGCGGCCCGGGCCAGAGTATTCGGTTCACCACCGAGCCCCAGGTGTTCAACGAAGCCATGCAGGCGCCCGTCATTCTGGGTGAACTGACCCCCGGCGTGCCGTGTGCGCTCGAGGGTGGTGACTTCATGAGCGGCGGCAACGACGCCGGGCGCTGTGTCGGCAGCGAGCCTGCCGATGCGTCAGGCATGGATGACGACGATGACAGCGACAGCATGGCCGGCGGTATGCTCGCTGCCAGCGCCACGACTGACTATCCTGTCTTCCAGAACCCGAAGAACGTGTCGGTCAATGTTTCGTTCTCCAAGTTCGTGCAACGAGACACGGTTGTTCTGGCCGATGGCTGCTTGACCAGTGGCAGCGGTGATGACAACAGCAATAACAACGCAACCGTTGCGCTCGAGCGTATCGACGGCAACGGTCAATGCGTGGGCGTGCCCGAGGCATCGTTGGCTTTTCTCAACACCAACGACGACACCACGCGCGGGTTCACGATTCGTCCCGTGCAGGAGCTGACTGAAGGCGCGCGCTACTGGATCGTGATCTGTGGCAACGACGGGGATGCAAGCTGTGGTGCAACCATCCTCGACACCGACGGGCTGGCTCTGAACACCGATCCGTTCAACGGTACCGGCACAACGCCCGCCTCGCAGGACGCGGCCGGCGGCCCGGACATCATCATGCCCTTCGACGCCATTGGCTACACGACGGATTACTATGCCGATCAGTTCACGCTGCCCTATACCGATACCAACGGTAACGGTCAGTTTGATGATGCCGATGGCGACGGCGTGTATAGCGAAGGCGATGAGCGGCCGCAGACCAGCAATCGCGCGCTGGTGAACCTGTCGCTGCTTGGTGCACCGATTACCAATACCGACAACGTGGGCAGCCGCCCGAGCGTGAACGGCGCCTATCCGGCTTATCTGTCACTCACACGCCCGATCGCGATTCGCGAAACGCGCAACGACTGCGATGCACGCCTGGCTGATATCGTCGATGACCGGGGCAACGGCGTCCTCGGTGAATCGCCGGATAACTGTATCCAGGTCTCGTTGTTGCCGGGCGGGTTCAGCGCGCTCACCGGTATCGGCATCAACCTGGCCGAGGCGTTCCCCGCGATCGCCGAAGCCGTCACGGACCCGCTGGAGGAGGTGACCGATCCGGTCAACACGCTGGTTTCCTCGTTGCCTGTTGTAGGCCCAGTGCTGGGTGGCACGTTCAATACGGTGCAAGACGCTCTGGACGGGCTGACGGCCGCCGTGTTCGGCGCGGTCGGCGGCGCGATTCCGGTCAACGGCGATCCGATCAATACTGGCCAGATTCTGCTGCGTTTCCCCAACCAGACCAACGACGGCGGCGGCCAAACGGCCCAGTCCGGCTATATTGTTCCCGAGTGCGAAGGCACGTTGAACGGTCAGGCGTATCAATACGAACCCTGCTTCGTCGCCGGTCTGAATCTGGTGGCCTCGGCCCCCGATGCACAAGGCCTGGAACTCGAGCCGCAGGCCATTCGGCTGAATCTGGTCGGCCCGGTAACATTCCAACAGAACGGCCGCTTGGTGATCGCGCTGAACAACGCCAACACGTTCAGTCTGGCCGCCAGCGCACTCGGTCTTCTACCGGCGACCGCAGAGATTCGACCCGGCCGGCTGAACTTCCAGCTCACGGGTAACGAAATCCACGGGGGCCGCGCGTTCCCCGAGCGCTAACGCGTGATGGCATGATGCATCGGCAACGATGAACCGGCCCCGGTTATCCTCTGGATGATCGGGGCTTTTTAGTGCATCACGCGAACAGGCGGAGTCTTCAAGACAGCGCCTTGGGCAGACCTCACCGCTCGGCCCGCATCTAGCACCCGACGGATGAATTCTAGCCGGCTTCTTCGCTACGGCGCGGCCTCACGCCTGAAAGCGCCACGACATATGTCTCGCGCCGGGAACGGTCATGCCGGGTCGCGACGCGTCCCGTATCGGACGGCGAAAACGAGACAGGACACGTCTCTAGCGGTGACGTGTATGCATTGGTGGCCGCTTGACCGGAACGACGGGGGTGCGCATGACGCAAATGGATTTGCCGTGTCCCGTGGCTGCGCGTCTATCGTAACCGGGGCTCGCGCGCTGTATCCGCCCGGGCATCAACGCGGCCCAGCTCAATGACGCGATGTCTTGTCACGACACGCCTATGCGGTCTGGGCCAGTATCTGCATGGCCAGCTCGCGCACGGCGTTCGACATGGCCTGGCCGATGATTTCGGCGTTGTCGCCTGAGCGCGCCGGCAGCGGCTGCGTGATCAGCGCCGTATCACGCGACACGGTGGTGTCGGCGTTATCGGTGACTCGCCACTGGGCGGCCAGCACCACGGTGCCGCCCGGCTGTGGCTCAAACGTTGAGACATCGACATGCACGTCGTAGGGCTTGTTGCGGCCCTGCATGAGTTTTTCGTCAATGGTCTGTTGCAAGAGCTGTGTCATGGCCACCGGCAGGCGGATCGCCCATTTGGCGTTGGCCACTTCCGACAGGACATGGGCATCGCTTCGGACCTGGAGATGATAGTTATCCAGATATTCGGGCACCTGCACCCGCATGACGTGCCAGTCACTGGGCCGGGCCGGCACGCGATCGGTCTGTGGCGGCGACAGCGTTATACGCTTGAGCGGCGGCACGCTGCCACAGCCGGCCAGCAGACCGCTGGAGACCAGTAATATGCCGGCCCATCGTAGCGTTGCGTGTTTCATCAGCGGCCATCGCCTCCGTAGAGCAGCGCATGCGGATTGCGCTCGAGTGTTTCGGCAAATCGACGAATCGACGACGCTGCCGCCGACAGATCGCGCAGGGTGCTCTCGACATCCTGGCGTGTTCCGGAATCGGGATCCGTGACCTGCTGGATCTGTCGCGACAACTGCGCCAGGCTGTCGCTGGTCGCCTGCACGTTGTTCAGCACCTGAGTGATCTGTTCGTCGCGCGAGTCGATCTGGTCGGTCGCGGTTTCGCTGAGCCGCTCGACACTGGCCAGCGTCTGTTGCAGCTGCTTGTTGTTCTGATTCACCGCGTTCGTGACCGCGGTCAGCGTATCGTCAGTGTTGTCAGTGGTCTGTTTGAGCGCGGGCGTGAGCGTGGTGACGGCCGTATCCACGTCTTCGGCGAGTGTGACCATGGTCTTCAGGGCATGATCGACGCGCTCAAGCGTCTGTTTCCATGGCAGCTCGGCCACCGTGTCCTTGAGTTGATCGAGCTGGGACGGCACAGCCGGAATTTCCGGCACGTCGAGCTTCGAGGGCTCGACCACGAAATTGGCCGGCTCATCGGGCTGGAAATCCAGATTCACCGCAAGCTGTGAGGTGACATAGCTGTAGATGACCAATTGCGCGCGCAGCCCGCGCTCGACCATCGAATCGATCGACATGTCGTTATCGGCGGTCTCGCCGTTGAGCATGGTCAGATTATCGCCGCTCATGTCCACGGTGACCGCGATGCGTGCGCCCTCACCCTGATCCGCCAGACGCAGCTGCACTTTCTTGACCGTGCCCACTTGCACGCCGCGGAACAGCACACGCGAGCCGTTGGTCAACCCGAGCACGGACTGATCGAAAAAGATGATCGCTTGACGATCCTGGCGCAGCAGCCCGGTATTGCCGAACGCCAAAATACCGACCGCAATGAGTGCAAGCGCCCCCAGAAGAAACGCGCCGATGATCGTATAGTTGCGATTACTCGCCATGCGTCACACGCTGCGTCATATCGACTCTGTCTCCTCGGCCTCGATCGGCTCGCGTTTTAGAAAAGCCCGCACGCGATCCGGGCCGTGCTCAACGAGCCCGTGCGGGTCGCCGTGGGCGATCGCCGTCTTCGATTGATTATCGAGATAGATACTATCGTCGGCGATGGAAAAAATACTCGGCAACTCGTGCGTAACCGCGATGACCGAAAGTTTGAGCGCGTCGCGCAGGCGCATGATCAAGGCATCCAGGCGCTGCGACGTAATGGGATCCAGGCCGGCGCTCGGCTCGTCCAAGAACAAGTAGTCTGGATCGAGCGCAATGGCTCGCGCCAGCCCGGCGCGCTTTTGCATACCGCCGGACAGCTCGCTGGGCATCCGCGACTGCTGGCCGGCCAAGCCCACCAGCGCAAGCTTGAAGGCGACCTGATCGGCGATCTCGCCGGCGCCCATATCGGTATGCAGCTGCATGGGCAAAGCCACGTTCTCGCCGACCGTCATCGACGACCACAGCGCGGTGGACTGGAACAGCACGCCGATTCGACGCTGCAAAGCGGCGCGCTCTGCGCGATCATCGCTGACCAGCCGCCGGCCATCGAAGACGATATCGCCCTGCTCGGCACGCGCCAGGTCGATCATGTGGCGCAACAGCGTGCTCTTGCCACACCCGGACACGCCCATGATCACGAAGATCGAGGCCGGCTCAATCTGGAACGACACGTTGTTCTGAACCAGGGTATCGCCGAAAGCCAACCGCAGATCACGCACGACGATGCCGCGATCAGAATCCAGATTGTCGGACAGCTCGGCCATGCAGATTACGTCTAGATGCCTAGCGCATTCGTGCAGAGCGCGGCCACGGCATCGATAGAGATAATGCCGATGATACACACAACCACCGTGCGCGTAGCCGCGCGGCCGACTTCGGCCGCGTTACGCCCTGCGTTAAGCCCGATATAACAACTCGTCAGCGCGATTAGCACGCCGAAGGCGATCGATTTGATGAACCCGATGATGAAGTCGGTCAGCCCCATCGCATCCTGCAGACGCTCGACGAACGCAGCCGGCGGCGTGCCGAGCACGATATGCGCCACAATCATCCCGCCGGCAATCGCCAGCGTGGCGCCGTAGAGAAACAGCAGCGGCATCATTAGCGTGAGTGCCGCCAGCCGCGGCAGCGCCAGAAACTCGAAGGGCGAAACGCCGATCATGCGAAGCGCGTCGATTTCTTCGTTGGATTCCATCGTGGCCAGGTGGGCCGCGAACGTGGCGCCGATTCGCCCCGCCATGATGAACGCGGTCATGATCGCCGCCATTTCACGCGCGGAGGCGATGCCCACCAGATCGGCCAGGTACATGCCCGCTCCGAACGTCTGCAGCTGCACCGCGCCGATGAACCCAAGGACCGCGCCGATCAGGATATTGACCACGGTAACGACTGGCAGCGAAGCCGCCCCAGTCTCTCGCACCAGTTCGACGAAATCGCGCCAGCGGGTCTGAGCCCGACCGGACAACAACGCCGGCGTCAGGGCCATGGCATGCCCGACCAGATTGGCTGTATTGCGTGCCACCCGAGCCTGAGCGCCGGCCCGACGACCCAGACGCGCCAGTGGTCCCGGTCGTTGCCCGCCGGTCTTCTGGCTGGGCGTCGGGCTGGCCAGCGAAATCAGTGCCGATACATCCGCCGGCAGATGCTGCACGTCCAGCGCGATATCGTCGGCGGCCAGTATTTCGTGCAGCGCATGCACGAAAGCCGCCACCCGTGGGTGTCCGTTAGCCAGCTCGCTGCCGTCGAGCGTCACGCGCCCCTGCGCGTCCACCTCTAGACGCTCGGCGATGGCGTTGGCCGACGGCGGGCGACGTGCCTCGCCCCAGTCGCCGGTCAGGCGCACGATCGGCCCACCGGCCGCCGTTTCTACCCCGACCAGCGCCGAGGGAGTCGTCCGAGCGCCTAACGCCATGCCGCGCTATCGGGCGATGCGGTGCGCACCGCCCTGCGCCGGGCTGCCAAGCGCCCATCGGGCATACCGCACCGTGGGCCAAGCAACAAAACGCGCATTTACGGATCGTTGCCGGGAATCGGCGCGTTGGTCGTGGCGGCTCCTGCCCCGTCTTTTTCGCCAGGCACGGGCTCGTAATCGTTGGCTACTTCCTGTAGCGCGGGGTCAAGCGAATCGCTGGAGGCTGTCCAGCCACCGCCCAGGGCCTTGTACAGATCAGCCGTCGCCGTAAAACGTGACGCAATAGCGTCGGCAAGATCGAGCTGGCTGGAAAACAGATTCCGCTGGGCATCGAGCACGTCGAAATAATCCGTGCGACCGACCTGATAGCGAAGGTTCGCCAAGCGCAACGTCTCACGATAGCTGTCGACCTGCTCCTGGATCGAGACATAGCGTTCGCGGCTGTACTTGACCGCCTGCAGCGCGTTCTCGACTTCCTGGAACGCCTGCCGCACGGCCTGGCGATACTGGATCTCGGCTTGGGCCTTCTGCGCCTTCGAGCTTCGATACTGGGCGTTGATACGACCGAAATCCAGAATCGGGGCCGTCACCGAACCGCTGATGCGCTGCAGCTCCGAGTAGGGCTCGAACAGATTCGATACGTCGAGCGCCTGCGTGCCGAGCCCGGCGCTCAGGTTGAGCGTCGGGAAGAACCGGGCCTTGGCCACACCCACGTTGGCGTTGGCCGCGATCAGCGACGCCTCGGCCGCGCGAATATCCGGCCGTCGTTCGATCAGCGACGACGGCAAGACCACTGGCAAATCCTCCGGCAGCGTCAGATCTTCGAAATCGCCGTCAGGCACGGTGGTGCTGTTCATGATCTGACGGGGCGTTTTGCCCGTCAGGATTGCAAGCGACGTCTGCAGTCGATCGGCCTGCTGCTCCAGCGGTGGCAGCTGGGCCTTGGCCGATTGCAGCAAGGAGCGCGTCTGCAACAGCGTCAGCTTGTCGATAGCGCCGTATTCGTAGCGTTTCTGATCCAGGTTATACCCTTGCCGACGCGTGCGAATCGTCTCCTTGGTGACCGCAATCTGGCGCTGGTAGGAACGCAGCGACATATAGTTGGTCACGACGTCGGAGACCACCATGAGCCGCATCGAATCCTGGGTGTAAGCCGAACTCAGCAGCTGGGCGCGGGCCTGCTCGGCGGAGCGCCGCAACGCCCCCCACAGGTCAAACTCGTAGTTGAGCGTGCCGGTGATGGAGTAGAAGTTGAAGCGCTGGACCTGTGTGTCGTTACTCGGCGAGCCGCCGCCTCCGCCGGCACCGCCACCGGCAGAACCGCCGCTCTGGCCGCCGCCAAGACCACCGCCGCCGCCGGCAAACGCGGCCGAACCGCTGCGTTGGCGCTGGGCCTGGGCCTGGCCTTCAACCGAGGGGTAGAGCTGGGCGTTTTGATAACCCAATTCGGCACGCGCCTGTCGAATACGCTCGAACTGCAACGCCAAATCCAGGTTCGAGTCCAGCGCCTGGTCGATCAACCGGTTCAGCGTCGGGTCCTGATAGCGCGTCCACCAGTAGGCCAACTCTTGTTGCTGCTGATTGGACAGCAGGGTCGAGTCGAACCGGGATTCCGGCAGATCAATATCGGGGCGTTCATAGTCCGGCCCGACGGCACAGCCGGCAAGCAATACCATCGCACCCAGGATCAGTGCACTACGCATCGTTGTTGTTCCTGTTGTTCTGATCCGAGCCTTGCGACTCGTGGTTCGACGTTTCCAGACGCGAGTCATCTTCATCGTCCATCGAATCGGCTTCCGGATTCTTGCCTCGCATGCGCGCCAGCTTGTTGGAGCCGGTCTCGATCAAGTCGTAGAACATCGGCACGAACAGAATGGCGAAGAAGGTGGCAAACATCATGCCGCCGATGACGGCCGTACCGATAGCGATACGGCTGTTGGCCGCGGCCCCGCTGGCAACCGCCAGCGGCACCGAGGCCAGCACGAACGTCAGTGACGTCATGATGATCGGCCGGAAGCGCAGCTTGGCCGCGGAATAGGCTGCCTCGGCCGGTGACTTGCCGGCTTCGCGCTCCAGCACCGCAAATTCCACGATGAGAATCGCGTTCTTGGCCGCGAGCCCGATGAGCACCAGAAGCCCCACGGTGAAGTAGATATTGTTATCCACGCCGCGCAGCCAGACCGCAATGTATGCGCCCAGGGCCGCGAACGGCACCGCGGTGAGCACGGCCAGCGGCAAGGTCCATTTCTCGTACTGGGCCGCTAGGATCAAGAACACCATGATCACGCCAAAGGCCAGCGCAATGGTCGCAGCATTGCCTACGTTCTGGGCCTGGTAAGCCGTACCCGTGAACGACCAGCTATAACCGCTGCCTAGCACATTATCGGCTACGTCCTGAATCGCCGCGTTGGCCTGCCCCGAACTGAAGCCGGGCGCCGGAGCCCCCTGCACCATCGCCGCGGGGAACACGTTGAAGCGCTGCACCACGTCGGCCGAAGTTTCTCGCTGGGTGGAGACCAACGATGAGACCGGGATCATATCGCCCGACTTATCGGACCGGACATAGACCTGTCGAAGATCGTCCGGATGCATGCGATACGGCGCATCCGACTGCAGGTTGACCTGCCAGTTACGGCCCAGGAACGTGAACTGGTTCACGTAGAGCTGGCCAAACGTCGCCTGCAGTGTATTGAACAGATCGTTGATCGGCACGCCGAGGTTCTTGGCCTTCTCGCGATCGGCCTTGACCTTATAACGCGGCACGTCCGTGGTCAGCGTGGTTCGTACGCGCTGCAGCTCAGGCCGCTTGTTGGCGGCAGCGACCAGCTCCTGCGTTCGCTTGAACAACGTGTTGTAGTCCGAGCCTTCCTTGCTTTGGACATAGCCTTCAAAGCCACCGGTCGTGGACAGACCGATGATCGGCGGCGGGTTGAAGGCGATGATGCGGCCGTCAGGCACCTGTGCCCCCAGGCCGAACGCCTGATTTACCAGCTCGAACGACGACGGCGCGCGCTTGCCCCAGTCCTCGAGTGTGAGGAACATCACGCCGGCCCAGGTGCGCGGCGCGCTGGCCAGAAAGTCATAGCCGGGCACGCTGATCACGCCGGCCAGGCCTTTCATGTTGTCACTGGCCAAGTGATAGAAATCCTGGCTTACCTCCTCGGTTCGCTGGAGCGAAGCACCCGGCGGCAGCTGATAATAGGCAAAGATATAGCCCTGGTCTTCCTGCGGAATCAGGCCGGAGGGCACCTGTGTCGATACCGCCCACGTACCCACGATCACGCCGATAAACATCAGCACGCCCAGAATGGCGCGCTTGAGCAAGAAGTTCACGCCCCAGAGATAGGCTCGCGAGAGACGGTCGAAGCCGTTGTTAAACTTGCGGAAGAACCAGTTTTTGCTCTCTTTACTGGGCTTCAAGAACAGCGCACAGAGTGCCGGGGTCAGTGTCAGCGCCACGAGCGCGGAGATGAGAACAGACACCGCGATGGTGATCGCGAACTGGCTATACATCTGCCCGGACAGGCCGCCCAAAAAGCCAACCGGCACAAACACCGCGTTCAACGCGAACGTGACCGCGATGATCGGCCCGGTCACCTCTTCCATGGCCTTGATCGAGGCTTGGCGTGGCGAGGCCTTTTCTTCGGTCATTATGCGTTCGATGTTCTCGATCACGATGATCGCGTCGTCGACGACGAGACCGATCGCGAGAATCAGACCGAACAGGGTCAAGAGGTTGACCGAGAATCCCAGCAGGAAAATACCGACGAACGTGCCCACCACCGCCACGGGCACCGCGAGCATCGGAATCAACGTCGCCCAGAAGTTCTGGAGGAAGATGAAGATGACCGCCAGCACCAGCGCCAGCGAGATGAAGAACGTCAAGATGACCTCGTGGATCGAGGCATCGACGAACTTCGTCGTGTTGTAGGGAATCTGGTACTCGAGCCCCTCGGGCATGTTCTGCGACAGCTCTTCCATCAACCCGCGGACACGCTCGGCCGTGGCCAGCGCGTTAGCCCCCGGCTGCAGATAGATGGCAGCGGGTACGGCGGGTTGGCCGTTAAAGCTTTGCAGGGTGGAATAGGCCTGTGCACCCAGTTCTACGCGGGCGACGTCCCTTAAACGTAAGACCCGGCCATCATCCATGGATTTAAGGATGATCTGCTCGAATTGGTCTTTGTTTGAAAAGCGTCCTTCGGTACTGGCGGTAAACGTGAAGGCGATATCCGCGCCGCCATACGGTCGCTGCCCGAACTTGCCGGCCGCGAACTGAGAGTTCTGTTCGTTGATCGCGGCCTGAACATCGCTGGTCGTGACGTCGAAACGCGCCATCTTGGCCGGATCCAGCCAGATACGCATCGAATAGTCTTCGCTGGAGAACAGCCGCGCATCGCCCACGCCCTGGAGGCGTTTGATGGGATCGATGAGGTACACCAGCATGTAGTTACTGATGAACGTGGTATCGAACTTCTGGTTCGGCGAAAAGACAGTGACCCCCTCCAGAATGCTGGTGGACTGTTTGCGCACGGTCACCCCCGTCCGCTGTACCACGTTAGGCAACAGCGCCAGTGCCGACTGCACGCGGTTGTTGACGTCAATGGTGGCCAGGTCCGGGTCGGTACCGATCTTGAACGTGACGTTCAACTGCATCTGACCGGAGTCGGATGCGGTCGACGTCATGTAGATCATGTTTTCGACGCCGTTGATTTCTGTTTCCAACGGCGCGGCGACGGTCTTGGCGATATCCTCGGCGCTAGCGCCCGGATAGTTGGCACGCACCACCACTTCGGGCGGCACGACGTCCGGGTATTGCGCAATCGGCAACGAGCGCATCGCCAGCACCCCGGACAGGGTGATGATGATCGCTAGAACCGTCGCGAATACCGGTCGATCGATAAAGAACTTCGACAGCACGCGCGCGTCCTCTACTGCTGGTTCTTGGCGTCGGCGTTGTCACCCGACGACTGGTTCTGATTGTCGCCGGCTGCCGAATCCTTGTTGGCCGAGGTGTCCTTGGCCTTGACCTGTACCGGCATGCCGGGCTGCAACGTGCCAAGCCCCGAGGTAATGACCTGATCGCCAGGTTCCAGCCCCTTGGTGATCACACGCCCCGAGTCGGTATCGGGACCGAGCGTGACGGCCTGGGTGGCTGCCTTGCCCTGATCGTCGACCACGTACACGTTGACGCGCTGGCCACTGTCCGACACGGCTTCGTTGGGAATGACGAGTGCGTTGTCCAACGTCTGGATCCGTACGCGGGTCCGGACATAACGCCCAGGCATGAGCTCGTTATCCGGATTCTTAACCACGGCGCGCAGCTGCACGGTGCCGGTCTCGGGATCAATCGTGCTCTGCGTAAAGTCGACCTCACCCTTGTAGGGGAACACATCGCCGTTGTTGGTGATGATGGTGGCCTCACGCGTTGACGCGTCGCTGCTGCTCTTGCCCATCTCGGCCAGCGCCTTGCGACGCGCGAACGCATCGTCTTCGGGCAGCGCGAAGAGCACATAGACCGGGTCCAACTGCGTGATGGTCGTCAGCTGGGTCTGGTTGGCCGTTACCAGCGAGCCCAGGTCGATGTCGCGCAGGCTGGTCACGCCGGTGATGGGGGCTTCAACGCGCGTATATCCCAGATCGATCTGTGCCGACTCGAGATTGGCCTTGGCCTGCTGGACAGCCGCTTGGTCGGTATTGAAGTCGGCCAGAGCCTGATCGCGCTCGGCCTCACTGACCGCGTTCGAATCATAAAGCCGCTTGGTACGGTTATAGATCCGGCGCGAGTTGGCCAGACTGGCCTCGGCGCTGGCCAGCGTGGCCTTGCGCTGATTGACGGTGGCCCGATACGGCTTCGGATCGATCGTGAACAACAGATCGCCCTGATGGACGATCGAGCCTTCCTGATAATTCTTGGCCAATAGCACGCCGTTGACCCGGCCGATGATGCGCGCTGTCTGCTTGCCCTGAACGCGCCCGGGATACTCGGCGTACACGTCTACAGAGCTCGGCTGCACGGTGACCGCGGAGACCTTGGTCGGCGGTTGCTTCTGCGATTGCCCGCCCTTGCTCTCGCCGCCACCACCGGATTCGCCGGACCCGCCACAAGCGGCCAGCGTTGCCGCCAGGCTCAAAACAAAAAGCGTACGAAACGCTGTCATACGTCGCGGCGCGACGTGGGTGCGAAAGCGCATACCGGTATCCCTGAGATCGGCTGTTCTTGCTCGTATGATACATACATTCGTGTATGTATGTAATATAGCGGCGTCTGTACCGCGTCGAGAATCGGGTTTTTTCTTAAAGTATGGCACGCAAAACAAAAGGTGAGTCCGAACAAACTCGCGCTCGCATACTCGACGCCGCCGAAATCGAGATGCTCGAACGTGGCGTGGGCAAGGCCTCTCTAGAACAAATTGCGCGTCGTGCCGAGGTCACGCGCGGCGCCATCTATTGGCACTTCGAAGATAAAGCGAGTTTGTTACAGGCCATGATCGCGCGTACGAAAATGCCCATGCGCGATCTACGACGATGTATTGGCGAGAACATTCCCAGTGCTGCGCCCCGGGAGCTGCTACGGGAAATGATGCTGCATGCCGTTCAACGTCTGGCCGGCGACGCACAGCACCGACGCGTCTGTCATATCGTGCTGCACCGCTGCGAGATCAACGATCGTGAAGTGGCCAGCAACCGCGTTCTGGAAGCCATGTTCGACGATACGCGTACCGCCCTGCTCGCGCTGTGCGAGGAAATCACGGAAGACTTCGCGCTAGCGCCGGGCCTGTCGCCGGCCGATGCCAGCGACATGATCGTGGCGTTTCTGGCCGGCCTCTATGAGTGCAGCCTGCGTCACCCTGCCACGTACGCCGTCGAAAACAACGCGCCCGCAAAGATCGACGCGCTGTTGGGTGGGCTCTTTCCTCAGCCGGCGGGCGGCGCGCCCTAGCGCAGCGGCACGCTTCGCGTCGGCGGAACACCCGTCCCGCGCTCACCGAGCCAGCCGGCACTGAAGTATTCCAGCACCGCCGGGGCGCGCGTATCGATGGGCCTCGGCGGGCCCAGAAACCGCGGCGGCGTACCCAGCACGAACAGATCGAGAACCGCCTTGACGCGTGCGAAGTACTCACGCGCCTCGGTACGAAGCGGCTGACGGCGATCTTCGTCGGGCCAGGTATAGCCCCGCGCGGCGAGGCCGGTATGACGCGCAATAAACAGTGCCCGGTACTCGTGATATCGCTGCGTAATCAGCGTTGTTCGGGACACACCGAAAACCGCGCGCGCGCGAACGATCGAATCCAGCGTTCGAAACCCCGCGAAGTCCAGCGTGATCGCACTATCCGGCACGCCCAGCCGTCGCAGCGCCTGATACATTTTCTGCGGTTCGTTATAGGCCTTCGACGGATTGGCCCCCGAGACCAACAAGAAGCGTGCCTTGCCGGCGTGATATAGCTGGGCCGCGGCGTTAATCCGGTTTTCGAACAACAAATTGGGCCGACCGGTATGGGTATAGGGGCTGGTGCCCAGAACCACGGCCACATCAGTGGCAGGAATACGCTCCACGGTGTCGTATATCGCGCCGCGAGTGCTGGCGATCACCCACGTATTGAGAGCCAGCGCTACCAGCGCGGCTGTGCCGGCCAGCGAAATGAACCAACGAACCACCGTCATCATGGCGTACCCACCTGCGCGCTGTGCTCGACCATCGTCTGCACGGGGGCCCGTGTCATGACGGTAGCTCACTCGGCGCCGCCGGCTGCGCGAGCGCGCTGATAGCCGCCGAGAGGCCGGCCGGGGTGAGCTCGTACATGCGATCGTCCATGAGGCGACGCGTCATCTCGATCGAGGGCGTGAAATCCCAGCGCTCGGCCGGAACCGGGTTAAGCCAGACCGAGCGTGGGAACGCCTGACGCACTCGACCCAGCCACGTTGCCCCCGCTTCATCGTTCCAGTGTTCGACCGAGCCCCCCGGGTAGGCGATCTCGTATGGGCTCATCGTCGCGTCGCCTACAAACAACACGCGATAGTCTTCGCCGTACGTGCGACACAGCTCGCGGGTGGCCACAGTCTCCTGTCGCCGGCGTTTATTGTCATCCCACACCGCTTCGTAGATGAAGTTGTGGAAATAGTAATACCGCAAATGCTGGAACTCGGAGCGCGCGGCGGTGAACAGCTGCTCACAGATAGCGACGTGATCGTCCATCGAACCGCCGACGTCGAACAGGATCAATAACTTCATCGCGTTGCGCCGGCTGGCGCGATAGACCAGATCGAGCTGACCGCCACGGCGCGCGGTCGAGGCAATGGTGTCGTCCAGATCCAGCTCTTCGGCTGCACCTTCGCGCGCGAAACGCCGCAGCCGCCGCAGGGCAATCTGTATGTTACGCGTGCCGAGTGCGACGTCATCGGCCAGATCGGCGTACTCGCGCTGTTCCCAGACCTTCACGGCCCGCCGATGACGACTACCGTCCTGGCCGATCCGTATGCCTTCGGGGTTGTAACCATAGGCGCCGAACGGAGAGCGCCCGGCGGTGCCGATCCATTTGTTGCCGCCCTCGTGGCGTTCGTCCTGCTCGGCCAGGCGTTTTTCCAGCGTTTCCATGAGCTTGTCCCAGCCGCCGAGCGCCTCGATCTGGGCTTTCTGGTCGTCGGTGAGATCCAGCTCTGCGAGCTTTTCAAGCCACGAATCCGGGATATTGATCGTCTCGCCGCCGACCTGTTCGACGCCCTTGAAATAGGCCGCGAACACGCGATCGAAACGGTCGAAATGGGTCTCGTCCTTGACCAGACAGGTACGAGCCAGCACATAAAACGACTCGATCGACAGCCCGGCAACGTGTGCCTCTAGGCCCTCCAGAAGCGCCAGATACTCGGTGATCGAGGTTTTCAATCCGCCGTCGCGCAGCGCATAGAAGAAGTCGATCAACATGACGAATCAGCGTCGGCTGCGCCGGCTCATGAACGCCAGGCGCTCGAACAGATGGATATCCTGCTCGTTCTTGAGCAGCGCCCCGTGCAGCGGCGGCAGGTCCTCGTCGCTGCCGTGGAGCGCCTCGGCCGGGATATCCTCGGCCAGCAGGAGTTTGAGCCAGTCGATGAGCTCTGAAGTAGAGGGCTTTTTCTTGATACCCGGCACCGCGCGGATATCGAAGAATAGATCCAGCGCATCCGAGAGCAGGCGTTTTTTCAGATCCGGGAAGTGAACAGCCACGATATCGGCCATCGTGGCCTTATCGGGAAAACTGATGTAGTGAAAGAAACAACGGCGCAGAAATGCATCCGGCAGCTCTTTCTCGTTGTTGGAGGTGATGATGATAATCGGGCGATGCCGGGCCTCGATGGTCTGGCGTGTCTCGTACACGTCAAACGCCATGCGATCGAGCTCGCGCAGCAGGTCGTTGGGAAATTCGACGTCTGCCTTGTCGATCTCGTCGATCAGCAGCACCGGCTGCTCATCGGCGACGAAGCATTCCCAGAGCGGGCCCGGCACGATGTAGTTGCCAATATCGTGTACCCGGGCGTCGCCCAGCTGGGAATCACGAAGGCGCGAGACGGCGTCGTACTCGTAGAGCCCTTGCGCGGCCTTCGTGGTGGACTTGATATGCCAGGCGTGCAACGTCTTGCCCAGGCCCGCGGCCACTTCTTCGGCCAGCATGGTCTTGCCCGTGCCCGGCTCGCCCTTGATCAGCAGCGGCCGCGACAGCGTGGCTGCTGCGTTGACGGCCAGCTTCAGATCGTCGGTGGCAACGTAGCGCTCGGTTCCCGCGAATTGCACGCTCATGGCCTGTCCTCTTATTGAGCCCGGTTGGCAAGTGCTGCGATGGCAGGCAGCGTTTTGCCTTCCAGGAACTCTAGAAACGCCCCGCCACCGGTCGATATATAGCTGACGTCGTTACCGACGCCATATTTCTCGATGGCCGCCAGGGTATCGCCGCCGCCGGCGATCGAGAACGCCTCACTCTCGGCGATCGCCTGCGACAGGGCTTCAGTGCCGCCGCCAAACGCATCGATCTCGAACACGCCCACCGGGCCGTTCCAGACGATCGTACCGGCCGACTTGAGAATACCCGCGACGCTCTCGCGGGCCTTCGGGCCGATATCCAGAATCATCTCGTCGGCGCCCACGCCGTCAACCGCGCGCTGCTCGGCGGTGGCGTTCTCGGAGAGTTCATTGGCCACGATCACGTCCTCGGGCAGCGGGATATCGCCGCCGTTGGCCCGAATATCGGCGTGGATAGCCTTGGCCTCATCGACCAAGTCGGTTTCATAGAGCGAGCCGCCGACGTCGTGCCCGGCCGCGGCCAAGAACGTGTTGGCAATGCCGCCGCCCACGATGAGCTGATCCGCCAGGCTCGACAGCGACTTCAAAAGCGCCAGCTTCGACGACACCTTGGAACCACCCACGATAACCACCAGCGGGCGCTTGGGATTATCCATAGCCGCGGTCAGCGCTTTGACCTCGGCCATCAACAGCGGCCCGGCACAGGCTTTGGGCGCGAAACGCGCGACCCCTTCGGTCGAGGCCTGGGCGCGGTGGGCGGTGCCGAATGCATCCATGACGAACACATCACAAAGCGCGCCCATCTTGCGGGCCAACGCTTCGTCGTTGGCTTTTTCGCCCACGTTGAAACGCACGTTTTCACACACGACCAGCTCGCCTTCGGCGACTTCGACGCCGTCCAGCCAGTCCTTGATCAAGGGCACTTCAAAGCCCAGCTCGCCGGACAGCCAGCGGGCAACGGGCCCAAGGCTGTCGGCTTCGGTCGGCTCGCCCTCGGTCGGCCGCCCCAGGTGAGCCATGACCATGACACGAGCGCCGGCTTCGATCGCTTTCTTGATTGTAGGCAGAGCCGCGCGCAGGCGCGCGGCCGAGGTCACTTCTCCATCCTTGATCGGCACGTTCAGGTCTTCGCGAATCAGCACGCGCTTGCCCGCGAGCTCGACGTCATCCATCGAAAACATGTTCATCAAAATTGCTTAGTCCTTGTCATTCGCCGCCGGGCGGCGTGGTGCGCGACCGACGTAGCACGGCTGCCATATCGCCGCCATACAAACACAAAGACCGGAACATGTCCGGTCTTTGGTCTTCATAAAGGTCGGGTACGGGTTAGCCCGCGTTCGCCATGGCAATCGCCGTGTCGAGCATCCGGTTGGAAAAGCCCCACTCGTTGTCGTACCAGGAGCAGACCTTGATCAAGCGGCCACCGGCCACCTTGGTCAGCTTGGAGTCCACGGTCGAGGACGCCGGGTTGTGGTTGTAATCCACCGAAACCAGCTCTTCCTCGGTGTAGGCCAGAACGCCCTTGAGCTCACCGCCGGCGGCTTTCTTGAGCACTTCGTTGACCTGCTCGACGGTGACGTCCTGCGAGACCGTGGCCGACAGGTCGACGAACGATACGTTGATGGTGGGCACGCGCACCGCGAAGCCGTCGAGCTTGCCTTCCAGCTCGGGCAGCACGAGGCTGACGGCTGCGGCAGCACCCGTCTTGGTCGGAATCATGCTCTGCGTGGCGCTGCGCGCTCGACGAATGTCCTTGTGATAAACGTCCGAGAGCACCTGGTCGTTGGTGTACGAATGGATGGTGTTCATCAGCCCGTACTCAATGCCGAAGGCTTCGTGCAGCGGCTTGACCAGCGGCGCCAGGCAGTTGGTCGTGCAGGAGGCGTTAGAGACGATCTTGTCTTCGGGCGTCAGCGTTTCATGGTTAACGCCGTAGACGACCGTTTTCACGTCGCTGCCGGCGGGAGCCGAGATGAGCACCTTCTTGGCGCCGCCTTTGAGGTGGGCGCTGGCCTTGTCCTGACTGGCGAACAGGCCGGTGCACTCCATGACCACGTCTACGTCCAGCTCGCCCCAGGGCAGATTGGCCGGGTCGCGCTCGGAGAGCACACGGATCTTGTGGCCGTCAACGACCAGATGATCGCCTTCGGCACTGACCTCGCCCGGGAACTTGCCGTGGGCGGTGTCGTACTGGGTCAGATGCGCATTCATCTGTGCGTCGCCCAGGTCGTTGATCGCAACGATCTCGATCTCGCCGGTGCGCTTGGCCTCGAACAAGGCGCGAAGCACGTTGCGACCGATGCGGCCGTAGCCGTTGATGCCGATTTTTACTGCCATGTTGGCTCCTGAAAGTCTTCAATAAAACGTTTGTGCCGATGACCGCGGCGCGGGATCGAGCGATGTGCGATCGGTTTAGGCCTGGCGTTTGACGGCCTCGACCACACCGTCTTCGGTGACGCCGAACTCGGCATACACTTCTTCGGCCGGCGCCGATAGACCGAAATCGTTGACGCCGACCACGTCACCGGTCGCGCCTACGTATCGATACCAGCTGTCCGAAACACCGGCCTCGACGGCCACACGTGCCGTGACGTCGCCCGGCAGCACGCTATCACGATAGGCCTGATCCTGGCTGGCAAACACTTCGATACAAGGCATCGACACCACGCGCGTGGCAATACCGCCCTGTGTCAGACGTTTTGCAGCGTTGACGGCCAGCTCCAGCTCGGTGCCGGTACCGATCACGATGGCATCCGGCGTGCCTTGGGTATCGACCAGCACATACCCCCCCTTGGCAATCGCGTCCACAGTGTCATCGTCACGCTCGTGGTGGTCGGTATCTTGACGCGACAGCGCGATGGCGCACGGGCCGTTGACCCGTTCGATCGCCGACTTCCAAGCGACAGCCGTTTCTACGTCGTCGCCGGGACGCCAGACATGCAGATTCGGAATCAGGCGCAGCGCCGCCACATGCTCGACCGCTTGGTGGGTGGGTCCGTCCTCGCCAAGACCAATCGAATCATGGGTATAGACAAAGACGTTGCGCGACTGCATGAGTGCGGCCATGCGCACGGCGTTGCGCGCATAGTCAGAGAACGTCAGGAACGTGGCACCGAAAGGAACAAGTCCGCCGTGAAGGCTCATGCCGTTGGTCATGGCCGACATGCCGAATTCGCGCACCCCGTAGCAGCAGTAGTTGCCGCTCTTGTCGGTCGCCGACACCGGTCGATACCCGTCGAAATCGGTGCCGTTGGAGCCGCTCAGGTCGGCCGAGCCGCCGAACAGCTCGGGCAACAGCTGCGAAAAGGCCCCGAGCGCCGCTTTGGACGACTTGCGTGTGGCCGTTCGCTTGCCGTCGGCTTGCGTCTTGTCAATAAACACCTTGGCCTCGGCAGACCAGTTGGCCGGGAACCGGTTATCCATGCGCCGATCAAATTCGGCCAGCAAATCGGGGTGACTACGCGCGACGCGATCGTAACGCTCCTGCCAAGCCGCCTCAGCCTGCTTGCCCGCCTGGCGATGATCCCAGGCATCATAGATATCGTCGGGCACTGCAAAACGAGTCTCGTCGGACCAGCCCAGCTCTTGACGTGCGGCGGCGATCTCGTCGTCGCCCAGAGCGGCGCCGTGCACCTTGGCGGTGCCCTTCATGTTGGGCGCGCCCCAGCCAATGACCGTCTTGCAGCAGATAATCGTGGGCCGTGAGGTATCGGCCTTGGCTTCGCGGATGGCGGCGTCGATCGACTTGGCGTCGTGGCCATCCACGTCAGCGATCACCTGCCACCCGTAGGCCTCGAAGCGGCCCGGAACGTCTTCTGTGTACCAGCCCTTGGTTTCACCGTCGATCGAGATACCGTTATCGTCGTAGAATACCACCAGCTTGCCGAGCCCTAGCGTGCCCGCCAGCGAGCAGGCTTCGTGGCTGATGCCTTCCATCAGACAGCCATCGCCGGCAAAGCAATACGTGTGGTGATCGACCAACGTCTCGTCGCTGACGTTGAAATGCGCCGCCAGGCTGGCTTCGGCCAACGCCATGCCAACCGCATTGCCCAAACCCTGTCCGAGCGGGCCGGTCGTTGTTTCGACGCCCGGGGTCATGAAGTTTTCCGGATGCCCTGGCGTCTTGGAATGTAGCTGGCGGAACGCCTTGATGTCCTCCAGCGACACGTCATAGCCGGTGAGGTGCAGTGCTGCGTATTGCAGCATCGAGCCATGGCCGTTGGACAACAGGAATCGGTCCCTATCGACCCACTCCGGATTAGCCGGGTTGTACTTCATGTGGTCGTTAAACAACACCTCGGCAATGTCGGCCATGCCCATCGGCATTCCCGGGTGTCCGGAATTAGCCTGCTGGACGGCATCCATCGACAGGATACGAATCGCATTCGCCAGATCGCGACGTTCGGGCATCTCCACTCCAATACGAGTTTTTTTATCGCGGTCATTGTCTGGCAAAGCGGTGCCACGAGCAACACAGCAAATACCGGCTCTCGCTGGCTGTTTAAACCGACAAACCCGAGCCAGACTCTATTTATAATTTTAATTGATAGGCAATCTGCATAGGCAGAAACTTTCTTTGGCCTAGAAGCAATTCACTTTAAAGTCATGTGCTTGGCTGCCACGCCCTCACGACAAGTCGCTAATTGGCGACGGTATATTTTGGTGGCCTAAGACTATTGACCCATGAGCATATTGATTTGCGCGCGATCTTGTGTGCTAGCGTCAACCGGGCGCCAAACAACAGCGTGCAATCAACTTGTTACCTGCCTGGCATATACAGGCTGTAGCACGTAGTGACTTATAGCCGGCCCGATGTCGGTTCTATCTGCTCAGGGGAAAACGCATGACAGATCAGATTAAGGATAAAGACACGCAATCGCCGATCATTGATGCATCGACCGGCGGTCCGCTTAGCAAGAGCCGCCGTAAGTTCCTGGCGCACAGCGGCATGTATACGGCCGGCCTGGTCGGCAGTGCTCTGCTGGGCGCCTGTAGCGATGATAATAATGTCGCGCTGGCTCAGCAGGACAACGGCGGCGCTAACGGCGACACCGTGGACTTCAGCGGCGCCCCGAGCGATGCGGCAGTGCTTCAGTTCGCGCTGAACTTGGAGTATCTCGAAGCCGAATATTACTTGGGCGCCGTGACGGGTATGGGCCTGCAGCAAGACGATACCAGCGGCATGAGCGGTGGTATGTCGGCCGGCACCGTTACTTTCCCTCAGACGGGTGGCGTTGACTTCTCGACCGACGACTCGTTGATTCGGCGCTATGCGGCCGAAATTGCCTCCGACGAACTGGATCATGTGCAGTTTCTGCGCGCCGGCCTGGAAAGCGCCGGTGGCTTGATTGCTCGGCCGTCGATCAACCTTGAGTCGTCGTTTGATTTCGCGGCCACCGCAGCTCTTCGAGGGGCTAACGTGATTGGTCCGCAGGCGACCGCTGAATTCAACCCATACGCAAGCCCGCTGAGCTTTCTAATCGGCGCCTTCATCTTCGAGGACGTCGGTGTCAGCGCTTACAAAGGCGGCGCTCAGTTCCTACGTAACCGTGACTTTTTAACGGCTGCGGCCGGCATACTCTCGGTTGAGGGTTATCACGCCGGTCTGATTCGGACCATTCTGACCGCTCGCGCCGACGACGGCGAAATGGTGACGTTCACCACCTCCGAAGGTCAGCGTACTGTGCCGCTGGGCGCTGTAATCAACGCTATCTCCGACGCGCGTGACAGCCTCGACGGAGACACCGACCTGGATCAAGGCATCGTTGGCACAGGCAACAACAGCGTCTCGATTTACGGCACATCGTACGATTCGACCAACATTGTGCCGGCAGACGATCGCGGCATCACCTACAGTCGTACACCGGGTCAGATTCACAACATCGTGTATCTCACTCCGAATGCCGTGAGCCCGATGATGAACAATGTGCCCGCCACGTCGTTCTTCCCGGAAGGCACTAACATCGCCGCCAACGAGGCACTCGAAGCCAGCGCTAACAACGCTCCGAACGACAATGGCGGCAACGCCAGTGACGAAGGCAGTGGCGAAGCCGGTAGCGGCGACGCTGGATCCGGTAGCGATGCTGGAACCGGTAGCGACGGAGGAACTACCAACTCTGCTAGCTAATCGACAAGCTAGTCTTTCGATTATTCTAAGGCCCCGGTACACGCCGGGGCTTTTTCATGCTCGGAATCGTGCGCGGACCGGATCAATTCGGCTACAATTGTCGGGTCTTCAGGGCGGGGCGTAATTCCCCACCGGTGGTATGGCCACAAAGGCCGAGCCCACGAGCGCTTTTGCAGCTTTGCAAAAGGTCAGCAGATCTGGTGAAAGGCCAGAGCCGACGGTCACAGTCCGGATGAAAGAAGACGCGAGACGGCGCCAGTTCGTATGCGTGGCAACGCGTGCCCTGTCCTAATCGCTATGCCCTGAAACGTTGTCTGTTCAGCACGAGGACGTTTCATGTCGGATGACCTGCATCACGATTTTTCTGATTTCCCCCGTATCGCAACAGCCATAGCGGCCTATCGCGCCGGCGAGCCGGTCTTGTTGCTCGACGATTCAGATCGCGAGAATGAAGCCGATATCGTGGCCGCGGCCGAAAATCTGTCGCTGGATACCATGGTCAAGATGATCCGCGACGGCTCCGGCATCGTCTGTGTCTGTTTCCTGCCGAACGACGTGGACGCTTTGGGCTTGCCTCAGATGGTCGATAACAACCAGAGCAAAAACCACACTGGGTTTACCGTGAGCATTGAGGCTGCAACCGGCGTGACCACGGGCGTATCGGCGGCCGATCGTCTGGTGACCATCCAGTCGGCATTGAGTGCCCTGGAGGGCCGTGCCGAAATCGTCAGCCCCGGCCATATCTTTCCACTGCGCGCCAGCGCGAACGGCGTGCTCGACCGCCGCGGCCATACTGAAGGCTCGATCGACATCGCGCGGCTGGCCGGCCTGCGCCCGGCCGCGGTCCTGTGCGAGCTGATGAACCCGGACGGCACGATGGCCGGCAACGAGGCGATTCAAGCCTATGCCGAGCGCTATGACATGCCGGTACTAACGATCGACGAGCTGGCTCGATACCGCGCCCGCCTCGCCGCCACGACGCCCGCGTGAAGCCGCAGCGTCGCGTGACGCGCCGCGAGTGCGCCGTTATCATTAAGCAATGACGAAAGCTGCCTCCGATCACGGCCCGAGCGCGACGCTGTCGCACGTTGAATTTTCGATCGATGAGCTGGCACGCAAGACCGGCTCGACGGTGCGCAATATTCGCGCCTATCAGGATCGCGGCTTGTTGCCACCGCCCGAGCGTCGCGGGCGAAAAGGCATCTATAACGATGCGCATCTGTCGCGGCTTCGTATCATCAATCGTCTTCTGGAGCGTGGTTATACGCTGTCCAATATCGGCGAGCTGATCGAGTCTTGGGAGCGCGGCAACGATATCGGCTCCCTGCTGGGCCTGGAGACGGCGGTTGCCAGTCCGTGGACGGACGAGCTGCCCGATTACGTCACCATGCCCCAGCTTTTGAAGATGTTTCGGGGCAACTTTTCGCGTCAGGCGCTTTCAAAAGCCATCGAGCTCGACGTCCTGCGACCGGAAGGCATGCGCTTTCGTGTGCCGAGTCCGCGAATGCTGCACGCCGGCGCCGAGCTCGTGGCTGCCGGCATTCCCTTGGAAGACATGCTCGACGTGGTGTCGCATCTGCGATCTAACGTCGAACAGGCCTCGGATGCCATGGTGCGGCTTGTGGCCCGCCATGTTTTTGATCAGTACGGCGAAGGCCAGCTCCCGCCCAGTGACGAACTACCGGAGCTGGCCGATCTGGTCTGGCGGCTGCGTCCGCTGGTCGAAATGGCGGTGCTGCCGGAAGTGGCACGCGCCATGTCGAAAGCCGCTGATCAGCATCTTGGCGATCGGCTGGCGTTGATCATTGAGCATCTGCACGACGATCCGGCCCGCGCCTAGGGGTTTGAGCCACGCCGCTTGGCGGGCGGCATCCATCCCATGAGCCCGCCCGGGCAAGCGATAGGCCGTCTCCTTGCGGGCGCCTGCTTTATGTGACACCGTTCGGTGTAACGGTTACACCGATTCACGTCATGCCTGCCCGTTCTTCGCCGCTACTCCACGCCGCTCGCGAGCCTGATGCTTTCGTTACAAGCGGCGACGTCGAACTCGCATGTTATTGCGACGGCGACCCGGCACGTTCCACCCTCGTTTTTGTCCACGGCTATCCGGACACCGCTCAGGTATGGGACCGTCTGGTGGCGGTGCTCGCTCGGGATTTCTATTGCGTGCGCTACGACGTGCGAGGCGCCGGCCGCTCGTCGCGGCCGACCTCGACCGGGGCGTATCGCCTGTCGCATCTCGAGGCCGATCTGGCCGCGGTCATCGACTGGGCCGCCGCTCCGAGCGAGCGCGTTCATCTCATCGGCCACGACTGGGGCTCGATCCAGAGCTGGGAAGCGGCCACAGACAAGGCCATGGCCTCGCGGCTGGCCAGCTACACCTCGATTTCCGGGCCCTGTCTCGATCATATTGGCCACGGCCTGGCACAGCGCTGGCGTCACGACCGGCGCGGCGCGCTGCGCCAGGCGCGGCGCTCTTGGTACGTCGCCCTGTTTCAGATTCCGGGCCTGGCCGACTTCGGCTGGCAGCGGCTGATGGCACCGCGCTGGCCGCGCATGCTCGCGCGCCTGGAAGGCCAGGCACTCCCGGTGGCTGCCACCTGGAAAGCCGACGGGCGGGCCGGCATCAGGCTGTACCGCGCCAATATGCTGCCGCGCTTTTTCAAGCCCCGCGAGCGGCGCGCTGTCGTACCGGTGCATCTCGTCATCGCCCGGCGTGACCCGTTTGTCGGGCAATCGCTGGCGCGACTGGCCGAGCGCTGGGCCGACACGATCGAGACCACCCCTTTCGATGCCGGGCACTGGCTCATCGAGACGCGGGCCGCCGAGCTGGCGACCGCTATTAAGCGCTGGGTGCAGCGTTGCAACTCGCCCGCGTCCTAACGCTGTCTATACCACTGCCCTGTCTTCTTTTATGCGCTGAGACCGACTGCTGCTACCGGGAGATCGACCATGAGCACCACGACCGACAAGACATCCGCACGCGATCACGACGTTCAAGTCATGCCCGAACGGCGGGATCTGCACTTTCTGCCCCCGGCCGATCGCATCAGCGACTGGCACGTGGCCGGGCCCAACGTCACCCAGTTCATGAACGCGCTGTCGCTGCTGTTTCCGGCCGGCGAGCGTATGTTCATCGATGCGGTGCGCGCGTATCGCGACGACATTCCCGACCCGGATCTTAAAAAAGCCGCCACGGCCTTCATCGGTCAGGAAGCCATGCACTCGCGCGAGCACATCGAATATAACGAACTGATGGCCCAGGCCGGTTTACCGGCTCACAAGCTAGACAAGTTCGTTTGGGATCTTTTGGACGTAATCAAAAAGAACACGCCGAAATCCACGCCACTGGCCGCAACCATCGCGCTAGAGCACTACACCGCTTTGATGGGCGACATGCTGCTACGCCACCCGGAACAGCTGGCCGGCTCTCAGGAAGACTACGAGCGCATGTGGCGCTGGCACGCGCTGGAAGAAGTCGAGCACAAGGCAGTGGCTTACGATGTCTACGAGAAATGTATCGGTCGCGGGCCGCGCAACTGGCTCGAACGTTCCGGGGCCATGATCGTAGCCACGGGTATCTTCTGGCCGGTGGTGTTTTCATTCTATTGGCAGATGAGCCGGGCCGACCCGAAATGCCGGGCCGAAGGCTGGCGCGGGCATCTCAAGGTGCTGGACTTCACAGTAGGCCGTCAGGGGTATCTACGTCGGCTGGTCCCGGAGTTTCTCGGCTATTTCAAGTACAGCTTTCACCCCTGGCAACAGAACAACGCCCACCTGCTGGCCGAGCTCGATGCGCTGGTCGATGACGCCGAGACGGCCTACGCCACGCATCACTAGGGAAGCTCTGCACAACCTGTCGCGGTCGCGCCGGGTGCTTTGCGCGCGATTGACAAGGAAGTGAGAGCGTGGCGTGCTTGCTGCACGCAAGCGAATACGGACGCCGATCAAGC
>MDSW01002549.1_pt1 | contig 44766 bp, 45 predicted proteins | sample 811171 | NCBI WGS metagenome assembly MDSW01 (sample SAMN05326641, study PRJNA326480) | marine metagenome | isolation source: seawater | place: Atlantic Ocean: North West | collected 2012
AATTCTACTCTCTGATGATGTAATAATATTATTTAAAGGTGGTCACGGTTTTGATGTTTTGGAAGATTGTAAAATAATTGAGATTAAACAAGGACCTTACAATAAAAAAAGTGACAAAATTGTATTCAATGATAAAAAAACTAATTCCAGTAAGTAGCCCTCTCATAACCAGTAATGATGCCAAAAATGTATACAAAGTTGTAAAAAGTGGATGGGTATCATCAAGCGGTAAAGAAATAATTGAATTTGAAAGAAAATTAGCAAAATTTGTAAATAGAAAATTTGCCTGCGCTGTTTCAAGCGGAACAGCTGCTCTAGAGATTGCAGTAAAAAGTTTAAACCTTAAAAAAAATGATGAAGTAATTATGCCAACATTTACTATCATCTCAAATGCTATAGCTATAATTAAAAATGAGGCTAAACCTGTATTGATAGATACAGACATCAAAACTTGGAATATAAAAGTTGAAGATATTGAAAAAAAAATTAATAAAAAAACTAAAGCACTAATGATACCACATATTTATGGATTTCCATGTGATATGGATCGAATTATTAAGTTATGTAAAAAATATAAATTATATTTGATTGAAGATGCAGCAGAAATGATTGGACAGGAATATAAAGGTAGGCCCTGTGGTAGCTTTGGAGATATAAGTACATTTAGTTTTTACGCTAATAAGCATATTACAACAGGTGAAGGTGGTATGATATTTACAAACAATATAAAATTACATAACAAATTTAAATTATTAAAAAACCTTAATTTTGGAAAAAAAGATAGATTTAATCATTCTGAAATAAGTTGGAATTATAGATTAACTAATATGCAAGCGTCTTTGGGTTTAAGTCAATTTAAAAGGATAAAAAAAATAATAAAAAAAAAAAGATTTATAGGAAATTTTTATTTCAATAAATTTAAAAATAATAATAAAATCTTGATACAACCAAGTAAACTTGATTATGCTCAAAATATTTATTGGATATATGGAATAATTATAAAAAATAAAGATAAAAAATTTAAAAAAAAATTACAAAAAGAATTATTTAAAAAAAAAATTGAAACAAGGCCATTTTTTTATCCAATGCATAAACAAGATATTTTGAAAAAAAAAGGATATTTTAAAAATGAAAATTATCCTTGTAGTGAATTTTTATCATCAAATGGATTTTATATACCTTCAGGCTTAAATTTAACTACTAAACAACTAAATTATGTTGCTAAAACAATAAATAAGCTATTAGAAAATAAATTTTAAATAAAATTTTTTTTATAAATTTTTTGGAACTTAAAAAATCTAATTTTTTTACCAAAATAAGTAAATCCTAGCTTTTTTTCATAAAATCTTCCTGTTCTTTCATTGTTTGTTTCAACAGTAAGACAATTTAATTTGTTCATTTTACCTAAATTTTCAAATACATGTGTCATAAAAATTTTACCTATACCTTTAGATTGATAATTTTTGTCTATAGCTAGTAAATATAGATTATAATTATTATTTATAATGCTTCTTTTTTCAGAGGACAATAAAGCTAAATCAATTTTAAATATTATTAAAAAAAGATTTAGTAATGTTTTTATATTAAAATTAATAATCAAACTAATTAAAATTTGTGTTCTCAAATTTTTAAAATTTGAAACAAGATATGATGGTTTTTCTGATAAAATAGCATATCCAACACTTTTTTGATTTAATTCACAAATATATAAATGAATATTTTTTGAATTTAATAATGCTTCAAAATATTGATTTAGTAAATTTTTACTAAGACTTGATATTATAGCTTCAGAATTTTCCTTTTTTATAACATCATATAAAAAATTAAGATGTTTAGTTTCGATAGGCAGTTCAATTTTTTTTGCATTTATTTGATCTGACATAGTTATCGCATATATAATTATAAAACTTAATAAATTATTTATGATTTTTTCATTATATTTTTTAATTTAAAATTTTGAAAACTAAATCCGAAAAAAAATGCAAGATAAATTAATACAGGTACGAAATATCTTGTATTTCCATGCCAAGAAACCATACCATAAAAATATATCATCGACATTATTAAGAAAGATAGCAACTTATAATCTTTGTTTTTTATTAAATTATAAAAACCTACAATTGAAATAATATAAATAATTAAAGTATATATAATTCTGACGGGTACTAATTTATCATGAGTCTCAGTTGTATAATATATTTCACCTGAAATAAAATTATGATCAGAATAAATGTGAAATGGATTTAGAAGTGTTACATGAATAGATTTTTTTAAAATTAATTTAAATGCTTCCCAGAAATTTTCTTTAAGTAAATATATTGATCTATTTGCAAAAAATTCATCATATTTTATTTTGTCTTTTTCATGTACTATTGAAACCCTATAATCAGCAAATGGATACCTTGAAGTATTAATATCAACGCTTTCTTCTTTAAAATTAACTTTATTTTCTGTTAACCATTTTAGAGCAATTTTACCTTCAGATATTTTAAATTCTCTAGGAGTTATATTTTTGCTTTTAACCACAATCTGTTCAACTATATTATGATAAACAGCAGTTTTTGTATCTGCGGTTAGAAGATAAAATTTACCTGACCTTAAGTAGTTATTATAACCTACAAAAATTTGAATAATAAAAAACCCTATTAACATATATAATAAATTAAAATATTTTTTTTTTTCAATAAAAAACAAATAATAAATTAAAATAGGTCCTATGTAAAAATAGGCAACTTGCTTTTGTAAGCTTAGAAGAGATAAAAATATACCTAAGGTAAAAAAGTTAAATGAGTTCAACTTATTATTTAACATTAAACCTATAAGAATTAGTTGAATTGAAAAAAAAATAGATTCTGTCCAAAATGTTGCATGATACTGAAAAATTGTTGGCTCTAAGGCCAAAAAAATTACGATTCCTATACAAACTTTATTTTCAAATTTTTTAGAAATAATTGAATATAAATATAATAATGAAAAGTAATAAATAAAACATTGTATAACTAAATATGGTAAGTGGATTCCTAAATTAATTTTTTTATTTTGAAAATTATCAAATAAATTTATATCAAGTATGTAGTAATATGCTGCAGCTATTCTTGGTGGTAAATACTTTGTAAAATGTTCTCTTCCAGATTCAAAAAAGCTCTTTCCATCTTCTATATCTTTTTTAATCTCAGCTCCATGAGACATGTACCTATATGCATCAAATTTTATCATTTTATGATGAGATTGTTTGCCATCTACAATAAAAAAATTATCATATTTATTTAAATTGTAATTTGTAATTATTATTGAAAAAATAAATGAGATTAAAATAATAATTTTTGGATTAATTAGATTGTATAACTTCATTTATTTAAATATATAAGTTAAAATTATTATTATAAAACAAAAAAATGAAAAACAATTTAGTTTTTACAGCAACATATAACGAAGTTGAAAACATAGTTGATCTAGTAGAAAAAATATTTAAATATTCTCCAAAAGTTTACCTTTTGGTCGTAGATGATAATAGTCCAGATAAAACATATGAAGTTTTAAAAAAATTAAAAAGTAAATTTAAAAGATTATACATTAAAAAAAGACCTAATAAACTTGGTTTAGATACAGCTCATAAATTTGCTTTTAGATTTGCCAAATCTCACAATTTTAAAAAATTAATTACTATGGATGCAGATCTTTCTCATAACCCAAAACTTTTAAATAAATTCATTAAATACTTAAATAATTGGGATTTTGTTATTGGATCCAGATATATTAAAGGTGGTTCTTGCGAAATTAATTTTTTTAGATTTTTGTTAAGTTTCTTTGGAAATAAATTCATTAAATTTATGCTTAAAATACCAAGTAATGAATTTACAACTTCCTATAGAGGTTTTAATTTAGAGAAGTTAAAAGGCTTTAGTCTAAAAGATATTAATTCTAAAGGTTATAGTTTTTTTATGGAGACTATTTATTTAATAAATAAAAAAAATTTTAAAATTAAAGAAATTCCAATTAAATTTAAAAATAGAGTTTACGGAGTATCAAAAATACCAAAAATGGAAATAATAAGAACTTTATTAAACGTCTTTAGGCTTAAACTAACCGGATAGCATTTTATACAAATCTAATGTTTTTTCAGCGCAGTTTTCCCAATTAAAACTTTTTACATATAAGTTTGCTTTCTCATTTAATTTTTTAAGTTTATCTTCATTATAAAGATTGTTTTCTAATTCATTCATAAGACTTTCGTAGTTTTGTTTTTCAAAATAAATTGCATTTTCTTTTGCAATTTCTTTATGAGTATCGCAATTACTTAACAGCACTGGGCTTTTACAATACATTGCTTCTATGATTGGTATACCAAAACCTTCATACAATGATGTGCTTACAAAACATCTACTTTGATTATAAAGACTAAATAATAATCTATCATTACCTTGAAAATTCATAATATTTTTTGAGACTTTTAATTCCTTAAATAAATTTTTTTCTTTTTTAGAAAAAATACCTCCTCCAAAACAAACAATATTATAATCTTTTTGTAATATACTAGAATTTGAATATGCTTTAATCAATGTTTCGAAGTTTTTATATTTTATTCTTGAACCTACATATAAAATATATGGCTTATTAATTAAGTCATATTTAACTTTCTCAGTGTATGATACTATATGATCTCCACCTAAATAAATTACCTTTATTTTATCTTTAGGGATATTATATATTTCCATTAAATCTTTTTTAGTTGTTTCAGATATACAAATAAAAAAGTCTACATCTTCTAAAAACAATTTTTTATTATATTTAAAATAAAAATCTGGAAATTTTTCATGTATTAGATCGTAAACAGTTATTATTTTTAAAGAATCTCTTTTTTTAATTTTATTTGAATAGTAAGTCTCATGAATTATATTTGGTTTTAATTTGGATATATAATAATTATTAAATTTGCTTTGTAATTCATCAATAAATTTCAGGTCTGGAAAATGTTTTATATATAATCCTGTTTTGTAATTTTTATTTAATTCTTTTAAATATAAATTTTTATAAAATGGAGTGGCAATTTTAAAATCTACTTTTTTTTTAATTAGTTCATTTCCTAAATTATAAAAATACCTTGATATACCTCCATATTTTTGCTTATAAAAAATGGTACCATTAAATAAGATTTTCATTTAGCAAGTTTAAGCTTTATCAAATAAATTCTTTATTTTTTTTAATCTTTGATCATTTAAATCAAATATTTCACATTCATAAATTTCTTTTATTCTATCTTCTCCACTTTTAAAATTAAGTTTTCCTTTTTCATCTCTACTTTCTCTAAAATTGGAGTCAGTATGTATTAATAGATTTTTTGGGTCTGGAATTTTAACATTAATTCTGTCTAAATATTTCTCAGATACAAAAAAAGCGTTACATCTCGTTAAATTTGTACCTATAAATTTAAATTTTTTTTTTATCATCTGTTCAACTATTGCATTTAATGATGCACCAAAGCATAAGTTGGAATGGTGATATTTCGTTCTATTAAAATTTTCTAAATTAGGAACTGTAATTTTAAAATCTGGACCAAATACTGAATTATATTCTATAACTGCAATTTTACAAAATTCTTTGGGCATTTCATTTAAAATCCAATAATCTACACCATCTATATCTAAACTAAATAGATCTATTTCATTAAAAAAAAAATTTTCTTTTAAAATATCTAATATATTTTTTGATGTAACTTTTTTTTCTATTACTTTTAAATTACCTTTCCAGAGTTTAATATTTTTAGAAATTTTAAACTCTAGATTTTCTAAACAATCAATAACTAATCCTTTTGGAGAAGTTTTTTCATAAATAAATCTAGAATTACACTCTGAATAATCTCCAATTCCTACTTCAACAAATTTAGGTTTGTCTATATTTAAACGGCTTAGTAAATAATCAATTATTCCATCTTCTCCATTTTGAGAATAAACTTTGTAGTCTAGATCATTTAAATTTTTATAATTATCATAGTTTGGTTTTATTTTTATAAAATGAGATAAACCAGCAAGATAATTTTTTTTTTCAAAATATTTTTTAAAAATTTTTTTTAAAATTTTTTCCATAAAATATCTAAAAAATTTTATGCATATTTGTTTATCTGCATTTGTTTTTCTATTGTTTTCAATGTAAATAAAGCCTAAATAAATACAATGAAAAAAATATTATCTTTATTCAAAACTACCTTATCACTAATTTTAATATACATTCTAGGTATTTTTAAGAATAAAAATAAAAGATCAGTAATGTTTTACTTTCCAGTAAAAATATATCAAGATAATTTGTTTGAACTAATTAAAAAACTTGAAAAAAATAATAATATTATTTTAATTTACAATTTATCCTCAAAAGATGAAATCAGGAATAAAGAAAATTCTTTTTTTATTGATTTTAATTTACTTAAGTTTATTCCTATGAGTAATTTTTTTTTAAAAGATATTAAAATTTTCTTAACATCATATGTGGTTTATGTTTTTCCCCCGAAGTCCATAAATATATATATTAGTCATGATATTTATGATGCCCCGATGGTTAATAAGTCTCTTGAGAAAAAAATTTTTTTAAGAATAAATAAATTAGATTATATATTTGTATCTTCGAAAATTTCTTTAGATTATTTTAATTCTCAATTTAGTAAATTTAAAATAAATGTAAGACCAAAACTAATAAATACAGGTTATATTAAATTAGACCATATTAGAAAAAAAATAAAAAGTTCTAAAAAAAATAAAAAAGAAAAATATATTTTAATTGCACCGGGATATAGTTATGCATTTAAGCAATATAATATGTATCAAAATATTGAAAAAATTATTGAAAAAATATTAATTCAAACATCTGAAAAAATAATTTATAGGCCACATCCGTTAGATTTAACATTTAAAGGAGACATTAAGATTATTACAAAAATAATAAATAAATTTAAAAATAATAAAAATTTTTCTTATGATTTTTCAACTTCATACTTAAAAAGCTTTATAAATTCAAAACTTTTAGTAACTGATCTTTCAAGCACAGCATATACATACTCTTTCGCAACAGAGCGACCAGTAATTTTTTTTTCTAAAAATGAGAAAAAATTAAAAAAAGATTATTTTTCAAAACTTAATTACTTTAAAGATAGAAATAAAATAGGTTTAGTAAGTGAAAATACAAATGATTTAATAAAAATTTTAAAAAATAAGACAATAACCAATTCTAATATACAAAAAAATATTATCAATTTGCGAAAAAATAGAATTGAGTTTTTTGAAAGTGCTGTTAAAAGAACAGCGAGTGAAATTAACAATATAAGAAAATAATTATGTATTTTCTTTGATATAAAATAGAATACATATATTGTTCCATTAAAGTTTAATTTATATGAATAAACTTAAAATTTTTTTGTGTGACCTTACATACGATACAATTATTTTAGTATCAGATACAATACCTATAAATATTGGTTTTGTAGGATCTTATTTAAATAAAAATTTTGGAGAAAAAATTGATCTATCTCTGTTTAAATATCCAAATGATGTAATAGAAAAAATTTATGAAAATCCTCCTGATATGATAGCTTTAAGCAACTATTCTTGGAATAGTAATTTATCTGAACACGTTGCATCAATTGCAAAAAAAGTTAATCCTGAAATAATTGTTGTCCAAGGAGGTACTAATTTCCCTCATGAGGAAAAGCTACAAGGTGATTTTTTAAAAACAAGACCAAACACAGATATTTACACTCTTTTAGAAGGGGAAAAATCTTGCAGTAATATAGTAAAAAGAATTTTAGAAAGTAAAAAAGATAAAAATAAAATTTTTGAAAAAAAAATTGATGGTTGTGTTTTTATTGACCCAAAAACTAAAGGTAAGAATGACATAAAACTTATAAGAGGAGAATACCTTGATAGAATTAAAGATTTGGACGAAATACCATCGCCGTATTTAAATGGAATGTTAGATAAATTTTTTGATGGTAAATTAACACCTTTTATTGAGACTAATAGAGGATGTCCTTTCACTTGCTCCTTTTGTCATACAGGAAACGATTATTTTCATAAATTAAATAAATTTTCAGAACAAAGAGTCAGGGACGAAATAGATTATATTGGAAAAAAAGCCGGAAAACTTGGTATAACAAATCTTCATTTCGCAGATGTAAATTTTGGTATGTATCCACAGGATAGAATGACATGTGAATTTTTAGTTGAAAGTAAAAAAAAATATGGGTGGCCACACCAAGTAATGGCAACTACCGGAAAAAACTCAAAAAAAAGAGTTATGGAAATTACAAATATTCTTGGAAATATGTTTGCAATAAATATGTCTCTTCAATCTATGGATGAACAGGTATTAAAAAATATAAAAAGATCGAATATAAAATTAGATCATATGGTTGAAGTTAATGACCATTTAAGAAATCAAGGAAGATCAACAAAAGCTGAACTTATAATGACATTGCCAGGAGAAAGCAAAGATACTTTTATTAAAGGACTGGACAATGTCCTAAATTCAAATGCAACATCTGTAACAATTTACACTTTAATGATGTTGCATGGTACTCAATTTAAGAATCCAGATTATAGAAAACAATTTGGTTACAAAGGAAAATTTAGAATAGTGCCATTAAATTTTGGTGAGTATGATGGTAAAAAGATTTTTGATTATGAAGAAGTTGGTATAGAAAGTAAAGATTTACCTTTCAAAGATTATATTTATCTAAGGGCATTAGCCTTGTTAGTTGAAGGTTTGCACAACGGAAGACCATTTAATGAATTTTTTTTATATGCGAAATTATTTAATATTCAACCAGCTTCTTTATTAAAGATTTTGTATGATAATATAAAAGATGCTTCACCTAAAATACAAAAGATAATGAATGAATTTACATCTGAAACAGAGGGTGAATTATGGAATACTGAAGATGAACTACTTCAACATTATAGAAAAGATGAAAATTATCAAAAATTGAAAAGAGGAGAAGTAGGTGGAAATCTAATTTATAAATATAAATCTAAGGGTTTAGTTGAAGCTGGTCTAGAATGGATAAATTATTTTGAAAATCAAGTATATAAAGCTGTAATAAAGAAACATAATAATATTTCTAATTTAGAGGTTATTAAATTAGAAATTAAGGAAATAGCAAATTTTTGTAGAGCAAAAATACATGGTCTTCTAAATCCAGAAATATCTCCAGAGCCAGTATCACAAAATTTTAACTTTGATATATTAAAGTGGATTGATGAGTATGATGGATCAAAAAGACTGAAAGATTTTAAATTTAAAATAGAGCAAAATTTAATCTTCGAATATACTTCTGATCAAATTAGCGTTAGAGATGATGTTTTTAAAAGATATGGAACAGATATAAATGCTTTATCAAAAATTGTAACCAGAATTAGTAATCTTGAAGGTCAATTTAGAAAAGTAAGACATAGTAAAGACGACTACTTAAGAGATATATATAAAAAAGTTGGTGAAAATTTTGTAAAATATGCATTATCAAATTAACAAGATAAAAAATTTGCTTATTCAAATTAATGTTTAATGATTAAATTTGGCAAGAAATCAAAAGATATTCTTGAAATAAAAACTAATTTTATAAGTCAAAATGAAAATTTATTTCAATGGCAAAAAAAACTTTATAGTTTTTATAAAAAACAACCTTATAGAAAAAATTGTAAAAATTGTGAAAATAAACTTAAAGGTATAAATTTTTATAAATTAAATATAAAATATATAATTTGTAAAAACTGTGGTCATTTTAATGGTATATTTGATGATACAAAACAATTATCTAAAAAATTTTATCAAACCTCTGAGCAAGAAAAATATTCAAAGATATATGTTGAAAAAGAAAAAAAAGATTACAACAAAAGAATAAAAAATATTTATTTGCCAAAAGCAAAATTTTTAATTGAAAATTTAAGTAAGATAGAAAAAAACAAAAATAAAATTTTAAAAGATTTAAACTATATAGATATTGGATGTGGATCTGGATATTTTGTAAGCTCTTTAAAAAAATTAAAAGTTAAAAATGTCAAAGGTTTTGATCCTTCATTAAGCATGGTCAATTATGGAAATTTAATAAATAAATTCAAATTTTTAAATTTTAAAAGTCATGATAAAACAAAACAAGTAATAAGTGCTATCGATAAAAATAAAAAAACATGTGTATCGATGATAGGTAGCTTGGAGCATATATATAATCAAAATGAGATACTTAGAGAAATTAAAAAAAAAAGGAATATAAAATATTTATATATAGTTGTTCCATGCTTTTCACCAAGTTCTTTTATTGAAATTATTTTCAATAAAAATTTTCAGAGGCTTCTAGCTCCACAGCATACACATTTATACACTGATAAATCTCTTAAATATTTAGAAAAAATGTTTGGTTTTAAAATTATATCTGAATGGTGGTTTGGAGCTGATATTGTAGACTTATATAGAAATTTTTTAATCAATATAAAAAAAAAATCAAATAGAAATAATAACGACAGTACAGTAAATTTATTTAATAAAATGTTTTTAGATGCTTTAGATGATCTTCAGCTTATATTCGATAAGAAAAAACTATCAAGTGAAGCCCATATTTTATATAGGGTGAATAAATAAAATTATGTTTAAAAATTTGAAAAAAACTTTGTTAATTGCAGAGGCGTGTGAAAATCATTTTGGAAATTTAGATAATGCAAAAAAAATGATAGTGCAGGCAAAAAAATCTGGTGCAGATTATGTAAAATTTCAACATCATATACCAGACGAAGAAATGTTGAGGCATGTCCCAAAATCAAAAAACTTTAAAACTAATCTTTATAACTTTCTTAAAAATAACTCACTAAAAATAAATCAACATGAAATATTAAAAAAATATTGTGCAAAAAAAAGAATAAAATATCTTTGTACACCATTTTGCTTAAAAGCTGCCAATGAACTAAATGAAATTGGAGTTGATATGTTTAAAATTGGATCAGGAGAATTTACAGATATTCCTTTCATAAATGAATTATTAAAACTTAAAAAACCTATAATTTTTTCAACTGGTATGTCCACACCTATTGAAATAGAAAAAATGTACAAATTTATTAAGTCAAAATCAAAAAATGAATTTGCTTTTTTAAATTGTACAAGTGAATACCCTCCAAAATACAAAGATTTAAATTTATATTTTATTAAAGATTTAAAGAAAAAATATAAAAATATTGTTATTGGTCATTCTGATCATACTAACGATATATATTCATCTATTGCAGCAGTTACTTTGGGAGCAAAAATAATAGAAAAACATGTTTATTTGGAAAATATTAATAATGGACCAGATAGGCATGTATCAATCACATTTAAAAAATTTAAGGAAATGACCAAAGCAATAAGATTGTTGGAAAACAGTTTGGGCTCAAATAAAAAAATTTATAAAAATGAATTAGAAATTGTTAAATGGGCAAGGAGAAGTATAGTAAGTACAAAAAATATTTATAAAGGGGAAAAGTTAAATTATAATAATATTTTTTCAAAAAGACCTTCTTTAGGAATACCTTCATATAAATATTTTCAGATTTTAGGAAAGAAAGTTAGAAAAAATATTAAAAAAAATTCATTAATACAAGAAAAGGATTTAAAATAATGAAATTTTTATTTGTTACAGGTTCTAGAAGTGAATGGGGGTATATTAAACCAATATTAGATATATTAAAAAAAAAAAATATTAAATCTGAAATATGCCTAACAAATATGCATTTATTAGATAGTTATGGCTATTCTTTAAATGAAATTAAAAAGGATGGTTATAAGGTAAATGAAAAAATATATATGGCCCTTGATGGATATAATACTTTCACAATGACAAAATCTTTGGGGGTTTTTATGATATCTTTTACAGATATGCTAATGAGATTAAAGCCAGACTGGGTAATTATAGCTGGTGATAGGGCTGAAAGTTTTGCGGCCTGCGTAACTTCAGCATATAACAATATACCGACCGCACATATTCAGGCAGGAGAGTTATCTGGTAATATAGATGGTCAATCAAGACATGCTATTGGAAAGTTTGCACATTTACATTTTTCTGCAAATAAAGAGTTTTCACAAAGATTAAAAAAAATGGGAGAACAAACTTTTAGAATAAAAACTGTTGGCTCTCCGCAATTAGATGAGCTTAAATTTGTAAATAATAAAAAAAAAAAACAAAAAATTTTTAGTGATTTAAATTTAGAAAATATCAATAAGTATATTTTAGTTGTTTATCACTCAGTTACTGAGGAGTTTTTTAATACTCAAAAAAATTTTAATATATTTCTTGAGTCTCTTAAAAAAATTAGCCTTCCAAAAGTTTGGATTATGCCAAATAATGATGCTGGTTCAAGTATTATAAAAAATGATATATTGAAAAAAAGAGAGAATGATATTTATATATTTGATAATTTGAGCAGAGAAAAATATTTATATTTATTAAAAAATGCTTCATCAATTGTTGGAAATTCAAGTTCGGGAATAATTGAGGCGCCGACATTCAAAGTGCCATGTGTAAATATTGGAAGAAGGCAAAATAAAAGATTGAAAGCTATGAATGTGATCGATGTGAATACTCATGATAAAAATAAAATTATAAGAGCAATTGAAAGATCGATATCAAAAAAATTTAAAGAAAAATTAAAAAATTTGGTAAATCCTTATGGAAATGGAAAATCATCTCAAAAAATTGTTGATATTTTAATTAAAACCAAGATAGATAAAGAATTACTTTTTAAAGAAATTACATACTAAAATGGAAAATATAGAAAAATATTGTTTATTTGAAAATTGTAACGCAAATGAAGCAATAGAAAAAATAATTACTAATTATGAAAATGAAAGATTGGTATTTATTGTAAATAAAAAATATAAAATACTTGGTACATTAAGTGAAGGGGATATAATAAGGGCATTACTTGTTAACAAGAACATTGATAATATAAAAGTTACTAGCATAATGAATAAATCATTCAAATTTATGCTAAATAAAAATCAAGCTGAAGCTAGAAAACTTGTTAAAAAATTTAATATAACTCTAATTCCCGTTGTTAATAAAAATTTAAAAATAAAATCTGTAATAAGACTTAAAGATATAATCTAAATTTTTAAATTTATTTTTTTACAAAGATTTAAATCATCTATATTATCTATATCTATAGACTCAGGCATCTTTACCTTTATAAATCCTATTTTACCACCAATTATATATTTATTTATAACTTTAGTTTTTGTAATAAATATAACTCCACCATCCAATCCAAAATAAACTTTTTCACTCTGTCTAAATTTTTTCTTTTGTAAAGTTTTTAAAGTATTTTTTAAAAAATTTTTTTTATTACTAAATAAATATTTAGGATTATGATTATGTTTAATCTCTTCAATACTTATTAAAGAATCCAATTTTTTTTTAATAAAGATTTTACAAGCATTATTAATAGTTGAAAGTTGTCTAAAAGGAGATGTTGGTTGAAGTATTACAACAGCATATGGTAAGTAATTGAAATTTTTATAATATTTTAAAATATCCCTAATAACATCGTACATAGGAGTTTTATCACTTGCAAGCTTTTCTGATCTTAAATATGGAACTTCAACTTTATTTTTTTCTGAGAATTTTTTAATTTTTTTTGAATTTGTAGAGACAACAATTTTATCAAAATATCTTATTTTTTTTGCAACTTTTATTGTCCAATATATTAATGGTTTACCTTTTAAATAAACCATATTTTTATTTTTAATACCTTTTGATCCAGATCTAGCTGGTATTACACAGAGTATTTTTTTCTTCATTATTTTTTATATAATTTTAGCTCCCAATTTACACTATCTTTCAACATTCTTTTTAAATTATTAAATTTTGGTTTCCATTTAAATATTTTTTTTATTTTATTAGTCTCTGCTACAACCTTGGCTAAATCTCCTTTTCTTCTATCGTGAATTATAATTTTGATATTTTTTCTAAATAGTTTTTTTGCAGACTTTACTACATTTAGAACAGATATACCTCTTCCATAACCACAATTAAGTATAAGACTACTTTTTTTTTTCATTAAATGATTTGCTGCAATTAAATGTATTCTTGCCAAATCTTCGACGTGTATAAAATCTCTTACTGTAGATCCATCAATTGTATTATAATTATTTCCATACAATTTAAAATTTACCTTTTTTTTTAAAATCGCTTTTGATAGTTTTTTAAATAAGGTTTTTTGATGAACTGGACCTGATCGATTTTTAATATCTGAGCCTGCTACATTAAAATATCTTAATATTATATATTTTATATTTTTTTTCTTCCTGAGATAATTTTCAAAAAGTTGCTTTGATTTGCCATATGGCGACAATGGCTTAATCCTTGAGTATTCGCTAACAATACCTTTCTTTGAGTTAGCATATACTGCAGCAGTAGAAGAAAAAATAATTTTATTTAATTTAAATTTTTGACATATTTCAAAAAAAATCTTTGATTTTTTGAAATTATTATCAATATACTTTTTTGATTTAATCATTGATTCTTCTACATCAGTCAAACCTGCTAAATGAATTAAAACTTGAAATTTTTTTTCTTTTAATAGTTTCGTTATCTTATTTTTATTAGCTATATCTGAATTAATAAAAAATGCTGCTTTTGGTATTAAAAACTTATAACCTTTTGATAAATTATCAATAATTGTTACATTATATTTTTTATCTAAAAAATAGTTCGCTACTATTGATCCTATATATCCTGCTCCACCTGTAATTAGTATATTCATAAATTAATCATTTAAATCATTAAATTTTAATTTTTTGAAATTTATTACTTTATAATTAATAGTGTGTCTTGAATTGTAAAAAATCTGTTTACTAAACATTTCAAAAAAAGGGTCTTTAGATAGACTGTAATTAGATATCTTTTTTATACATTGTACCCAAAAATCATCATCAATGATATTTCTAGATGCAATGTAGTCAGGTAAAAGAGATGATTTTACTCCTAATAAAGACTCTCTTATAAACAAGTACTGCTTACATTGATTAATAAGTTTTTTGCTTGGTTTTTTTACATTATTCAGGTTGTTTATTTTATAGATTATATTTTTCTTAGTTTTGATCATTTTCATAAAATTTAAATTAGAGTATGAAGATTTTTCAGTAAATACTGTCTGTACACCATAAGCAGGATATTCGATTCCAATTGTACCTGATGAAGTAAGTGCTACATCGGCAACTTTTAAGAGGGATGTGTTACTAAAATTTCTTGGCCATCTTTTTATATGTGAAAAATTATTCATTAGATAATTAATTTTTTTTTCAAAATTGACTTTGGGCTCCTGTCCATAGACTTTTGCTATTGGATGATCTTTTATTATCCAATTCACATTTTTAATTTTTTTAATTTTATTAAGAATAAAACTTGTCCATTGGTAAGTATCTTTAAAGTTGTTTCTATATCCAAAAGGAAAATTGCCATCTATTAAATAACTTAAAAATAAAACTGAAATTCTCTTTTCTTTCCAATTAAATAGTTTCCTAATATAATTTTTATCAACAATTATCGTCTTTTGATTATTATTTTTTTTACTTTCAATTATCTCAATTTTTTTTTTACCCAAAGAATTTTTTTTTAATTTATACATTGTTATATCCATGCCAAAAGAACCTAGTTTAAGTTTTTGTTTTTGTATTTTGTTTGCAACTTTTAAAGATTTTGATTTATAATTTTTATTAATAATATCGAATAATTTTTGTGATATCCTTCCTCGTTCTGAAAAACATTGTTTTAAACTATTATATTTTCTTACAGTAAACTTTTCTTTTCCAAACCTTGAAAAAACTTCAATTTTATTTTGTAAAGATTTCTGAAACAAACAACTTAAGGGAACAAATGATGTTTCTGATTGTACTAATTTACAAAAATTATTTTTTTTAATTAAATTTTCAAAATAGTCACATGCATACAATGCTTCTGAAATAAATGTAATGAATTCTAAATTAATTTTTTTTAATGTTGGATTGCCAACATACCTAATATAGCTATCATAGGCTGTTAAACCTAAATTTACTTTTTTATATTTAAGATTAATTATCGACTTTATATCGTCTCTTTTTCCTAAAAATTTTAATGCTTTGTAAGAGTAAATTATCTTTTTTAAAAAGCTTTGATTTTTATAATAAAAAAATTTTTTTACACCAAAACTTCTAAAAATGACTTCACTTTTAATATCTCCTTCTCTTATAATTGATGAAATATTTTCTTTAAATATTTTTTTTAAATAAAAAGAAATAATCCCATTAGATAAAATATAAGCTGATTGATTTATAAAACTTTCGACTAAAATTTCTTTTTTACTTTTACTTATATTGCTATCAATTTTTTTTATCTTTTTTTTATTGTAATTAATATACTGTCTAAATTTTTTAGAATAAAAAGGATTTGTATCTCTATTTATTTTAAATATAAGAAATTTTAATATATTTATATTTTTAAAAAAAAATTCTAAATAGGAAATTTTTTTTTTTAACTCTTTTTTGACCTGAATTGTGACACAGATAAATAAATCAAGATAAAACATTGTTTACTTTATTAAAAAAACATAAAAAGAACAAAAATTAAGAATACTTTACTGTTCAATTATTGAACTATATAACTTAATTTGATTTATTTTTACAACAAATAATTAAGGTCTAAGTACTAAAAATGAAAATAAATAGTAAAGCCAGAACACTTAAAAATTTAAATATTGATGGTGTAAATGTACCTAAACTTAAAATTTATAGCTCAAAAAGTTTTATTTTAAATAAAAATAACATCCTAAAAGATATTAAAAGAAAATTTAAGTCAACCATTGCAATTAGGTCATCTTCTTATGACGAAGATCAGCCAAATAAATCTAATGCAGGGAAATATAGAAGTTTTTTAAATGTAAATTCTAAAAATCAAAATGAGGTTAAAAATAGAATAGAAGAAGTAATAAAATCTTATGAAAAAAAAAAAAGAAATTCTGAATTTTTTATCCAACAAATGGTTAAAAATATTAGAATTTCTGGAGTTGTTTTAACAAGAGAGTTGGAAAGTTATCTACCTTGTTACAATATTAACTATTATATTGGTAAAGATAGCTCAGCTGTAACATCAGGAAAAAGTGGTTCAAGAAACATAATTTATATAGAAAATAAAAAATACAAATTAAATTCTAAATTTGAAAAATTAGTAACGATAATTAAAAAAATTAAAAAAAAAACTAAAGAATCAGATCTAGACGTAGAATTTGCGATTGATAAAAATGAAAAAATTTTTGTATTACAAGTAAGAAAATTAGTAAAAAAAAGTATAAACAAAGATTTAAATCCAAAAATTTTATTTCCTAAATTAGAAAAAAAAATAAATAAACTGAAGCAAAAGCATTATTCTCTTGTGGGTAATACTACTTTTTTTGGTGTCATGCCTGATTGGAATCCTGCTGAAATAATTGGTATTAAACCAAGACCTTTGGCGTTGTCTATGTACCAAGAACTTATTACAAATCATGTATGGTCTGAAAATAGAAAAATTTATGGATATAAAGATTTAAGTCAATTTCATTTAATGACAACATTTTATGGTACACCATTTATCGATGTAAGAATTGATTTTAATTCTTGGTTGCCAAGTACTTTGCCAACTAGTCTGAGTAAAAAAATTGTCAATTTTTATTTAAAAACTTTTAAAGAAAAAAAATATCTACATGATAAAGTTGAATTTGAAATTTTATTAACCTGCTATACTTTAAATACAGAAAAAAAAATTAGTGATAGATTTAAAAATCTTCTTAACAAAAAAGAAAAGAAGGTTTTGATTAACTGTCTTAGAGAAATAAACAGTAAAGCTAATCAACAAATGTATAAAGAATATAATTTAATATCAAAATTAATAGGAAAACAAAATAATATAAATAATTCATCATTATATTACCTTGATAAAATTTATTGGTTAATTGAAGATTGCAAAAAATATGGAACTTTGCCATTCGCTGGATTGGCCAGATGCGCCTTTATAGCAACTGAAATACTTAACTCATTTGTTGAAGAAAAAATATTATCGAATAATGAAAAAATTCATTTTCTATCTAGTATAAAAACTATAACTACTGAAATGAATGAAGACCTTCATAAAAATTCAAAATTTTTTTTAAAGAAATATGGACATTTAAGACCTGGAACATATGAAATAACTAGTTTAAATTATAAAGAAAACTTTAAAAACTATTTTGGAGAAATTAATCATAAAAGAAAAATTAATAAAAATAATAAATTTTACTTCAATAAAATCCAAAAAAATAAAATTAATAAATTTTTAAAAGCTTCAAAAATTTATAAGAATTTTGATGAATTAATAAGCTTTATTAAGAAATCAATTAAATATAGAGAATATTCAAAGTTTATATTTACAAAAAGTATAGATTTAGTTTTTGAAAATATAGAAAAATTTGGAAAGAAGTTTAATATTTCTAGAGATCAAATGTCTTATATAAACATAAATAATCTTCTAGATCTATATTTTAATTACTCCAATATTAAACCTATAGAAAAAATTAAAAAAGAAATTCTTTTGAATAAAAAAGAATACTTGTCAAATAAAAATATAAACTTACCTGATGTAATAACAAGTGGTAAAGATTTATTTATACAAATCATAAATGATCCAAAAATTAATTTTATATCTAATAAAACTATTTCATCAAAAATTTTAGATTTTAAAAAAATTAACCTAAGATCAAAAGTAGACGGAATTATATGTATAGAAAATGCTGATCCTGGTTACGATTTTTTATTTAGTAAAAACATAAAAGGCTTAATTACAAAATATGGTGGCCAAAATTCTCATATGGCAATAAGGTGTGCTGAACTAAATTTACCAGCTTTGATCGGTGTTGGAGAAAAAGTTTACAATAAAATACTAGAAAATAAATATATTAAAATTGATTGTAATTTAAAAAAAATTGACTTTATAAATTAATGAAAAAAATAGGAATAGTACCAAGTATTAAAGAAACTTATCAAAACCAATTTGAGTTTTCTTATGATATTAATATTAATAATATTTTAAAATCTATATATAAAAAAATAAAGATTTATAATTTAGATTTCAGCACAAATATAAATAGTAAAATAGATCTTATAATAATTTGTGGAGGAAATGATTTACCATTTTTGAAAAAAAACAGAGCTAATTTATTAAGATATAATCTTTCAAATATTATTTTTAAAAAAAGTTTAAAAAAAAATATACCCATGATTGGAATCTGCTATGGCGCACAGTTTTTGGCCCACAAATTTAAAAGCAAATTTAAAAAAAAAAAGCATGTTGGAGAGCACAAAGTTTACTTAAAAAACGAAAAAAAATTTATTAAAGTAAACTCTTATCATAATACAATTATTAGCTATCTTGGAAAAAAGCTGATTGAAAAAGGATTGGCAGAAGATAAATCAATTGAATATTTTATTCATAAAAATAAAAAAATTATAGGAATACAATGGCATCCTGAAAGATATAAAAAAATAAAAAAAATTGATATAAAAATTTTTAATTCGATATGCAGTTAGTTTTATTAGCAGCTGGCAAAGGATCAAGACTTCCAAAAAAATATAGAAATAGTCCCAAATGTATGGTCAAAATAAATAATAAAACTATTTTAGATCATAATAAGTATTTTTATAATAAATTTAAACATAAAACAATAATATCTGGATTCAAAAATTATAAATTAAAAAAATTTATTAAAGAAAACAACTTTAATAATATTGTTAATGAGAAATATGAAACAACAAATATGGTTTATAGTTTATTTAAATTAAAAAATATAAAAAGTAATCAAATAGTTGTGTGTTATGCAGATATAATATTTGATAGAAATATATTTAATTATCTTAAAAATAATAAAAGTTTAATCATCTTAAAAAAAAATTGGATTAATGTTTGGCGAGGAAGAATGAAGTATAAGAAAATTCTTAATGATGCAGAAGATGTTTTAGTAAAAAAAAAAAAATTGATTTCTATTGGTCAAAAAATTAAAAAAAAATTACCTAAATTTCAGTACATGGGAATAATTAAATTAAAGTATAAAGATTTTATTAATTTAAAAAAATATTTTAGAAAGATTGATTGCACTAAAATAGACTTTACGAGTTTTTTAAATATGGCATTAAAAAACAAGATTATTAGCTTAAATACAGTTATTACAAATAAATTCTGGTTTGAAATCGACACAAAGCAGGATATTGATTTTGCTAGCAAAAAAATATGGTGATTTGGATTTTAGGATTATCTGGTTCGGGCAAGACTTCACTTGCTTTAAAAATAATTAAAAAGTCAAAGAAGAAAAAGTTCTTACATATTGATGGCGATTCTATAAGAAATATTTATGAAAAAAAATTAGGACATACTATTAGAGATCGTCAAATAAATGCCTCAAGAATATCCAAGCTAGTTAAATATATTTCAGATCAAAAAGTAAATGTGATTGTCTCTGTTTTGTCAAATTTTCCAAAATGGTTAAAATGGAATAGAAAAAATATTAAGAATTATTTTGAAGTTTATTTAAAAACTGATTTAGATATTTTAAAGAATAGAAGATCAAAACTTTATTCAAAAAAAATTAAAAATGTGGTTGGCGTTGATCTAAAATTTAATGAACCAGTAAAGCCAAATATAATTATTAAAAATTCGAATAATAAAAATGATATTGAGGCAAATGCAATTAAAATTTTAAAAAAAATAAATAGATAATTTGAAAATAATATACATTATAATCTGTATAAGCGTTGTAATTGAAATAATAATTTTTTTTTCTGTTCAAAATTCTAAGCATATAAAATGGGTATTAACAAAAAAAAAACTAAGTGAATTATTTAACGAAAAAAAATTTTTAAATTTTAAAAAAAAAAATTTTAACTTCAAACTAGGATGGGATAAAAAATCAAATTTTAAAAATTATGATTATTTAAATGGTAAAAAAATTTTCTACTCAATTGATAAAAAAGGTTATAGGAGTTCAAAATTTAGTAAAAAATCAAACAAAGTAATTTCTTATGGGGACTCATATACATTTTGTAGACAAGTAAATAATGAACACACCTGGCAAGAATTTATATCAAAACAAAATAATGTATTTGTATCAAATTTTGGCGTTGGCAACTATGGATTAGATCAAGCGTATCTTAAATATTTAAATAAATCAAAAAAGCCTAATGGAAAAATAATAATATTTGGAATAGTTCCTGAAACTATTTGTAGAATTCAATCTTCTTGGAAACATTATTTAGAATTTGGAAACATACATGGCTTTAAGCCATATTGTAGATTAAAAAATAATAAAATTATAATAAAACCTAACCCTTTAAAAAAAGAAACTAAAATTTATGAAATTGATAATGTAATTAATAAAACTAAGTTGTTTGATAGATTTTATAGAGATAAATATTTAAAGTACCTTTTAAAGTTTCCTTACTTAATTAGTTTTATTAAAAATTATGATTTTAATTTAAGAATATTTTATAAAATTTTGATTTCAAGAATTTTAGGGAAAAATCATAAATTACAGGATGAAATTTTTCCAATTGTAATGAGATCAAATATAAAAGTATCTCACAGTCTATACGAAGAGGAATATTCAAAGAAACTTCTTAAAGAATTAATAATCAAAATAAATAACCAAATATCTAAAAAAAATAAATGCTATTTTGTTATTTTTCCACAACTTTTTGATTTAAAATTATTGACTAGAGAAAAATATCAAAAATTTTATAAAAATTTAAATAAAAAAATTAATGTAATTGATTTAACAACTTATTTTTTAAATAAAAAAAATTATGAAAAACTTTTTATAAATGATAAATATGGTGGTCACTTAAATAAAAAAGGTAATAAATTTGTTGCAAATATAATACAAAAATACTTAATTAAATCATGAGAGAAACTTATAGATCAGAAGACAATAAAACCTACTGGACAAAGAGATGGGACAGTATTGATGCAGATGAAATGATGGAAAATACAGAAAAGTATCCATTAAAATATACTCTAGAAGCTATATCTCTCAAAAATGAAAATCAAAAAATTTTAGAAGCCGGCTGTGGAGCTGGAAGAATATTAAGTTATCTTTATAATAAAAACTATAATGTAGTTGGTATTGAGTTTATCGATAGTGCAGTTAAAAAAATTAAAATAAAAAATCCTGAACAGCAAGTGTATACAATGGATATTCTCAAAACCACTTTCAACGATGAAGAGTTTGATACTATTTTAGCTTTTGGATTATATCATAATTTTCAAATAGAAAATTTTAAAAAATCATTAATTGAAACAAAAAGAATATTAAAAAAAAATGGAATATTATGCTTTTCTTTTAGAGCAGACAATATCCAAAATTTAATTTTAGATAAAATTAAAAATAAAAAAGAAAATATAACAAAATTTCATAAATTAAATTTGAAAAAGAAAGAAATTGAAAAAATATTAAATGAAGAAAATTTAAAAGTAATAAAAAACTATTATGTTGTTAATATGCCATTACTGTTTCACTTTAAAATTTTTAGATCTCAAGATCAAAAAAAATTTAATGAACATCTTGGAAGAAAAAAAGGATACTCACTAAACTTTGTTGGAAAAATTTTAAATAATTTCTTATTACTCTTCTTTAAAAAACATTACTGCAATATTCATATATTTTATTGTCAAAAAAATAATTAAATTATGAATCTTTTTTATAAGAAAAATTTTTTATATATTTCTACATACCATTTCATTAGAAAAAAAAATGATAAATTTTATACAAATATAAATTATCTTGATTTTGATAAATTTAAAAGACAAATAAATAATTTTGAAAAAATCTTTAATATAATTGGATTTGATGATGCTTTGGATGTTTTGAATTCTAAAAAAAAATATAACAAGCCTTTTGCAATGTTAACATTTGATGATGGTTATATGGATCATTATAACTATGTCCTACCTTTCCTTTCAAAAAAGAAAATTAAAGGTTTGTTTTATCCATTTGCAAATAGTTTAAAAAAAGGTTTCATTACAGATACAAATAAAATCCATTTTATACTGGCTAAAAATAAAAAAATTGAGAAGATAGAAAATGAAATAATAAATTATCTTAAAACTAATACAAATTATAATCTAAAAAAAATTAATATAGCAAAAAAAATAAAATATAAAAACAGAAGATACGATGATCATAAAGTTTCTTTTATTAAACGACTTCTTCAATTTTATTTACCAGAAAAAATTAGATATGAAATCAATGATTATTTATTCTGTAAATATGTATCTAAAGATAAGTTAGAGTTTAATGAAATACTTTATTTAAAAAAAAAACATTTACAAGAAATGAAAAATAATCAAATGCACTTTGGGTCTCATGGTACCTCACACAACTATTTAGGTTTTATGAATAATAAAAATCAAAATCTGGAAATAAAAAATTCTCTAATTTTTTTAAAAAAATTATTTCCTGATGAAAAGAATTTTTCTATTTGTTATCCTTATGGTTCTTTTAATACAGAAACAATTAGAATCGTTAAAAAATACGATTTTAAATTAGGTTTATCCAACTCCTTTGGTTCAGTTAATTTATTAAAAAGAAATAATCGTTACACTTTACCCAGATATGATACAAATGATTTCCAATAAAATTAGATTAAATTATTTGAAAAAATTATTGTTTCACCACTTTTATCAACCTTCATAACCTCGATTTTTTGAGCTTGAATATTTTTTAAAAGCTTGATTTTTTTTAAATTATTTAAAATTTTTGATAAATTGTGATAATTAAAATCTTTATATGCAATTGAGGTTTTTGCTACCCAGTGAAGATATTCTGAATTTTTAGATTTTTTCAAAAAATTCGCAGAACAAATTTTATCAATAGAATTATATAGTTTTAGTAATTTTTTGTTCTGCTCCCATCTAATGTATAAAAGAGGATGTTTGTTAGCAAAAACACCAAAACCCAAAGAATTTAACTTAAGTTTTTTAAACTTTTTTTTTTTAATTTGATTCAAAAAATAGGGAATATTTCCTACAAATCCACTTTTAATAGTTAAATGAGGTTTGGGAGATCTAGAACTAATGAATTTAACATTAAATTTTTTTTTTAAAATTTCCCAGGAGTCAATTATCTTATCATTAGTTTTTTTATCGAATGTAATAACAACTGCTACTAGATTTTTTTTCATTTTTGAATATTGCTAAAAAAATTTGTTAATTTTATTGCTTCGTTATAAGAACAAGCAATTTTTTTTTTATTATTTAAAATGTTCATATGTTGAAAAATATAACTTTTTTTATTTGAAAGAGATGAAAATTTTATTAATTTATTTTTTTCAAATTTTTTTATTTTTATGTAATTATTAATTAAATCAGCATGAAGACTAAAATTATTACTTTCAAAGATTATTTGTCTTTTTGGTATTTTTGAAAAATAATCTAAGTTAATCAGAATATATTTTGCTTTTTTACTTGTTCCAATAAACGACATAAAATCATTTGATGAAATTTTTAAATTAGAAATCTTTTTATATGAAAAATACTTTTTTACTATCGGACCTAGTATCCATTTTACGTAGTCAAATTCGTGACTTAAATCCAATAGAACTCCGCCACCTCTTCTCTTATCGCTACTATATGATTTATTATATAAAATATTTTTTCTCCAATAAGGTAAAAAAGAGCCACAAAGAACCGTAGCTGATAATATTTTTTTATTTTTTAGAAAGTTTTTTAAATATTTTATAATTGGATGAAATCTAAAATTATATCCAATAAAGACCTTATTATTATTTAATTTAAGCTTATAATTTCTTTCATACAACGGTTTTTCTACAAAAATTATTTTTTTTCTAAAATTATTAACTATATATTTAAGCTGATTATAATGTTTTTTTGTTTCTGAACAAATTAGAAAATAATCAGGATCTATATTTTTTAGATGGTTTAATGAATTGATTTTTTTAAAATTAGAATTTACCTTTTGATTTGTAATTATATATATTTTATTAAATATTTTAAGTTTACTCAAAATCTCCGCATGCTTTTTGCCTATTGATCCATATCCTATTATTGCTGCTTTTTTAAGTTTTTTCATCTAATCTAACTTTACCATTTTCAATTTTATAAATTTTATCAAATCTATGTAGATTATTATGTCTGTGAGATATTATAATTATAGTTTTATCTGATTTATTTTCAAATATTTCATCAATTATTTTATTTTCATTTTCTATATCAAGAGAATTTGTTGCTTCGTCTAGTATAAGTATTTCTGGTTCAGTATATAAGGATCTAGCAATACCAATTCTTTGTCTTTGCCCTCCAGAAATTTTGCTTCCAACATTACCTACATTCGACTCAAGTTTATCTGGCAAATTATTAATAAAATCTTCTAATCTAGATTTTTTGACTACTTCATTTATTAAGTCATGATTAACATTATCTTCAAGAACACCAAATGCTATATTTTCTCTTAATGTTTCATCCATTAAATAAACGTCCTGTGGAACATAACCTAATTTTGATTGCCAGCTTTCTAGATTGTTAATAATATTTTTATTATCTACTTTTATTTCTCCTTTATTTGGACTTATGAAACCAAGTATTAAGTTTATTAAAGTAGTTTTTCCGGATCCTGAGCTCCCAATAATAGCTATTATTTCACCTTTCTTTATATTTAGGTTAACGTTTTCCAAGGCTAATTTGTTTGAATTTGGGTAACTGAAACTAACATCTTTTAATGCAATTTCGATGTCAAAATTAATTTTATCTTTGTTAAGATTATTAGCTATTTTATTTGTAGCATCTTTAGCAGATAAAGCTGTTTTTAATTGTTTATATATTAAATCAAAACTAGGGGAATAAAACTTTAAAGAATTCAAAGATCCAATAATACTATTTAATGCAGGAATAAATCGAATACAAGCAGCGGCTAGAAGCGCTAATAAAGGGATTAATTGACCCTCAGCATCAAAAAAAAACATAATAAAAGCAAAACTTGTAATCATAAGAACTGCAAGTATTTCTAAAAGTAAACGTGGATATTTTGAAACAAGGTAAGAAAAAAAATATAATTTTTCTATTAAATTGACACTTGTGTAATAAAGATTTGTAAAAAAATTTTCTTTTTGAGATATTTTAATTTCTTTGATTGAAGAAAAACTTTGACCAATTATTTTAATATTTTTTGAATGCTCGATCTGTAAAGCTTTTCCTTTATCAACTAATTTATTTTTTAGTAAAAAATAAAATATTGCTGTCATTAAAGAAAAAATTATAAATGAGGAAGAGTAAACTAAAATATTTACTGATAATAATAATATAAGTACTATAAAAACTAATAAAAATTCTCTTAATAATAATAAAAAGGACGATATATATTTATAAGCTAAACCCACATCATGATTTAAAGTTCTTATAATAGTAGCTGGATTTGAATTTACATAAAATAAATAATTGGAGTTCATATAATGATTAAAAAGTTTTTTTGATGTACTAAGTCTTAAAGACTTCATTAAGTTTCCCTCAACATAAATTAGAATTCCTAAAAATATATTTTTGATGACAAACGTTAGAAATAAAATTACTGATCCATATAAAATTAAATTTTTTTCGTTAAGTAAATTAAAAAAATTTAAATTTAAATCTGCCGGTATTTTATTAAGTATAGTTTCTGGACTAGTAATTAAAACTGCATAAATAGGTATAAAGCCTATTCCAATCATTTCAAAAATTAAAATTAAAATAAGAAGAAAAAATAAAATATAAATTTTATTCGATTTATTTGAAGATAAAAGAAGTTTTAGCTGATTAAACATTTTTTTGAGTTTTTATATACTTGTCCATCCACCATCTACCATCATAATATTACCAGTTATATAAGATGATGCATCTGACGAGAAAAACAAAATTACATTAGCAATTTCTCTACTTTTGGCCAATCTTTTTAGTGGAACTCTTTTTTTATAATTTTTAATAAAAATTTTATTTTTTGAATTTATTTTATCTATAATGCCACCTGGACAAATACAATTTATCCTTATATTAAATTTGCCATAGTATGATGCCATTTGTTTTGTAAAGTTTGTAATTCCTCCTTTTATTACAGAATAAGTTATATTTTCTTTTATACCGGTATTATTATAAATTTCGGTATCTTGGCCTACGACACCATAAATAGAACCTAATAAGATTATAGAACCTTTTCTTTTTTTGTTTTTCATTAAATTAGCAGTCAAAATTGATAGTAAAACATAAGAGTTTAAATGATTTTGTAAATTCTTACTAAAACTTTTTTTTTTGATTTTTTCAAAAGTATTAAATTTCCAATCTAAAGTTCTTGGATAACTACAATTTATTAATACATCTGGAATGCCATATTTTTTTACAATTCTAAGATAATTTTCTTCTAAGTTTTGTGTATCAGAACAGTCAAAAAATTCGTTATTTTTAAAATTATGAAATTTTTTAATATCTAAATTTACAACTCTAGCTTTATAATTTACTAAACACTTAATTACATCTTTTCCAATTAGACCTGATCCACCTACAATAAAAACTAATTTTTTTTTAAGCGAGAAAATATTTTTATAATAGTTCATTATTTCCTTCAGCTATTTTTTTTAATTCACTCCACTGTCCAACATCAGACCATATGTTATCTTCTATTGGAAACAATCCAATTTTATATTTTTTTTTTTTCGCTTTGTTAATTAATTCATTAAAATCTAAATATTTATTTTTATTTATTAAGTTCAATATTTTTGGGCTGACAATGTACAATCCAGTATTTACTAAATATCTTTTTGATGGTTTTTCTACTAATTTTTCGAAAGATCCTTTTTTATTTATCGAAAAAACACCATAGGGAATTTCTATATTTTTCATTGAAACAATCACTGTAATAACATTTTTGTGAATTTTGTGGTAATCAAGAATATTTGAAAAATCTAATTTTATTAATGAATCACAATTTATAACAAAAAAATCATTTTTCACTTTACTTTTTAAAAAACTTAAACACCCAGCTGTACCAAGAGGTTTTTTTTCTTCAATAAAATGTGTTTTAATTTTTTTTTGATCTTTTAATTCTTGAATATAAGCTTTAATTAATTTTGATTTATAGTTAATAGAGAAGATGAAATTTTTAAACCCACTCTCAATAAAATTATCAACAATATGATCTAATGCTGTTTTGTTTCCAATTGGAATAATTGGTTTTGGCAAAACTTCCGTAAATGGTTTTAATCTTTCACCTCTTCCTCCTGCCATAACAACAACACTATTTTTATTTATTTTTAAATAATCATTTTGTTTATTTGAAAATGCATCCTCTTTTGTAAAAAAGTCTATAACTTTTTTTTGATTATCAATTATAGGAATAATTCCTATATATGTATTATAATAATTTTTAATTAGCTCTTTTTTTGCTGAAGATATAGAAAAATCTTTTTCTTTAATAAAAATAATTTTTTTCTTTGTATATAATTTTTTAATTTTTGAATTTAAATTTAAACCTGCTAAAAAACCTCTTCGTATATTACCATCTGTTATAGCACCTTTTAATCTATTTTTTTTATCAACAACAATTAAGCATTTTTGTAAATTTTTGTTTATTTTTATAAGGGCGTCTTTAATTGTTCTATCTTCTGTAATAGTTAAGTTTTTTTTTTGATTTAAATTTAAATTTGATTTAAACATTACCTAAGTACCAATCCTTCTTTTACTTTTCCTGTCCACTCTTTAATTCTAATAGACGAATTTCTAGTTTTAACAAAAAAAGAACTTTTAAAAACCTTAATTATAGTTCCTGGCAAGATTCTTTTACTTGAACTTTTAAATTTTTTGTACACTTTATTTATTCTTATTTCTTTATTATTTGCAAAACTTCTTGCCATAACCCCTGGTTTGCAAAGACCTCTTATAAAACAATGAATTTCTCTTGATGATTTATTCCAATCAATATTTTCATCACCAGGCACTCTTTTTCTAAAGTAGCTGCCTTTTTTACTTAAATTATTCTGTTTTACTCTTTTTATCTTATTATTTTTGATTAGTTTTAATGATTGCATTAAAATTTTAGGACATTCTTTATAAACCTTTATTAAAATACTTTTAAAGTCATCAGTATCATTTATTAAAAATTTTTTTTGTAGAATAATATCACCTGTATCAATACCTTCGTTTACATAATGAACTGTAATACCAAAAAATTTTTCCCCATTTATTATTGCCCAATTAAGCGGTGATCTTCCGCGGTAAAATGGTAAGTTTCCTGCATGAAAATTAATTATTCCTAATTTCAAATAATCTATTAATTTTTTTTTAAAAATCTGATCATAAGAGACTGAAACAATTATATCGATTTTCATTTTTTTAATTATATTTAAAGCAAAATTATTGTTAACATTTTTAAAAATATAAAATTTTAATTTTTTTTGTTTTGCGAGCTTTATAAGGTTTTGATCTGGATTACTTTTTCTTAAAACTATAAATTTTACACTCATACTTTTGTTTTTTAATAATTCCTTCAAGCTATTATAAGCCCATTTTCCATCACCAAAAAATCCTACTTTCATCATATTTTTCCTAAAAATGGACTACTTGGTAAATTAATAATTCTTTTCTCTAAATTATTTGCATTTTTGAGATTCATTGATGGAAATTTTTTTAAGTGTTTATTTTTATTCAATAAACTCCAAACTGGTCTTGTTCCAAATCCTTTTTTGTTGGATTCTTCTAAAATATATTTTTGTAACTTTAAACTAGGTTTATTTAAAACTAAGGCTTGCAACCAATAATTACTTTTGCAATTTTTTGGTTCCTCAAAAATTTTTATACTATTTAAACCTTTAAATGAATTTTTATAGTTTTTAAAAAGCCTTCTTTTTAATTTTAAAAATTTATTTATTTTTTTTATTTGTGCAATACCTAGATGTGCATTAATACTTGGCATTTTATAATTAAAACCTAGTTGATTAAATTTATATTCCCATTTATGACTTACTCGAGAATTTTTATAAATAGTTTCTATTTTTTTACCTATAACTTTAGAATTTGTTAAAACTGCCCCACCCCCTCCCGTTGTAATGATTTTATTTCCATTAAAACTAAGAATGCCAATTGTTCCAAAAGTTCCAACATGTTTTTTTTTATAAAAGCTTCCCAGACCTTCAGCAGCATCTTCTAAAATTTTAATTTTATATTTTTTACAAATTTTAATTAGTTCATCTAAATTTGATGGATGACCAAAAATATGTGTAATAATTAAAACTTTAATTTTTCTATTAGTTTTTTTATTAAAACAAATTCCATTTTTTATTTTAGCATTTTTTTTTAAATATAAGTTTAATTTATCTGGATCAGGACCTAATGTTTTTTCTTCAACATCAATAAAATGTGGAACACCCCCTAAATATAAAGTTGCATTTGCGCTAGCAATATAATTTAGGGCTGGAATTAAGACCTCGCTTTGACTATTAATTCCCAATAAGTATAGACTTAGATGAAGAGCTGAGGTTCCATTTATTGTACAATAAGCATATTTAGACCCAGTATATTTTTTAATTTTATTTTCAAATATTTCAGTTTCCTTTCCATATGTTGAAACTGATTTTGTTTTAATTGCTTTAGAAAGGTATTTAATCTCTGATCTATCAAACCAAGGCTCGTGTAAAGAGCAGTTTTTTATACTTAAAGTTTTCGATAAAGCTTTAATAATTTGATTAGAAATTCTTTTTTTCATTTTTTTTTTTTAAAAATAATTTTGTAATTTTTAAATCTACAACATCATCAATGTCGAATGATTTAGATTTAGACATTAAATAAATTGAAGTTTTTTTTTGAAATATTGATGGATTTTTAATCAACGCTTCACTTTTCCAAATATAAATAGAGGCGTTAAGATCGTAAGTCGTTGGAACATCTTGACGTCTTAATATATTGATATTTTGTTTTTTAATTAGTTCAATTTTATTTTTTTTCTTTTGGATTATATTAAAATAAGGACTTTTTCTAGAATATGTTGCTGAAACAAGATTATCAGATTTTGATTTTATAAAATGATTAAATGCTTTTTTAATGTCTAAAATTGATCTCAATGGACATGTAACATCTAAATCTATCACGTAATCAAATTTTTTATCTAACAATTTTTGAATTTTTAAAAGAGCATGTTTTATGGCTGGAACTTTGCCACTTTTATCGTTAGATAAAATTTTTGGCCTTTTAATAATATTTGTGACACCATATTTTTTACTTAAAGATAAAATTTTTTTAGAGTCACTTGAGGCTACAATCTCATCAAATATTTTAGACTTTATTGCTTTTGAAATTGTATAGTAAAGTAAAGGCTTACCGTTAATATTTATTATATTTTTATTTTTTACTCCTTTTGAGCTGCCCCTCATACAAATTGTACACAAAACTTTTTTCATTTTAACATTTCATTTTTTTTAATATTTTTTTTTGAAGGTTTATTTATAATATTTTTTAATTTCATTGGAGATATACCTGTTCCGGGTCTTTTTGCTGTTAGCATACTCTCATAAATTTTTTCATTTTTTCTAATGTTTTTTTTTGCAACTATACTTTTACGAATTGATCTCATATTTAAATACTCGCAAGGTTGAGATTTTTTAGTTTTTGATCCTAATAAAATTTCAGTTTTCTTTAATTCATCAACTAAAATTTTAAGTTCTTTTGGGTCAAGTGAAGATGAATGGTCTGGTCCATACATTTTTTTATTTAAAGTAAAATGTTTTTCAATAATTTTCGCACCAACAGCTAATGATATTTTAGAAGCCTCTATACCTTTGGTATGATCTGAAAAACCAATTACTAATTTAAATTGATCTTTTAATGTTTTAATACAATTTAGATTTAGGTACTTTTCTTTTGTAGGATAATCGCTAACACAGTGTAGAAGAAATATTCTATCCTTAATATATAAATATTTTTTTTTATTTTTGATAAAAATATTATTATTTTTAATTTCAAACACTTCCTTTTTTGAAATAACATTTAGAGCATCTTTAATTTCAGTAAGATTACTCATTCCTGTGGATAAAATAACTTTATATTTTTTTAAGTTAATTTTTTTTAATAAAAAGTAATTTGTAATTTCCCCAGATGGGATTTTTATTATTTTACTTTTTATATGTTTTTCAAAGAAATCTAGACTCTTTTCATCAAATACCGATACTAAAAAGTCAATTTTATTTTGACGGGCAATTTTTTTTAGTTTTATGTAATCTTCCTTTTTTAATTCAAGCGATTTAAGCATTTTATGCTGAGAAATATTTTTTTTCAAATTTTTGACTTGATAATTTGCCATCCTTGCTTTCTTTGTCGCTAAATCATCAGCATTAAAAATTTGAAATTTAATAGCACTTGCTTTACATAATGCTGCTTTCTCTATAAGTTTTTTTGCTAATACAAAACTACCATTATGGTTTACTCCTGCTTCAGCTATTAAATATGCTCGTTTATATAATTTATAAATCATAAAATTTTTTATTTATTAAATTTTTAAAATTAATTTTTCTTAAAACTTTAAATATTTTTTCTGAAGTTTGGCCTGTTCCATAGGGATTTACAGAATTTTTTAATTTTTTTTGAAAATTGTTTGTATAAACTTTATTTATAGCTTTAATAATATGAGAACTTTTTATTTTAGTACTAATTACACTTTTTGCTTTAATTCTCCCAGATTGTCTTTCTCCTAAATTAATTGTTGCCTTTTTAAATGTTGGCATTTCAAGTAAGCCACTTGACGAATTGCCAATCATTAAATCAATAATATTTAAAACTGAAAAATAATTATTCTGCCCCAAGGATTTAAAAAAATATGAGTTTTTATTTTCTTTTACAAATTTTTTTATTTTATTTATTATAATTATATTTTCAACTTCGACACCAGGCATTGTAAAAATTATACATGTTTCTTTTAATGTTCTTAAGGCTTTTAATACTTCATTAATTTGCATTTTTGCTAAGCCTTTTTTTAATGTCTCTGGATGAAAGTTTACAATTATATTTTTCTTCTTAAATTGAATTTTTAATTTTTTTTCTAAATGTTTTTTGTTTAAAAATTTTGTATTTTTTATACTTTCTACGCCTAGTCCTCCAACATTAAATACATTTTTAGGATTCTCACCTAATTGAATTACTCTTTTTTTATAAATTTTATTAGCAACAAAATGTAATTGGGATAACTTTGTAATCGAATGTCTGAAAGCATCATCTATAAGACCTTGAGTAAGTTCACCTCCATGAATGTGTGCAATTGGTATTCTACAAACGTGGGCTGAAACTGCGCATGAAAGTATTTCGTATCTATCACCTAATAATATAATTAAATCTGGATTTAAGTTTAAAAATATTTTTGTTATATTTTTTGTACATTGAGAAATTATTCTAGAAATACCTATTTCAGAAGAAGTATCAATTTTATATTCTATTTTTTTACTAATTTTTATATCACTTTTTTTAATTTCACTTACTGTAGATCCATAATATTTTGACAAATGAGATCCAATTACAATTAATTTATAATTAACATTATTTTTTTTTATTTTTAAAATTAAATTTTTTAATAACCCAAAATCAGCTCTAGTACTTGAAACAATACAAATTTTCATTTTTAATTTATTAAAATCTTATTTTATTTTTTTCTTTCTAAAATTAGTTGAAAAGCTTCAGCGTAATTAAAGCCGGACTCGCTTCCTCTTAATAATGCCAAGGATTTTACTGACTTCAAACTTCTTGGAAAAGGATGCTTGCTTATTTCGCTTTTATAAATTTTTATTAAATTTAATTTTGAATTAATATGCTTTGATATATCGAAATAAACATTGGGGCTAAATTTTTTAATTTTTCCAAAATTAAAGTTTGTTTCAGATAAAGTTTCATATAAATAGCATCTTTCTACGAAATTGTATCTAAATGACTTTAAAATGTGATTTAAAGCGTAAGTAGAGAAATAATGATCAGAATGAGCATCATGTAAATATGGTGCAAAAATAGTATCTGGTTTTATTTTTTTTAATATTATTGATAGATTATCAATAAGGTCTGTTAAATTTCCTTTATTTAATTTAGCGGCTTCAAAATTTAATCTAAACAATTTTTTAATTCCTAGTTTTTTTTTAACTTTATTAACTTCTTTTTCTTTTTGATTGATAAGCTTTGTGGAATATTTTTTATTATTAGGTTTTAATTTTGTAATTATAGTCAAATAAATTTTTTTATTTTTAAATTTAGATAAAATTCCTCCACAACCTAACGATTCATCGTCTGGATGAGGTGCAATAACTAATATTTTTTTCATAGATAATTAATATTTTTTAATTGTAATTTTTTATTTGTTTTTAATATTCTAACAACTCCTTCTCCACACTTAACATCAAAAAAATTTATTTTTTTATTCAAAATCTTTCCAGGCTCAAGATTAAAATTATATTTGTCATTTTTATAATTTACAATTTTACATTTTAAAACTTTAATTTCTTTTCTTCCTAAGTAAAAATGAGAATTCATATAAGGCTTGTCTAAAGCTCTTGTTAAATTATAAATATCTTTTGCTGACATTCTCCAATCAATCATGCCATCAATATATTTTCTTTTTCTCCAAGAATTATAGATTTTTTTATTTTTCATTAAAAAAAAATTTTTTTTTTTTAAATTTTTTATAATTTTTGGTAATTGTTTTATAGAACATTTCATAATTTTATTATAGAGAGATCCTGCTACATCATTTTTTTCGATTTTGATAATTTTTTGGGAAATTATTCTTCCACTATCTGGAAACTCATTATCTATTTTAAAAAAAGTTGAGGCTGTTTTACTTAATCCTAGCGCTAATGACCAAATTATTGGGTGTCGTCCACGATTTTTTGGAAGCTCCGTTGGATGAAAACCAATAGTTGCTATTTTTGATAAAGAAAATATTTTTTTTTTTAATATTTGAGACCATCCAAAACAAAAAATCAAGTCTGGTTTTTTATTTTTAATCCATTTGTATGAGTAATTAGAATTTATATTTGATGAATATATTTTTGGTATATTAAATTTTGAAAATTCTTTTTTTAAATCAACAAAATCATTATTAAAACTTTTTTTTAATGTGCAAATACCAACAATATTTAATTTAAGTCTTAAACTTTGTTTTAATAATAATTTGGAACTTTGTGAAGAACCAATAAAAACTATTCTCATTTATTATTATAATTCAGATGATTTATTTTTTACTTTCATTTCTTTTTTTAATTGTTCATACTCTTTCATTTTTCTTTCCATAAAATTTAGAGTTAACCTAGTTTTGGTATTTAATCCTTTTGGAGTTAAAATATAAAAATAATTATTTTTTGATTTTGGATTAAATCTGTTTTTATTTTTACTAAAGTTTTTAATTTTTATTAAACCTTTGTTCTTCAAAGCTTTTAAGCAGTAATTAAGTTTTCCTAAACTAAAATCTAGATTTTTAGCTAATTCTCTTTGAGCAATATTAGGATTTTTGTTTAAAGATCTAAGAATATTTAATTTATCGTCTGTATTTTTCATTATTGTTCAATAATTGAACGATAATATATTTTATATTAAATGTAAACTTAATATTTAAAATAAAGATATATTTATTGATAAACTTTATTATTTAATATATTTAATCGTACTTAATTAAAATAGAATGCTCAAAGTAACAACCAGAGAACTTAAGGATGTAAAAAAATGGAAATTAAGAACTAATCCATTTAAGGCAATTAATGATTTTGATGAACTAAAGTCAGAGCAAAGATGGGAAAATAAAGAACATATTAAAGAGTATAATAAAAATTTTGGTAGAAGAAAAAAAATATCTCCAGGAAAAAATGTATTTAAATATTATAAAAAAGTAAACTTACCTATAGATATCAAAACATGGAATTATTTAAGATTGAGAAAGCCTTATTATATAATGCCGTTAGGTTGGGAAAATATTGCAAAATTTGGAGGAAAAGTTATTGATATGGGATGTGGGGATGGAGATGTAATTCAAAATCTAATCGATTTTGTAGAAAATTATTGGAAGAAAGAAAAAATAAAGCCAAAAAAATTAAAAATTATAGGTGTAGATCTTAATAAATCTAGAATAGAAAATGCAAAGTCTCTCGTTAAATCAAAATCTAAATTTATTAGCACAGATTTCATAATTGGAGATTTGACAATTAAAAATTCAAAAATATTTAAAAAAAATTACTTTGATTTTTGTATTTGTACTGCAGTCCTTGAAATGTTGGATAATTATAAATTTGAAAATTTTTTAAATAATTTAAATAAAATTGTGAAAAAAGGTTTGTATATACAAGAGCTTATTGAAAAGTTTCCTGGAGGTTACCCTAGAGAAAATATGAATATTCATTTATTAAAAAGAGGTTTTATAATTAAAAAAAAATATAAAATATTCTCACAACCATTTGATAAAAAAAAATTGTTTAAACCTGTAATAAGTGCAATATTATTGCATCAAAATATTTATGCTGAAAAATGACAAAAAATAATATAATTAAAGATACAGAAAACGCTACCCTTAATACTTTCAAAAAAGAAGTTCCATCAGACTACTACTCGTATGAAGATAAAAAAAGTTATGAAAAATTTTTAAAAAATTTTAAACATACTTATATGTATAATTATAATTTTCCACCAAAAATGTTTCATGATGTTGAGTTAATAGATTTTGGTGCTGGGACAGGACATAGAGCAATAAATTTTGCAGCTTGGGGTGCAAAATGTACTTTAGTTGAATTAAGTGATAGATCATTAGAAATATCAAAAAAACTATTTGAAAACTTTGCTGAAGATTACAACAAACATAAATTTATAAATTCTTCAATTTTTGATTATGAAGAGAAAAATAAATTGTACGATATAGTGCATTGTGTTGGGGTTTTATCTCATACAGCTGCTAAAGAAGAAGCTTTTAAAAAAATATGTAAATATTTAAAAAAAGGAGGTTATCTAATCTTTGGAGACCCAAATAAATCTGGTGGATTTCAAAATATGCTTCAAAGGTATGGATTATATAAGTTTTCAAAAAATGACGATGATGTGGTAAAAAATTCAGAAATTTTGTTTAAAGAAGACATAGATAGAAGTGAAAAAGCAGTTCCAAGAACAAGAAAAGAAATTATATATGATAGATGGGTAATTCAAAGTCAAGACGACCCTTCTTTTTCTGAAGTATGCAAATGGTTAAAAGATTGTAATTTAAAGTTATATTCTGCTTATCCAAGTTATCCAAACTTTTTTTTATCAGACTCGTTTTATAATGAAAATAAAATAGATTTTGATCAGATTTCAAATTTACCAGTGTTATCAGAAATAATGTGGATGACTAAAACACAAGATGATCTTGAATTTTCAAAAATAATTAACAATGATCTAAGTAAATTAAATGAAAACTATGATAAATTTGCCTCTTACATTGCAAACTGTAATTTTAAAACAAATATTGAAACTGAAAAATTTTTTGAATTATCTCAAGATGTAGTTGATTCACTAAATAAACTAAAATTTATAGAGAAGCTAAGAAGTAAGTTTTTAGAATTTATAGAAGAGTCAAAAAACTATATTGATTTAGTTAATAAAAACGATTTTAAAAATGTTAAAAAATTTGTAGATGAGGCCAAATTACTTTTTAGAGGTCCAGCAGGAATTAGACATGTGGATTTTATTGCTTATAAAGAAGAATAATTAGAGGTAAAAATGTTTGAAAAAATAAATAGTCATAATGAATGGGATAAATTAAGGGAAATCATAGTTGGTTCTGCAGAAGGAACACGTGCTACGCTAACATGGAATAAACCTCAAAAAATACCTGAAAAATTATTGGATGAAGCTATAAAACTTGCAGAGGAAGCTACACCAAAGTGGTTGTACGATGAAGTTTGTGAAGACTTAGAAGAATTGTCAAAAACTTTGAAAAATTTAGGTGTTATTGTTCATAGACCAAAAACTTATGATTTTAAAAAAATGTATTCTTCGCCATATTGGTCCTCTACAAGTAATAATGTTTATAATGCTAGAGATTTAAATTTGGTTGTTGGAAATTCAGTTATTGAAAGTCCTTCTTATCTTATAAATAGATATTATGAAACAACTTGTCTTTATGACATTTGGTATAAATATTTTGATAAAGGTTTTACTTGGATAGCTGGTCCTAAGCCGCGTCTAAACTACGAGTCAAGTGTTCCTTATTATAGAAACGAAGATGAAAGAATCATGACTCCTGAAGATCTTAAACATATTGAATTAACAAAAGGCAGAGTTGAAAAATTACATAGGTTATCAGAAAATGAAATTTTATTTGAAGCTGCGAATACAGTCAGAATGGGCAAAGATTTGCTTTATTTAATATCTTCTTCGGGTAATGAGTTAGGAGCAAAATGGTTACAGTCAGTTTTAGGTGACAAATATAGAGTTCACTCAACAACAGGAATATATAGATCAAGTCATATAGATTCTACAGTTTTATGTTTGAAACCCGGCCTAGTTCTTTTAAATGGTGCAAGGGTCAATGAAAAAAATTGTCCAGAAATATTTAATAAATGGGATAAATTATATTTTTCAGAAGTAGCTCCAACATCTGAGTCTGAATTAAAAATTCAAAAAGAAATAAGAGATCCAATCGGTAAGAAGTTAAATGATTTAGGTTTTCAAACTAACTTGTTTGATATGTCATCTCCATGGGTTGGGATGAATTTGTTGTCTGTTGATCAAGAAACAGTGATTGTAGATGAAAGGCAAAAGGAATTTATTAAATTTTTAGAAAAAAATAAACTTAAGGTAGTTCCGGTAAGAATGAGACATATATATACCCAGGGTGGAGGAATTCATTGTGCTACCCTAGATACTGTACGAGATAGTAAATTTGAAGATTATTTTATTTAAAAATATTTTTTCTTAATAAATTTAATTATCGCTTCGGTACCAGATAAGTTTAGATTTGAAGAAGTATAATTATTTAAATACTTTCCATAAAATTTTGTCCTCCGACTTAAATCTTTCAAAAAATCTCCCTTGTTTAAACTCAATTTTTTATCAATTCTAAGAGATTTAAGCTTTAAAAGTCCTTTGTAAAGATCAGAGTTATATCTTTTTCCTTTAAATAATTTTGATCTTAAGCACACTACTTTTTTTTTTAAAATAAATGCTGGTAAGATTGCGCTTGTGTCAAAAAAAAGTACTAAAAAAGCAGATTTAATTAACTCTTTTGTTTTAAATTTCAAAACTTTAAAATTTTTAAATCTATCTTGAGTTTTATTTAAATCATATGCTGGATGAATTGAAACTAAAACTTTTTTCTTAAATCTTTTTGATAAGCTAGATAATAAATTATTTAAATTTTCGTAATGGTCATTAACTAATTTTTTATCTAATATTTTTATATCTTCCATCGACCTATACTCTGGCTGCATATCTAAAAGAAGAATATATTTTTCAGATAATTTAACATTATAATCCTTGAAATTATCAAAAACCTTACTTTTAACTAATACAATTTCTTTATAATAACTTGGAATTTTAAATATTTTTTTTAAACTTTGTTTGTAAGTATTATACATTAATTTATTGCTTACAAATCTCACTTCAATAGGAGAAAAAACTTTTATTATAACTAAAAACCTCGTAATTAGTCTTGGTAAAAATCTTGTAAAAAAAAATACTAAAATTTTAAAATTTGTTTTGTGCCAGTAATAAGTGCTAAATTGAATATTGCCTATATGACCAATTAGTACTTGAGGAATTTTTTTTTTTTTTAAAAAAAATAAAATTCTAAAAAATTCGTAACCTCTTCCTATATTGTTAATAATTAATGGATTAATTTTTTTACACAACTGCGAAAATTCATAAAAATTCTTTGGATTAAAAAATTTTATTTTTTTTGGGAATTTATATTTAATATTTTTTGGATATTCAGTTTCTTGATTAAATAGTTTTAAATTTTCAGAATTTACAATAAATACATTATCAAACTCATTTGCGAAAATTTTTAATTGCTCTTTATTTGCAACATAAAAAGGTTCAAGATCATGAAAAGATGTTAAAAAAAAAATTCCTTTTCTTTTCATTAAATATTATAAATTTCAGATTTAAATTTTTTAAGATTATTTGGTCTTTTATACCAATTTAAAGTTTTTTCTAAGGAACCAAGAAAATTTTTTTTTCCTGAATATTTAGGAATCCAATTTAGAAGCTTCTTTGCTTTTATGTTACAACAATTTAACCTTTTTACTTCAGATTTTTTTGATCTAACTCTTTTTTTCTCAACAATAATTTTTTTTTTAATATTAGTTAAATTACTTATTAATTTTGCAATCTCTTTAACTGAAACTTCGCTATTGCTTCCAATATTAATAGTTTCACCTATTATTTTTTTATTATTTATTGTTGAAATAAATGCTTCGATTGTATCTGTTACAAAAGTAAAATCCCTTGTAACATTTAAATTTCCTAACTTAATATATTTATTTTTTTGATCTAAATATTGAGTTATAATTGTTGGTATTATTGCTCTCAGTGATTGCCTTGGCCCAAAATTGTTAAAAGGTCTTAGTATAGCAATTGGAATTTTAAATGAATTAAAATATGCATTTGCCATAGCGTCAGCAGAAATTTTACTGGCAGCGTAAGGTGATTGAGCATTTAATGGATGATTTTCTTTCATTGGAATTATTTTACCAGTTCCATAGACTTCACTTGTGGATGTATGAATTAAACTAACATTGTTTTTTTTTTTTTATTATATTCATTAGGTTAATTAGGCCATTTAAATTAGTTTCTATATAGCTTCTTGGAGCAATGTAAGAATAAGGAATTCCAATAAGTGCCGCTAGATTAAAAATAAAATCACAATTGTCTGCCGCATTTTGTAAAGTATCTTGGTCTCTTAAGTCTCCTTGGTATACTTCAATTTCATTTTTGATTTTTTCATCAATATCATCTATCCAGCCCCAATTATTTTGAAAATTATATTGAACAAAAGCTTTTACTTTAAAACCTTTTTTTACTAATTTTTCTACAAGATGTGAGCCGATAAAGCCATCTGCACCTGTAACTAAAATAGATTTATAACTCATATAAATAAATATTGTTTTATTAATATAATTTAAGGTATATAGTTCAATTATTGAACAGTAAACAAAAATAGTTAAAAATTTACGATATGAAAGATATTTTCTGGTGCAAAACCTGCTTAAACATGTCAACAAGACCAAGAATTACTTTTGATGAAAAAGGTAAATGCAATGCATGCCAGTGGTCAGAAGAAAAAAAAGAATTAGACTGGAAAAAAAGACTTTTAGAGTTAGAAAGAATATTATCTAGGCATAAAAATAAATCTACATATGACTGTATAATTCCTGTTAGTGGAGGAAAAGATGGAACTTATGTCACTGACCAGCTAAAAAATAAATATAATATTAGACCTTTATGTGTGACTGTTAAGCCTGCTTTAGAGTTGGATATTGGAAAAAAGAATTTAGATAATTTTTTAAAAGAAGGTGTGGATCATATTCATGTCACACCTAATTTAAAAGCAATGTCGATATTAGACAGAATAGGTTTTTTAGATTATGGACAAGGTTATTATGGATGGATGATAGCTGTGCATTCTGCACCACCAATGATTGCAAGCCTGCTAAATATAAAACTTATTTTTTATGGTGAAGATGGTGAAGTCGAGTATGGTGGTACAAATAAATATAAATATGAACCAATTTATAGAATAGATCATCAAAAAAAAATTTTTTTAAACAATACTTATGAAAATGTTATAAAAAAATCTGAACTAGAGGATAAAGATTTATACTGGTTTAAATTTCCTGAAAAAAATACAAAAGATATTGATATCACTCATTATAGTTATTTTGAAAATTGGGATCCATACAGAAACTATATGGTCGCTAAAGAAAAATATAATCTTGAAGATGAAATATCTAATAATGTAGGAACATTTACAAATTTTGCACATAATGATCAAGCTTTATCTGCGTTACATTATTACTTAATGTACATAAAATTTGGATTTGGAAGAGCCACTCAAGATGCAGGGATAGAAATTAGACGAGGCGCAATGACAAGAGAACAAGCAAAAAATTTAGTGAATATTTATGATGGTTTATTTCCAGAACAACACTTAGGTCACTATATTAATTATTTTCAAATATCAGAGAGTGATTTTTTTAAAAATATTGATAAGTGGGCGAACAAAGTTCTTTTTTCAAAAACAAACAAAGGATGGAAACCAAAATTTAAAATAAGTTAAATGAAAGAAGTTGCAATTATAAATTATGGAGCTGGTAATTTAGGTTCATTAATTAACGCTATTGAAAATTTAAATTTTAAACCAATTATTTTAAACAAACCAGAAAAAAAAAACTATTCACATATTATTTTACCTGGAGTCGGTAATTTTGGCAAACTTTCAAAAAATTTATTTGAATTAGGTTTTAAAGATTATTTAGAAGGAGCAAAAATTAATAAAAGATTTATTTTAGGTATTTGTGTAGGTATGCAGTTACTTTTTGATAGAAGCGAGGAATCTAAAGATAAAAAAGGAATTGGATTGCTGACTGGAGAAATACAAAAGTTTAAATTCGAAAAAGATAAAAATTTTCCACTTCCTCATGTAGGATTTTCAAAAGTTTTTCATACCAATTCTAAGATTTGGAAAGATATACCAAATAAATCCTATTTTTATTTTATACATTCATTTCGTCTTAAAAATGCATCAAATTTAACAAGTATTGCAACCTCAACATATGGTGAAGAATTTATGTCATTCATTGAAAAAGACAATATTTTTGGAGCTCAATTTCATCCTGAAAAAAGTCATAAAGTTGGACTTAAATTAATAAATAATTTTTTAAACTTTTAATGCTTAATAAAAGAATTATATTTTCATTATTATATAGCAAAGGATATTTTTATCTGAGTAGAAACTTCAGGCTTCAAAAAGTTGGAGATATTAATTGGCTTGAAAAAAACTATAGTTTTAACGAAACTTGCCAATATATTGATGAACTAGTTTTTATTTTAGTAACTAAGGACCCAGAAATCAAAGAAATAAACGATTTTTTCAAAAGTGTAGATAAAATTAGAAAAAAAATTTTTGCTCCAATAATGATTGGTGGAGCTATAAGAAATTTAAATAATGTAAAAGATTGTTTTGAAAATGGTGCTGATAAAATAATTATAAATACTGAATCAAAAAATTCAAAATTACTTGATCAGATTAGTGAGATATATGGTTCGCAAGCAACATCAATAATGATAGATTATAAATTTGACAAAAATAAAAATAAATATGAAGTTTTTACAAATTGTGGAACCAAAAAAGTTGAAAAAGATCTTTTTCATACATTAGAAAAATTGTCTGAATATAATTTTGGAGAATTTATTTTACATTCAATTGACCATGATGGTACAGGGAATGGATATGATTTGAATATGCTCAAAAATATTTCATTTAAAATTAATAAACCAGTTTTGTTAATGGGTGGTGCAGGAAAACCAGACCACATTATTTCAGCACTCAAAAATAGAATGATTTCAGGTGTTATAACTGCTAATTTATTTAATTTTATTGGAGATGGATTAAAATTAACCAGAGAATTAGCTATACAAAAAGGTATAGAAGTAGCTAAATTAATTTAGAAGTTGCAATATAATAAATTTTATAATTAAGTAATTTTATGCATTTCATGTCTAAATATCATAAAGAAATAAAAAAAGAGAAAAAAAAAATTGATATTGATAAAATTTTTAATTTAAAAAAAAATAAAGATATAATACTACCTTTGGGCAGTTGTTTCCTTGATGAATTTTGTTATCACTTAGATAATAATAATTTTAAAATTTGTTCTCAAAAAAAAAATAATCATATAATAAAAATGGACAGACAAACAAACGAAAAAGGATTCCAATTTTTTTATGGTAATTTTTATAACCCCTTAAATTTATTAGACAATTTAGAGAGAATAATTTTAAAAAAATGGAAATTTAGAAAAACTGATTTTACATATAGTGAAAAATTCGATCATTTTATTAATTTTTATATAAAATCTAGATATAAAACAAAAAGCTTAAATAAATTAAAAAGTCATTTAAATAAAATTGATAATTATCTTTTAAATGAAATTAAAAAAAGTACAGTTATATTGCTCTGTTTTGATGGAACTGAAGTATGGATAGACAAATATTCAAAGAAAGCTTGGCATACATTTTATGGAAATTATCTTAATCAAAAAACTTTTCAAAATCAGGCAAAATTAAAGGTTTTAAATTATATTGAACTTAAATTGGTAATAAATAAAATTATAAGGCTTTTAAATAAAGTTGGAAAAAATAAAAAATTTATTCTTATGAATTCGCCACATTCACTTATCACAACTTATACTAATAAAGATAATCAAATTGCAGATTGGTACGCAAAAAGTACTTTTCTATCTGTATTTAGTGACATTCAGAATAAAAATATTGCTTACTTTCCTATTTTTGAAATTTTAAATAACTTGCCTGAAAAACAAAAATTTGAAAAAAATTTTTTGTATATTAATTCAAAAACAAAAAAAAAAATTATATTACCTGAATTTAAAAAATTATTTTTTTAAGTTTTTTTTGATAAAATTCGATATTTTATTATAAGACATAAGTTCTGTACTTGTTTCGGGGTCAATTTTAATATTAAATTTACT
>MDSW01040407.1_pt1 | contig 44614 bp, 21 predicted proteins | sample 811171 | NCBI WGS metagenome assembly MDSW01 (sample SAMN05326641, study PRJNA326480) | marine metagenome | isolation source: seawater | place: Atlantic Ocean: North West | collected 2012
CAGAACGGGTGCCCGTGGAGCTTTGCGACGTGGATCTCCGCCTCCTCCCGTTGCCGCGCGTACTTGATCGAGCACGGGTGCCCGGGTGCTCGGTGACGCGCGACGCCTCGTGGAGGATGTAGTTCTAGAGGTGTCATACTTTGCACAACGATCAAACTCCTCGACCATCATAAGACCACCTCGCTCTCGACGAAATCGACGTATTCCGAGACTGGAACGTATTCGTCCGCGTCACCTCCAACAAACACCATTATCTCTCCCCGTGTGGCATCCCAAATGATGCGGTGAGGATGTCGATCGCGCGCTTCTTCACCGTCTTCATCACCGGCGGCGTCGTCGTCCTCGACCGACGTCAAATCCTCGTCCCGGCCCAGCTCGTTTCCGTCGTGTGTACTCAATCGCCACAAGCCGAGTAAACCGCGCACGGCGACGGTGACAGCCTCCGCGGCGTCGTTTGTCGCCGCCGCGACTTGTTCGGCGTGTTCCGGAGAGAACCCGCTCGGCGAACGGGACGGGAGCGACTCGAACAGAGGCACGGAAATCCCGGCGACGGGTTCCTCGTGGCCTTGGGCCCCATCGTCGTCCTCCGCGCCCTCGTGAGAGGGAGACGCGTCGTGGAAGAATTCGTCCTCTTCATCTTCGACGGTGATTGCCTCCGGCGTCTCGGAGCTGAGCGGCCCGCAATTCGTCCGGCCCTCCCTTTCGACGTCGTCCACGAGCGCGTCGACGAGGTCTTCTACGACGTCCTCGATCTCGCGAACTTCGACGACGACGCGAACGACAGGCGCCTCGCTCGCTTCCTTCCCCACATCGTCGCCGGTCTCGGTCGTCATCGTGCTCGCGGACCGCCGCGTCGGGTGCAGGCCGCGCCCGAAAGAGGATCCCGTCCCGGAGAGAACGCGCGCGTGTCCCTCGAGTGCCGATGCGTCACGAAACGCCGCCGCCCGTTTCGCCTCGCGGCGCCACGCCCGAATCGCACGCCGAACGCATCGCGTCGCCTTCGCGCGAGCGAATCGTCGAACGATTTCGTGGTGAACGTCTGTCTCAGCCGCGGCACGAACGAACGCGCGGAATCCGATGCCCAAGAGGCGGCCACGGACGTGACGATCGGCGGAGTCCTCGGACCGGCGCAAAAGGAACCACCACTCGTCCATCGCCGCGGCGAGTCGTCGCGCGCGGTGGAACGCGACGGCGACGTCGAGGCGCGACCCTCCGACACTCGTGGGCGTCGACTCCGAAGAATCGTCCGAAGAATCCTTCGGTGAGCGACGCGAAGACCCCGAAGATGGATTCGACCGATCGCTCGTGCTGGAAGAGCTCGCGTCGTCGCCGTCCGGCGAAGCGTCACCCCGACCCGCCCTTCGAATCCTCCTACGGAGACTCGTCTTCGACGCCGAACGCGCCCGCGCGGGAGAATACACAGGCTCGTCGAGCGTTTTTTTCGCGGAGTCTCGACGCGCGGCGGCCTTTCCTCTCGACCGGTCGCCGCCGCCGCTCTTTCTCGCGATCGCGCTTTTCAGACGCCGCTCGAGGTACGCGTCGACGCTTCGCTTGACCGCGCGAAGCGGGCGATCGCGCACGGGTTCTGCACCGCCGGACGCCGGCGCTTCGAAATCGCCGTTCAAGCGCGACCACGCGTCGTTCACCGGGGCGTCATCGCGCATCGCGTCTCGCTCCTCGTCGCCGTCAGACCACCACTGCGATCCGTGAGACGTCGGCGTGTCGGCATCATCGCCGGGGGGGTCTTCGGGACCGCGATTCGCGGTGACCGAAGCGAGGAGACGCGATTCGAGCTCGCGAAGTTTGTCCTCGACGCGGGCCTCGACGGCGTCCACGATGAAACGCGCGTCACCCGTGAACGGAGGGGTCGTCGTCGCTTCGCGCGTAGGCGAAGATTCTCCGCCGGCGATCGGGGAAGGGTCTCGAGGTTTGTCGCCTGACGCGTGCGGCGCTCCAGGTGAGGTTCGACGCTCGGAGAAATCCGGGCGAGGTTTCCGAGGAGAAACACTCGAGTTCGCCGCGTCACTCGACGGAGAGAAGGCCGTGGGAGGCGTCCACCGCGGCGCCCCGCCTGCGCGAAACGGAGGTCTTCCGCCGGACGAGGACGCGCGGCGCCGCGACGCGACCGGGGGCGAGCCCCGACCCCGCGGCTCCGCCAACTTCGTCAGCCGTTCGGAATCGCTCGTTCGCGGCGATGCCTCCGCCTCCGTCGCCAGTTTCCGCGGCGCCGAAGACGGAACCGCGTGATTCGTCGCGAAGAGTGTCTTTCTCGTCGTCGAGGGAGCCTCTCGCGTCGCCGTCGTACCCGCGCGTCGCGTCGAATCTGTGGAACTCTTGGGGAGAATCCACGCCCCGACGACATCGTCGACGGCGAGCTCAAACGCGCCGGGCGCGTTAAGCGACGGCACCGACGAGTCGCCCACGCGCGCGCGGAGCGGCTCGCGCCCGGGGCGGTGCAACAGTCGGTTCGTGTAGTCGCCGTACGCGCCGTGATGGGGGGAGTACGTCGGTCTTCCCCGAGAGGAAGCGACAACACGTCTCGACGACGCTCCGAGATCCGCCGGCGCCCACGTCCCCTCGGACGCGCGACCATCCCCGAGATCGCTCGGGGCGACGTTCTCCGACCGACGACGCGGCGCGTTCCAATACGTCGCCGCCCGCGCGTCGAGCGCGGCGACAGCGCTCGTACCATCGCTCGTCCCCTCTGCGTCCCCACGGGATTGAGAACGTTCAGCTGACGCGGTCTCGGCGACGCGAAGGTCGGCCTCGAGCGCCGCCTCGAGAGAACACAGCGCCGCCCAGTCATCGTCCGCGCCGACCGCGGCGGCAGACCTGGGAGACGCCATCCCGGTCGCGCCGCGCGCTGTGAGCGAGCACGGGAGCCGTCCGCCCGTAGGCGTTTGTTGTTTTGACCGTGGCTCGTACCATACTGGAGTCTTATTACTAGCGCCGTCGCGCGCTGCGGTTTCTTTTGACACCAAATTGCCTTCCCGCGGCCTTTCCCCGAACGGGAGGACTGCCCGTCGCGTCGCGCGAGAAGCCAAACCACGGGGCGCGGGGCATCCCGGGTCTCTTGAAGACCGCGGATCGCGGCGCTCGCACGTGCGGCTCGTTTCAGTAGGCGTACCGAACCGCCCTTTAGGCCTCCTCAGGGTCACGCGCGATGTCCGTCAGCACCCAGGGTAGCTTTGAATCTGGTCATACCGACCAGATCCATGATTGCCAGTACGACTACTACGGCAGGGTGCGTCCGCGAGCGCGAAGGATGGAGTCGAGGACGACCGCGCGGTACTTTCATCTGCACGCGCCGCGCCGTCTCGTACCTCGCGGGAGTACCTCGCGGGAGAAGCCCTCGAGCACGCCCACAGACAGATCCGCGATCACGACCACATTTTCCGCCCGCCGACTGCACCCCGCGTCCCCTCTTTTTCGCCCTCGGCTCACGTCTTCTTCCCTCCCGAACCCCCTCGCCACCTTTCGCAGCGCGTTGCCACGTGCTCGTCCGACCGCACGATCAAGATCTTCGACGTTTCCGGCGAGACGCAGACCCTCGTGGCGAACCTCACGGGCCACGACGGCCCCGTGTGGATGTGTACCTGGGCCCATCCGAAGTTTGGGGTTATGCTTGCGTCATGCAGCTTCGACCAGAAGGTGATCATCTGGAAGGAGAGCGAGCAGCAGCCCGGCGCGTTCAGCCCCATCTACACCTCTCCCGCGACGCTTCACGACGCGTCCGTGAATGCCGTCGCGTGGGCGCCACACGAGCTCGGGTTGGCGCTGGCATGCGCGTCCAGCGACGGTTCGATTTCTGTCATCTCCCGCGGACAGGATGGCCAGTGGGACGCGACGAAGATCCCCGGCGCACATTCCATTGGCTGCACGGGCGTGTGCTGGTCTCCGGCGCCCCCGCCCGGGTCCCTCGTCGCCGGCGGCGGCGCGGGCCAGGCGCAGCCCGTGCGGCGGCTCGTGTCTTCCGGGTGCGATAACCTGGCGAAGATTTGGCGATTCGACGACGCCGCGGGCGGGTGGAAGGAGGAGCACGCGCTCAGGGGCCACGACGACTGGGTGCGCGACGCGTGCTGGTCCTCCAACGTCGGCATGCCGATGAACACGGTGGCGACGTGCGGACAGGACGGCAAGGTGCTCATCTGGACCCAGGACGAGCCCGGCGGAGCTTGGAACAAGACGCTGTTGAACGACTTCGGGGCGCCGGTGTGGAGGCTGTCGTGGAGCGTCATGGGAAGCGTCTTGGCCGTCTCGGACGCAAACAACCTCGTGACGGTGTGGAAGGAGAGCGTCGACGGAAAGTGGGACCAGATCGCGGCCGCGGACCAGTGATCGATACTACGTGTAATCACCGATACGCGGGAGAACATTCCATATCAAGGTTTTGCACACACGCGCACACACTCGTCCAACGCCTTCTCTCGTCACCGAGCACCCGGGCACCCTTGCTCAATCAAGTACGGGCGGCAACTTATTTGGGCACAAGTCCACGTGTACTCGTTCCACGGGCACCCGTTCTGATGCGCCCACTGGAGCACCTCCAGGTGGCCACCCTTCGCCGCCTCAGAGCACGTCGAGTTGTCCCATGGGCACCGAAAGTACTATTCTCGTGAGACGCGTCGTCGGCTACGGTTTTTGCTTCTTCGCGTCGTCGGCTATGGTTTTTGCTTCTTCGCGTCCTGGGCCCCTTCGTCGTCCTCCGCGAGCTTACGCTTGTCCGCTTTCCCCCCCTCGTCCGACTCTCTCTTATCCACGCACGAGCCTCGCGCGAACGTTCGCCCCCCGCACAGGCGCTCCAGCCCCTCTCCCTCGCACGACGCGTCCGGCGCGACTTCGATGAGCTCGGTTTCGGCGTCGCCCTCGACGCGCCCGCCCGCGCGTTCGATCCACCTGGCGTGCAAGTCCGAGACGAGTTTCCTCGCGGTGTCCGGGGAGTCCTTCCCCGAGCCCTCCGCGTTCTTCACGGGCGCGAAGTCCTCCTCGCGGACGCCGCGCAGGAACGCCACGGGGCCCTTCGCGAACGCGTACGCGTCGAAGATGAACGCTTCGAGTTTGATTCCGTTTGGCGATTTCGGGGCGACTTGTGTCTCCGGGTCTCCGCCCGGGTCGCAGTGCGGAATCTTCTTCTTCGCGACGTGGTACGCGAGCTCGGACGCCAGCGCGCCGGTTTCGTCGCAGCATCTCGCGAGGAATTCGAAGGCGTAGTAGTGCAACACGACGTTCGCGGCGTCGAACTTCAACTCCCCGCTCGCGTCCTTCTCGGCGGCGAGATCGGCGGGCATCTCCGAGTACTCCACCACGTGCACCTTCCCCCCGCGCGTCGTGAACACGCCCACGGGCTCCTCCGGATACGCCTTCGCGATCACCTTCGCGCCCGCCTCGGCGCCCTTCTCCGCGCAGAATCCGACGAACGTCGGGTCCCCGGGGCGAACCAGCGCGTTATCCACGCAGTACGCGTGCACGTGCTTCACGCCCCTCCTTCGCATGTCGGCGATGCACCCGTTCTCCCTGAGCGCCGCGTAGACGCCGCCGTTGCCGTCGGGCGCGGTCGCGACCGCGGACTTGGACGCCATGATGATCTTGCCGTCGAAGGTGAAGCACGGGAGCCAGCCTTGTTTGAAGAAGACGACGTCGGAGGGCGCCAGGCCGAAGTGGCCGTGGGTTTCGAAGTACGCGACGGTGGCGTCGTGCGTGAAGGGCGACGTCATGACGTACAGAGGGATCGACGCCGGTGGGGGGTCGTCGGCGGAGGGTTTCGTCGGGGACTCGTCCGAGCCGCGCGCGCCGGCGAGCTCCGCGAGCTTCTTGAGCCGTTCCGCTTGGAGGCGGAACAAGCTCCGGCCGCTCGGCAGGCCGACGTCGTACATCCCCTTCGGGTCGCTCGATCCGAGCCTCGTGCCCTGGCCGCCCGCGAGCAGAACGACCGCGAGCTCGCCCTTGGCGGCGGCGCGGAGACCCAGACCGCGCCACCTCGGCGCGTGATCCGGGTCCGTCGACGACGCGTCCGCGCGAACGGGCTCGATCGCGCCCTTGGAGCTGTTCCCGGCGTCGTGGTCCGCGACCGATCGCGCGAACGTCGCGGCGACGCGCGCGACGTCGCCGATCACGCGAAGCTGGTCAATCAGGGCGGATCGCTCGGCGTCGTCGCACGCGTCCCAGTGCGCGAAGACGTGGCCCTGGCCGGCGGCGACGTAAGCGGCGCGGAGAGACGCCACCTCGGACGCATCGGGGGGGGAGGCGGAGGATACCGCGGGTGCCATCTCGAAGTGAAGACAGAAGAGCAGCGTTCGCGTCAGTGCCGCCGACTAGCCGAGCCGGCGCGGAGCCAGTGAAAGGAATTTTAGGCAGTCGATGACTCGCGAAACCCTTGGTTTAAGAACTCCTCGGTTCAGGGACTCGCGAACACGCGGGAACCGCTGACGTGCGCGGTTTCACCGGGAGGATTCGCCGACTCGGCACGAATGCGCGGCTGGGAAGTTTCTCGGCCGTTCCACGCGGAGACCGCTGACGCGGACGCGACTCGCGACGCTCCGAGGAAAAACCGAGGCGACGCTCGAGCGACGCCGCACACGACGCGCGCGGAGCGGCGTTTCGCGGAGATGCGAGGTGGCGTATCGAGCGCCGCGGGCCTCGCGGCCTCGCGCGTGGCGCCCGACGCGAGGCTCGGCGCCGGGCGCGGCCCCGCGCGGGGCCGCGCGCGCGCCGCGGGAAACCGTTCGACTGGGAATGAAAACGTTTCGCGACGACGTGGGTTAACGCCGCGCGCGCGACGGCGACTCCGGCGCGTCGCGGCGACGGACGAGAGCTCCACGGTGACGGCTGAGCCCTCGAGCGAGACTGAGGACGAACCCGAGCCTCGCCGCGAGGAGGGATGGTGGGCGTGGACGCGCAGGTGGGCGGTCGGCGACTCGGACGAGAGCGACGAGGAGAGTCTGCCGACGCCTCGGGCCGACGAGCAGCCGCCCGCGGCTTCTTCTTCGTCATTCTCCCGAGCGGACGCCTCTTCCGAGGACGCGGTCGCGGCGGACGCCGAGCGCGCGTTCCTGGAACGCGTCCCCTTACCCCCTTGGCTGCGGTATCAGGTCGATCGCGTCGTGTTCGGTGCGAAAGCCGGCGAGGAGGAGGGCGAGGATCGCGGCGGGACGCGCCCGGGCGACCCCACGAGCGTCGCGGGAGACGGGGGGGAGGAGGGAGACGAAGCCCCCGGGCCCGCGGTTTCGCCGGGCGCGGCGACGACGCGCGGCGAGACGCTCCGCGGCGCCGTCTCCGTGGTGTCCACCTCGGATTCGTCTCGAACCCCTTCGTTGACCGACTCGGACCTCGACGCCTTCGCCGAGTCCCTGGACGGCGCGAACTTAGTCCTCGACAGCTCCTCCGCGGTGGCTCGGAGCTCGGAGCTCGCCGCCACCGCCGCCGACGCCGCCATCGAGAAACTCGCCGCCGCGCTCGCCGCCGCGGACGCGCGCCACCGCGCCACGGCGGCGACGGCGTCCCTGGCGGCCGCGAGCGATGGGCTCGAGGCGGCCGCTCTGAGCGGGGGCATCGGGTCGGAGGAGCTTCGCGATGCCCTGGAGGTGGCGAAGGAACGCGCGGAGGAGGCGAGGGAAGCTTCTGCGGCGCTCGCGCGCGCGTCGCGAGAAGTCGCGCGACTCGAAAACGCCGCCGGCGCGGACGCGGAGAAGGGGGAGGAGATCGCCGCGCTCGCGAAGGAACGACTTCGGCTCGCGAGCCGCGCGAGTCGGGCGGCAATCGCGGCCGCGGGCGCGAGCATCCGAAACGTCACCGCCGCGAGAACGACGCGTCGAGCGGAGGAGGAGACGATCGCGAAGAGTGTAACACCGGAGGGGGCCGCCGCGGCGCCGGCGGAGACGGCCGCGGACGCGGGATCCTCCGTGGATGAGGCTCCGGAAACGCAGGACGTGCTCTCGTCGGTGAATGCGTCCGTCCTCGACGCCGCGGCGGCGATGGAGCTGAGCGGCGCTCTGTCCCGCATCGCGGAGTGGAGCGCGAAGCGCACGCAGAGTCTCTTCCGGGGGAAATCCGACCGAGCGAAACAGCCGCCCGCGGCGGACGAAATCGGTCGGCTCGTGCAGCCTTCGCTCCAGAAGGTTGTGGCGCAGTCCCTGGAGCCGGCGTCGCCCGAGGATTTACGCGCGGCGCGCGTCGCGTGTGGCCTCGCCGCGTGGATCTACTACCTTCCGAAGAGGCAGGAGAATCTCAACAAGGTCGGCCTTCGCGTGATCGTGTCGAGCCTCGACCCGCCGAAAAACAACGTCGTGTTAGCGCCGACGAAGCCGAACAAAGAGCTCAAAGCCGCGTCCTCCGAGCGCCGGGGGGCGACCGAGGCGACGGACCCGTCGTCGACCGGGGGTGGTGAAGGGGGAACCGCGCTCGGCGACGACGGCGCGCGCTCGAAGGCGGCGGCGCGGCGCGCGATGGCCGCGGCGGACGCCGCCATCGAGGAACTCCGCCGCGCCGAGGGCTCCAAGGGGTCCCCGGAGGCGATGGCGTCGGCGCGCGAGGCCGCCCGGCTCGCGAGCTCGGTCGCGACTGAGTTGCAGGAGGCGCTCGGCGACGGCGCCGGGTCTGTCGACGACGCGCGAGGCGCGCGAACGCCTCTCGAGAGGAGACGAGCGACGGACGGTTCGCCCGACGGGGGCTCCTCGACCGAATCTCGGGGCGAGTCGCGCAGAGGCGTCCCTTCCGCCGCCGTCGCCTCTTCGAGCGGTTTACCCACCAGCGCGAACGGATCCGCGCCGCCGCTCCCCCCCGTGAACTATTGCGTCGCGTGCGACGACGCGACGGGCGATTTGTGGGTCGTCATCGAGGGTTCGACGTCGCTGGCGTCTTGGCAGACGAACCTCACGTTCCAGCCCGTTGTTTTCGAGAACGCCGCGCTCGACGTGCGCGTGCACCGCGGGTCGTACGACGCGGCGAACCTCATCTACGACGCCGTCGAGTGCGCCGTTCGCGAGCACTGCGACCGGTTCGGGGCGAACGCGAAGGTGCGGATCACGGGGCACTCCTTGGGCGGCTCGCTCGCGATGGTTCTGTCCCTGATGCTCGTGCTCCGCGGCGGCGCGCCGAGGGAGGCGATGGCGGAGGTTTGGGCGTTCGGTTCGCCGTACGTCTTGTGCGGCGGCGACGCTTTACTCGCGAGGCTCGGTTTGCCCCGCGGGTTCATCAAGGGCGTCGCGATGGGGAAGGACATCGTCCCGCGCTCATTCTCGTGCTACTACCCGCAGTGGGCTCGGCGCGCGCTGGAGATCGCCCCCGGGTCGCTCAAGGTGAACGTCGCCGAGCAGCCCTCTTTCCTCGACGAGGAGATGTTCTACTCGCCCATGGGGGACGTGCTTCTGCTCCAGGCCATCCACGGCGGCGCGCACCCGCTCCTCCCCCCCGGCCCGGGGCTGTACCAGCTCGCGGGGGAGGGGATGTACGAGATGCTCGTCGACCGCGTGAACGAGGGGGAGGCGGACGAGGAGGACTGGCTCGAGGGGGCGCGCGCGGGCGCCAGGAGCGGCGAGTGGTCGCACGACTACGGCAGCGACAGCGACACGGACAGCGACGGCGACGAGGAGGAGAGCGGCGCGAGGAGAGGGGAGCGGTACGACGACGACGGAAGGACGGAGTCGGACTTTGACCCGTGGCTCAGGTGGGAGAAGTGGCGCGCCGAGAGACGCGAGGAGGAGCGGCGGTCGGAGAAGAAGTCCGCCAAGCGCGGTCGGACGAGAAGACGCTCCGTTCCCCAGCCCAAGCGCTCGTCGCGCCTGAACCGGCTCGCGTGTCTCACGCAGTCGGACGCGGCTCTGACCGCGAGCTTGATCCTCGGGTCGGTGGACCACAGCGCGGTGCTGGACGACGACGCGGAGGCGTTTGCGGCGCTTCTCGAGGAGAGGGGGAGGGACGCCGCGCAGCGCGTGGTGCTCAACACGCCGCACCCGCTCACCGTGCTCAGCGACCCGGGGGCGTACGGCACGAGGGGGAGCATCTCCAGGCACCACAACCCGTTCAACTATCTCAGGGCGCTCGCGAAGACGCGGCGCACGTGGGAGAGCGGGTCGCAGCCGAGGGAGAACGAGTTCGCCGAGGCGCGAAGCAAACCGTGGAAGTGAAGGCGCGGCGGGTCGAACCGTCAAAAGACGCGGCGCGATTCGATTCGATTCTGTTTTTTCGCCGTCTTCTTCTTCGCGTTCGCGTCGTCGCGACGCCCTCCCTCCCCGCATCTCGTCGACTCCCTCGTCGCGCCTCGACCGACCCTCGCTACGTCGTCGCGTCCCTCTGTCTCGGGAGGGGTTTTTCCCCCGCCCCCCCTCGCCCGGGCTCGTCGTCGAGGACGAACCCGAACCTCGACCTCGAGCGAACCTCGCTCTTTTGCGGCGCGTCCGAAGGCGGCGCGTGAACCGGCAAACGCGGCGGAGGCGGCCCTTTCCCGAGTCCGAACAGACCTTTTCCGGCCGCCGCGCCGGCCTCCCCGCGCGACGGCGGCTTAGAAGGGGGCGCCTTCGGCTCCGCGACCGCGCCCGAGGCTTTCTCCGCTGCGCCGCGCGGCGGAGGCGGCGTGAACGTCGCACCGCCCTTATGCGTACCCTTCGAGCCGCCGGTGGGCTTGTTCGCGGCGGGTTTCCGTGCGGTATTCCCGCCGCCGGAGCGACCGCCCTCGGCCCCGCCCGCGGGTTCTGTCCCGCCCCTCGTCGCTTCGGCGGGCGTTTTCTCCTCGCCCGGGGGTCGCCCGATTCTGGGCGCGGGGATGGCGGACACCCCCAGGCCGACCGTCCGCCGCGACGTTTTGTTCTCGCCGCCGCCGCGTTCGCCTTCGCCCGGTTTCTCGGTCGATTTATGTTTCCCTTTGTTCGTGCCGGCCGCGCCCCGGTTGTGGTACTTGGCGAACATCGCCTCCCTCGTGAGAACGTCGGCGTCGTTCGCTATTCGGTGGAGGTAGGCGCACTCCGGGTTCCCGCACCGCGCGGCGCGCAGAAACGCATTGCAGTATTTGGTCGTCCCGCGACTCGCGCGCAGCGTCTTTCCGTCCCACGTCGTCCCGTCCAGCTCCCTTATGCACCGCTCCGCGTCCTCCTCCCGCCGGTACGTCACGTACGCCCCGCCGGTGAACTGGTGCGCGTCCCCGGGTTTCGGCGGGCTCGTCTGCACCTTCGCGATGGGGCCGAACCGCGAGAAGAGATCGCAGCCGGAGAGGAGCATCTCCTCGCGGCAGTACGGGGGGGTCAGGCCGACGACGTACGCGAGATCCCGCTGGATCACGCGCGCGTCGTGAAGGTGGCGCCGCGCCGCGATGATCTCGGCGCGGGAAAAGTCGCCCCCGTGCTCCGCACCGCGCGAGGCGCCGGGGTTTCCGTCGCGGGACGAGCGCCGCGATTTGCCCCCGGGCGCCGGTTGCTTCGTCGCGGGCGCCTCCGGAGGAGGAGGCTCGTCGAAGCGGATCGTGCTCTCGTCGTACTCCGTCCGACACGCGGGACACCGCCCCTTGGCGTCGTCTTTCGCCGCGAGCTCCATCACGCTGTGCCAGCACCACGCGCACACCTGGTAGCCGCACCCGCACGGGCGGAAACGGAGGTCCGTCGCATCCAAGGGCTCGCAGCACAGGGGGCAGTCGACGCCCGCGTTCGCGCCCGCCGACATCGCGAGCGGAGCGTCGGAGGAGACGCCCGAGGATGCGGTCGCTCGCTCTACCAGCCCGAAGGCCGCCCCCTCACGCCGTCGCGCGACGCCGCCGCCGCGGCCCGAGACTCTGCGAGGAGGCGACGAGCTGACGACGGAGTGCAGATCCGACGAGAAGCGGCGGTGCGCCGGCGCGCAGCACCCCGGGCGGCCGAAAAAAATCTTCGGGCGGCAATTTCGCGAAAATCGCGGAAAGCTCTCTTGATGAGTGGATCGCGTGGGGTACAAGGAGCCTCGTGCGCGCGCCGCTCGGGTGGGCTCGTGTGTCTCGACTATTCAAAAATTCCAGCCCTGATCGTGGTCGACCCTTCTCCTTCTCTCGCTCTCTACGCCGTCGCGGTCTGCGCGGCCCCGAGCTTCCCCTTGTACACGAGGGGTTTCGCCGGGACGAGGTCTTCCATGAGGACGTTTTGCTTGGCGATGTGCCTGAGGAAGAACTCCCCCGTGCGCTTCTCCGGGACGACGTCCCGGACCGTCACGGCGTCGCCGTCGACGGTGAACTCGAGGTCGCTCACCGACACCTCCACGCCGTCCAGCGCGGACGTCCCGCCCGGGACCCACTCCTTCAGGGTGGACTTCGCTCGCATCGTCTCGAGCTGCTCTCTGAGCGCGTCGGGCTCCGTCTCCATCAGACTGGCGAGCTTCTGGACGGAGATGGAGGTGTAGAGCTTCAGGTACGACCGCAGCGCGGGAAGCTTCTCGTACGACTGCACCTCCGCGATGAACGCCTTGAGCTGCGCCCGGTACGCCTCCTCGTTGTAGTTGCCCTCGTCCCCCTCCTTCGGCCCGCTCGGGGTGACGAACTTCGGGCACGCGAAGGAGAAGAGCTCGTCGAAGGCGGAGACGACGCCCTGCGCCATGCGGGACATGTCGTCGCCGTGCTTCTCGCGCAGGGCGCCGACGACGCCCTCCTCGAGCAGGCGCATCACGCGCGTGTTGCCGTTGCTTCCGCCGCCCGAGCCGCTGCCCCCGAGCGTCACCGCCATCGCCGTCAGCGCGTACATCTGCTCCTGCTTCTTCAGCATGAGGTCCAGCGCGTACGGCCGCGTCGCCGCCACCTTGCGGCGGTTGACGAAAACAAGCGACGCGTTGAAGTGCTTGATCGCGTCCGTGTACCGGTGGAGCATGAAGTACGCGAACCCGACGTGGTACGCGGTGGAGACGCTCGCGCCGGCCACCTTGCTGAAGATCCCGGGCTTGTCCAGCTGGATCGGGTCCAGGACCCTGAGCGCGGTTTCGTAATCGCCGAGCAAGATGTGGATCTTGGACGCGCCGATGAGCGAGAAGTACCCGAGCGTGCGCAGGACGTTGGACGAGTTGTAGTCGTACCCCTCCTGCTCGCTGAACGCGATCTCGCCCCGGCGCTCCTTGTCGAGCGTGGCGATGATCTCGGATTTCTCCACCATCTGCTTGAGGTAGTTCATCACGCTCTCGGCGCTCCACACCCCGTCGGCGACGGCGCGGTTCAGCGCCTCCAGCTCCTCCTTCGTCTTCACGCTCACCTTGCCGCGGTACTGGCAGAAGGACTGGAACTGGTAGATGAACTCGTCGATCATCTCCCACAGCCACAGGTTAGGGAGCTGCATGTTCACGTTACCGTGGAGGATGACGTTGAACAGGTTCGCGTACGTCTCCCAGCTCTCCGCGCGCTGTTCGAGCGTCGGCGTCGCCTTGCCGTAGAGATGGCGGAAGTACATCTCCTTGTAAAGGAGGCAAAACACGTGGTCGTCGTCCGCGTACTTCGCCACCGCCTCGGCCGCGGGCCAGGGGGAGGCCTTGAAGTACCGCTCGCTGATCGCCCCGAAAGACTTCTCGTACATGGACAAGATCTCGTACACTGCGCGCGGGAGGAAAAGGAGGGGGGGTCGAGGACGTGGGGGAGTCGGGAAAAGGGTAAGTCGTCACGGGTGAGGTCGGGGGAGGCGCTCGACGCGCGCGCGTTCGGGGGAGGAGGGTGGGCGGGCTCGCGGATACGCGTCCGAGCGCGCGGTAAGAGCGACCGCCTAGGGAGGAGGGACCTTTCGCGCGACGGCGAAGGACGCGGTCGAGGCGCGATCGCCGTCAGGGCGCGCCAACACGCACCGTTCTTTTCGCGGATGTGGCGGTAGAAGTACACGACGAACTGCTTCACCATGTCCGGCACGGGCTCGTTCGCCTTGGCCATCGCGGCGGCGTCCGCCATGGCGAGCGCGAGGTCGTCGATGGGGCGAAAAACCTCGGGGAGAAGGGTCCCGACGCGTGCGTTGCCGCGCGGGTGGAAGAGGGGGAGGGGTCGAGAGCGCGGGTGGGGCTCTCGATCCAGCCGCCAAAAGAAAAACCCTGACGAGCGCCGCGCGCCAGATTGGAGATCGAGTCAGTTCAGAAGTCAAGTCCGCCCCGGCGGCCGGTCCGCCGACGACGCTCCGCCGACGCCGTTCGATGCGAGATCCCGAGAAAGCTCCGCGCGCTTCGCGCGGCGGCACACCGTCGGCGTTCGCGGAGGGCATCGAGTTCGCGCCGGCGCGCCGTTCGCATCGTCCGCGCGACATGCAAGGCAACCGCTCGTTCGTGAAGAAGACCAAGGGCGGGCGCGTCGTGAAGGTGGTGCGCGAGCACTACCTGCGCGACGACATTTACGTCGGCTGCGCGGCCGCCGCCCCCGAGCTCCGCGGCCCCGACCCCGAGCAGTGGAAGCTGAGCGCGGACGCGGCTCGGTACGTCGTCATCGACACCAACGTCGCGCTTCACCAGCTCGACCTCTTGGCGCACGCGGCGGTGACGGACGTCGTCGTGCTCAGCGTCGTCCTGGACGAGTGTCGCGCGAGGAGCAAGGCGAGCTACGAGCGCCTGCGCGCGATGTGCCAGGATCCGGCGAAGCGCTTCTTCGTGTTCGCGAACGAGCACCACAGGCAGACGCACGTCAAGGCGGAGCCCGGGGAGAGCCCGAACGACCGAAACGACCGCGCCATCAGGGTCGCGACGAAGTTCTACCAGAGGGCGCTGCCGAACAAGCGCGTCGTCCTGCTCACGAACGACCGCGGGAACCTCGCCAAGGCGAGGGAGGATGCCATCGACGCCCTCTCCTGCCGCGAGTTCGCCGCCGAGCAAGCGGACCAAACCCCCGACCTGGCGGACGTCGTCGCGCCCTCCCCTCTGGACGATAGCTTGGAGAGAGACGACGCGGGCGGCGCCGCGGCGCCGTCACCCGCGAAGCGACGCAAGACGACGGAGGATGCCCGGCCGGGCGCTTCCGCCGATCCCGGGGCTCTCGCAGAGTTCGCGCCCTTCGCCGAACACCTCACCCCCGCGGCCATCGCCTCGGGCGTGAAGGGCGGGACGCTGCACCAGGGCGCGATGCGCACGTCGCGGTTCACGCCGTGGGAGGGGCGGGTCTCCTCCGACGCGATCGGCGCGGAGATTCTGATCGTCGGGCGCGCGAACATGAACCGCGCGGTCGACGGCGACGTCGTCGCCGTCAGGCTCTTACCCGAGTCGGAGTGGCGCAAACCCAACGACAAGGTGGCGCACGAGGCGAAGGGAGAGGAGGCGGGGGACCCGGACGCCGAGGCCCCGGGATCTTCTTCCGGCGCGCTCGCGCCGAGAACCGCGGAGGAGGCTGGCGGCGACGCTCCCGCCGACGCTCCAATCGAAACATCCGGCGCGGTCCCCACGGGCGTCGTCGTCGGCATCGCTCGGCGGTCTTGGCGCGAGCGCGGGTACGCCGCCTCCATCGACGTCGGCCCGAACGCCGCCGGCGCGGCGGCGATCCGCGCGGCGTCGAAAGACGCGAGCGCGAGCGCCCCGCCCGCGCGGCTCCTGGCCGTGCCGATGGACCGTCGCCTTCCGAAGATCCGGATTCAGACGCGCCAGGCGGCGAACCTCGTCGACCAGCGAATCGTCGTCGTCTTGGACCAGTGGCCGAGGGACTCGCCCTACCCCGAGGGGCACTACGTGCGCTCGCTCGGTCCGCTCGGCGACGTGGACGCGGAGACGCAGGCGGTTCTGCTCGAGGCGGACGTGGACGACCGCCCGTTCGCGCCCGCGGTGCACGCGTGCGTCCCTCCCCTGCCTTGGCGTTTCGACGAGAAGACGCATCTCGAGCAACAGCCGCACAGGGAGGACCTGCGGGAGCTTCGCGTGTGCTCCGTGGACCCGCCCGGGTGTCGGGACATCGACGACGCGCTGAGCGTCAGGGAGGTGCGGGGAGGCGAGGGAGGGACCTCGGGCGACCAAGGCCATCTCGAGCTTGGCGTGCACATCGCGGACGTCACGAGTTTCCTCAAGCCGGAGACGGCGATGGACGACGAGGCGAAGAGGCGGGGGACGACGACGTACCTCGTCCAGCGCAGGCTCGACATGCTCCCGAAACCGCTCACGGAGGACATATGTTCCCTGCGCGGAGGCGTGGAGAGGCTGACGTTCTCGGTTTTTTTCCGGTTCGATAAGGTCACGAACCTTCCCGTGCCCGGGATCCCCCCGCGGTTCACCAAGGCGGTGATAAAATCGAACGCCGCGCTGACGTACGCCGAGGCGCAGGCGATGATGGACGACGCCGAAAACGACTCGGGGCTCGCGCGGGACCTGAGGGCGATCAACCGGTGCGCGAGGGCGCTGAGGAAGAGACGCCTCGACCTCGGCGCGCTCACGCTCGCGTCCCCCGAGGTTCGGTTCGAGCTGGACGCGGCGACGAGCGACCCGCTGGACGTCGGCATGTACGTCACGCGCGAGGCGAACCAGATGGTCGAGGAGATGATGCTCCTCGCGAACGTCGCCGCCGCGGAGGCGACGCTGGCCGCGTTCCCGAGCCGCGCGATGCTCCGCCGGCACCCCACCCCGGCGCCGAGGATGTTCGACCCTCTGCTGAGGGCGTGCGCGGCGGTGAACGTCCCCGTGGACGTCTCCTCGAGCAAGGCGCTCGCGGACTCGCTCGACGCGGCGACGCGCCCCGACGACCCGTACTTCAACACGCTCCTGCGCATCGTCGCCACGCGGTGCATGAGCCAGGCGGTGTACTGCGTCTCCGGGCAGCACGCCGCGAACGAGCGCGTGCACTACGGCCTCGCCGCCCCGCTGTACACGCACTTCACCTCGCCGATCCGGCGGTACGCGGACGTCGTCGTGCACCGCCTCCTGAACGCCGCGCTGGGGTTGGAGCCCGCGCACGCGTCGCTGATGGACCTCGACGGGATGCGGGCGTGCGCGGATAACGTCAACCTGAGGCACAGAAACGCCCAGGGCGCGGCGCGCTCGAGCGTGGAGCTGCACACGCACGTGTTCTTCAGGAAGAAGCCCGTCGCGAGCGCGGAGGCGAGGGTGATCAGGGTCAAGGCCGACGGGATGGTCGTCTTCGTCCCCAAGTTTGGGATCGAGGCGCCCGTCGCGTTCGAGACAACCGACGAGGCGCCGTGCGCGCTGGACGAGGAGGCGATGACGGTGACGACGCCGGAGGGGAAGAAGTGGAAGGTGTTCGACGCGCTCAGAGTGCGCGTCGAGATCGAGGAACTCCCGGCGAGGCGGTCGAGGCTGAAGGTGACCGTAGTACCCGAAGATCCGTAGGAGCGCGGCGAAGGAAGTACTTGTACCTTGTATTAGTCTACTTTCGAAGGGTACAAGAGTGGGAGGGCGCGAGGGTACACTTGAGGTTCGTTCACTCGTTCCCTACTTGAACGCCATCCCTCACCCTAGGAACGGCGCCCCGCACGTGCACGTCTTCCTGTTCCCCATGCAGCACCCCTCGAACGAGGGATTTTTCTTCGCGAAGGACGGTTCCGGGGGCGCGTTCAGGAGCGCCTGTTTCGCCCGTTCCAGCTCGGCGCCCCCCGCGCCCGCCTTGTCCGCGTCGCACCGCCGCCAGTAGTTGAACAGCCGAACGGACTTCAGCGCGTCCAGGGCGGCGTTGTGCTGCGCCCCGAACTCCGCGCCGAGTAACACGCGCACGAGGTGGTCCTGCCCGAACACGCTCCACGTGTTGAACCTCGGGTTCCACACCCGCCACACCCCCGCGAGGTCCACCATGCCTTGGAAATCCTGCCCCTCGATCAAACCTAACCACTGCACGTCCTTGGCGATGTTCTGCCCGACGAGCACCGCGTGCTTCGGCAGCGCCGCCCGGACGCTCGCCACCGCCTCCGCCAGCGTCACGCCGTGCGCGTCGATGATCTCCGCGGTGAGGCCCGTGAGCGGGGTGAGGTACGAGTGCACCGTCGCCCCCGGAGGCGGTCGCACGTACACGTTCAGGAGGCACCGCTCGTACTCATCCACGAGCGCGATCTGCGCCACCTCGCGCGCGTTGTGCTCCACCCCGGTCGCCACGCACTCCACGTCGATGGAGAAGTGCGTCGCCGCGTACGGGTACGAGGAGGGCGCGTGCTGCGTCGAGGCCGCCATCTCGAGGACCGCGGCGCGCGACGGGGGGTCTGCGCGAGTCGGGGCGGGGAACCGTCGCGTGTCGCGACGCAATCGCGCGCCGGGGAAGCGCGAGTCCGCGCCTGGCGGGGGAAAATTGCGCGTCGGTCTTCTCGCCGACCGCCGACGCCGATTCTCCCCCCGACTCGTCCCGAGCGCGTCCGGGCGTCGATCGGGCTTCGGCACCGCGGAACCGCTTCATCGACGCGTCGACCGGGTCACGCTTCGCGGTGCGAAAGGGCTTTTCTCGAATCCAAAGGTGCCGAGGGGTTTCAACGCGCGGTTCTCCTGCGTGAAATCCGGGAGGCACACGCGGTGGAAATCACCCTCGTCCCGAATCAGCGCGATCGCGCCCCGCGCGCGAGCCGTCGACCGCGCTTTTTCACCGAATGCCACTTTTCGGATGACGCGTGGCACGGGGTCGTCGTAAAAGCGCGCCACTCGAGATTGCACCGACGCCGCGCCGCGACGCGCCGCCGGTTCGGACTCCGCCCCGGGAACGATGCAGGCCGCGATGCCGCACGCGATCGGGACCTGGCCCACGCGCGCGCACCGCCCGGCGGTGGTCACCGCGCGCCGCATGGCGCGCGTGTTCACGCGCCTTCCCGCGCGACGCGACAGGTCGTTCGGTCGACTCGGCGCGGTGTCAGAGCCTCGGCTCATCCCCGACGACCCGTACGCGAACCCCCCCGCCGTGCCGAAGCAGTTCGCCAAGCTCCTCGACACGGTCAAGGCGGGAAAGCACCCCGCGGAGGCGATGAAGCGCGCCAAGGCGAAGGCGAAGAAGGCGGCGAAGAAGGCCGCCGCGGCCGTTGAAGAAGATGTCGTCGTGGCCGAAGAGGCCATCGTCGCCGAGGAAGACGCCGAAGAAGACTGGGAGGAGGAGGAGGAGGACTCCGACGAGGAGGAGGAGTGGGAGGATGACGAGGACGAGGACGACGAGTTCGCCGACATCATCTTCGCCGCTCGTCTCGAGAACGCGCTCCGCGTCGCCCCCGTGACGCTCTCGGGCGTCCCGTTCATCGACTTCGACCAGCTCGAGGCGCCCAAGGAGCTTGCGCGGCGGCGCGAGCGGGCGACGCTCGAGAAGATCGCCGAGACCGCCGAGGAGAAGGAGAAGGAGAAGGCGGATCGGCTGGAGCAGCTCGCTCGGGAGGAACAGGAGGCGGAGGCGGAGGCCCGCGCGAGGAAGGAGGCCATCGCGGAGGCTAAGGCGCACGCGAACGAGGCTAAGGCGCTCGCGGAGGCGGAGGCGCTCGCGGAGCTCGAGAAGCTCGAGAGGGAGGAGGCGGAGGCGGAGGCGGAGGCGCAACGACGGCGAGACGCCATCGCCGCCGAGAAGGACCGCGCGGAGGCGGAGGCGAAGGCCGAGCTCGAGCGCCTCGCGAGGGAGGAACAGGAGGCAATCGCGGAGGCGAAGAGGCGCGCGGAGGCGGAGGCGTTGGCGTCCGTCGCGAGCGTTCCCCCGGACGTCGACGTCGCGCCCACGCCGATGATGCTCCGCAGAAACGCCAAAATCGGCCTCGCCAGGTTGAAGCGATTGGAGGAGGAGGACGAACAAACGCCGGAACCCGAGGACGACGATGCGGGCGAAGAAGTCGAGAAGTCGGAAGTCGCTTTGTCGGAGGCGGTCCAGAAGAAAGAGCTCGCGACCGAGCGCGGGGTTCCGTTCAGCTCCGAAGGCGCGTTTTACCGCGCGGAGAGCGCGCAGGCTCGCGACCTGGCGACGCTCTTGGCGTCCACGCTTCGGCGCCCTCGGGTTCTCGACGCGCTCGCCGGCGGCGGCGCGAGGACCGCGCGGTACCTGCTCCAGGGCGGCGCCTCGCACGTCCACGCGAACGACGCGAGCGCCGAGGCGTTCGACGCGCTGCTCGAGACCGTCGACGCGGTGTCGCCCCTGCTCGACGGGAAGACGAAGGGCGCGAAAGACAAAGGTTCGCGTCCTTCCGTTTCGCTGACGTGCGAGGACGCGCGCAAGGTGATGGCCAACTTTTACGTCCGCGGCGAACACTTCGACCTCGTCGACGTGGACAGTTTCGGCGCGGAGAATTTCCTCGACGACGCCCTCCGCGTGGTGAAGCCCGGCGGGTACGTGTACGCCACCAGCACGGACGCGCTGGGTCTGTGCGGGAACAACCCCGCGAGTTTGTTTCAGAGCTACTCGGGCGCGTTCGTCTCCCCGAACGTCCCCGGCGTGAACGAGACGGCGCTTCGGGTGCTCGCCGCGGACGCGATTCGGCGCGGCGCGTGCGCGGGCCTCCGGCTCACGCCCGCGTTCTCGCTCTTCCACCCGCACGGCCCCGTGTTCCGGGTCATGCTCAAGGCGGAGGCGATGGACACGAAGGACGGGTGGACGGGCGAGGGCATCGGGTACGTCGCGCACTGTCGCCGATGCGGCGCGAGCGAGGCGGTGCGAGGCGACGTCGCGGAGGCGCTCCTCGGCGACGAGAAGGAGGGCGCGGCGTCGCCGCTCGCGCTCGGGTGCCGCTGCGAAGCGTGCGCCGAGGGACGAGCCGGCGGTGAACGCGTGCGTTCTCCGCTCGCTGTCTCCGGGCCGATGTGGCTCGGGCCGCTGCACGACCTGGCGCACGTGCGCGGGCTTCTCGCCGTCGCCGAGACCAAGGTGTGGGTCCACGACGAGGCGAAGGAGAAGCCGGCCAAGGGACAGCGGAACCTCCGCGAGGTACTCGCGGCGCTCGAGGAGGAATCCGACCCGAACCTCCCGCCGTGGTTCTACCGAACCGACGAGCTCGCGCGGAAGGACGACGAGGCCGCTGACGACGAAGGGGGCTTCGTTCAGCTCGAGGGTCCGATCCCGGCGTTGGACGCGTGGATCGACGAGCTCAAAAACCGAGGGTTCGCCGCGTGTCGCTCGCACGTCGACACCCGAGGAATCAAGACGAACGCGACGAGAAACGACGCCGTGGAGGCGGCCAACGCGGTGAACGACGGCCGAGCTGGAACGACGGCCAAGAAGGCGAACAAGGCGAACAAGAAGGCGAATAAGGCGGAGGCCAAGGCGTGAGAGAGGAAGCGAGAGGAGGTGTACATAAAGTGGGATCCCACGCGACGAACGAATGTACGATACCATTCACGCGCGGCACGTTGTATCTCACACGATATATACCCTCATCGCGTCGACAAAAAGTCGCGCTCGACCCTTCGCTCGTCCTCCTCTCACGCGACGCTGGCCTCGTTCATTTTCTTGGCGAGCGCCTTTTCGACCGCCCACTTCTCGAGGAGGGTCTGGACGTCGCCGAGGTCCCCGAGCGCGACGTCGAGCTGCTTCTCCTCCTCCGGCGTCTCCTCGCCGAGCCTGAGATCCTTGATCCTGACCATCCCTCGCTCCCACTCGCTCGGCGCGACGAAGACGATGTACCGCGCGCCGACCCTGTTGGCGTAGTCGAACGTGTTCGCGACCTTCTTCTTCGGCTCCAGGAGCAGGTCGACGCTCGGCGCGCCCGCGCCGCCGCGCATGAGCGACGCCGTCTTCATCGCGTTCCCCTGCATCGACTCGTTGAACGCGGCGACGACGAAGTCCACCGACTTCGGCAGCGTGGGAAGGACGCCCTTGTCCTTCAGGAGCTCCACGATGACGCAGTCCCCGAACCCGAACCCGCACGCGGGGACCTCCGAGACGGCGCCGTACAGCGACAGGAGCTTGTCGTACCGCCCGCCGCCGCAGATGGCCCGCAACTCGCCCGCGCGGTCGAAACCCTCAAAGACGACGCCGGTGTAGTACGCCAGGCCGCGGACGACGCTCGCGTCGAACACGAGCCAGTCGCCGAAGCCGTACGCCTCCGCGAGCTCGAAGAGGCGCTTGAGCTCGTCCACGCCCGAGGTGTCGACGCCCTCGCCGCACAGCGCCGCGAGGTCGTCCACGGATTTGCACAGGAGGCAGGAGACGATGCGCTCCGCCGTCTCGGCGTCCAAGCCTTGGGTGTCGACGAGCTCTTTCCTCGTCGCCTCGGGGCCGATCTTGTCCATCTTATCCATGACGACGCAGACCGGCGCGAACTTCTCGTCCGTCACGCCCATGGAGCTCAGGACGCTCGCCATGACCTTGCGCGAGTTCACCTTGATCCCGATGTCCGCGCTCGTGATGCCCACGTTGGAAAAGAATCGGCAGATGGCGGACAGCAGCTCAACCTCCGCGGCGACGCCCGAGCAGCCGATGATGTCCATGTTCCACTGGTAGTGCTCGCGCTTGCGGCCGCGCTGGGTGGTCTCGAACCGCCAGCACTGCGGGACGGAGTACCACTTCAGGGGAAGCATGAGCGACTGCGCCTTGCCGAGGACCATCCGCGCCAGCGACGGCGTCATCTCGGGCCGGAGCGTCACCTCCGTCTGTTCCTTATCCACGAACGAGTACATCTGCTGCGTGATCTCCTCCCCGGCCTTGCGCTTGTACAGCTCCTGGCGCTCCAAGACCGGCGCGTCGTACTCCTCGAATCCGCACGCGTCGCCGACGGCGCGGAAGTGGTCGAAGAGCCAGCGCTGCAGGCGCATCTCGTCGGGGTAGAAATCGCGCGTCCCGCTCGGGGGCTCGAGCTCGACGGGGGGATGGGGGACGACGCCCACCGTCACCGCGCCGCCCCCCTGGCCGCGAACCTGGCGCGCCGCGAGCTTCGCCGCCTTCTTCGCCGCCTCCGCCTCCTTCTTCGCCCGCTTCTCCGCCTCGCGCTTGAGCTGCTTCTCCGTCTTCTCCACCGCGGGCGCGGCGCCGTCGGTGGCGGGCGCGCCGGTGGCGGGCGCGACCGCCGCATCAGCCGAGAGCGGGTCGGGCGACGACATGCTCGGCCGTATCAACCACCGCCAGAGGAAGCCGCGAAGAGCCGCGGGTCGATCGAAACGGTGAGCGCGCGTGCGCGTGCGAGTGCGATCGCGCCGGCGGCGGACGCGACAAAGGGCCGACGACGAGCGGCCACAAGGCGCGTGTCGACGGATCGATCGGCCGCGAGATCGGCCGCCAGGATCACGTGTCGGGGCGGAATCGGCGAATCGTGAACCAAGAGAAAACAGTTTCAAGCGCAAAAAACGATCGAATTCGATCGGCACGAGCCTGATTTGACCCAGTTTCAGTTTCAACCGGCCGTCACTGCTGCCGAGGAGCACGGGGGAGGACGATGAGTCGCGGGTAGAAGCGGGTCGCGTCCTGTACCAAGGACCATCTGTGTGAACTGTGCTTTTACGATTTCTGACGCACGGACACGCGTCGGCGTCGTCGCTCGTCGCTCGACCCCCGTCTGGCATCCCGGCGCCTTCCTCCCTCGCTCTCGCTCACTCCTCGTTCGCCCGATTCGGCGTGAGCGCGGCTTTGTCCACGCCGAGCAGGCTGCTGTAATAGTCTATGAACGCGCCCGTCTCCGCCGGCGCGGGCGCCCGAGCCGGGCGCGCCGAGACGCCGAGAGGCTCCGACGGATCGCCGCTCGGATGATTGAACACCGCCGAGAACGCGCCGCCGCCGCCCCTCGCGAACGCCGCGGGCGTCGCGGGGAGGGCCCCGAGCCGATCGCCGCCGTTCGTCGTCGCGCCGTCACGCGCCGATGGAGGCGCCGCCGCCTCAACCTCAACCTCGCCGCCTCCGCGCCGCCCCCGGTCCTCCGCCGCGACTCCTCCGCCTTCTCCTCTCTCCCTCCCGAGTTCCTCGAGCATCCTCACGCGCGCCTCCAGCGTGAGCGCCCTCGCCGCCTGCTCCGCGAGCGCCGCGTTCGTCGCCGCGAGGAGGCGAGAGGTCTCCGCGCACCGCTCCTCGGCGCGTTCCGCCGCGTCGCGCGCGTCGTTCGCGGACCGCTCGGCGAACCGAGCGACGTCCACCGCCGACGCCGCGCGGGACTCCGCCTCCGCCGCGCGGCGCTCGCACGTCTCCAGAGCCGCGGAAAACGCCCGCTCGAGCGACGCGAGATCGGGAGGGGGGTCGGTGACTCCCGATCCCGATCCCGACTCCCGACTCCCGATGACGGCGGAGCGAACGACGGAGGAGCCGTCTCGGGAAGCGGAGCGACGGCCCTCCTCGCCCGAGCCCCTCCTACGCCGCGACGGAGAATGCGCCGGAGACAAATGCGCCGGAGACTCCGCCGTGGGACGGTCTTCGCCCGCCGCGTGCGCTCCGCCATTCGCGTACGCTCCGCCCGCGCCGCCCCCGAAAACCCCGCCGCTTCGCTCGGGCGACCTCGGCGGGGACGGAGGCACGACCGCGCCGCCGCCGCCGACGCGTCCGCCGGACGAGCCGGCGTCCGAGAACGGACGCGGAGGGGAGGAGGGGGGCGAGGAGGGGGCGATGAGGAGGCGCGGCGAAGCCGAGGACGAGGATCGCTCGCGCCGCGGCGGGCTCGGGCTCGGGCGAAACTCGAAGTCGTCGGAGGCGTGCGGCGGCCCGGGAGCGGTCGCGAGCGCGTCGCGGCTTTCTTTCTCGACCGAGGGCGCGGCGCGGCGCGGCGAGGCGGCGCGCGCGGGCGCCTCCTCCTCGGCGGCTCGCGCCGCGACGCGCGGGACGCCCCCCTCGCGCCGCAACACGTCGCGCGCGGCGTCCTTTCGCCTCTGCGCCCTGGCGTGCTCGTTGTGCCTGCGCTTGCACAGCTCGATGGTGTCGTGCAGGAGCATGAGCTTGCGCTCGGCGAAGCCCGGGGAGAGGAATCGCTGCGGCGTCAGCGCGGGGTTGTACCCGAACTCCTCGCGCAGAGCGCGCCACGCGCCCTCCACGAACCGCGCGTCGGACTTGGCCTGCAGGTCATGCCCGGCCTCGCCCAGGGAGTTGGTGACGTGGCGGGAGAAGCCCAGGAGGGCGTAGTGCAGAGCCGGGAGGAGCGCCATCGGGTCGCCCTCCCGCGCCGCGCCTCCGTCGAAGTCCACGGGGAAGCGGATGCGTCGCAGCTCGCGCTTCACCTTGTCCAGGTTTCCGTCGATGTCCCCCGTGCGCCCGCCGAGAAGCGCGTCGCGCGCGGGGACCAGCGCGCCGGTCGTGCCGGACATCGCGAGAAGAGCCGGGGGGAAGCGCGGTGGAGACTGCGAGGACGACGTCCGCGGCGAGGACGACGACGTTGTTGCCAGCGATTTTCGAACAGAACGAGACGAACCGGTTGAAAAGTCTGCCCGAAATCTGGAGCAACACGCGAACGACGCGAGATGATGGAACGACCGCGTGTGCTGCACTCGGACCGAACGACCCTTTTCGCCTCGGCGGACCCCTAACCCCGAGGCGGGGGCCGCAGCGGCTCCCCGCGGCACACGCACGCGCGCGAGACCGCTCGAGCCACCTCGACCGCGTCACTCGCTCGCTCGCACATCCGCGGGCGCACGCATCTCGTTCGACCCCGGCGCCTTTCGCTCGTCGACGCGCGCGCCTCCGCGCCGCCCGATCTCGCATCCGTCGTCGGCGGATAAGAGCGGACGCTTCGTCCAACAACAGAGCACACGTCTCGCGGTAGGCCCTCGAGATGGAGATCGTCCCCCCCGCCTTCACGGGTGACGAGAACGCCGCCCGGTGCGACGAGAGCGCGTTCAGGATCGGGTTCTACATGCTGAACGCCGCGGTGGCGTACGACCGGCTCGGCTTCAAGAACTGGTTCCCCGTCGGCTGCTCCTTCAACGGCGATTACCTCATTGCGCTCGCCGAGGAGGTGCGCGCCAGGCGCGACGAGAGGGCGGGGCGCATGCCGAAGCACCGCAAGGAGGTCATCGGCGAGTTCGCGCACCGAAGGGTCGCGCGGTGGAAGCCGGAGAGGATGATGCAGAACATGTGAGCGAGAGGCGCGAGGAGCGAGAGGCGTCGGTCATTCTCGATTCATTCGTCGCCGTCTGCGCTCTTCTCGCCGGGTGTCAACGTCGCCTTCGCCTACTCATCAGTACCTGAGCCCGCGCTTGGAGAGCTTATACTCCGCGGCCATCTCCGCCTGTATCGCCGCGTCCGATCGTCGCGCCTCGAGCGACCGCACGGTGGCGCGCATAGCCTTCGCCTCGGCGACGAGCCGCGCCGCGCTCGCCTCCGTCGCGAGCTCGGAAGCCGCGGCGTCGCCTCGCGGGTTTCTACTCGTCGTCGGCGGAGTCCCCGACGAACCGCGTCGTAGCGCCGATGCGCCGTCCGAACCGACCCCCCCCCTCGCCGCCTTGACCCGGGACGGCTTCACGTCCACCGCGAGCCTTCTCTCCATCGCGGTGGCGTCTCCTTCGAGCGGCGCTTTGAACGGCGATTTCGAACTCTCCGCGTGGGGCTCGCGCTCGTACGCCTTCACGACGCCTCGGGTCGACCCGTCCCGCCTCGACACCGCCAGCGCCCGCGACGGGTCCACGACGTTCAGGTACACCGGGACGAACACCGCGTCCGCGTCGGATCCCTCCTCCCCGTGGTCGCTTCGCGTCGCGTTCGCGAAGGCGTCGACGGGTCCGCCGCGTTCTTCCTCCCGGAAGCGCACGACGACGAAGCCGAGCCATTCCCCCGGAACCTCCGCGCCGGCGACGAGCTCGACGATTTTGCTGAGCCCCGGCGCGAGCGCGCCCTCCGCGAACGTCGCCTCCACGCACGGGAGCCCCACGGTCTCCACGCACACCCTGCGCCGCGCGAACCCCGAGGGGGAATCCCCCGGGAAGACGGAGGCGGGCCTGGCGACGCGGACGCGGAAGCGGCGGTAGATTCCCGGCGCGAGCGTGCCGCAGTCCACCGCCGGCGCGGCGAACGAGGTCCACCGCGGCGCGTCGTACCCCGGGTGCTCCGCGCGGACGTCCCCGACCGGCGCGCGGCGCTCGAACCGAAGCAACCGCGCGGTGATCGCCGCGAACGCCGCGGGCTCGCGCTCGCGGAACCGCCACACGTCATTTTTTCGATTTTGAAACCGAGTCCCCTCCCCGAACGCGCGGCGGAGCGCCTCGGCGCTCGGATTCGCCGCCGCGCGGTTCGGTAACGTTCGGTCGAGCCGAGCCTGTCTGCGTTTCGAATCCCCCACGTCCCGCGCGTTTCGGTCCCCGAGGCGCCTCTTCTGATGGATCAGAGCTCTGAGCTTCGAGACGCCGCGCGGGTCGCCGCAACCGAGACACTCGAGCGTCGCGTCCGCCGCGGCTTCGTCGCTCGTCGCCTCGTTCGCGGCCCTCTCCCCCAAACCCCTCGGGTCCGAGCTCGGGTCGTGCCAGGCCAGGACGGACACGGTCGCCATGAACGCGACGAACTCGTCGAAGTCGAGTTCGTCGACGCGGTTGACCGCCGCGTCCTCGCCGACCGCGGGGGCGTCGGCGGCGCGGAAGGCGCGATTCGCGTCGCGCCGCGACACCAGGCGAGGGACGACGTCGAAATCCTCGAGGAGACTCGTCGCCTCCGCCCTGGACATCAGCGACGAGGGTTTCTTGTTCGTCGTCTTATCGGCCACCGCGCTCGTGAGCCACGCGTGGTCGTCGTCCGCGCCGGCGTACGCGTCGAAGAGCGTTCGAAGGGGGCCGACCGCGGGCGGTTTCGAGCGATCGGAAAACACCGGCGCGCCCGCGGCGCCGCGCTGGTCGCCGGCGTGCCATCGCGCGTCGAACTGCGCGGTGACGTCCAGGTGGACCTGCGCGGAGGACGGGGGGACGAGGACGGCCGACCCGGCGCGGGGGTCGGCGGTCGGACGAGCGCGGGCGAGCGGACCCGAGGGACGGAGCGCCGCGTGGCGAGCGCGCCGAGCCTCGCGCGCGGCGTCCGCGGCGAGTCGCGCGGACGCCGCGAGCGCCTCGAAGCGTTCGTACGCGTCGCTCGCCGCGGTGTCCGGGTGGAGCCGCGTGGGGGGGTGGGGACCGACGAGGGGGGCGCGGCACCCCTCGCGCGCGCGTGCGGTGCGAACGTGAGCGAAATCCACGAGCTGGAGGGAAGGGAGGGGGGAGGCACGCGTCAGCGTCGAGGCGTCCGAGCGGATTCGCGGGAAGGACGAGGCGAGTGGAGAATGTGCCGCGCGCCAAACTCGTCACCGCGACGCGCGCGGAGGGAGGTCACGCACCTGCGACACGAGCGAGGTGACGTCTCCCCGCTCGCTGACCACCATTGCGGCGACGCGTCGGCGACGAACCGCGCACCGCCCGCGCGCGCCGCGCGCGTTGTGGAGGCGACGAGGCTGATGAGGCGCAGCATCCGGATCAGGATGACGATCGACGGTGACTCTTGGCGGGGCGGCCAATGTCACGTGCAGTAGATTTGTTCCCTGGCACTGCCAAAACGCGTCTCTTTTCAAGCTAGGCACCCTGCCTGCTAGGCACTCTCCTCCCTGTTGGTCTTCCACTGGATCGCGTACTCCCTGACGTTGTTGATGACGAAGAATGCCCCGCAGAGCCTCGCGGTCCTCGCCATCCCCCCGCCGTACAGCGCCCGGACGCCGCCCTCCTCGAACACCTTCCCGAGCGCGACGCGCGCCGAGGGGTACGTGCCTCCGCCCAGATCGCTCTGCATGCACGTCTTCGCCGTGTCCACCGGGTGCGTCAACACCGCGGCGACGGTCCCGCCGATGCACGACCCGACGATCGTGGCGGAGAGCGGGTTCTCCTTAAAGTACGCGGGGCCGGACTCGACCAGGGCGTCCTTCGCGATCGGCGCCAAGCCGAGGTAGCCCGCGGTGTAGATGGCTTCGCGGACGACGCACGAGCTGAACCCGCGCATGAGCCCCGCGGGGCCGAGCTCCTTGACGATGGCGCCGATCGTCGCGCCGGGGGAGTTCAGGCCCATCTTCTGCTGCTGGATGACGACCAGGTCCACGGGGCTGTACAGGACGCTCGAGGCGGCGCCGGCGGCCATGGCGACGCCGATGCGCTCGGGGGAGGTGAGGTCCCGGGTCCCGCCCGTGACGACGCGCTCGATGGCGCCGTTCACCGCCACCTGGCACGCGGTGATGGGCGCGAGGGGCGCGGCGGCGGCGACGACGCCGCGGTACCAACCCCCGAGGGAGGTCGGGAGAGGCTTGCCGCTCTGCACGCAGATCTTGAACGTGATCAGAGGCATCTGGAGGCACGTCTCGAGGACGCCGCCGAACGCGCCCACCGCGAGATTCTCCGCGTCGTTCAGCGACGCGCGGCGACGCGTGGGGGCACCCGGCACCGCGGCACCTCCCGCCGCGGACGCGGCGAAGGGGAGGGAACCCGCGGGGGGGAACGCGACCGAGCTCGAGGCGCGCATGGTCTGCGAGAGTCCGGCGCGAACGAAGCGCGAACGAACGCGAGGAGGGGGGCGTGCGCGAGCGCGGCGCGGCGCGGTTCGGCAGTGGGAGGCGACGAGGAGAAACGGAAAGGGGTGAGGTGCGCTGTCAGCATCTGCGCAGTGCCGTTCGACCGCGAGAAGGCACCCCGCGCGATCCGAAAGCCAGTTGGCGCGAACCGCCGATGCTTGTGATTCGGCGAGGCCGTCCCGGTCGCAAAACCGGGCGGGGTGCGGAAAACGAATGTGACGCGTTTTGTTTTCGTCTCTCCGGGGCGCGAGGAGGGGTGAAGCCCTCCGGCGTCCGCGATTGAATATGCACAAGACGATCTTCTTCGAGCGAAGAACAGGAACCCTCCTCTCCTCGCGGCGGGGCGCGTTTCGCCCAGGTGTTGTCGCGTTTTGTCTTGAGACGATGATTCGTCGCGGCGACGCGCGCGTCCGAGTCTCTCCTCCGAAAACGTCTCTCCTCTCGATCACTTCTTGGCCGCCTCGCTCTTGGGCACGACGTGCTTCTGCTGCACGAACGCCCCCGCGCCTCCGAGCTCCGCGCCCGTGAACGCGTCGAGTCTGTGGTCGACGTGCGAGAGGTCCTCCTCGATCATCTCCTCGACGTCCTCGGCGGTGTCGAGGTGCACGAGGCTGGACGCCGGGAACATCTTGACCAGGACGTACTGCCGCAGAGGCACGAGGGCCATGATCAAAAGCGGGAACGCGATGCCGTACACGCCCGCCCACGTCACCCCCCACACCGCGCCCAGAGCGAACAGCTGCACGAGCGTGAACTTCATCGTGTCCGACGGGGGCACGAGGTCCACGTACGCGGGCTGGGTCTCGCCCGCCCGCGACGCCTTGCGGTCGATGAAGAAGAGCGCGATCCTGTGGATGAACTGGTTCCCCGGGAACGACTCCACGGCCATGAAGATGAAGTACCCCCAGAGCACCGCGCGCGGGAGAAGCTTGATCGCGGGGGAGATGAACATCGTGAGGCCGACCAGGGCGGACTGAATCAGGTTCGACATCCTCTGCTCCAGCACGATCTCGCCGGCGCCGGGTTTGCTCCGGTCCTGCCCGACGCCCATGAGCGAGCGCGTGTGCATGGGCGCCTGAGGCAGAACGCCGTTGGTGGGGGGAAGGCCGAGCAGACCCAACAGGAGCGTGTTCGCGCCCTGGAGCATGAAATCGTAGTGGTACGCCGGCGGCTTCTCGAGCTTGAAGTCGTCCGTCTGCGCGAGCTGCGCGGAGACGTTGTGGTCGAAGAAGAACAAGACGGTGATGATGATCGCCGGGACGATCGCGACGCCGATTTGCGCTCCGGGGACGTCGAACAGATGGCTCGTCGTCTTCCACGTCCCCGTGACCTTCGAGTCGTAAATCTGCACGCACTCGACCCGGGTGGGGATGTTCCAGCTGACGTCCACCCCGTCCACCTCGCTCGGCGCCTTGACCGCGTACGAGACGCCGGTGATGATCACGACGGCGATGGTGGCGCCGTAGTCGGCGACGAAGTTGCGGAACCACCGCCGGCCGACGTGCCACCGCCGCGCCCCCATCAGAAACACCGCCAGGAGAACCAGGGTGAGGCTGAGAAAAACGCTCCAGATGCCGTTCACGGTTCGGTACGCCACCGGCGCGTCGTGGGGCTCCTTGAACTCCTCCTTCAGACCTTTCACCGCGGCCTGGAAGAAGAGCAGAGCGATGAGCGTCCCGAAGGTTTCCCCGCTGAACCGCGTGAACGCGTGGATGTACTCGCTCGCGTTCACCGCCGCCAGGACGAAGTGCATGGCGGCGGTAAAGATGAGGACCCACGCGCAGAACGGTCGGAAGAGCTCCGCGCCCAAATCGCTCTGCCCGTCGCAGTACTTGAAGATGTAGTAGTAGGTCAGCACGATGGGCTCGGCGACGCCGACGATGAGCAGCGGCTGCCCGCCGACGACGCTCTGGAGGACGCCCGCGATGGCGGTCGCGCACAGGATGTGCGGGATGCTGAAGAGACCCTCCGTCTCCTCGCGGAACTGCTCGCCGAACGCCAGCGCGGGTAAGAACGAGGCGAAGAAGATGTACGTCGCGGGGGCGAAGATGTGCACGCCCACGCCGAGGCCGCGCCGCCAGTCGTCGCCGTACAGGGGAAGCCGGCGTCGGAAATCCTTCGCCATGCCCCGCCCAACACCGACGCAGCACTGGATCTGCTCCTCCTCCGCCGCGCCGGGGGAGGGGGAGACGGCGACGTCGACGTGCTCGCTCGAGGCGGACATGGCGCGGACGCGGTCGAAAACGCGCGAGGAACCGGGCCGCTCGAACCGCGCGGCGAAGAATACCTAACTCGGCGATACCGTTGGCCGCCAACGAATCTCCAGATCGCCCGGGAGAACCACGTCGCGCCGGGCGCGATCCGCGCGGCTGGAACGGTGGGTGGGACGCCGGCACACGCGGTCGTCACGCCGGATAACAAAACTCCGCTGTTTTAGGGTTCCTCCGAGAAGACCCACGCAGTCACACGCCGCGCGTTTCTGCGAGCGGCAGCCAGGTCCCCCGCCTCCCCCGCCTCTCTCGCCGCCGTCCCCTCGCTCCCGAAATGTCGAGCGCGACTCGCGCGCCCTGTCCCGTCACCCTCCTCTCCGGCTTCCTCGGCGCCGGGAAGACGACGCTGCTCAAGCACATCCTGGAGAACTCGTCGGGGCACAAGATCGCGACGATGGTGAACGACGTCGCGGCGCTGAACGTGGACGCGAACCTGGTTCGAAACGCGCGCGTGAGCTCCACCGGCGGGGGGACGACGATCGAGATGCAGAACGGATGCGTGTGCTGCACGCTCCGGTCCGACCTGGTCGTCGCGATCGCCGAGCTCGCGACGAGCGGCACGTTCGACGCCATCGTCATCGAAGCGTCGGGCGTTTCGGAACCCGAGCAGATTGCGGAGACGTTCGTCGCCGACATCACCCCGGAGTCCGCTAGCCCCTCCTCCGCCGCCGACCGGAGGGCGATGCGCGACATGCTTCGCGCGCTGAAAGGCGCCACCTCGCTCGGCCAGGTCGCGCGCTTGGACGCGATCGTCACGGTCGTCTCCGCGGCGGCGTTTGCGGGCGATCTCGCCACCCCCTCCGAGCTCGTCGAGCGGTTCGGCCGCGAGCGCGACGGCGGCGAGGTCTCGGTCGCCGACGAGAGCAGCACCAACACCGTCGGCGATTTGCTCGTGCGCCAGATAGAGTTCGCGGACGTCGTCATCTTGAACAAGTGCGACCTCGTGTCGGCGAGCGAGGCGGCGGAGACTGAGGCGGCGATCGCGGCGCTCAGTCCGAAGGCGAGGATTCTTCGCGCGACGCGCGCGTCGGTGCCTTTGGACGCCGTCCTCGACGTGGGTCTGTTCGACGCGCGCGGCGGGAGGGACGCGGCCGGGTGGCTGACCGCGCTGAGGAACCCGAGCGAGGTCAGGGAGACGGACGCGTACGGCATCTGCTCGTTCGTGTGGAAGAGCCGCGAGCCGTTCCACCCAGCGCGACTCGCCGCGTTCCTCGACGGGTTCGCGGTGACGAGTTACCCCGACCATTATTCGGACGGGGACGAAGACGAGGACGCGTCGTCGGAGGGAGACCTCTCGGCGGAGGCGACGGACGCCGAAGCGTCGGCGGCGGACGCCGAAGCGTCGGCGGCGTCCCGGAAGGCTCGCGACGTTCGGTGCGAAGAGATTCTCGCGCGCTCGCGTTCGATCTTCGGCGACGTTTTGCGCTCGAAAGGGTACGTCTGGATCGCGGGGCGGGACGATGCGTGCGGGGAGTGGGGCCACGCGGGGGCGACCCTCGAGCTGAGCTGCGGCGGGCCGTGGATGGGCCTTCTGCCGGAGCGAATGCTCCCGGAGCCGGACACGGCGTCGAGGGACGCGATCGACCGCGACATCGCGGGGCCCGTGCTCTTGGACCGGAGGCAGGAGCTCGTGTTCATCGGGCGGAGGATGAACAAGACGGCCATCGTCGACGCGTTGGAGAGATGCTTGGTGACGAGGAAGGAAGCCTCGGCGGCGCGCGCCGAGGGAGACCGAGGCGCGCTGAGAGCGGAGGAGTGGAAACTGCGACTCGTGAACCTACTCGACGGCGAGGAGGACCCCTTCCCTCGATGGCCCACGCTCGAGGAGTTCGACCTCGGAGAAGAAACGGACGACGACGAGTGACGAGGGGAGGGATGAGTACTACGGGCGCGCGCGCGGACGCGGGCGCGCGCGCGGGCGCGGCGCATCGCGTCAGCCAGACGCGAGACGCGTTCGCGTTCGCCGCGACGGAAGGTCGCTCGTGCATGCGCTGCTTCTGCTTCTTTTTCGTGTGTCGCTCGGCCTCGCGCCGTCGTCATCACATCGCTACTCGACGCCTCCGCCCCCGCGCCCACCACCCCGTCGTCGACGCGGCGCCGACCCTCGTCGTCGCCGCTCTCGTCGCCGCTCTCGTCGCAACCCCACCCTTACTCCAACACCGAGACGCCGCGCTGGTTGTCGGGGCACACGGCCGACTGCTTTTGTTCGTTGAGCTGCCTGGGGAATCGCTTTTTGCCCTTGCGCGTGACGTTGTTGAGCGCGGACGCCTTGGCCGCGTCGGGCTGGGCGCGGCGGCTCTTCTGCACCGCGGACGCCTTCGCGAGGGCGTCGCACACGAGGTCCGGGCGGGCGGCCGCGGTGAGCGCGGCGACCGTCTTCGCCTGCTGCTGGAAGATGCCCTTCACGACGGTGGCCGCGTCGCCGACGGTCACGGTCATCGCGCGCTTGTTCTTGTCGCCCTTGGTGGCGTGGATGCCGACGCCGGCGTGCGCGATGCCTGCGGGAAAAAAGCGAACGACGGGGACGAAACGCGCGGGTGAGCTAGGGTTTTTCGCGATGCCGATGCGATCGACGCGGGACGGGGCGACGCGCGAGGCGAAGGAGGCGAGCGGCGACGCCGCGACTCGCGCGCGCGTCGACGCCGACGGTCCCGGGTCGCTCTCGCGCGCGCGAAACGCTCGCGCGCGACGCCGTCGAGGCCCGGTTCGCGCACGCACCGGAGTGCTTGAAGGAGTGCAAGCTCGTCAGGTTGTTCTTCTCCGCGGAGAAGGAGCGGAACGTCTTCTGCCTCGTCGCGCTGCGGGAGCGGCGAACGAAGACGTTCTGCGACTGGACCAGGGCCCAGGTCAGGTCAGGGGAGCAGTCGACGTGAGATTTCACCATCGTGCCGGTCGTGCCGTTCGGAAAGGGACGCGAGGGGCCGCGGAGAGGGAGGGTCGTGATGTTGGCGATGCGCGTTTCGGCAGGAGAAACCGCACTTCGCCGGGAGGCCCGTAGCGCGTCGAGGTTTGAACACTTGTTGTGCGACGGTTTTTCGTCATACACACACCCCAAAACATACACTCTCCCCCTCCCCCTTCGCCAATCATTTCTCCTTCTCACATCTCCGCCATGACGCCCTCGCGCTGCTTCCTGCTCTTCGCGCTCCCGTCCCCTCCCGCGGCGCACGTGGCCTCGTCGAAGCTCCAGTCCGGGTACTCCGGCTTGGCCGGGATCATCTCCCGCCCCGCGGCGTCGCCGTCGGTTTTGATGAGCCCCATGAGGTGATCCACCGCCGCGTCGAGCTGCGCGTCGCCGCCGTTGAACGTCGCCACGGGCGGGTTCTCGACCACGATGTCCGGCACGACGCCGCGCTGCTCGATCATCCACTTGTTGTTCACGTACGGGCCGAAGCTGGGGATGGTGAACCCGCTCCCGTCCACGAGCGCGAGCTCGGGGTTGCTCGAGTACCCCACCGCGCCGCCCCACGACCGCTGCCCGATCACCTTGCCCAGCCCGAGCTGCTGGATCCCCGCGGCGAAGATCTCCGCGTCCGAGCTCGTCATCTCGTCCACCAGGACCGCCACCTTGCCCAGGAACGCGTACTGCATGGTGGTATCCCCCGGGCCGGCCCTCTGGGTGTTGAACATCCACGCGACCCTGCGGAGGCGCTCCAGGATCCACGTGTCGATGTTCCCGCCGGCGTTTCGGCGGACGTCGATGATCAAGCCCGCTTTGCGAATCGCGGGGTAAAACTGCGCGGCGAAATCGTCGAACGAGTTGCTCGAGCCCTCGCCCATCTGCTCCATGTCCTCGAGGTAGATGTACGCGAGCTCGCCGTTCGAACGCTTCGTGACGTGGCGCCGGCGGCCGTTGAGCGCGTCCGCCGCGCGGAGCTGCGAGCACTCCTCGTGAGACAGCGGCGTGACGACGACGTTCTTGAGCCCGGAAATCTCCGACTCGGCGTCCGACGCCTGGTTCGCCTCGCCCCCCTTCGTCGTCGCGACCGACTTGCCGTTCGGGTGAGGCGCGTTCGGGTGGTTCGGGTGCGCGTTCGGGTGCGCGTTCGGGTTCGCGTTCGGGTTCGCGTTCGGGTGATGGTTCCCGCCTCCGTTCCCGCCCTTGGGGTTCCCGAGCGCGGCGAGCCTCGCGCGATCCGCGCGGTGCTTCACCGTGGGCACGCCAAAGGAGGTCGCGGGGTGTCCGCGATGATGCCCGCGATGATGTCCGCTCGGGTCGGTCGCGCCACTCATGCCGCCCATCATGAGCGCGGACATCATCGCCCCCGCGTCCGCGCCGTACTCCCCTCCGCCCATCGCCCCGCCCATCATCCCGCCCGCCTGCTGCGCGGCTTGAATCTGCGCCAGGATTTCCTGCTCGTCGCCGTCCCCCTTGGGGCGGGGCTTCTGGTCCACCTCGAGCAGCACCTGCATGCCCGCCTTGCCGAGCAGCGCGTGCGACAGCGGCGCGGAGCTGGCGTTGACGAACACGCCGTCGACGCGCGTGATGACGTCGCCCGGGCGCACGTCCACCGCCATGGCGCTCAGCGGCGAGTCCGGCGCGGCGAGGACGCCCGAGGTGTCGTACACGCGCGTCACCTCCAGCCCCTCCGCGACGCGCCGGAGGCTCCCGCCCAGGCACGCGCTCGGCTCGCCGACGGGCAGGGAGGGGGCCTCGCTCCGGATGCTCACGAACACGTGCAGGACGGAGAGTTCGCCGAGGGCTTGCTGCAGCACGTCCCTCAGCTCGCTCTTGGTGGAGATTTTGTACACCAAGTCGCGGTACTTCTCCGTCACCGCCGTCCAGTCGACGCCGTGCATATCCGGGTCGTAAAACGCGTCCCTCATGTTCCGCATCGCGTCGTTGTACATCTGCATCCACTCCGCGCGCGGGTTGACGGTGACCGCCCACCCCTCCGGCGGCGCCCACACGACCGCGGAGGCCAGGAGCTGGTCCTGCGTGATTCCCGGCATGGCCAGCGCCTGCGCGGAGAAGAGCGCCAAGCCCTGCTCCACGGCAATCATCAGCACCGAGTCGTCGCCAGAGACGTACACCCCGAGCGGGTCGGGGTAGATGGGCACGATGGCGCCGGAGGTGATGTCCATGGCGATGAGGTAGAACCCCACGCCGTCCCACATCTGCATCACGAACGTCGCGCCGCCGTTGACGATGTGCAGGTCGGCGTACTGCTTCTTCTCCAGAAAAGGCACCGCCGCGGCGCGCTTCTCGATGCCGTCGACGTTGATCTTGGTCGGGTACCGCTGGCCGACGCTCGGGTCGAACACCTGGCCCTGGGGGTTCATCTCGTCGCCGAGGAAGAACGGACACTTGAACCCGGAGCGAAGGGGCAGGCACATGAGTTGCTGCGAGCCCACGATCGTGGGCTCCGACCCCCGCATCCCGTACGGCGAGTCGGCGCCCGACTCAATCTGCTGATCGCTGAAGTAGTACAGGAAAAACCCGTCGGGGGAAAACTTGGGCTCCACCGCGTTGTAGCTCGGGTGCGTCAGCCGCTGCACCTCCCCCGTCTCCACGTTCCACACGTTCACCGTGCTGAACTCCGTCTCGTCCACCGCGCTGAACGCGAGCCACTTCCCGTCCGGGCTCCACGAGTAATCGCCCGCCGCCTCGGGGCGCAGACCGCTCATCACCGTGCGCACGTTCGCCGTCCCCGCCGCCCCCGCCGGCGCGGGGCCCGCCGCGCCCAGGTGCGCGCCGAAGAGATCCGCGAACCCACCCGTGAGCGGCGCCTGGCCGTACCGCGTGTTGTGCATGTCCCTGGCCCTGGGCTTGGTGCTCGAGGGCTTGCCGTCGAAACCCGCGGTGAACGCGCGGGGGGTCGCGGACAACGGCGCCGACGCGGAGGCGGAGGCGAGCTGGTGCCCGAGGCGGTAATCGCGGCGAAACTGCGAGCGCGCCTCGCGGCGGTACTCGCGGCGCTTGCGGCGGAGCTTCGACCGCTCGCGCGCCTTGGCCGCCTGCGCCGCGCGCGTCTGACCGGGCTTCGGGGACGCGCCGCCGCCGGGACCGTTCTGTTTCTCCTTCTCGTCGGCAGCCTTCGCGGCGGCGCCGGCGGCTTCGTAGTCCCCGCCGCCGCCCATCATCATCTGGCGCATCGCCTCGAACTGCTCCGCCTCCGCCGCCTCGTCGGGCGCCTCCGTCGGGACCGTCTTGAACTCGAAGGCGTTGACCGCGGTCGTGGAGAGGTTGAGGACGGAGATGCGGCCGTACGTGTCGTCGAACACGAGCGAGGACGCGTCCGGGGAGACGGTGCTGTAGGACATGACGCCCTTGATGGCGCCGCCGCTCGTGAGCTGCGTCTCGTTCCACAACCCGCCCATCTCCCCGCCGGCGCGGCGCTCGAGGAGGACATACTCGTACTCGCCCGAGGCATCGGACATGGCGATGAGCTTGAGGTTATCCTCCTCGTGCGTGCTCCGCGCGAACTGCACGTGGCGGTAGCGCACCGCCCCGTCGTACCCCGTGACCTGCTCGATGCGCGACCCGAGCTGCTCGACCAGCGGGGTGAAGAAAATCTGGCCGCGAATCACCATCGCCGCGTACATCCCGTCCTCGCTCAGCGCAATCTCTCGGAGCTCCTCCAGCGGGAACCGGAGCTTCTGCGGCGCGGCGTCGCGGAACTCGCTCACGAGCGTGATCGGGATGTCCTTCATCTGGTCGTCCTCGATGCCCATCTTCTGGAGCCCCAGCGGGAACGTCGGGTCCTTCGCCTTCTTCGTCAGGCGGAACCGCTTCAGGCCCCCCCCGACGCGAGCGACGCCCACGTCGCCGTGCAGGGAAACCTCCATGACGTCCATCCCGCACTCGTGCGTGAGCTGCGTCTTCTCCGAGCCGTCCGTGTTCATGCTCCAGAGGTTCGCGACGCCGGAGACGTCGGAGATGAAGAAGATCTTCTCCGGGTACGCGCTCGTCGTCACCGGGTTCCACGACCCGCGCGTCGTCCACTCGGGCGGGGTGAGGATCGTCGCCTCGGCGTCCCCCTCGCACCACCGCCACAATCGGCTCTGCTCGCCGCCCTCGTACCGCTTCGTGCTCGAGGTCTGCCTGAGCGGGTAAAACACGAAGCACCCGTGCTCGTCCTGCGTCCCGCCCGTGGCGCGCGCGAAGGGGAGCACGGACATGGTCTTCGACTTGGGGTCCACCGTCGCGAGCTGAGGAAGACCCGTGGGGGAGAAGAAACTCGTGACGACGAGAATCTTCCCCTCCCGCGTCCACCCCTCGAGCTTCACCGCGGCGGAGCCGTACGAAACCCGAGTCGCCTGACCGCCCGCGATCGGAAGCACGAACACCTCGTACCCGTCCACGCTCTGCGCCAAGAAGGCGACGAGCTTACCGTCGGGGGAGATCTTAGGCAGAGCCTCGACGGAGTAGCTCGCGGAGATGCGAGCCGCGGGGCCCCCCGAGACGGACGCGACCCAGATGTTCCCCTCCGAGACGAAAACCACCTTGTCCCCGTGCACGTTCGGGTACCGGAAGTACCCCATCTCGCGCTCGCCGTCGAGGCTCGGGAGGCGGTCCAGGTGCGTCAAGAGCTCCTGGTTCTTGCTCGAGAGCGTCGGCGCGGGGCCGTGCACCTCCTCGCGCGTGTCCGCCTGCGCCGCCATCATCCCGCGGAGCAGAGTCATCAACCCGCCCGAAGCGTCGTCGCCGTAGGACGCGTCGTCGTACGAGTACGAGTCGTCGTACGCCGCCTGGTCGGACGGGTGGGAGCCGCCGCCGTTCCGCGCCGCGCGGCGCTGAGCGACGCGCTGAGCCACGCGCCTTCTGCGCGCCGCGATCGCCGCGGGCGATTCCGTCGACTGGTCCTTCAGAGCGTCGGCGTCGCCGATGTCGTCGAAGTCGTCGGAAACCGTCTCGGGCTCGGGGGCGGCCTTCTTCGAATCCCCGGAGGTCTTCGACCCGGCCTCCTTATCCTCTTTGTCGTCGGAAACCGCCGCGGGCTTGGACTCGGAGGTCTTCGACCCGTCGGAGTCCTTCGCCTCTTCGTCGTCGGAAGCCGCCGCGGGATCGGAGGCATCAGCCTTCTTCGTGTCCGCGGAGGTCTTCGACCCGTCGGAGTCCTTCGCCTCTTCGTCGTCGGAGGCCGCCGCGGGCTCGGAGGCATCAGCCTTCTTCGAATCCACGGAGGTCTTCGACCCGGCCTCCTTATCCTCTTTGTCGTCGGAAGCCGCCTCGGGCTCGGAGGCATCAGCCTTCTTCGAATCCACGGAGGTCTTCGACGCGTCGTCCTTCGCCTCTTCGTCGTCGGAAGCCGCCTCGGGCTTGGACGCGACCTTCTTCGAATCCACGGAGGGTACCGACCCGTCGCCCTTCACCTCTTCATCGTCGGAGGCCGCCTCGGGCTTGGTCCCGACCTTCTTGGATTTCCCGGCGACCTTCTTCGAGTCGGATTTCGATGCGTCGGCGGCGGCGGCGGCGTCCGCGGCGGCTTCCGCGGCCTCCGCGGCTTCCGCGGCGGCGATGAATTCGGCGGCGGCGTCATTCGCCGCGGCGGCGCTCTCGGCGGCGTCGCCCCCCAGCGCCTTGACGTCATCGTCGACCGAGAGGGCGGCCGCGTCGCCTTTCACCTCGGCATCGTTGCCGTTCAGCTCGTCCTCGTCCTCGGCGTCTTTTTTGCCGAGGCCGGGGAAGGAGAAGACGTCCGGGACGACGGCGGGAGCAATCTCGACGTCGGCGTCCGAGGCGGCAAAGGCGGAGGGAACGGAGCGCCGCGCCGCGCCGAGCATCGACGACTGATGCGAGCGAGCGCGCGGTGGGGGGGTCGAGGGGAGGGAGGGGCAGGTGAGGGAGTCAGTCACGGCGGGAGGGGCGGCGCGGAGGAGGACGCGCGCCCGGCGAAGAGGCGCGGCGGGGGGGCGGGAAAAACATCTCGCGCGCGGCGCGTCTGCGGCGACACGGAGCGGGCCCCGCGGGATCTCGTGACGCGCGGGCGATCGAGCGCCTCTGGTTCGCCTCCGGTTCGCGCCGCGCGCGGGGCGCGGTCGAGCGCGACGAGGCGCGTCGCTCGACGTTCGCGGTGGTGGGGGTTCGGCGGTCGCGCGCGCGCACCTGCGCGAGCGCGTTCGGGGGGTTGGCGCCCGTGGCGAGCACGCCCACCGCGGCGCCGACGGTGAAGAGCAACACCCCAGCCCCGACCGCCTTGGCGGAGCCGAGGACGGAGGCGCCCCAGCCGTGGCGCGCGCGGTCCGAGTGGCGCGCGCGCCCCGGGGCGCCGAGCCCGTCCGCGAGACCGACGTCGACGTCGACGGTGCCGTAAGACGGCATCGTCGACGCGCGGCCGCCCTCCTCGATGCTCCGCGCCATCGGCACGATGGGCGCGGACGAGGGCGACGCGTGCATCGCTACCGCGCCCCCCTCTCCCCACGCGCGCGGCGGAACCGTCCCACCCGTTCCGACCCGCGCGCCCGCGTCTGAACTCCAGACGCCCAGTTTTGTTCCAGCCGCGTTCGTGTCGCGCGCAGCTCGAGGCGTGCGGCGTCGCGCGGCGTGGTCTGCCCCGCGCCCCCGCGGCGAGACGAGAACTACAGAGTCCCAACAAGAGGGGTCGACAGACCGCGCGGCCGGTCGAACGAGATGTAACCTCCACGCGAGCGTGAGTGCCGACCCGTGAAGGACAGTCAGGGTTTTTGTCAATCACAAAATCGACAGACTACAAATCGCCACACTCCCAAAAGACTAGCGGTGTAGTTTTCCGCGCCCGGTCGAGTCGAATGCGTTTTGAACCCTCTCGCTCATTCGTGTCGCCGTTCGTTCGCGTCTTGCATCTGATGCTCGCGCGGCGTAAAAGGTCGAACGCGCCCGAGGCGGCGTTTTTTCCCATTCCGTTCCGCTCGGCGCGGCGTTTTTCCCCACTCGTCAATCAATCAGGCGGCAGTTCGCCGCTCCCCCCCCTCGGCGTCGTCCGCCTTCCCCGCCTCGGGCGCCTTCTCCGCGGCTCGGTCGAACATGGCCTTGATCGGCGAGACCGCGGGGGCCGCGTCGGTTTTCTCCGCGCCCCCCTTCTTGTTTTTGTTCGCCTCCTTCAGCGCTCTCCGCGCCTCCTTCTCCGCCCTGGCGACGGCCCGCTCCTCCTCCTTCGCCTTTTTCTCCGCCTCCTTCGCCGCCTTTGCGATCGCCCGCTCCTCCTCCTTCGCCCGCCTCTCCGCCTCCTTCGCCCGCCTCTCCGCCTCCTTCGCGGCTTTGAGCTCGGCGAGCTCCGCCTCCTTCTTGGCCCTGAGCTCGGCGCGCTCCGCCTCCTTCCTCGCCCTCTCCTCCTCCCTCGCCCTCCGCTCCGCCTCCCTCGCCGCCTTGGCGCGCTCGCGCTCGAGCTCGAGCGCCCTCGCGAGCTCGAGCCTCTTCGCGCGCTCCGCCTCCTCCGCCGCCTTCGCCGCGCGCTCCTCCTCGGGCCTCAGCGCCTCCGCGGTCTCGGGCGTGAGGCCCGCCGAGGCCAGCGCCTCGGGCTTGATCTCCCACCGCTTGGCGCCGGCGTCGAAGTGCGCGACGTCGGCGACGCGCGCGCGCACGGAGGTCTTGGCGAGTCCCCTCGGCTCGGCGAACGCCGCCGTCGCCGCCTCCTTCGCGAGCCCGAATCCCTCGCGCAGCAGGAACGTCACGAGCTCGGGGAGGCGCTCCGGGAACGCCAGGTCCGCGAGCGCCTTCCTCCGCTTCGCGTCGCCCGCGGCGCGCTCGTCCCCGAACCCGGCGGCGTCCGAGGACCGCGCCTTGAACGCGCAGACGGCGGGCCGCGCCGCGGCGACGACGCCGTCGGGACCCGCCTTGGGAGCCCGGAACCGCGCGGGGGCGAGGCCGAGGAGGAGCTCCGCGCCAAGACCGGTCTTCGCGAGCACGACCATGGGTTTGCCCTGGCGCGCCGCGCGGTCCTTGCGCCGCGCGAGCTCCGCGCGGAGCTTCCGGTTCGCGTCGTCCGACGCAAGGCGAGCGAGTCCGCCGGAGGGCGATTTTTCGTCGACTCTTCCCCCGTCGGCTGTCGCCCTCCGGTCCTCCTCCGCCTCCTCCTCGTCCTCCTCGGATTCCTCCTCGTCCATCTCGGCGTCTTCTATCTGGGCGCCTCCGCCCTCCCTCGCGGCGTTTTCCTCCTCGGACAGGTACCCGTCCGGGACGACGAACCCCTCCTTATCGTCCTCGTCCTCCGGCCCCATCGCCGCCAGCGCGTCCTTCTCGTCCGCGTCCTCCGCGTCCTCCGCGTCCGAGTCGTCCAGCGACTCGCCCTCCTCCTCCTCCTCCCACTCGTCGCCGCTGTCGAAGAACTCGCCCTCCGGTTCGTCGCCGTCACCGGCGCCGCGCGAATCGTGAACATGCGAAGACTCGTCCTCGTTTTCCGATGCACCCGGTTTGGTTCGGTACGCCGTCTCCGGGTCGAGCGCAAACGGCCTCCGCCCCGTGACGGCTTTGGACGCGGCGGGTCGGCCCGGGGGGACCCCCGAGCCCCAATACGCGGGGCGCCCGCCCGGGACGGGGAACGTCTTCCTGAGCTCCGCCGCGGAATCGAGCTGCTCGATCCCGAGCTGGAACCCGAACCGGTAGCACGCGCGGTCCTCGTACTCGGACGAGCAGTCCACGGAGATGAGCTTGCGGCGCTTGGGCGCGGGGGCGGGCTCGGACGACGCGGCTTCGAGCGCGGAGCGCTCGAGCGCGGCGCGCAGAGGGTCGGCGGCGTCCGCGCCGCGGCGGCGCTTCGGCGCGCGGCGGGCGCCCCAGCGACCGCTCTTGAGGGTCGTTCTGTTCGAGTGAGCCGCTCGGTCCTCGTTCGCGTCTTCGTTCGCGTCGCGGGAGAACTTCGTTCGTTTCCACCGCGCGAGGGTTTCGGCGCGGAGGGTTTCGACGGCGACGGTGTTTCCCGAGCGGACGGCTTCGGCGTAGGCCCTCTCCGCCTCCTCCGACGCCTCGCCCTTTTCGGTCACCGGGACCAGGGGCGCGGTCACGACGTTCGATTCCGGGACCGCGGGGCGCTTCGGCGCGGCGGCGAAGAACCCCTTCAGGATGCTCGCCTGTTTCGCCTTTTGCTCGGCGCGTTTTTCCTCCTCCTTGGCTTTGCGCTCGCGCTCCTCGCGGCGCTCTCGCTCTTTGCGGAGCTTCTCCTTCTCCGCCTCGGTCAACTCCGTCGCGGGGCGCATCGCCTCCGCCTCCGCCTCCGCGAGTCCCACCGCCACGAGCGCCTCGGGCGTGATCTCCCACCTCGAGCTGCTCGGTGCGCGGGCCGAGGTGACCTCCCCGATTTTCGCCCGCGCCGCGGCTTTGGTGAGCTCGAAGAGCGGCGAGCTGTGCTCGGCGGAGGACTGCCACGCGTGGACGACGGCGCCCGCGGCGGCGTCGCGGTTGGAGACGGTCGGATTCTTGAGTAAGAACTCGACGACGAACCGAGGCAGGGCGGACGCGCACCGCTCCTGCGCCAGGGCGACGAGGCGTTCCTTCTCCGCCTTCTCCGCCTCCTTCTGCGCCTTCTCCGCCTCGAGCTTCGACCGGCGCCTTTCCTGCTCGGCGACGCGCTCAGCTTCCTTGGCCGCCTTTTGCGCCGCGAGGTCACGCTCCTTCTCGAGGCGCGCCGCGGTGCGCTCCTCCTCCTTCCGTTTCCTCTCCGCCTCCTTCTGAACCTTCTCCGCCTCTTTTTCCGCCTCGCGCCGCGCCTTCTCCTCGCACTTCTCAGCCTCCTTGCGCTTCTTCTCAGCCTCCTTGAGCGCCTCCTTCGCAACGCGGTCAGCCTCCCGCCGCTCCCGCTCCAACGCGCGCTCGGCGAGCTTCGCGTCGCGCTGCTTCTCCTTCTCCGCCTCAGCCTCGGCTCTGGAGCGCGCCGCCTCCGCGCGGCGCATCAGACGCCCGGGCTCCGTCGTGGGTTTCGGCTTCGCGGCGTCGAGCCTGACCGCCTCGAGCTTGGACTCGGGGATGGAGGCGAACGCGGACGCGACCTTCGCCTCCAGAGCCTCCGCGGCGGCGAAGAGATCCGCCGCGCTCGGCTTCACCGCGCTGGAGGCGGCGGCGAGGGGGGGGCGCGGCGCGGGCGCAGCGGAGAATGACGGGGGCGCGGGGAGTGCGGATGAGGGAGCGGGATGCTGCTGTGAAAGGGGGGGGGGGGGCGGGGACGACGCGGGTCAGCGCGGAACGGAGGG